>MAAC01010194.1_pt1 | contig 54684 bp, 46 predicted proteins | sample 1115981 | NCBI WGS metagenome assembly MAAC01 (sample SAMN04961126, study PRJNA320927) | seawater metagenome | isolation source: sample BD02T64 sea water enriched with oil for 64 days | place: USA:Gulf of Mexico | collected 2013-07-27 | reverse complement strand
GACATCGTCCTCAATGGGAGCATTTGCAAGCAGCTTTACCTGACTCGATTTCAGTAAATAATGTGGTAGGTGGCCTTGCGCCAGACAGTAACGAGGTTATGCCGCTAGCACAACAGCAAACCATAGCTAGTTATTGGAAAAAGATAGAAGCAATGCTTGGTACTCAATTTAATCACAGTTTTTGGCAAAAAAATGTACCACGTAGAGCTACATATCCAGCTTGTCGAGCTGTCATCGCTGCGCGTTGGCAAAACGCTGAAGAGAAAATGATAATAGCCATACAAGAAGCCTATTATTTAAATGCTAAAAACCCTTCTGATACTGAAACACTTCTGCTGGTGGCTGCTGAGTTGGGGCTAGATGCTGAAAAATTTTCAAGAGATCTCTTTTCAGAAAAATTAGAAAAAGTTTTTATGCAAGAGTTACGGCTTGCGCATAGCTTACCCATAAATGGCTTTCCATCCATGGTGTTACAATATCATGAGCAAGTGCATGTTATTCCATTGGATTATAAAGATTATCGTAGCGCTATTGAGGTAATAACTGAAATCATATGTGGTTTAAATATTAAACAATATTAATCACATTTTATTAAATTTTAATCTATCCTTAAATATTCTATGGAAAGGTTAGATCCTTTAATACATTAATATGGATGTTCTGGAGCAAGGATATGATTAGAATAATGTTAGTTGATGACTCCCAAGCATTATTAAAGCTAATACAGGGAATTATAAGTGCTGAAGTTAAGTTTGATACCGAAGTATTCACGTTTTCAAATGCCGTAGTCGCTAAAGAACAATTCTCAAAAATTTCACCTGACTTTGTTATCACTGATATAGAAATGCCAAACTTTGATGGCTATCAATTAATTGAATATATTAGATCTATTAGCGCAACCACTATTTTGGCAATATCAGGCAGTAATCATGAAGACAATTGCACTAATACAATATTACATTGTGCAAAATTACACGGTGCTGATTACAGTATTTTGAAAAAAGATATAGTTGAGAACTTTTCATCACTCATTACAGAAATGATTGTTACGCATATTCAGTAAAAGTAATACATTATATTTATCCTGATTCTTTTTCGATTTGTTCAGACAGCTTCTGTTGCCTTTCATCCATGAGTTTTTGCACATTATTTGCATCTTTAAATAGCTCTGTAACCTTGTTAGGTGAAGTGGTTGAAGGGTGAGGTGTTACGTCTTCATTCCCTTTTATCAAGCTAGGTTTAGTTGAAATTTTCGATGGTTTGTATGCAGGTAACACTATAATATCTTCAGAGTTGAGTATGATTTCTTCACTTTTCTTAGCAGCACTTGATTTATCTGAATAGTGCCAGTTACCCTCTGCATCTTTCCAGCGATACACTTTAACTTCACTTTTATTTTCTGCGGTAAAACCTTTATAAATCGCTTTTATTTGACTAGTGACGGCACTGAGTTCTTGTTCAATTAATACTGTATTTGAATTGAGATTATCCACCGAAAGCCAAGCTTGACCATTGGGTTTCTTCAAAACAAAGAGACCTAGCAAGGCGATGCTCAAACTAAACAATAATAAATAAGTAAAAAACTTCAAAATATACCTATGTTATTTTAATAAAATTATGCCTAAAGCAGTTAGCTTGTGCACATGCTAACTGCGTTACTCAGTAATAGTTAACTTTTAGAACTTTCGCACAAAATAACTTTATCGTGCATCAATTTCAAAAAGATAATTAATATAATAGAACTTTAGCCTGGTATAGAGAGTTACTGCCGTCTATATCACCAAAAAATAAAGACAAGGTGTAATTCTCTGCTTCTATAGTCACTTCATCATCGGTTATATAGGCATCATCAGGAAAATTATTACTTAATGTTTCATGTGATTTTCCCAAACTAAATTGGCCTAATTGCCAAGCCGATGAGTCTTCTATGAAATTATTATTTTCAATAAAAACATTCTCATTGAAAAAAAGTGCCGATAGATCGGCATTATTTGTTTGAACCATTAAGTGTGAATTATAAATATTCAACTCAGTGTTTTTTGATAAGGTTATTCGGCCAAGGGGACTACCTAATTGTTCCTGCAAATCTTGCAGGTCAATACTCTGGCCACCTTGTAATTTCAAATAAGCTTGCTCTGCGATTAAGTACTGCTTATCTTGATGCTCAAACTTTTGTGTTGGACTGGCGGTATAATCATTTGCTTGTAGAGTAAAGTCACTTAAAAAATAACGTACTTCTTGATTTTGGCTATTTTTACTTACCATGAAGTTTAACACCAAAGTACTATCACTATTTTCAAGCAGCAATTGGTTTTGTTGATTCAATTCAGTATCTATATTCAAACCTTCTCGCACCTGAGCTAAGCTCGCTTTACGCTTCACTAAGCTATTTATCTCCCAATCATAATCATCAAAAAACTTTAGGTAAGGTACTAGGTTTAGACTTTCTTGCGATAGGAATGATGCAACCGTTTGTATTTTAACTAACTCATTATTTTGAAAGTACAACCAATGGTGTCTGCCATAACTAATAACTAATTCATTCTCATGCAGTAAAAGCGTTACACTCGGCGCGCCAAAAGTTTTTATCACTTGCTGATAATCCGTGCCTACTTTCAGCCCATAGACACCATTTTCTAATGACACTTCATTACTATTTACTTCTGGCCGCTTCAATTTCGCCTTTTGAGGAAAAGTTACCACAAACTTTTTACTATCTAACCTTGTTGCAACTGTTTTAATTACTCTTTTCCCTAGATGATTTAACGGCAGTAATTTTCGATTATTACTATTAAGCTCTATACATTGCTTAATGAATTCAGCCTCATAACTTAGCCTGAAAGTGGAAATACTTTGGCCTAAATCACTGCTCCTTGATGTGCTTGTTTTTTTTATTTTTTTCTTCAATAAAATAACCGCATCCGCACTAACTTCTTGTGCTCTTTGGCGTAAGCGATTTAATAATTTTGCATTTACTTTTTCTGATTTAGGTTCATCAGTAACAACCTTAACCGTATCATTTTTAATGACTTGATAACTACAATTAGGGTAATAATCTAAAATTTCAGGTAAGTCTTTTGGTATTTTTGCATCGGCATCCTGATGGCAAATGAATAATGCAAAGATTATGATATTGACAGTGCTAAGCATCGACATATTCACACGGAATTCCTTTTATATTGATATGTTGTGTTTTCATTAAAATTACTTTTTATATGTTGCTCAATTCTATCGACTAAGACAAAGGTTCTCTCTCTTTTCCTAATTTTAAAATTAACTTATTAAGTAAACTAAACTCTTTAGTGAACTCATTGAAGTTTAAAGTATTTTCATTGAAATTCGTTTGTTTTAGGTTGCTTACATTTGCAAACATATTCAGCTCAAAAGCTCTGCTTTCAGCTTGCAAAGCGTAATCGGTTAACAGCGCTTTAGGTTGAAGAATGTTGCTTTCCATTTGTCTCCAATCTTGATACCAATCAGCATAATTCCCGCTAGTTTCTTGCGAGGTAGCTAAAGCTACATTCTCTATTAACAGTTGATAATCCTCATATTCTTTTTTTGCTTTTTTAAAAAATGGCGCTACTGCCTTTTTCTGTTTCTGGCGATTAAAAAGCGAGGTAATTGTGAGGCTTTGAGCAGCCAGCGTTTGATTTAAATTAATTAAAACATCTGCAGCTTGACTTAACGCCAGACGAACTAACTCATGCTTCAATCCCTCATTTTTTTGTCTTTGTTGCTCAATAGCAAGTTGCCATTGAGCAACTTCAGCGGCTAATGCGCCTAGGGAGCCTTTTTCTATTTTTTCAATGTTATTTAGCACCCTCGTCAAACCAATGCTGCTACTAGTAAGTTGTTCGAGTAGCGCATTTACTTTAGCTAAATTCCAATTAACGGCTGGAGCCTTTCTGTAATAATGCAATAAATCCGTCAGCAAAGAATAATTAGGATAAAACGAACGCATTTGCAGATGAGCTTTTAGAATTGGTTGTAATTCAATACCTGCTTCTTTGACTATCTTGCTACTTTCGACTGTAAATAATGTTTGGTAAGACTCATGACTAGATAAATAAGCCTGATAATAGTTTTTTCTTTGCAAATGTTCGTTTGCGTCTAACACTAAACGCTGAGCAGTATGTGCTAGCTTTAATTCAGCTTGATATTGCTGAGGCTCTAACCTCGCCAGTATTTTCAAAGAAGCAACTAAAGGTGCAAGTTGATGAGTAGACTTTGCCTGTTGATAAATGCGCATGGCCTGGCTATATTCTTCCGATGAACATCCTATTAAAAGTAAAATGCATAGGAACTTAAAGAATAATTTTAACCGCAATGTTCACCCTCCATTTAAAAACCATAGTTCTTAAAAAAGTATCACACCTTACTTTATTCAACAATGGTTAGTTTTATCTCTAAGCTCTTTCGATTGCATCATAACTCACTGTAATGTAAACATTTACCTACATTGCATTTAAATAAGTAGAGAGAAATAGCATAGATAATTATGTCTTAGTCTGTAGCCTTGTATATAACATGTGATTTTCGCTTGAGCATTGATAACTTCGTATTAGCAATAACTCCACCGCAAATAATTAGTGATAAGGCGATTAATATATTTGTCGACCAAGGATTTAAACCTGCTACCGATAGCGCAATGGCAGAGAGCAACGGCGTACTAAAACTTAGCGAGGCTAACAGTTTTTTATTGCCGTTTTTAATACCTATATCCCATAAGTAAAAAGCTCCTCCTACAGGCCCAGCGCCAAGCAAAATAATGCCTACAATTTGAATAGATGAGAACTGCCAAGTACTATTTTCAAGTTGCACATGAACACAAAGCGACAACAACGCTACCGCAATGGATAACCAGCCAATGTCATCAACATGATTATTCGATTGCGATTGAAACCAAGAGTACCCTGACCATAAAAAAGCGCAGCATGCCGATAATAAATAACCGACAAGGTAGTTTTGATTATAGGTAAAGCCAGTTTCTCCTAAAATAATAAAGCAGACACCAACAAAGCCTATTAAACCGCCTAGCAGCGCTTGCAGTACATTGCCTTTTTTAGCGATTAGTAAAGCAAAAAACATTGGCCATAAATAAGCGATGAGGCTGACTTCAATGGCAGGCGCTTTTTTCAACGCCATAAAATAACAAAAATGAAAACCAAACAAACCAATGATACCCACCAACCATTGCTGCATGTTTAATTGCGGTTTTGCTAATAGCGGCTCTTTTTTGAGCAGCCGTTTACAAAACATTAGCAATGCTGAAATGCTAAAGCATAAGAATAGTAATTGAAATGCAGGAATATCTGTTGTGCTAGCGCCCAGTAATGCCAAACCTCCCCACAAAACAATTGCCATTACACCGTAAAAAGTTGCCATTACTACATCCAAGAAAAGGTTATGACTACATTATTCATGATTGCATATAATTTAGTGTGCACAAAGGACGCTTTTCTAGCCTAATAAGGCTATTCTATTCTCATTAAAAAGTGAACGATTTAGGTGTATCACCAAAATAGTCTTTAAACTTTCGACTAAACGCGGAAGGACTTTGATAGCCACACAGATCAGCAATTATGCTGATTGGGGTGTCGGTATGAGTGATGAGTGCTTTTGCTTTTTCCATTCTTAACTTGGTTAAATACTTCTGGCAGCTCAAGCCTATGCTTTGCTTAAAGATTTTTTTAAATTGCGTTACACTTAAACATGCATACTGAGCAAACTCATTATTTGAATAACTTTTGCTAAGATCATGACTGATAATGCTGATAACTTTTGCTATGCGTTTATCTACTTTCTGTAAAAGCGGTTGCAGAGCAAGTAACTGATAGAAAAGTGTAACCATGGTTATTTCTATAGTGTGACTAACTTGGCTATTAAGCTGCTTATCAACAAACTGAATAAAAGCAATTAAAGGTGTATCAATAGAGACTTTCTCAGTAGTAGAGTCTTTAATGTTATTAGGTAAGTCATCTAAATCAACCACAATAAAACGTGCAGCCTCATCAGCAAAAAAGTCGTGCCTTTGTCCTGCTTTAATGATGATACAATCACCGATACTCACCAGCCCTTTATAATTACCTACTTGAATATTTATACTACCTTGTAAGGGCAGTACTAACTGATGGTATTCATGAAAATGGCTACGCATTTGATTGGTATATGAACGAATAGAAATGCGATTTGATGACACTATGAAGCCCTTTTAAGCATATTCATTGAAAATTGTAGACTAGCATACTGAGCAATTTTAATAGACGTTATGGATCAAACGTTTCCATGGCTTCTATATTTACAATTTCACTTCTGTTTAAAGTTATCTTCAAACGCTGTAAATGTTCGCCTTGCTTATCTACATTACGTAAAATCAAGTTGATTTGATAGCGACGCTCAACCGCTTGACTCGATATTTTTTGCCCATCTAAGTTATATAAACGACCAGCACCTCGCTTTAAAAAGCGAACAAAAGGCGTTAAATTGAAAAAAATCTGCTGTTGAATTTCGCCATAGCCAGGCAAGAACTCTTTGGCAATAACTTTATTGTCGCAACGAAAGTGTAATAACCGCGCAGCCTGTTTATTCTGTTGTCGCCGCTGCTGAAATAATTCATTCACCGTTTTTGGTAAATCTTTACTGCTAATATACTCTAGCCATAATATTTGGCTTAATATACGCTTTTGATTAACGCTATGGCGAAATAGGTTTTGCCACTTGGGTCGTCCTTTTTGAATTTTACGCCAAATAAGGCTAGTAAGATCTTCCTTAAATGTTTCTCTTAGTCCATATATCAACCCTAGAAAAGCAATTAGCGCTAGGGTTACTTCAGTAAAGCTAGAACGGGCATTAAGCACTAACAGCATCACAAACGCCATAATTATTGCAGTCACGCCTCCTCGAGCTAAGCGTTTTAAATTTAGATCTAGATAGCGTGTTTGTTTTTGAAAAACCACTCCATATTCAATTAATCGTTGTAACAGTCGCATTTTATTCGTAATGCGGTTTGGATCATCCAAAGTTACTTGTGAATTGTACTTACTTTTAATTCTATGATTATTTTCGTCTCGACAAAATGAAAATAAAAATTCCCGTTCGGTCGCAAACTCACTGCTTTTTGGCCCTTTTGAAAGTAATTTCAAAAACGATTGTTCAATATGCCAACTTAAATAATTATCGGCATTATCGAAAAATGAACTAAGTTTGCTATCAGACGGGGTATAACGACGTAATTTTTTTGTTAAATTGGTAATTTGATCAGCCAATTCTATTGCTGCAGGGTAAAATTCTTCAGCACTTTTCAGTTTTAAGGTTTGTTTTATATCGGCATCAAGGGCGATTTTCAGTTGATACGAATATAGATTCAAGTTCAGTCGGTAATCACTTTGATCACCTTTACTCTCCCCTTCAAAGCGTTGGCTAATAAAGCGGCTGCGCACTAAAGGAAGATGTAGTTTATCTGAGTAGTAGGCACTATGGCTTTTTATGTTGCTATAAAAAAAATCTTCAACATTTAACGTACTTGAGCTTATGCCCATTTCAACAGGCAAAGAAAAATATAAATCAATGCGTTGCTGCTCTTGGGGAAGTAATGGATGACTAATTTTTATTGATAAATTTTCATCTTGAGTCAATTTTACCTTATTCACGCCCTAATACTTCTCCCTAAAATACGCTATCTAAATTATTTTTTACCTATGATGTTCTGCTTTAAGCATAGCAGTAAAGTAACTGATTTATTTCATTAATTTTAAGTTAACTTATTTATATTTTTATAAAAACTTTTCGCTGATATAGTTTTAATGAAATATACCAAAACAATACCACATGACTAAAAGCAAACATAAACGATGCTAATGAGGGCTCAGCAATTAAGGTTAATTGTTGATACAACCAACCGTACATTGAACTATCACCAACAGGAATATTGAGGTAAAGAGTGACAAATAAGAAAGACAGTACATAAACAAATAACGGATTAGTGCCATAAACCAATAACGGGGATACTAATTTTTCATGTCCTTTAATATCTATCAACCAAACAAACAACGCTAATAAAAGACAAGCAAAACCTGTAGAATATATAACATATGAACTGGTCCATAACGATTTATTTATCGGCAAAATCACACTCCATAAAGCGCCAAAGCCAATAGCGAGCCCGCCAATAATAATGAGTTTAGTGACACTTGATTTTTTATCTTTAATACTCGTCAAATAACGGGTTAGCTCAAACCCTAATAGCATATTTACTACCGCAGGAATTGTGCTAATCAGTCCTTCAGGTTCAAAAGATATTCCTCGCATGGAATACATATGATTCGCGCCGAAAATAGACAAGTCAATTTGTCTAATAATGTTGCCTTCTAGCGTGAGTGCCCCTTCACCTACACTGAGTAATAATGCCCAGTAAGCAATGAGGGCAATAATAGATAAGATAAAAATTCCTCGACGGTTTAATAGCAATACCACACTTGCTGCAATGACATAAGCAAGACCAATACGTTGTAAAACGCCCATAATTCGCCACTCCTCTACAGGAGTATTGAATGGAATCACATTAAGCATAAAGCCGATAAAAAACATAATACCGCCACGCTTAACAATTCTGATAAATTGTTCAGGTGTTGCTGCAAAACCACTCTTTTTAAAAGAGAAAAACATGGCAGAGCCAATAATAAATAGGAAAAATGGGAATACTAAATCAGTTGGCGTGCAACCGTGCCACTGTGCATGTAGTAAGGGCGCATAAACATGTGACCATGAGCCCGGTGTATTTACTAAAATCATCAAGGCAATAGTGATGCCTCTAAAGGCATCAAGAGCAAGGTAGCGAGTCATTATAATGTCCAGAATTATGGTTTTTGCGCTAAAATGATAGCGCTGTCATTTACTAAGATAGCAAAAACTCTCATTAAATAATATTCATTTCATTGCGAACTAGCTGACAATAATATATTTCTCGCGTGTGCAAAAAATAACAATAGTGCTACACTGGGAAAAATTGCAGATATATCAGTATAAAACACAGATGACCGCTTCAACTTTATCTAACTCTATGCATGAAAAATTATTAGCGCAAGCTCAACAGGTTTGCCAAAAAAAAGGCGCGCGTTTTACAAAAACTCGCGAACAAGTTTTCTTGTTGCTTGCCAAACATGAAGGCGCTATTGGTGCATATGATTTATTAGCTGAACTTAAGGAGTTAGATCAAGCAGCAAAACCCGCAACCATTTATCGCGCTTTAGATTTTTTATCTAAACAAGGCTTTGTTCACAAAATTGAATCTATCAATGCTTTTGTGATGTGTCATCACTTTGGTGATTGTAACCATCCTGTGCAACTGCTTATTTGTGATGAATGTGGTCATGTTGAAGAAATTCAATCAAACAACTTCGATCTCGCGTTACGTTCAATGGCTGATGCCAGTGGCTTTACCATTAGTCACCAAATTGTTGAAGCACACGGCCATTGTAGTGTTTGTCAGTAAATACAGTTATTAATCCTATTTTCTTTACCGTTTATCTCAAAAAAAACTTATCCAAGTTACCAAGCTAGCCACCAATATGGTATAAAGCGTCGTCAAAGTATCATTTTGTATACAAAATAATAAATACCATTGGAAAGTTATGAAATATTCAATCCCATCAGCAATTATTAGCTTATCACTCGTTTTTTCAACCGCTTTTATTAGTAGTAATGCTCAGGCCAAAAGAAGCATTGAAGACGACACATTCCGTCAACTTGCCGAAGTTTTACCTACACCGAATGTTTATCGTACAGCATCTGGTGCACCTGGACACAAATATTGGCAACAACAAGTTGATTACACTATTGAAATCAAGTTAGATGATAAAAAACAGCAGCTCACAGGCGCTGAAACATTAAATTATAAAAATAATTCTCCTGATACTTTACGCTATATCTGGTTACAGCTTGATCAAAATAAATTACAACGAAGTTCAGCGGCGAAATTATCAAAGCCATCAAGCAAAATGAAAAAAGAAACCTATCGTGATGTGCGTAACATGATAGAAACGCCAGCATTTGATGGTGGTTACAATATTACTAAGGTCACTAGTCGCAAAGGTAAGCCTCTACATTATGTCATTAATGGCACCATGCTACGCATCGACTTGCCTAAACCTTTGAAATCAGGTGATGATACTGAGTTTAATGTTGAATGGAATTACCAATTACATGAACAAAAAGTATTAGGTGGTCGTTCAGGTTACGAATACTTTAAAGAAGATGATAACTATCTATATGAAATTGCTAGTTGGTTCCCTCGCGCTGTTGCTTATTACGATGTTATGGGTTGGCAAAATAAACAATTTTTAGGTCGTGGAGAGTTCACACTCGAATTTGGTGATTACGATGTAAAAATTACAGTACCAAGCGATCATATCGTCGCAGCGACGGGTGTATTACAAAACCCTAAAAATGTATTAACTAAGACTCAAAGAAAACGTTTAGAAAAAGCAAAAAAGGCTGAAAAGCCAGTACTGATCGTAACCGTTGATGAAGCATTAGCGAACGAAAAGTCTCGTTCAAATAAGAATAAAACGTGGCACTTTAAAGCAAAAAATGTTCGTGATTTTGCTTTTGCTTCAAGTAAAAAGTTCATTTGGGATGCTCAAGGCTACCAGGAAGGTGGCACTGACACTATGGCCATGTCTTTCTATCCGAATGAAGGTAACCCGTTATGGGAAAAGTATTCTACTGAAGCCATTATCCATACCATGGAGCAATATAATAAGTACACTTTTGCTTACCCTTACCCAGTTTCAATTTCAGTTAATGGCCCTGTAGGTGGCATGGAATATCCGATGATCACCTTTAATGGTCCTCGTCCTACTTTGGATAAAGAAACAGGTGAAAAAACCTACTCTCGTCGCACTAAATACGGTTTAGTCGGTGTAATAATACATGAGGTTGGTCATAACTATTTTCCAATGATTGTTAATTCAGACGAACGTCAATGGACATGGATGGATGAAGGCCTTAATACTTTCCTACAATTCATTGCTGAACAAGCATGGGAAGAAGGTTACCCATCTCGTCGTGGTGATGCAGCTAATATCACTGCATACATGAAAAGTAACAACCAAGTACCCATCATGACAAATTCGGAGTCAATTCTGCAATTTGGTAATAATGCCTACGGTAAACCAGCAACAGCATTAAACATTTTGCGTGAAACAGTGATGGGACGTGAGTTATTTGATTTTGCTTTTAAAGAGTATGCACAGCGTTGGAAGTTTAAACGCCCTACTCCTGCAGATTTTTTCCGAACAATGGAAGACGCCTCTGCTGTTGATTTAGACTGGTTCTTCCGTGGCTGGTTTTACACCACAGATCATGTTGATATTGCCTTAGGTAATATTCATTTATACACTGCGGATAGTCAAAACCCTGATACAGAAGAAGCATGGCTACGTGCTTTGGATAACGAAAATCCAGAGTATATTTCTGATGTATTAAATAAAGGGCAATGGGTTCGTACGCAAGATAAGCCTGAGCTGTTAGACTTTTATAACGAACATGATAAATTTACTGCCACAAATGCTGCCCGTAATAAGTATAATTCCAGTAATAAAAAGCTAGAACAATGGCAAAAAGACTTATTACTTAATCAAAGTAACTTCTACGTTATAGATTTTGAAAATATAGGTGGCTTAGTTATGCCTATCCTTTTAGATATTACCTATGCTGATGGTAGTACTGAACACATGAAATTACCGGCTGAGATCTGGCAACTAAATCCAAAGAAAACATCTAAACTATTAATTCGTGATAAAGAAATTACTGCTATCGCTATTGATGCTAAATGGGAAACTGCTGATGTTGATGTTAATAACAACTACTGGCCAGCTCGCCCTATCAAATCACGCTTTGAGCTTTACAAGAAGAAGAAAAAGGACATGATGCGAGACTTCAATGAAGAGTTGAAATCGCTGGATGAGAACCAGAAAGACAGTAAAGATAGCTAATGCTAGGTTTTTGTCAGTCATTATTTAGCACATCAATCAGTAAAATTATTTGCTGTGCTTTATTAACTGGGTTAGCAGCATCTGCTGCTGCCCATAGTTATTTCTTTGGCGTTACTGAGTTAAACTTAAATAACAAAAGCAAACATATTGAAGTAATTCATCAATTTACTGCCCATGATATTGAAAATACTATTGCAGAACAAAAGCAAATTCATTTCTCTGCAGCACACCCTGATTATGATGAGTACATACAAAACTATATTGAAGAAAACTTTGTTTTAGCACAAGGGAATAGCGTAGTTGAAATGCAGTGGGTTGGCTTTGAAGTTAAACGTGGTCACCTTTTCGCATATCAAGAGAGTGTTAGTCAAAACTTTTTAGCTAATTTAGTGGTAAAAAATACAATACTCGTCGATACTTATGCTAAACAAGTGAATACAGTAAACTATCAATACACAGACTTAACGGGCATAGTTCAAGGTAGCTTAACTTTTCATCATTCACAAAAAGTCGCAATTATTGCGGCAAGTGAATAGAACCCCTATAAAAAATTAACATAGTTTGATTTACATTTGTCTTAGAAGTGTGCAAAATCAGACTATTACTAATAGCTAAGGCTCGGAAGGCTTCATGAGAGTAGAGTTCATCAATCCATTTTTATCATCAATGCTAAATGTCATGTCTACAATGGCACAAATGGAATTAACACCTGAAAAACCCAAATTGAAAAAAAACGAAACTTCCATGGGCGATGTATCAGGCTTGATTGGCATGGTTAGCCCTGAGACAAAAGGCTCACTTTCTATCACTTTTGATGGTCCTTTAGCGCTAGCAACAATGAAAGGCATGGTTGGCGAAGCACCTGATGAGGTTAATGAAGAAATAACGGATTTAGTGGGCGAAATAACTAACATGGTTACAGGCGGCGCAAAGCGTTTGTTAAGTGAAAAAGGCATTGAATTTGATATGGCTACGCCCATTGTGGTATCAGGTAAAGATCATACCATTCACCATAAATCTAAAGGTCCTGTGGTAATAATTTCACTAAAAGGTGATGCGGGAAAAGCGTATATTGAGTTCTCATTTGATGAGTAACCTTTCCAGCTTGGCAATATAAACGTTATAACCAAAAATCGAAAAGGCACTAATTCACTAGAGCCTTTTTTTATGCTTGTGTTTAGCTATCATTAACTCTAAATTGTTTGGCAGCTTGCACCATGTTTTCAAGTGCTAGTTTAGTTTCTGCCCAAGCGCGAGTTTTTAATCCGCAATCTGGGTTCACCCATAGTCTTTCGCGTGGAATATAACGCTGGGCTTTTTCTAGTAGGTTCACCATCCATTCAACACTAGGTACATTAGGTGAGTGAATATCATATACTCCAGGCCCTAAATCATTAGGGTAGGCTTGTTGCTCAAAAGCATTTAACAAGGCCATATTCGAACGTGATGTTTCTACTGTTAATACATCAGCATCTAGCGCAATAATTGCTGGTAAAATATCATTAAACTCTGAATAGCACATGTGTGTATGAATTTGTGTTTTCGAAGGCGCTTTAGCCGCTGAAAGGCAAAATGAAGCCGTTGCCCAATCTAAATAATACTGCCACTGACTTTGTTTGATGGGCATGCCTTCTCGTATAGCTGGTTCATCAATTTGAATTATTTGCGTACCATTGGCAATCAAGTCTTCAACTTCATCGCTAATAGCCAGTGCAATTTGTTTGGTTACTTGCTCTCTTGACAAGTCATCACGAACAAACGACCAAGCTAAGATGGTGACTGGGCCTGTTAACATTGCTTTTACCGGTTTACTGGTTAACGATTGTGCATAACTGATCCACTCAAGTGTCATGGCTTGCTTACGGCTAATATCTCCAAAGATAATCGGGGGTTTTACACAGCGAGAGCCATAGCTTTGTACCCAAGCAAATTGGGTGAAAGCGACACCTTCAAGTAACTCCCCAAAGTATTCCACCATATCATTACGCTCAGCTTCTCCATGTACAAGCACATCTAAACCGATAGCTTCTTGACGCTCAATGGCCGCCTTTATTTCTGTTTGAATTAAGGTTTGATACGTTTGCTCATTAATTTCTTTGCGACGCCATTTTGCCCGAACTTCACGAATATCACCTGTTTGCGGAAATGAACCTATCGTGGTAGTTGGTAAAATAGGTAAGTTAAGTGCTGCATTTTGTACTTGTTTACGTTGCTCAAATTTTTCATCACGCTGATAGTCTGTTGCTGTTAAATTAGATACACGTCGTTGCACTGCTTGATCGTTAATTCGTTTAGATATACCACGAGCGCGAGCATCGCTGGAATAACAAATTAACTGGTCATTATCATTGCTAACAAGCGCCTGTTTTAATAACTTGAGCTCCTGACATTTTTGTTTGGCGAAAGCTAACCAAGACGTAAACTCTTCATCAAGCAAATGTTCTTGCGCTAAATCTACAGGAGAATGAAGCAGAGAACACGAAGGGGCAAGCCACAAGCGTTGACCCAGCTGATTATACAATGGTTGTATTTTTTCAAATACTGACGCTAAATCAGTTTTCCATATGTTGCGGCCATTTATAACACCCAAGGAAATAATCCAATCAATAGGTAACTTGTTAATAATACTCGCTACATCAGTATTTTCGGCAATAGTGTCAAGATGAATACCATCAAAAGGCAGTGTTTTTATTAAATCAACATGATGATCAATTGAAGCAAAGTAAGTCGTTAACAGTAGCTTTAATACACCTTTCTCTAAGGTAAGATAAGCTTGTTTAAAGGCTTCCTGCCATCGACTATCCAGCTCTAGACCTAATATTGGCTCATCAATTTGCAGCCACTCAACCTCAGCTACAGATAATTGGTTGAACACTTGCTGATATCGCGCTAACAGCGCAGGTAACAGTGCTAACTTGTCTTCATTTTCAACCACACTTAAATGCAAGTAGGTTAGCGGCCCAATAAGCACAACTTTACGATTGTCCGATACTTGCTGAGCATCACTGAACTGATTAAGTAATGCTGTTAAGTTCACTTCTGTTTTAATATTGTTCACTAACTTAGATGAAAGCTCTGGCACAATATAGTGGTAGTTAGTATTAAACCATTTTGTCATATCACTGGCAGCACATTGACAACCTGTAGGGGCTTGACCACGGGCAACTCTGAATTCTAGATCTAACGAATTGACATGATGTTCACTCTTTTCGTGTGACGTAAAGCGATCGGGTACTAAGCCAAGTAATAAAGTGGTATTTAACACATGATCATAATGGGCAAAATCACCTACTGGCAGTATATCTACGCCGGCTTCGTGTTGAATTTTCCAATTTGAGTGTCGCCGTTCTTTGCTCTGAGCTAAGAATTGCGCTTGACTGATGTCGCCTCGCCAGTATTTTTCCAAAGAAAATTTTAGCTCTCGTTTTGCACCAATGCGCGGAAAACCTAAATTGTGAATCTGCATAACCTGCTCCAATTAATATATTATTTAAGAATTGTTTGCTGTTAAACGAAAAAACAAATAGACGTCTAGACGTTTAAGTGGTTATACTTTAAGAAATAGCGCGACGCAGTACAAGCGCAATAAATTCAATTGCTACATGAAGAAAATTCATTATGTTTGAAATTAAACACCTAAAAACACTGACAAAACTTGCTGAAACCGGCAATCTCAGAAAAGCTGCTGAGCAATTATTCGTTAGTCAATCTGCCCTGTCCCATCAGATAAAAGATCTTGAGCAACGCTTAAATGCGTCTCTTTTTTTGCGCAACACTTCACCCGTGCAATTTACTCAACAGGGTAAAGTATTACTAGCATTGGCCGAGGATATTTTACCGTTAATAAATTCAGCACTAAGTGAATTGAAAGATGAAAAGTGTACCTCGCTTCAACTTAACTTAGCTATTGCGTGTCATGCTTGCTTCCAATGGTTATTGCCGGTTGCTGAGCAGTTTTCCTTGCTCTACCCTGACGTGAAAATTGAATTTATTGAGCAAGGCTTTACTAACAATAGTGGAGAAAAATTAGCCGTTGAAACTGATATCCTTTTTATCGATGAAAAAGAGGACAACGATGACTATGTTTACCATGCGCTCGGCACATTTGAAGTCGTTGCTGTCTTAGCAAAGCAAGCATTGGTAAAACAAAAGTTAGCTGACAAGGCATTTTTACAGGCCGCCGATTTTAGCTCACAGGTGTTATTAACCTATCCAGTAAAAACTGAGCAGCTAGACATTTTTAAGCTTTTCTTTGATAAGTACCCAAGCATGCACAAACCGCTAGTTATAAAACAAGTAGCCAATAGTCATATGATATTGCAGATGGTTGCAGCTAACATGGGCGTAGCAGCGCTACCCGATTGGTTAGTGAGTAGCTTAACAAAACAAACTCTTGTAGAAACTAAGCGTATTGGTGAGACAGGTATATACAAAACCTTATACGCTAAATACAAAAAAGAACATGTGTTAGCTAAACTTATAGAAGAAATTATTCCACAAACCGTTGAGGCTTTTGAAAACTTATACCACACTGAAGTATTGAACGGAAAGTAAGGCAACAATAACGGATAACCTCACTAAGCATTTGATATATCATCCTTTATATCATAGCGGTTATCGAATTATTTACGTTCATCTCTAAATGAACTGGGTAAAATATCAACACCTACCCACTTACCGACTTTGATCACAATGGGGATAGTGATTGGTGAGAAAGGTAAAACCGCAAACACGCCAAGACCCAAGCCTTTTAATACATCTAAAAACTGCTGGTTTGCTATCTTCATCTCTTCTGGGCTTGTTTTTCCCTTGGTGTATCGGCGATAAGTCGATAACATTTCTTTAGTTTCTTGTTTTTCTTGCGACAAAGCTGTCTTAACCCGAAGCAGTTGCTGCTTGAGTTTAGCCGTTTGTCGACGTCGAGAAATAGAAAGAACCCTTTTAGGCGCTTTAATAAAGAGGAACCAAATTTTCATGTGGCAATTGTCCCATAAAATACCATTTGTGGATATGAGTAAGCGATTATCATGATGATGCTTAAAGCATTTAAATGTAAGAAATTGCATTTTGAGTAATTGAATTACTATAAACGAATCAACAAAGTGCATAAGCAGTATCCTAACTGTTCAATGCCAAGAACAAGTGGGTAGTCTCACTTATAGAAAATTACCAGGCAGTTGCAGCTTTTGATAACTTGTATCACACTCTCTATATTCAACATTACTCAATAGCGTTTCATTATGTGGCAACAATTAGAAATTCATTTAACAGCAAAAAACCGCGGTTTTCATTTGATTACTGATGAACTAATCAAACAGATTTCAACAATCAACACTATTCATTGTGGTATTTTACATTTATTTATAAAGCACTCATCCGCTTCATTAACCATAAATGAAAATGCCGACCCGACTGTGCGCACCGATATGGAAAAACATTTCAATGTCATTGCGCCTGAGCGTGCGCCGTATTATCAACATACCTATGAAGGAGACGATGATATGCCTGCACACATAAAATCTAGCTTGCTTGGTGCAAGCCTTAGCATTCCAATAACTCAAGGGCAGCTTAATTTAGGGATTTGGCAGGGTATATATTTAGGAGAGCATAGGGACCATGGTGGTAGCCGTACAATTATTGCTACCATTCATGGGGAGTAGTACCAAGGCTAATCTTCTTCTAGTACATGTGGACCAGCATAATTATCAAAACGTGAAAATTTACCTTGGAAAGTAAGGGGTACTCGACCTATTGGTCCATTACGCTGTTTACCAATAATAATTTCAGCCATGCCTTTAAATTCACTATCATCGTGATAAACCTCATCACGGTAAATAAACATGATTAAATCGGCATCTTGCTCAATTGAACCTGATTCACGCAAATCTGAGTTAATTGGACGTTTATCTGATCTTTGCTCCAAACCACGGTTGAGCTGAGAAAGCGCAACAACTGGCACTTGTAGCTCTTTTGCTAGCGCTTTAAGCGAGCGGGATATTTCAGCTATTTCTAGCGTTCTATTATCAGAAAATTGTGGTGCTCGCATTAATTGCAAGTAATCAATCATGATCATAGAGATACCACCATGATCGCGATGAATACGCCTTGCTCTTGAACGTACTTCTGTTGGTGTCAAACCAGCAGCGTCATCAATAAACATTTTACCATTTTCGATAAGTAAGCCCATTGTTGATGACATACGTGCCCAATCTTCATCATCTAATTGACCGGTACGAATTTTAGTTTGATCAATTCGACCAAGAGATGCCAACATACGCATCATAATTTGGTCAGCCGGCATTTCTAAGCTGAATATTAATGCTGGCTTATCTTGTGTCATCGCTGCATGTTCAGCCAAGTTCATGGCAAAAGTTGTTTTTCCCATGGAAGGACGAGCAGCAACAATAATCAAATCGGATTTTTGCAAACCTGCGGTCATTTTATCTAAATCAGAAAAACCACTGGGGACACCGGTTACACCACCTGAAGGAGTGGAACATAACTTTTCAATTCTATCGACCGTTTTTTCTAAAACCGAATGAATACTCTCTGGACCTTCAGATTTGCTAGCGCGTTTTTCAGCGATAGCGAATACTTTGGTTTCAGCAAAATCGAGTAATTCGGCACTACTTCTTCCTTGTGTATCATAACCGGCTTCAGCAAGCTCATTGGCAACGCTAATCATTTCACGCGTTACAGCACGTTCACGAACAATATCAGCATAAGCGGTAATATTCGCCGCACTTGGCGTGTTTTTCATCATCTCAGCAAGATAAACAAAACCACCGGCATCATCTAATTTTTGATCGTTTTCCAATGCTTCAGACAAGGTAATTAAATCTACCGGCTCGCCCAGCTCAATCAAGACACCTATTGTTTCAAATATTAAGCGATGGGAGCGACTATAAAAATCTTCAGCAACTGTTTTTTCAGCCACTCTATCCCAAGTCTCATTATCAAGTAACAGGCCACCAAGTACCGACTGTTCAGCTTCTAACGAGTGCGGTGGTACTTTCAATTCATCAATTTGTTTGTCTCTGATAAATTGCTTTTCTTTGGCAAATTTACCGGGCTTTCTATCTGCCATTTACTGAGCCTTAGCGTAATAGTTTAGGAATTTTTTTCAGGAAGATAATGTAGCAGAAATTGAGGTAAAAATAGAGGGTAAACTAAATAAAAAAGGCAGGAAAACCTTTCCTGCCTTTTCTCTGATAAGCGTAATGAATACTATTTCACAGTGACGTCACCACTAACGGTACTTACACGAACCGAGCCATTAGCATTACCTGTTTGAAAATATAACTTAGAGCTCGGACCATATTTAGCATTGTCTGCCCTTTTATTTGTCAGTTTGTTTTCTAAATCGCCACCTGCATTGGCTTTCAAACGAAATTCTGCTGCTACATTATTTTGAAAGTCTAATTCAACACTGCCGCTAACACTTGATGCCTTTACCACACCACTATCTAATAAGAATAGGTTAACCTCTACATCACCACTAATAGCTGACATTCTCAATTCGCTTACTTCATCTAAATCAAGTTCGGTATTACCAGAAACATTATTAACAAACACTTCTTTCGCTGTTGATTTAACGCTTATTTCTCCACTAACGGCTTGCAGTTGTAATCGACCTGATGAATTTCTATCAACTATGTCACCGCTTACTGTTGCTAAAGAAATTTTACCCTGAAGGTTCTGACTTTTGATATTACCACTAACAGAACTCAATTCTATATGTTTAGTAAGATCCGTTGCTTTAACATCGCCACTTACCGTTTTAACCGAAATGTCGTAATTTAAGTTTTGTAATGCTACGTCACTAGACACACTTTCAAAATTCATGCGTAAGTTTGATGGCATATGAATAGTTAATTCTGAGCCATTGGTATTCCAACGACCATGGTGTTCTAATTCTACTTTAATGTTTACTCTGTTGCCTGATTTTTCAAATATCAATTGCTCTGCTTTGTCATCAAGCTCACCTTTTACTGTGATACTGTCTTTGTCCCAGCCAATTATATTAACCTCGCCGCTCAAATTTTCTATAGCAACTGTATTTACTCCATCACTAGAAAGTTCTCTATCTACTCTCTCACCGGCAAAACTTGGCGCAATAGTGAATAAACTTGCGCAAATAATTGCTGCAAACATATATCGATTAAAGTTACTCATATAAACCTCTGTCTTATATTCTTCAAAATTCTAAAAATCATACGTATTGAAAATCAAATTGTTTGCCATTTGGCATTTTTACTATTCATGTATGGATACAGTTTCTGTAATAAATTCAGTTCTTGCTGCTGGGTAAAACGCAGTAAGTTCAGTAAATCAGCATTATTGACATCGTTCGCTAATGCTTTTTCAATCGCTTTACGTGCTTGCGCAAGTTCAATTAATTGCTCTTGCATCTTAGTTGGCAAGTTCGTCATATCAGGTGTGCCATAACTGACTAACATTGCCTGTTTTTGTTGCTGAAAACTTTCCTGCATAGAGGTAACTAGCAGCGCTGAGCTAGGCTTTGGATTGTCATTAGCCGCTGTCAATGGCATAGAAAGTTTGCTCGTTGTGGGCGCAAATGAAATCCACGCCACTAATACTGCGGCAATTATTGACGCTGCCCAAGCCATAGGTACAACATTCGTTTTCTTATGCTCCAACGAGCCTTCTTGGCTTTTATTTTGAATTGCACGTTCTATTCCTGACCACAAATCTCGCTCGGGTTTCATTTCTTTAGGCAATCTATCAATATGGGTCGCTAATGCTTGATCTGATATTTGTTTATTCATCATTTACTCCTGCAAATGCTATTTCACCCGGTGAGGCCATCAATGATTCTTTCAATAATGCCTTAGCTCTGTGGTATTGCGATTTACTTGAACCCACTGCCATCTTCAACATTTTCGCTATTTCTTCATGTCGATACCCTTCAACAGCAAACAGTACGAATACTAATCGAGCACGCTCAGGTAACTTGGCTATGTGTTTGTCTAGCTCTTCAAGCTCTGAAGAATCGTCTAACTCAACTGCTGCTTCTTCTGGTAACGAGTGACTGGTTTGGTCTTCAATACTAAATACTCGTTGCAACCAGCTTTTGTGTTTTCTAAGGTGTGTTAATACCACGTTACTGGCAACGCTATGTAACCAAGTACTAAACTTACTTTCACCGCGAAAATTATTGATTTTTTGCCACAACACGACAAACACCTCTTGGCACACATCTTCAGCACTGTCTTTATCTGCAAGCATCCGCCAACACAAAGCATAAACTTGCCGGTGATGCATTTCGTATAGTTGATGAAAAGCGCTTTGCGATCCCTGCTTAGCTTGAGCAATCCACTCTTGCTCTTGAGAGGTTGCAAACAACTTTTTGGCATCAATTACCTGTGAATTGTTCAAAAAATCAAATCTCTTTCTTTGTCGTTATAAAGTTAGATGCAGTATGTCAAAAAAGGGTTTAAAGGAATATGTTTTATTTTTAACTAACCTGAATTTGGTAGAGTGTAGGATATTAACGAAACTCTTGAGAGCATCCAGCTTATTACTAATTTTTGACACAAAAAAAGCGCCAAAAGGCGCTTTTTTTTATGTCTGATGTCTTAAAAAGTAAAACTTACTTTTTAGAAAGAGCACCAAAACGTTTGTTGAATTTATCAACACGACCACCAGTTTCAGCAGCTTTTTGCTTACCAGTGTAGAATGGGTGACATTCAGAACAAACATCTAAATGTACTTCTTTAGTAGCCGTTGAACGAGTTGTAATCACGTTGCCACAAGAACAAGTTGCTTTAAACTCAACGTAATTAGGATGAATACCGTCTTTCATGGGGACCTCTGTATCTCTTTCGAGAAAATGGGCGCATCGCCACCTAGCCGCTTTGCCTTATAAATAAGACCTTGAAACGCTAAGCACCATACGTAGTTAAAATTAATGGTGGCGAATAATAAAGGATCACTGCCAGAACTGCAAGTAAAAGCATGACAAATAGCTTAAAAAAAGACTTATTAATAAATGGTGATTTTTAAGCTAAGATAGCCATAAATTCCCATTAATAATAGCGCAAGATAATTCGTGTCTGAACAATTTGTGCAAGTTGCTGTGCCTGTACCTATGCGGCAACTATTTACGTACCAAGTACCAATAGCAATGCAAACACCTGCTATACATATTGGCGAACGTGTTGCTGTGTCGTTTGGTGCTAGGCAAGTTATTGCCATTGTTATGGCTGTAGATAGCGCAATTGAGACTACTACTACATTAGATATAAAAAAAATAAAGTCTATTTCAAATCGTCTCAATGACAGTTTCCACTTAAGTCATTCTTTAGTTGGATTTTTAACCCTTTGTGCAGACTATTATCATCATCCAATTGGTGATGTTTTTCAACAAGCACTACCAAAACTATTACGTCAGGTAAAAAAGTTAGATATTAAGCCACCGATGGTTTGGCATAATACAGAGGTTAACCTTGAGGAAAAAAGTGTATTAAAGTCAATCGAAACAAAAGCACCAAAACAATTTTCACTTTATCAGTTAATTAACAAGCACCAGGGTATTAGTTGGGCCGAATTACGCACTTTAGGGTACAGTAAAGCACAACTCAATGTGCTAGCAACCAAAGGTCTAATTGCTGAAGAAGCACAAGAAGCTTGTCAATTTAGCTGGCGTGAACAAGACTTAGCACAAGAAAATAAACAATGCCTTTCTACCGAACAAGCCATCATTGTTGCTGCAATTAATCAGTCGCTAGCACAATATTCATGTCACTTAATTGATGGCATCACTGGCAGCGGTAAAACCGAAGTTTACTTGCAAACTATGGAACAAGTACTTGCCAATGACCAGCAAGTATTAGTTATTGTTCCTGAAATAGGGCTAACTCCACAAACCTTACTACGCTTTGAACAACGCTTTAATGTGCCTATTTGCTTACATCACTCTAATTTAAATGACACTGAACGCTTAAACACTTGGTTAAGCGCGCAACAAAATAGTGCTGCAATTGTGATAGGTACGCGTTCAGCTATTTTCTCACCTTTGCATCAACTGGGTATGATCATCGTTGATGAAGAGCATGATAGTTCATTAAAACAGCAAGATAGTTTCCGTTATCATGGTAGAGATATTGCCATCTTACGGGCAAAGCAACTAAATATTCCCATAATTTTAGGTAGTGCTACACCTAGTTTTGAAACTTTACAAAATGCGAGCTCAGGTAAATACCAATACCACCAATTACGCCAACGAGCTGGAAATAGCAGCAAAGCCAAAATTGCCTTAATTGATGTTGCCAAGCAACAAATGGAATTCGGTTTGTCAGGCATGTTGAAGCATGAGATAAAACAAACGCTTGCACGTGGTGAACAAGTGTTAGTGTTTTTGAATCGTCGGGGATATGCACCTGCCATTAATTGCCAAGAATGTCATTGGCTATGTGAATGTCAACGATGTGACAAACCTTATACTTTTCATCAAAAACAGCAATTACTTATTTGCCATCATTGCGGTAGCCAAAAACGTGTGCCTAAACAATGTCCAAGCTGTGGTAGTGTTCGAATAGCACCTGTAGGTCAAGGTACGGAACAATTAGAGCAACGTATTAGTGAAATATTTCCTGAAACAAGTGTGGTCAGAATTGACAGAGATAGTACGCGAAAAAAAGGTGAACTAAGTAAATTATTACAAGAAATATCAGATAAAAAACACCAGTTACTCATTGGTACTCAAATGCTTGCCAAAGGTCACCATTTTCCAGACGTGACCTTAGTGGCCGTGCTTGATGGCGATGGCGCACTCTTTAGTTTTGATTTTCGTGCAAGTGAGCAGATGGCACAATTACTAATTCAAGTAGCCGGTAGGGCTGGCCGAGCCAGTAAACCCGGCAAGGTGCTGGTACAAACGGCGTACCCTGACCACCCGCTTTTACAAGATTTAGTGCATAACGGTTATCAGCATTTTGCTACACAAGCATTAGTTGAGCGAAAACAAGCGTTATTGCCACCCTTTAGTTTTCAAGCTTTACTACGTGCTGAAGCAAACTACCCTAGCTATCCAGAAAAGTTTTTACGCAGTTTAACCGAGCAGGCTTTTGCAAATTGTCAATTCGCTGGTCCTGTACCTGCTGCTATGGAAAAAAAGGCAGGGAAATTTCGTTACCATTTGATCTTGCAGGCAAAGTCAAGAAGGGAGCTGCATATTGCTATTTTACAGCTGCTATCAAAAATTGCAGATAATGAGTGGCAAAGTAAAGTGCGTTGGAGCTTAGATATCGATCCTATCGATTTAAGCTGGTAGCGTGGGCGCTTGTATTTAGAAATCACTTGAGTATAAAATAGTAAAATTTTCCGTAATTCTTCAGTCTTCATGTCTAACCAAGATTATATTGCTCGAACGCCTTCAAAAAAGAAAAAAAACAACCCTTACAAGGCTCAACAGGTTGAGCCTGCTGCTAAACTTTCCGTAAAAGCCAAGGTTACCGGCCTGCTTGTGCTGGTTTTATTATCCACCTTTGCCTATGGCTTATGGTTGCTAAAAACGAGCCCGACAACAAAAGCCCCATTAACAGAGCATATATCTGCTACCACTAAAAAAGAGCGTGCTATCCCTGAGCCACCAAAAGAAAAATGGACTTATGTCGAAAATTTGAAAACAAAAGAAGTTGAAGTTGGCCAGTATGAAGTAAAACAAAATGGGCCGTACAAAATGCAATGTGGCTCTTTTAAATCAAATGCACAAGCGGAATCACTTAAAGCTAAGATGGCTTTTGCCGGTATTGAAAGTAAGATTCAGACAGCCCAAGGAAAGTACAACGTATGGTATAAGGTAGTTTTAGGGCCTTATGCACGAAAACGAACGGCTGAGCAAGACAAACATAAATTAAGAAATAATAAAATCAATGGCTGCCAAATTTGGCTTTGGCAGTAAAAAGTTTAAATTTAACCCATCTCTATCCTTGAAAAATCAGTATTAACCCCTATTTAATTTACATCAAAAAATGTATTTATTAGATTGGAGTTAATGTGACTACTATCGTATCAGTTAGACGTAATGGCAAAGTTGTCATTGGTGGTGATGGCCAAGTTTCGCTTGGTAACACCGTAATGAAAGGCAATGCTAAAAAAGTGCGTCGTTTATATAATAATAAAGTATTAGCCGGATTTGCTGGTGGTACAGCAGACGCATTTACCTTGTTTGAACGTTTTGAGAGCAAGCTTGAGCAACATCAAGGTCACTTAACCAAAGCCGCTGTAGAATTAGCCAAAGATTGGCGCAGCGATCGTGCCTTAAGAAAGCTGGAGGCGCTGCTTGCTGTTGCCGATGAAACCGCCTCTTTGATAATAACTGGTAATGGTGATGTTGTTCAGCCAGAGCATGACCTAATTGCCATTGGTAGTGGTGGTAATTTTGCTCAATCGGCAGCGACAGCCCTACTAGAAAATACCGAATTATCGGCCAAAGAAATCGTAGAAAAGTCATTAACGATAGCTGGCGACATTTGTGTTTTCACAAACCATTCACACACTATAGACGAACTATAGTTTGTCGCTTGCCACGCGAAATGTCAGGCAAGCAACAAATAAAGCAAACCGAGGAATAAAAGATGTCAGATATGACTCCCCGTGAAATAGTCCACGAATTAGACACCCATATTGTAGGTCAAAGTGATGCTAAGCGTGCTGTGGCCATCGCCTTAAGAAATCGCTGGCGTAGAATGCAATTAGCTGAAGACTTGCGTAATGAAGTTACGCCCAAAAATATTTTAATGATCGGACCAACAGGCGTTGGTAAAACCGAAATTGCTCGCCGTTTAGCTAAATTGGCCCGAGCTCCTTTTATTAAAGTTGAAGCAACAAAGTTCACCGAAGTTGGCTATGTAGGTAAAGAAGTAGAGACTATCATTCGCGATCTTGCCGATATGGCCATAAAAATGGTCAAAGAAGACGAAATGAGTCGTGTTAAGCATTTAGCAGAAGAAGCGGCTGAAGAACGAATTTTAGACGTACTTTTGCCTCCAGCTCGTGATGGCTTTGGCAATGCAGAAAAGCAAGACGGTGAAGTTGAAAATAGCAGCACTCGCCAAGTGTTTCGGAAAAAATTGCGCGAAGGTAAACTTGACGATAAAGAAGTTGAGTTAGATTTAACTGCTCCACAAGTTGGTGTAGAAATCATGGCCCCGCCAGGCATGGAAGATATGACCTCACAATTGCAGAGCATGTTTCAAAACATGTCCAGTGAAAAAACTAAAAAGCGTAAATTAAAAATTAAAGATGCTTTTAAAGCACTTCAAGAAGAAGAAGCCGCTAAGATTGTCAATCAAGATGACATTAAACAAAAAGCTATCTACGCTGTTGAACAAAATGGTATTGTTTTTATAGATGAAATAGACAAAATTTGTAAACGTGCCGACAGTAATAGTGGCGGTGATGTCTCACGCGAAGGTGTGCAACGTGATTTACTGCCGCTAGTTGAAGGCTCCACCGTTAGCACTAAGCACGGCATGATCAAAACTGATCATATTCTATTTATAGCCTCCGGCGCTTTCCAAATGGCGAAGCCTTCAGATTTAATTCCTGAATTACAGGGGCGTCTACCCATTCGAGTTGAATTACAAGCGCTCACTACCGAAGACTTTGTGCGCATATTAACAGAGCCATTCGCCTCGTTAACAGAGCAATATATTGCGCTATTAGCAACGGAAGGTGTGCATATAGAATTTAGCGACGACGGTATTCAAGCAATTGCCAATGCGGCATGGCAAGTAAATGAAACCACGGAAAACATTGGAGCTAGACGCTTACATACCATGATGGAGCGTCTAACCGAAGAGCTATCGTTTCAAGCGGATCAACGTACAGGTGAAACCATAGTAATTGATAAAAGCTATGTTGATGAAACCTTAAATGAAGTTATAAAAGATGAAGATTTAAGTCGCTTTATTCTGTAGGATAAAGCCTTCTTTAACATGAAAACAGGGCAGTTTTTACATTGCCCTGTACACGTGACCATAATGACCATTACTCGCTTTATTATAAATAAAATTGATAAAAACCTTACTGTTTATTTAAACAAAGGAAAGAAAGCAGAATTAAGCTTTGAATTTCTACGGGTTTTTACCCCGACAATACCTAACCCAAAGCAGCAAAAAAGCCTTATCACCCATAAAAAGCAAGTGGAATTAATGGCTATAGAAAATGTTGCTCAGCATGGTTACCGATTAGTCTTTGATGATCAACACAACGCTATTTACCCAACAGACTATCTAGCATTATTAATCAAAGAATACCCCCAACGTTGGCAGCGGTACTTAGAGGAAGTAGAAGCCTCAGGTCACTCGCGTGAAGCCATGATAAATATAACCCAACTGTAGTTGCTTGCATTAAACAGTTTAAACACCAACATTTAAACTGTTTGATTTTTGGCATATCATTTTGGCTCAAATAGGCCAAAGAAGAGTACCGGTGTCAAAATCATAACTTCGGATAGTTTAGTCATTGCTTGAGTACCATTTAATCCCCCTGTTAATGGATCATGCTTACCTAGATATAGCGTTCGGCTAGTAGTAGGAGCAGCTATGTTTTACATACGCTCTTTAGAAGCTCTAAAATACATAAAAAATACCAACGACAAGATAGCAAATGAAATGGCTGGTGAAACACTATAAAAAGGCTTGCAACTCGACATGCCAAAGCATTAAGTATTTCTAAAGCAAGAAAAAGTATTAGACTTATTAAAGAGTGTTTTTATCATAAAATACAAGTCGCTATTTAATTTTGATTAGAAGTCGATATACTGGAGTTAACTTTTTGAGTAAAAAGAGTAATACCATGGAATATGATACTTCACAATTATGTAATACATACGCTGATTTAGTAGATGTTGTTGATCCTATTTTTAGCAATTATGGTGGCAGACATTCTTTTGGTGGCAAAGTCGTTACAATTAAATGCTTCGAAGGTACCGGCTTAATAGAAAAAATTGTTACTACTGACGGAACAAGTAAGGTGTTAGTTATCGATGGCGGGGGCTCTACAAGACGAGCACTGATTGATATTAATATTGCAGAAACCGCAGCCAATAACGGCTGGGAAGGTATTATCTGTTACGGTAGTGTTCGTGATGTTGATGCCATTGAAGAAATAGAACTGGGTATTCAAGGCTTGGTTTCTATTCCTGTTGCTGCAAGTGACAACGAATTAGGAGAAAGCGATGTGGCGATAAATTTTGGCGGTGTCACTATTTTGCCTGACGATCATATTTATGCTGACAATACTGGCATTATTTTGTCACCAGAGCCATTAGATATAGAATAAGAAACAAGATGTTTTTCGATGTTTTCTGTCTACACTATAACTGGCTAGGCTTTGCAGCCGGGTATTGAGAAAACCACCTAGTAAGCCATATTTCTATTTCATCCGGAACCACGCCTCTATTAATAGTAGCACCTTGTACTAAACTTCCGCCCATTGCCACAAAACCATCAAGAGTCCCCTGATTATCAATATGGGTACCAATTAAGGGTAAATTCATACTTCGAGTAAGCGTAATTAACGCATTAATTATCGCTTTACCTGCTCTATTGTCTTCGTTACCTGCTAACTCTTGACAGTTTATTTTCACTTGATGTATCGCCATTTTACGCAAATAACGTAGCGACTCATAACTGCCTGAGAAATTATCAATAGCAATGGTGATATCTAATGATTTCAACTGATCTATGATACTTTTAGCGCGATGACAGGTACCCAACATCATTTGCTCATTCAACTCTATCATCAAGTATTTACCGGCAATATTATACTTTTTCATTTGTTGGTCAATAAAGTCGACCAAATCCGGCTCAAGTAAATTTTTGCTAGAAAGATTAACAGAGACCCTTTGATAAACACCCAACTTATGTAATGAAAATAATGCTTTAAAAGCTTGCTTGAACATTTGTTTAGTGAGCAGATATACTTCACCACTGTGCTCAGCCAAGTCGATAAAATCAAGTAACTCTAACGGCGCATCTTCACTAGCATACCAATGCACTTTCAATTCAAAACCTATGATAGTGTTATCATTTAGATTTACTTGTGGTTGTAAATACCAACGAAACTCTTGCGATAAAATATCTTGTCGTAGGGATTCCATTAAACGTAATTGCTTTTCAGTGTAGAGCACAGCACTATTATCAAAATACGTAATCGTTTGTTCATTAGCGGCCCCTTTGAGCAAAGCATCACTTGCATGTGAGACTATTTCATGAACATTATTGCCATGTTCGCCATTAAAAGCGACGCCAAAAGCTAATTCGAAATTTAAAGAGAAACTTTTAAAGCTCATTGCATTGGGTACTGCTTTAGCAAGTTGCTGACACAAGTTATCAATAACATCTTTACTATCATGTTGAGTGGCAGATAAATCAAAAACAACCAAAAAATCTAGTCCCTGCAACCTGGCTAACTTTACCGCCACAGGACTGCGGTCAAAACTCAATAAATCGGGGTTATCTTCAACACTTTTCTTCAAACAAAAAGCCAGCTGTAATAATAAAATGTCCGAATTATGATGTCCTAAGACGGTATTAACTTGCTGAAAGTTAACCGGTTTAAAGACTATAGCCGCTAATTTAGGCTCTTTAGAAGATTGCAATGCTTGCTCAAATTGCTTTAAAGCATGTTGAGCCGTAGGTAAATTTGTAGCTAAATCATGAGTGTAACTGAATAACTCTTCTTGAGATACTTTCAATGTAGATGATGAAGGTTCAGTTTTAGTAAAGACTTTTTTTAATTTTTGCCAACAAAAAAATAACAAGATAGGTAGGCATAGTCCTAATACAAAGGCCTTAATACTAACAGGAGAAAATACTGAATTTTGAGCTGCGAAAGTTGAACCGGAAAATAACGCCAACGAAATAGCCCATGACCAGGTAGATATTGTTTTCATGCCTTTACGAAGAATAGCAACCGTGACGGAGAAAACAGCGCTTTGACAACAATCCATATTAATTCAACCATGTGATAATTTGAAAATGAAAGCCGCAATCATCTGAAAGGTATCAACATTGCGCATACAAAGTAAATTATAGACTACTGAAAAAGCAATGTATTGTATAGAAATACTCGTTATCGCTATAATTTATAACACGAGCTATTGGTTAAACGTTTTTCCTATAAGAAAAAATAAGAGCACATATACAAATATAGTGCCCTTATTTTGATTAGAAAGTTAAATTTCGCGTCTTTAGCGACTTCATCAATCTATAATTATTCAAAATAAAATTTAGCCCGCTTGTTATCATAATTACCAACTTCATTCATCGATTCAGCATCATATAGCCGCCCATTGACCATAGTGTAGCTGATCTTATCGCTAAGACGAATATCTTGACTAACATCCCCATCTATAACAATTAAATCGGCTAATTTCCCCACTTTGATTGAACCAAGTTGCGCCGCTAAACCTAAGGTTTCAGCTGGTGAAATTGTCGCTGTGCGTAAGGCTTGTAATGGTGTCATTCCACCTTGGGCCATCATCCAAATTTCCCAGTGCATTGCCAGCCCCTCACGTTGACCATGACCGCCAGCATTCACTTTGATACCTAAATCTTGCAGCTCTTTGGCCACAGCTGCAACACTAATATGGTTATAATGATTTAATGGCGCTTTTGGTCTGCGCATAGATTTTGGTTGCAAAAATTCACTTGGCACATATTTACTCAAGCGAGGATGTAGCCATACATCTGTTGTATCATACCAATAGTTCTCTCCCCAAATACCGCCATAAGCCACGACTAATGTTGGGGTATAAGCCATTTGAGAATGTGACCATAGTTGCTTTACGTCATCATAAACTTTAGCAACAGGAATAGAGTGCTCTAATGTTGTGTGGCCATCAACTACCATAGTTAAGTTATGCTGCAATAATGAGCCCCCTTCAGGCATCACTAGCATGTTTAGCTCACGTGCTGCTTGAATGAATTGCTGACGTTGATTTCTGCGTGGCTGATTGTAACTTTTGACACTAAAAGCACCCGCCTTTTTTAGTCTTTCAACATGGAATTTAGCATCGTCTAAGTTATCAACATGAGCGGTGTAGCCCGCATAATTAGCACCATATAGAATTTTTCCGGTAGAAAATAAACGTGCCGCAACAATTTTTCCTGCTTTTTGCATTTCACTCGCAGCAAAAAATTCATTAGTATCATTTGACGGATCATGAATACTGGTTACCCCTAAAGCTAAACCTGCATAATTTTTCCAGTTTTGCTGTGGAATGATTTGATTGTTGCCTTGCGGGCCATGAGCATGAGCATCGATCAATCCCGGCATAATACTTTTACCCGTAATATCAATTATTTTTGCCGACTCAGGAACGTTAATCTCTGACTTATTTCCTACGGCTTTAATGATATTTCCTTCAACAATTACCGTACCATCCTCAAAAACTTGCTCTCCTTCCATGGTGATCACTTTACCGCCAACAAAAGCGATTAACCCTGAGGGTTTATCAACCTTTTGACTATAGCCCAGCTCAATTTCTAATACTTGAGCATGCTCAGGTTTGTCCAATGCTTTGTCTTCTTTGTTATTTTCATTAAAGGTAATTTCAAATAAAGCGTTAATGCTGGCTCGATACAAAGTAGCGCCTAAACTCCAATATATTTCATTGGAATCTTCGTGCCAATTAATGCCTTGCCCAGCACGTGATGACAACTGTTTAACCGGTAAGTTTTTACCTTTAGGGCCAATAGAAATCACATTGCCACGTTCAACCAATGGTGTGACAAATATTTTAAAGCGCTCAGCAAATGCTAAATACTCGCCATTGGGTGATACACGATATTCAGTGGCAAATTTACCTTTGTATAAAACGCGATCTTCTTTGCCATCCATGCTGACAAATGCTAATTTCGGCTCTTCATCAGCACGTAACACATAAATATGGTCATTACTGCTACCAAAATGTGCCTGTTGACCATGTTCCGTAATTAGCACTGGTTTACTACTTTTACGTTCACCTTTTACTGATACAGCATAAATGCCCGTATTAAGATCCCAACTAGGTTTGGTAATAAAACCACCCGATATTTTACGATAGACCACGGTTCTGCCATCAGGTGAAAATACCGGTTCTATGTATTTTCCCTGCTCTTTCAACAATGCTTTGCCATTACCACCACGACTTGAAATAACTCGGATTTGACCTTGTTGCTCATCATGCCAGGTGGCATAAACAATTTTCCGTCCGTCCCGTGAAAAACTAGGGTTTAATTCAAAGTGGCTTGTCTGTTTAGTTAACCGCTTCGCCTTACCTTTGGTCTTACCATCAACAAGATTGCGTGTGTAAATATGTCCCATTGATTCAAATACTACTCGCTTGCCATCAGGAGATACCTTCACGTCTCGCAACATTTTCACGGTAAAATGATCTTGCGGTAATTGCTGCTTAAATGTTAATGCTTGTTGAATTTTTTTGCTCGTTTTTACGCGAAAATCAATAACCGTTGATTTTTTCGAATCGATATCCAGATTGTTAATTTTACCGTTATCCCAAAAAACTAAACTTTCACTATTTGGTGTCCAAGCAATATTTGGGTAAACTCCGTGGATTGCCCAAGTTTCTTGCAGATCACGCTCTAAGTCCTCATAAATTAACGTTTCTTCACCACTTTTTAAGTCATATAAATACAGGTTTGAAGAAAAGTCATCTCTACTAATAAAAGCAATATACTTTCCGTCTGGGGAGGGCGTTGGGCGAATAGCACCACCTTTACCGCTAATAATGATATCAATATCACCGGTAGCTAATTCAAGACGTTTGATTTTATAGATGCCTTTCACTGAATCTTTTGAGTAATGAAAAGTTTTCCCAGGGGTTGCGTCTTGTGAAAAGTAAACATACTTGCCGTCAGAAGAGTAAGCTGGCTCACCTAAATCCTTTTGTTCATTAGGCCTTTTAGTTAGCATTACCCCACTACCGCCCGTTTTATGATAAAGCCAAATCTCTCCTGCACCTAGTGAGCGGGCGCTAGTGTAGTGCTTTCTTCCAATTAAGTATTTGCCATCTGGTGACCATGCAGGGCTATTTAATAAGCGAAACTTCTCGTTAGATATTGCTTTGGCATTGCTGCCATCTCGATTCATTACCCATAGATTATCGCCGCCATCTTCATCTGAAGTAAAAGCAATATAATGACCATCAGGACTAAAGCGTGGTTGCATTTGCCAGGCAATATCAGTCATTAATGGGGTAGCTTCGCCACCTGTAATTGGCATGGTATATATGTCACCAAGCAAATCAAATACCAACGATTGACCATCAGGGCTAACATCAAGGTTCATCCAAGTAACAGAGGTTACATCAATGCTGATATCTTTAAATTTACCTTGTGGTGCATTCACAGACCACTTTTCTTTGCTGTCTTCTGCTTTGTTTGCATCAACTGCCTTCACTAGTGAACTAGACAATAGTGCAAAAGCAAAAACGCATGTCATTGCAGTGGTTTTAATAATTGACGAGAACATATCTTTGTACCTTAGTAGGTTAAAATAAATATTTTTATCGAGTGTTTTATGTCGGTTTATTGCTAAATTTGATAGCCCCATCGAGGCATGATTTTTTGTTCTATTTTAAGGTGGTCTAAAATTCGACCAACCATAAAATCAACAAGATCACTGATAGATTCAGGCTGATGATAAAAGCCTGGTGCGGCTGGCATAATAGTTACACCCTGCTGAGACAAGCTAAGCATATTGCTAAGATGAATGGTCGAAAAAGGTGTTTCTCGTACCACAAGAATAAGCTGACCACGTTCCTTAATAACGACATCTGCGGCACGCTCTATCAGATTATCACTCATTCCTTGGCTAATAGCAGCAAGTGTTCCTGTTGAGCAAGGACACACGACCATCTGCTTAGGGGCAGCTGAGCCAGAAGCAACGGGTGAAAACCATTGCTCTTTACCAAAGACTTTAATTTGTGCTTCTTTAGCTTGAAACTTTTCAACTAATATTGCACTCGCTGCATCAGGAGACGATGGCAATTTAAAGTTGAGTTCGGTATCTAGTACGACACGTCCAGCACTAGAACATAGCAGGTAAATTTGGTAATTAGCAGCAACGAGACACTCCAGTAATCGCAATGCATATGCAGACCCAGAAGCCCCAGTAATCGCTAAAGTGATTTTTTGCTTAAATTCTGCCACGTGTTTACTCTCTCTCTATTTATTCAATTATTTATTGGCTAAAGCCGTTAATATTTTTTCGTGAATATCACCAAAACCGCCATTACTCATCACCACGATAGTATCACCCTCTTTACTTTGCGAAACTATCTCCTTTACTAAAAGGTCAATCTGGGTGGAAACTATACAAGGTTGATGACACTGATGAATTAACTCTTCAATTGACCACTTGATATCTTTATCTTGAAAAAGAAACACGTGATCAGCTTGTTGTAATGATAAAGGCAACGCGTCTTTATGGATTCCTGACTTCATGGTATTTGAACGTGGCTCCAGCACCGCTAGTACTCGTCCTTGCGTTGTTCGATGCTTGTTTTCAGCATCAACTTTCGCCCGCACACCCGCCAATGTCTTTGCTATTGCTGTTGGGTGGTGGGCAAAATCATCATAAACGCTAACCTCATTGATTTTACCTCGAAGCTCTAGACGACGTTTAGTGTTGACGAATTCAGCTAAGGCTTCAATAGCAATATGCGTAGGTACGCCAGCGTGACGCGCTGCTGCAATCGCCATCAGGGCATTATCAATATTAAAGTCACCAATCAGTGACCATTTAACGCGCCCTTGTTCAACGCCCTCAAAAGTTACAATAAATTCACTACCATCAGCATTAAGCTTATCTGCTTGCCAACCTATTGAACTATGACTTTGTTCAATAGGAGTCCAACAACCCATTGCCAATGTTTCCTGAATTGCAGGCTCATTTCTTGGCGATAAAATTAACCCATTACTAGGCACCATACGAATAAGATGGTGAAATTGTCGCTGAATATCGCTCAGATCATTGAAAATATCACCGTGATCAAATTCTAAATTATTCATCACTAATGTTCGTGGCCGGTAATGCACAAATTTAGAACGTTTATCAAAGAAAGCCGTGTCATATTCATCGGCTTCAATAACAAAAAACGGCGCATTACCTAAACGAGCTGAGCAATCAAAATTTTGCGGGGCCCCACCAATTAAAAACCCAGGGGATAACTGAGCATATTCTAAAATCCAAGTCAGGATGCTACTGGTAGTCGTTTTACCATGAGTGCCCGCAACCGCTAATACCCAACGATCTTTTAGCACATTTTCAAGCAACCATTGAGGCCCAGAAATATAAGGTATGTTTCGGTCAAGCATATACTCGACCATGATGTTACCTCGAGACATCGCATTACCAACAATAACTAAGTCTGGTTCATCCTGTAAATGCTCAACTTTATAGCCCTGTTTTAATTCAATGCCGAGCTGTTCGAGCTGTGTACTCATTGGAGGATAAACTTGTGCATCACAACCAGTAACACGAAAACCCAGCTCTTTAGCAAGTGCTGCAATGCCCCCCATAAATGTGCCGCAAATGCCAAGAATATGTAAATGATGAATTTTATTTGCCATAAAAAAGAAAAATACGATTAAAGAGGGTGAAAGATAATGAGGGTTAATATACCTTATAAAGCAAAGCTTAGCCGCAAAATCCTTGCGCAAGGTAAAAATAATTAATTCAACGGATTTCACATGTCAATAATTACAGTTAGCAGCCTTCATATATACCCAATAAAATCTACTACTGGCATAAATTTGCCCTCTGCTAATGTTGATGAATTAGGATTAGCCTTTGATCGTCGCTTTGTACTTAGTGACTTATTAGGACAATTCATTACCGCGAGGACAGAGCCTAAATTATGCTTAGTGCGCACCCAGCTAATAGAGACAGGGCTTATTATATCCGCTCCCAACATGCCCATATTGACACTGAACTATCAGGATTTCAGCGCACAATATAGCAAGATAACCGTTTGGGGAGATGAGGTTTTAGGGCAACTATGTTCTGATACCGCAAACAAATGGTTTAGTGAGTACTTACAACGTCCAAGTCAATTACTCTTTTTTGGTCAAAATTCTTTACGTGAACGAAAGCCCAATACGGACAAAGCTAGAAAGCTTGCCTTTGCTGATGGTTACCCTTTGCTGTTAATTTCTCAAGCATCATTAAGTAACCTCAACCAACACCTTGAAAATAACGCAGTACCATCAGTTTCAATGTCTCAATTTCGCCCTAATATTGTCGTTGAAAATTGCTTACCTTTTGCAGAAGACACCTGGCAACACATCCGTATTGGTGAGGTAGAATTTAAAGTCAGTAAGCCATGTGAACGCTGTATATTTACTACCATAAACCCTACAACAGGTGAGAAACATGCTGATTTACAACCGTTAAAAACGCTAAAATCGTTTAGGCAAACAAAACAGGGAGAAGTTTTATTTGGTCAGAATTTAATTCCGCTGAATAAGGGAATGATCAAGCACGGGGATAACTTAGTCGTTATAAGCAAGCAAAACCCGCCAACCTTTAACAAGTTAAAACACCATTCAACTACAATAAAACCCATAGAGAAAAAAAATACTCTGCAGCAGGAATTATCAATGCAACTTACATGTCAGCAGATAATTGACGAAACTCATGATGTAAAAACCTTTGTTTTTACTTGGCCTAATGCTAAACCTATAGAGCAATTAGCAGGACAGCACATAAACTTAATAATCAGTATGCCAGATAAAGAACAACCATGCTGTTATACCATAGCGTCAAATCCATCGGCAAAAAATCAAATTAAGCTCACCATAAAACGCATACCTAATGGCAGAGTTTCAAACTTTTTTCATGACCACCTGAAGGTAGGTGATACCGTAAAAGCTAAATCACCAAGTGGTAACTTTCATCTTCCTAGCCTTGTCCCTGAAAAGGTGCTATTGCTTTCTGCTGGCAGCGGCATAACGCCTATGTTGTCGATGCTGCGTGACATGGTCGCTAATAAGGTAGTCAATAAAGTAGTTTTTTTTCACAGTGCCCATAGTGAGAATGATTTGATCGCGAGAAAAGAAGTCGCGCAATTAGCAAAAGCGCATGGTAATTGCCAAGTGATATATACATTGACCAGACAAGTGCGTCCCCAATGGCAAGGATATCAAGGACATTTAAGCGAACAAATGTTAGCAAATATTCCAAAGCTAACCCAATATGAAGTATTTGTATGTGGCCCCGAAGGCTTTAGAAAATCTGCTCAACAACACTTGCAAGTGCTTGGACTGAATAAAGAACAGTATCATTGGGAAAGTTTTGGTAGTAAGACAACACAAGACGAACAAAAAACGATTATTGACTCTGCGTCTCCAACAAAGAAAAAGTTAATCATCAATTTTGACAAATGGCGAAAAGAATACCAAGGCGATAATCAAAAAACATTACTTGAACACGGTGAAGATGCAGGGCTCATTCTACCTTATTCTTGTCGTGCTGGTATGTGTGGTAATTGTAAAGCACAGCTTGTTAGTGGGGACGTTAAAGAGTCTGCTACCGATGGTTTAACAATGCTCGAGAGACAACAGGGTTTTATTCTCTGCTGCTCAAGTATTGCTCAATCTGATGTGGTGATTAAACATAATTACTAAGTTCTCTATGAATTTTTAAACTTAATTTATTTAGTACGTACTACTATTGATGAATTGTGATCAATTTCACCATCTTCATCAATAGTAATAGCGGTATCGTTCAGCTGTACGACGGCTAACTTTCCTTCAGGGGTTTGCCTAACAAAAGATAACGTATAGCCAAAATGACTAATTTCACTTAATGAACATTGCTGAGCAACACTAAGTTCTTTGAGTAACTTCTTGATTCTAGCCTCAACTTTGCGCCTTTCTTCTGGCATTTCACCTACCCCTTTTATTCCATTTTGTTATATAGGACAAAATACAATTCCTTGCCTCTCCATATTAAAAGATAGCAAGATAATCAAAATAAGCCAATATAACAATCACCTCTATAACTAACAAAATATACAGAGCTGAACTAAACTATTAACTGATAACTGATAACTGATAACTTATAACTTAATCAACAGATTTATATAATGCTTTAGCTTTCTAAAAGAAATTTATTCAAGTCAATACTTGTATAAAGAATTTACAACCGAATTTCTAAGAAAACAAAGCATTACCAACTACATAGTACTGACTAAGTTTTATTGATATATGAAACAAAATACTGGGACCATGACTATGAAAATACAAAATATAAGTAAATTCGGTTGCTCTCTACTTACTACTGCCATTTTGACTGCACCAACAGTGTTGGCTAGTAATAGTCTAGCTGACGGTATAACAAACGCATTGACAGATAGCAAAACTAAAGTCAGCTTTCGAGCTCGCTATGAAGGAGTAGATGAAGATGGTGCTGCTGGCGCCAAAGATAAAGACGGCGCCGCTTTAACACTAAGAAGTCGTTTAACGTTAAATACAGGTACCTATAATGGCTTATCGTTTGGCGTAGAGATTGACAATGTTACTGCACTCATTGATGACTACAATGATTTAACATTTGATTATTCTGGTGATGATTCAGTCGTTGCCGACCCTGAAATAACTGACATTAACCAAGCTTATTTAAAATATGTTCGAGGCGACTTGAAAGCAACTTTTGGTCGTCAACGCATTTTACATAACAATCAACGTTTTGTTGGCGGTGTCGGTTGGAGACAAAACGAACAAACCTATGATGGTGTACGTGTACAATACCAAGCCAATGACGCATTATCCTTTGACTACAGCTATATTCACAATGCTAATCGAATTTTTGGCGATGCAAAAAGAGGTACAGATTTAGGAGGCGAATTCCATTTTGTTAATGCGGCATACAAACTCAATAAACAGCATAAAGTAACCGCTTTTGCTTATATGCTTGACTTTGATACCGCTGCAGCACTTTCTACCAGTACTTACGGCCTACTTTATAGTGGAAAATTTGGTAAGGCGTTTATAAATGCCAGCGCCGCAAGCCAAAGCGACAATAGTGATAACCCAAATAGCTTTGATGCGAGTTATTTAAATGCGGAAATAGGCTCTAAATTTGGCAAAGTTACTGTTTTAGCTGGTTATGAATTACTTGGTAGTGACAAGGGTGTAGGTTTTAGTACGCCTTTTGCCACATTACATAAGTTCCAAGGATGGGCTGATAAATTCTTGGGGACGCCTGGTGAAGGCGTGAAAGATATTTATGTGACTGCTAAAACCAAAGTCAAGGGTATTGCGCTAGCAGCCACCTATCACAATCTGACTTCCGATACAGGCAGCAAAGATTGGGGCAACGAGCTTGATTTAGTTGCTAAGTACAAGTTCAGCAAAAACTATGGTTTATTAATTAAGTATGCCAACTATAGTGCTGATGACAAATCAACTGATACGAGTAAACTTTGGGTACAAGCGACGGCTAAATTCTAGTTAGCAATACGCGCCTGCTTTCTATATTAGCGCACTTATTGGAGTAAGTGGCTAATATAGAGAGCGCTTTTTCTTTCCTCTAAAAGCGCGCAAATTTCGTTAAACGATATACTTTCAACTTCTACCTAAAACAATTAGAATAGCCGCGATTTATCTTTGCTAGGCATAACAACTTTGTTATTAATGATCGACAACTATGATTCCTTCACCTTTAATTTAGTGCACTATTTTCAAGCGCTAGGTCAACAAGTGAACGTTTTTCGTCATGATGAAATTTCTATCGATGAAATTGAGAGACTACAGCCAGCATACCTAGTGATCTCCCCTGGCCCTTGTGATCCTGATAAAGCAGGTATTTCTTTAGCGGTTGTTGAACATTTTAGTGGTAGAATACCCTTGCTTGGTGTTTGCCTAGGCCATCAATGTATCGCCCAACACTTTGGTGCTAAAGTAATAAAAGCCAAAAAATTAATGCACGGTAAAACCAGTAATATCACACATAATAACAAAGGTTTATTTCAAGATTTAAAGCAGCCTTTACAAGTAACTCGATATCATTCTCTTATAGTTGATAAAAACACACTACCAAAAGAATTGATGGTTAGTGCGTGGAGTGTAGACGAACAGGGTAATAAAGATGAAATAATGGCCATTGAGCACAAAGAACTGCCCGTTTGCAGTGTTCAATTTCATCCAGAGTCCATTTTAACGGAGCAAGGACAAGCGCTTTTAGCTAATTTTCTAACCCTATACAGTGGTAAAAATTAAAGAAAACAGTTTTATACTATTAATGCTTTGCTAACCTAGACCGATAACTTTAGAATAACCAATAGCCCTATCTTCCATGTATTAATACTCGACTTATATCAAGAAGCCGAGTTGGTGAGACACTAACAAAACTCTATGCAATTTTTTGACACTAACGACACAACCTCAACTTTATATCAGCAAGCAATAAGTTTAGCTATTAGTAAAGATTTTGCTGAAAAACGCCATGGCAAAGTAGATCTTGTTGATTTTCAGGGCAGCGAGCAAGAAAACCGCCGCAGAGAATTATTGTCTGTAGAAATAAAAGCACAACAAGAAAAGATAGTTGCTGCTCATGGTGAAGAACATTTTCGCAAACAAGTTATGGCAACTTTTTTTGCTCAAGTAAATAAACAAGTAAACGAAAAGTTTGATAACAAAGCATATCTATATAACAACGTGCTCAGTATTGAAGATGCTGCGCCAACCATATTAGAATTGTTGTATTTACGTGCTACCTCAATAAATAAAATTAAGCCCCTTGCCACGTCATTACCTTGGTTAGCCACGGATTTAGTTAGTTTAGTGAACAAACCGCAATACAGAAAACGCGCTGATGTTCAAGTTAATGATGCAAAGCTCGCGCTAAGTTACATCGGTTTAGATAATTTAAAATTAGTGATGCCAACTTTTATTCTTAAGCATTGGCTTCCTAGTTCTACTGCGCCTTTTACTTTAATGAAACGTAAACTTTGGAATGACAGTTTATCGGTTGCTTTGGCATCAAGTGCCTTAGCTGAACTTGCAGGCGCAAACAAATATCTAGCATTTACTACCGGCATGTTATCAAATATTGGTCAATTAGCTATTACTCGTTGTTTTTTAAACACTTACAACAGCATGTATAAGCAAGAGTTGCGTGAAGCATTTACAGCCAAAGATAAGCGCCTCCATGATATTTTAAGTAAAATAGAGAACCCGCCCGAGTTACTGCTGGAGCAATTGATTTTACGCAGTAGTAAATTGTCCGCTGATTTAATTGAATTAATGAACTTTGACCGCTTGCCGATAACTGAAGCAATTTTTGATTTAGCTTACGCTGAAAATATAGAAAAAATGTGTTCAACGGCCCAAATTGTAACTAAAGCTAAAATTTTTGTTAATTACCGTAGCCTAGCCAAAGAAAATTTAATCAATGATGATGAAAAAATCATCCTATTTGAATCCGCAAAGCTAACAAAAGCAGAAGTATCTTTACTCAATAAAAGCGATATTAATCACATTAAACTTAAATTTAATTAGATTTCGATGATTTTCGCTGATTTTTTTTTGATTATTTATGAAAATTAGTAAAAGCTCACTTTCTTGCAAGTATACTCCTAAGGTTAAACGAAATTCACATCATCGTAATTTTCGTCTTGCAATAAATATTCAGTATATTTGAATAAAACCCGTCAACCCATTGTTTTTACTAGCCTACAGGCTATTCCAGTAAGACAAAGTTACTTTTTTCTGTCATACTAGTCTTCTATTTTTTAACCACTGACTGATATTTTCCACATAAATTTACTATTACTTATATACTGAGTAATTATCAGTCAGCGTTAACAATATTTAATACAACCACCCATTTTGAGGAGTTTACAATGTCAGAACAGTTTTCTGTAAATCGCGAATTATTTGATGAAGTTATGGTGCCAAATTACGCACCTTCAGCGGTTATTCCGGTGCGCGGTCAAGGCTCTCGAGTATGGGATCAACAAGACAAAGAATATATTGATTTTGCCGGCGGTATCGCGGTTAACTGTTTAGGTCATTGTCACCCTGCGCTAGTTGGCGCGTTAAAAGAGCAAGGCGAGAAAATCTGGCATTTATCTAATGTAATGACTAATGAGCCAGCATTACGCTTAGCGAAAAAATTAGTCGATAACACTTTCGCTGATAAAGTTTACTTTGCTAACTCTGGTGCAGAATCAAATGAAGCAGCCTTAAAATTAGCACGTCGCTGGGCATTAAATGAGCATAGTGCTGAAAAATCACAGATCATTGCTTTTAAGCAAGGCTTTCACGGTCGTACTTTCTTTACCGTAACGGTTGGCGGCCAAGAAGCTTATTCAGCAGGTTTTGGACCACGTCCTGGTGATATTGACCACGCTGAATATAACAACTTAGAAAGTGTAAAAGCACTTATATCCGATAAAACTTGTGCCATTATGGTTGAACCTCTACAAGGCGAAGGCGGCATAGTGTCACCAACGCCTGAGTTCATTCAAGGTTTACGTGATTTATGTAATGAGCATAATGCCCTGTTAATTTTTGATGAAGTGCAAACAGGCGCCGGTCGTTTAGGACCATTATATGCCTATATGGATCTTGATGTTACTCCTGACATTTTAACTTCTGCTAAAGGCTTGGGCGGCGGTATTCCAATTGGTGCTATGCTAACTACAGCAGAAATTGCGAAACACTTAGCTATTGGTACGCATGGTAGTACGTACGGCGGCAACCCTTTAGCTTGTGCCGTCAGTGAAGCGGTTATTGATGTGATTACCACGCCAGAAGTACAAGCTGGTGTTAAAGCGAAGGCAAAACTTTATGTTGACGGATTAAATGCCATTAATGCTAAATACAGTGTTTTTACTGAAATCCGCGGAAAGGGCTTATTGGTTGGCGCTGTGTTAAATGAGCGCTACCAAGGCAAAGCAAAAGACTTTTTAATGGCCGCAATGAGCGAAGGTGTTATGACCCTAGTTGCTGGCGCAAATATAATTCGTTTTGCACCATCATTAGTTATTCCTGATGAAGATATTGCTGAAGGTTTAGTGCGTTTCGAAAAAGCGGTCGCTAAATTAGCATCTTAAAAATTAAGTGCAACTCTACTTTCTTACTGACATAGTCTTTTGCTAAGTTAGTAAGAAATTCTTCTAATCATCGAGAGCTATTTATGATTATCATCCGTCCTATTAGAACGACTGATTATGACGATTTATATCGCATTGCTATTGAGTCAGGTCATGGTTTTACCTCATTGCCTGTTAGCGAAGACATATTAAAGAAACGTATTGAGCATTCTGAAGAATCTTTCAAAGCTCAAGTCAGTCAACCAGGCGACCAAGGTTACTTATTTGTTATGGAAGATACCCAGACAGGTCAAGTAGTTGGCACAACGGGCATCGAGGCAGCCGTTGGTTTAGATAATGCTTTTTATCATTATCATTTAGGTAAGGTAGTCCATAGTTCACGCGAGTTGGATATTCATAACACCGTTGAAACACTTGCTCTTTGTAATGACTACACTGGTGCTAGCGAAATTTGCACGCTGTTCTTACAAGAAAGTCATCGCAAAGACGGCAACGGTCGATTTTTGTCTCGATGTCGTTTTTTGTTTATCGCCGAGCATGAAGAACGATTCTCTGATTGTGTTATTGCTGAGATGCGTGGAGTTAGTGACGAAAATGGTCGTTCTCCTTTTTATGATTGGCTTGAAGAGCACTTTCTATCAATTGAATTTACCAAAGCAGATTATTTAACTGGAATCGGCAATAAAGATTTTATTGCCGAATTAATGCCGAAATACCCTGTTTATGTCAGCTTATTAAGCAAAGAAGCCCAACAAGTTATTAATAAAGTCCATAGCAACACTGTACCTGCATTGCGTTTACTTGAAGCTGAAGGTTTCTCACGACGCGGTTATATTGATATTTTTGATGCTGGCCCAACAGTTGAAGCTGAACGAAGTCAAATTAGGGCTGTACGTGACAGTAATAAGTATCAAGTCTTAATTGATGATGCTTGTGGCGAAGAAAGTAATCAAAAATACATTATTTGCAACACAAAAATTGAAGGCTTTAGAGCAACTCAGGTCAAACTAATGCTTCGTGAAACGGCAAATCAAGTTGTGATCACCAGTGTTGTTGCAGAAGCACTACAAGTACAGCAAGGTGATTGGGTTCGCCTGTTAAGTAATTAATAGCCTAAATTTACATAGGAAAAAGTTTATGTCAAACGTTCAATTTATTAATGGTCAGTGGCTTGCAGGTCAAGGCCATGATGTCACCTCGCTGAACCCTGCTCGTAATGAAGTTATCTGGCAAGGAAAAACAGCATCACCTGAACAAGTAGCATTAGCCATTACCAGTGCTCGAACAGCGTTTGAGTCATGGTCAACAATCAGCTTTGATGAGCGAGTAGCAATCGTTACAAAGTTTGCTGAATTACTTGGTGAAAATAAAGCCGAATTGGCCGATACAATTGCGCTAGAAACAGGTAAACCTCGCTGGGAAACATTAGGCGAAGTTGGCGCTATGATTGGTAAAATCAATATTTCATTGAATGCATACCAAGAACGTACGGGCACTGTAGAAAACCCCATGCCAGGTGCTAAGGCGTTTATTCGTCATAAACCACACGGTGTTGTTGCTGTATTTGGTCCTTATAACTTCCCAGGTCACTTGCCTAATGGCCATATTGTACCTGCGCTTATTGCCGGTAACACTATTGTATTTAAGCCAAGTGAGCTAACGCCAAAGGTTGCTGAAGAAGTGCTGAAAATTTGGCAGGCGGCTGGTTTACCAAAAGGTGTGATTAACCTTGTGCAAGGTGAAGTAGAAACGGGTAAAGCATTAGCAAGCAACAAGATGATTGATGGCCTATTTTTTACCGGTAGCTCTGCTACTGGCCATTTATTACATGAACAGTTTGGTGGTCAACCAGGTAAAATTTTGGCCCTTGAAATGGGGGGTAATAACCCATTGGTAGTCAAAGATGTTAGTGATATTAATGCTGTTGTTCACGACATTATTCAATCTGCCTTTGTTACTACAGGTCAGCGCTGCACCTGTGCTCGTCGCTTATTCATTGAAGCAGGTGAGCAAGGCGACGCGATTATGACTAAATTAATTTCGGCTACCAAAGCCTTAACAATTGGATACTTTGATGATGAAACACAACCTTTTATTGGTTCGATGATATCTGAAAAAGCCGCGTTAAGTTTAGTTGAAGCTCAGCAGAAATTGCTTGATTTAGGCGCATCTTCACTACTTGAATTAAAGCATCTTGAAGAAAATACGGGCTTTATTTCACCCGGTATCATTGATGTAACGGCTATTGTGGCTGATATTCCTGATGAAGAATATTTTGGCCCATTATTAAAAGTTTATAGATACACAGACTTCGACGAAGCCATTGATGAAGGTAACAATACTGGTTTTGGCTTATCTGCCGGCTTATTGAGTGACAGTGAAGAACTATACAACCACTTCTTTAAGCGCATTCGTGCTGGCATTGTTAACTGGAACAAACCAATTACCGGTGCAAGTAGTGCTGCTCCATTTGGTGGTATCGGCGCAAGTGGTAACCACAGAGCTAGTGCATTTTATGCCGCAGATTACTGTGCATACCCTATTGCTTCAGTAGAAGCTGAAAAAGTAAGTTTACCTGCTACATTAAGTCCAGGTATTACCCTTTAAATTCACCTATGAAAGTAAAAGATACCTACATTTTTGCAGATAAAAGAGAAGCAGGGTTCAAGCCTTGCTTCTTTGCCTGCGTCAATCAAATCTAACCTTTGGTGGTAGCGTTCGCTGTCACCAACATTTCATGTTGTACCCCTGTATAGTTTTACGCTGCCTCTAATACTACTTTCTAATATATTCCAATTTTGAGTTCAAATTTGTACACGAGGAAACCACAATGACAGTTCAAGTAAGTAATCTCTTTGATAATATCTGGCAACAGTATTTAACCGTAACACCTTCAGCGAACCAAATTCATCAATTGCTTGGTAATGGCAAAGAGGTGATTAACGATCATGTTGCTTATCGCACCTTCGACATAGAAAAAGTTAACCTAGATAAGCTTGCTAGCCATTTACTTACTATTGGTTACACCGAGTGTGGTCAATATGATTTTGCCGCGAAAAAGCTAACTGCGAAACATTACGAGCATAGTGACAATACTATGCCGAAAGTTTTTATTAGTGAACTGCGCGTAGAAGAGTTCCCAGCGGATGTTCAAAATATCATACGAAAACTAGTCGCGCAATTACCTGATAATATTAGTGATCGAGAAGATTTTTTGTATTCTGGTCGCTCATGGAAGGTAAGTTCTTCTGATTATCAAACGTTATTAGCTACAAGTGAATATGCCGCTTGGTTAGCAGCTTGGGGTTATCGTGCTAACCACTTTACCGTTAGCATTAATCACTTAGATAATTTTGATTGTATTATTGCCGTTAATGATAGCTTAAAAGAAGCGGGTCACACGCTTAATGGCACAGGTGGAGAAGTCAAAGGTGATGAAGTTGTTAAACTTGAGCAATGAAATACCAAGTTGTTTTTATGAGTTCGCTAAGCGTTACCCACAAGCTGACGGTGAACTTTATACTGGTTTTGTTGCTGCTTCTGCAGACAAGATTTTTGAAAGTACTAATGCGGTAGTCTAATGAATACTGTTTTCTATTAAATATTTATATGACACAAATAAAAATGCCATTCACTAACTATGAATGGCATTTTTTATACATTAAATAAACTGATTTTTATCTAGATAAAATCTATTTATTTGCTTTTTTACGTCGTAACCAAACTAATGGCAATAACGTTAATGATAACCATCCAAATGAACCGCCACTATCAGGACTATCAACAATTGTTACTGCGACGATTGCCGTATCAGTATTACCATTTCCATCATCTACCGTTAAGTGGAATGATACGGTATCACCTTGGCTAGAAACATTCGGTGTTTCAAATGAGAATGAAGATGCAGTTCCACTAAAGCTAACTGGTGTACCACCAATTTGAGCCCAAGTGTAAGTTAGCTCATCACCATTCGGATCGGTAGAATTTGAAGCGTCAATTGTAACCGAGGCTTTTTCTACTACAGCTGATGGAGCACTGATCATTGCAATTGGAGCGCCCTCAACTTGAATCGCTACACTAGTAGAATTAGCAACTTCTACTGTACCTTCAGCATCAACGCTGTGAGTCAATTCAACATTTACCGGACCACCTGCATAATCATCAACGATCATTGTTGAAAAGTTAAGTGTAGTGGCACTTGAATCTACATTAGTCAGTCTGTAACACATAACTAAACCAGAATGAATATCTTGAACAGAGTTGATTGTACCCGCAGCACCAGAGAATATATCTGTGCGGCCTGAAGTACCAGTGGCATTTTCATAACCCACTGAAACACCAAAACCATCACCTACTGCATGCTCAACATTGTCGTAAGTAAACATAAAGTCGCCAGTATTATTATCGAATATGACTTCAAAATCTAGAATGTCAGTGGCAGATGGGTCACCAGCATAGTAATTCCAATGTCTCATGTTATCGAATTCGATGATGCTGAATCCGGCAGCACTTGCCACTGATATTCCTGATACTTCACCTGGAGTGTCATTTTTTGCAATTTGCAAATCGCGCCAGAAAGGTGCAACAAGGTTGTTTGCTTCGTTAGCATCAGGTAATAATTGATTTACCCAAGGAGTACTGCCATGAGCGCCTGATAAATAGATGAAACCATCATCAGTTACATTAACAGAGCTATAAGCTTTACCTAAGAAGTTTGCAGCAACACCGTATGATGCTGTTTGCGTATCTCCATCCATAGTACCAGGGAAAATATTGAAAGCTTCCAAGTCTATGTAACCATTACCAAATGGATGCGGACCACATGTGGCATCCACATCATTTCTAGTCATGGTGTAAAAAGGTTCAGCACCATATAGCGACTCCTGAACAACCATCCAAGTTATAGTATCACCATCAATGGTAGCATCGCCTGTTACAGAGTCAGCATCAAGTTCCATACCAGCTGGTACTTTAGCTTGAACTGTGTAAGTACGATCTCCAGGCGCTAGGTTAGCTAAAACAGAAACTTCATAGTTCACCATTTCAGAACGTTGCATGTAAGCTGAAGCGTCAGATGAAATTGAAACATCATCAGTACCACGAGCAAGGTCGACAGAAACTAAGCCAAGATTACCAGCAGTGTCAGCACTTGTACCTATGTCAATTGCTCCATAGTACATATCGCCTGCCATGCCGCCATCTAGAGACCAGTTGAAACGCAGGTCAAATTCAGTCAACTCAGGAATTGCACTATCAGCTTCTACACTTAAGTTTTCACCCATTTCACCATCAACAACGGCTGTTGCTAAGGTATATGCATCTTCAGCATCTTCTTCAGATGCAGCCCAATTTTGGATAATAACCCAGTAATCACCTGCATCAGGACTCATCAGGTCAACTTTTTCTAATGCCGTACCTGTAGCACTTCGAGCAATCTCTTCATCTTCTTGAGGTATGCCGTCACCGTTGGTATCAATACCAACAAACATATCTAAATCAGGTGAATCTGACATTAGCACTTCTGCAACAAAACGCTTAGCATCAGCAGGAACTGTTACCATGCTAATATTTAGGCCATCTTCTAGATCGTCATATACAGAGCCATTAGCACTATCAACTGCTAAAGTTTCGTCTGCTTGATCAGCTTTTACTAAACCATATGAGCGGGAAGTAAACTCAGTAATTTCAATCGCCATAACATCTTGTTGTAAGAAGCTATCTACATCACGGTGTGCATCAAAACTCATTGAGTCAGGAATATTTCCGTTTGAAGCAATAACATTAACTGGCAATCTTGCCGTAGGATGCGCATCCGACGTCATAACAACATGACCAAATGACCAAACATCGCTTTCAGCTTGAATAGCATCAACCGAAATTGATATTTCTTGGCTTTCTCCAGCCGCTAAATCGAAGCTTGCTGGTGTAACTGTAATTTCAAGACCACTCGATACGTTAATACCCTCTGTAGTCCAACTACCGTCCATTGTTGCCGTAACTGTACGAGTCCAAGAACAAAAGCCAACACAATTTGCATCTGTTACAGATGGAATATTAAGTGTTTTGGGATCACCGCCTTCTTCAGGATTTGCAGCTGTATAATTTGCTGCAGTTTCGTTCATAACTAAACCAGTTTTGTCAGCTAAGTTTACACGAATACTACCTGTACCCATATCAAACGCGTCAGCAGCTGTTGTGCCATCTTCTTTGCGAACATCTTGAGTTGCAGTAAGCATTAAAGCAGAACGAATGTTATCAGCAGTCCACGTTGGATGTGATGATTTTAATACCGCACCAGAACCCGCAACATGTGGAGCAGACATTGACGTACCTTGTAAGAAGGCAAAGTCAGTTGGTGCCGGAGCATTAACATCATGACCAAATTGTTGATCGGCATATGCAGCGTAGATAGATACACCCGGTGCCGTAACTGATGGCGTCATGATATCCGGTACAGTATTATTTGAACCACGTGAAGAGAAGTCAGCCATATCATCAGCTTGACCAATCTGTAATTCACCTTCGGCAGCTGTAATAGTTGCAGAATGGCCTTCACCACTTGCAAGCCATTCTCTTAAAGCATTACCATTTTCAGCATTGATATGAATACCAGGCACAACGTAAACATCATTGGCTACGCTGTTTGAGCCACCATCTATATTTCCAAGAACGTAACCACCAGCACCACCGTCAGCTACGTTAATCGCTTTTTGTACACGGGCAATTGCACCACGATCACAAACGACGATTTCGCCACTGAAAGTTCCTTCTGGGAAAGCTTCTAGACATTGTGCAGGATCGCCATCTGGGTCATTAGGGTTAGCATAATCACCAGCCCAAACAATGCTTGCTGTAATAGCACCTGAAGCACTGTTACCGCTGATAGCAGCTAATTCGGTATCACCGCCAGTAAAAGCACCTATTTCTTTTTCAAATGCTACTTCACGACCATGAGTAGAAGCGCCTACAACAGTATACCAAGGAGCATTCTTAGAAGTAGTGTTAGCTTCAGGTCCTGAGTTTCCTGCAGAAACAGATGAGAAAATACCCGCTTCCTGAGCGGCTAAAAAGCCTTGTTCAGTTGAACTAGCCCATGGATCTCCACCACCACTGATAGAGTAATTGATAACATCGACACCATCAGAAACGGCATCTTCTAATGCTGCAAGGATCGCAGCACCAGGGCAACCACTGTAGGTATCACCTTGATCACCTGGATTACAAATTTGATATGAAACAATGTTAGCGTGAGGGGCAACACCAGAAATTTGTGCGAATTCAAATCCAGTTGTATTTATGCCGTCACCTTCTAATTCGCCAATTTCAGCGTCTAAAAGAGGGACGTTTCTAAGAATATTACCACCTGAAGTACTGGCAGTGTGTGAACCATGTCCGCCGTAATCTTCACCATTGGCTGGCGGTGGTGTATCACCAAAAACTGCAGCATCTTGATAATTATCAGTAACCGACGCATAACTGCGAACACCAATTAATTTATCATTACATAGCTCTTCAAAATCGGCCGCACAATCACCAACATAGACGCCTTCGCCCCATGGGTTTGTATGGTCATAGCCATCACCACCAATATCAGCAAACGATGCATGATCCGTGTTCACACCACTATCAATTACACCAATAATTACGCCTTCGCCCATATTTACGGCAGCTTGGCCTTCACCACTCCATACTTCAGTTGCACCAATGTGAATTGGACCGGTATCCGTATCCATTTGTTCGATACGTTCACGCTCAACATAAGCGACATCAGACAGGTTGGCTAACTTAGCTGCTTCTGCTTGAGTTAAGCTAACAGCTACTCCATTGAAAGCATTTTTATATTTGTAGATAACATCTAAATTGCTGCCCAGCTTAGCTTGTGCTTTACTCAAAAACACTTGCTGCTTGCTTTCCAAATAATTACTGTAGGCTTTAACTTCTGGTGAGTTTAAGTCTAAGCGTAATTCTTTACGAATTTGTTGTGAAGATTTCGTACTGCTTGCTAACTGATTGAAAAGTGCTTTTTTAGCTATTTGCGGGTTCGTTGCCGTAAAACCTTCAACATTACCACTGTAAGTGGCGACAGGCTGATCCTTTAAACGAACAATGTACGTATATTGCTCATTGGCTAAACCTTTCTCTAAGCGAATTTTATTACTTCTTTTACTACTATATGAGTTGTGTTTATTTATTGACGTTGCTTGCACAGCTTTCAATGAATCAACAGTAAATCCTGTTGGTTCCATCCCTACTGCTGCTTGCAACGTCGCGATTGACATGAGTGCTGCTGAAACAGCGACTGTTACTTTATTTTTCACGGAGTTACTCCACTATCCACATATCTGTGGATATTATTGTTATTTTGGGACACCTATAAGAAGGCATTTATTCGGTATTATTATTAACATGGATGCTTTAAAAGTTATCCATTAGTTACTGTTTTACCACATTTGTAAAATCATTGTAAATATTTTCTAAATTTTTTGTTTTTACATTACGTCAACTATTATGTACCTCGCCGATATAACTGAATGTTATGTGACATAGTTAACTTATTCAGGCCGAATTTGATCAATATATAATTGATCTTTCTCGTCAAAATATTGTGCAGTTACTGCTATAATCTAATTATCTTTTAACAGATTGATCACCTTTTCATTATGGTTACAGACACTGAAGGTTATATTCAAATCATTGAGTATTTGACAGAGTATTTAAATATTTTTGAAAATACTCACACTGACGTCAATCAAACGGACACCGTTATGGCTGTCATAGAAGTCGAATTAAGCAATCAAATCATTTCTGTTTGTAGTCAAAATGAGGCATTAACCTTTAATCAGAGAAATGCCATTATTCGTGAAGTTGATGCTATTGTTTATGATCTTGAAGAAATTTTATCCGGTGTCATTAATAACCCCGTAACAGAAGAGCAAAAAACTTTTATTACAGAGTTTGCTACCCTTATTAAAAATTTATTTGATAGTGAAATACATAAGAAATTATCTGATTTGTCTTAGTACTGCTGACTGGTTACAACAATTAATTATTTCCTAGCTTATTTTCTAGTGCTCCACGTTCAATTTCGCTAGAATATTCTCCTATACTTTTTTAAGAGCTAAATAATGAAAGCAAAAGTAAAATGGTTAGGAGAAGAATTATTCCTAGGTACTTCTGAAAGTGGACACACGTTAGTGTTAGATGCCGATGCTGGTAATTTAGCACCTAGTCCATTAGAGGGGGTTCTTATTTCCCTTGGTGGTTGCTCATCTGTTGATGTGGTGAGTATATTGCAAAAATCGAGACAAGATATTAGCGGCTGTACTGTTGAAATTAGTGGCACACGTGTTGATAGTGTACCAAAACTGTTTTCAGCAATTCATTTGCATTTTATTGTGAGTGGTAATGGTATTAAAGAAAAACACGTTGAACGTGCTGTGGCTTTATCGGCTGACAAATATTGCTCTGTAGCTTTAATGCTTCATGACAATGTCGAAATTACCCACGACTTTTCTGTTCTGGATAAATAACACTTTTCATGAGTAAATTATCGTTATACGGTTTTAATAATTTAACCAAGAGTTTGAGCTTTTCTTTGTATAAGTTAAATTATCTTAAGGATCACACTTGTTCAAAACTCTACCGTGCTCATATAGAGCAATACTATTGCGCAGATAAACTTAATACTCTACTTACTAGAATTTGTCATGCTATTGGCGGCAATGTACTCAATGTGGCTTGTCAGGATTATCAACCCCAAGGTGCTAGTGTCACTTTAATGATTTCTGAAGAAGCCGTACCCGTACCGTTAACTCACTCACAGGCAACCAGCGAAACTAACATAAGAAATGAATCGCTTGTTGCCCATTTAGATAAGAGCCACCTTTGTATTCATACATACCCAGATGAGGCGCCTCAAGATGGTATTGCTATTTTCCGAGCTGACATCGAACTATCTACCTGCGGGGTTATTTCTCCACTGAAAGTAATTAATTATGTAATAGAAGAATTCAATGCTGATGTCATTGATATAGATTACCGTATACGTGGTATGACTCGAGCTAGTAACGGAGAGATGCTATTTAGTGACGGGAAACATTATGACATCAGTGAATATTTATCAACGGAGCTACTATCAGCGTATTCACTCAAAGAAGATAAACTGGTTTTGCAGAATATTTTTCATGCTAAATTATCTAAAAAAGAAATTCTGATGGAAAATTATTTGTTCAATCTTGAAAAAATTAGTTTACCAACACATAAACAAAAGGCTATAAAAACTCAAATAAGCCAAGTGATACAACAGCTAAATGATAATTGAGTTAAACCCCTAACTTTCTCTTCAAAACCTTTAATTATAAATCACTCATCCAATCTAGTTGTTTGTTTGCCTGTGTTTTACGCTCAATTAAATCTCTAATTAAAGGCGTTAATATAAGTTCCATTGCTAGACCCATTTTACCGCCAGGAACAACCATGGTGTTTACTCTAGACATGAATGAACCATCAATCATGCGTAAGTAATACTGAAAATCTACATTTTTAACTTCACGAAAACGAATCACCACAAAGCTCTCATCTAAACTTGGGATAGCTTTAGCACTAAATGGGTTTGATGTATCGACCGTGGGCACACGTTGGAAATTGATATGTGTCCGCGAAAACTGTGGCGTAATAAAAGAGATGTAATCTTCCATACTCCTTACGATACTTGCAGTCACAGCCTCGCGACTATGCCCTCGTTTATTGGTATCGCGTATTATTTTTTGTATCCATTCTAAGTTTACAATAGGAACCATACCAATGAGCAGGTCTACATGCTTAGCAACATCATTTTCTTCAGTTACTACGCCGCCATGTAAACCCTCATAATATAAAAGATCTGTCCCTTCACCTAGTTCTTCCCAAGGTGTGAATGTACCTGGCATTTGATTATAAGGAACCGCTTCATCGAAAGTGTGAAGATAGCGGCGCATCATGCCTTTTCCTGTTTCACCATAATCACGAAAAAGTTTCTCAAGGGCGCCAAAATCATTCGCCAAATCACCAAAATAACTGATATTGGTATGACTTTCTTTTGCTTTGCGCTTTTCAAGGTCCATTTCTTGTCTTGAAAAGCGGTGAAAGCTGTCTCCTTCAACATTAACTGATGCTATTCCTAATGTTCGGAACATATGTTCAAAGGCTGCTGTCGTCGTTGAAGTACCTGCACCAGATGAGCCAGTTATAGCAATAATAGGATTTCGTGAAGACATTAAACTTAGCTCTGATAAAGATGGATAAATATAGCTATTTTATACGGGGAATTCCCCACAACGTCAAGCAATCGGATTTTAGGCAATAAAAAACCGAGCCTAAGCTCGGTTTTTTAACTGAAGCTTAAACTTTCGTTTATGCTTCAGCTGATTCTTCAACTACTTCAGGAGCATCTTCTACTACTGGGCGGTCTACTAATTCAATGTAAGCCATAGGAGCTTTATCACCAGTACGGAAACCACATTTTAAAATGCGAGTATAACCACCTGGACGTTCTTGGTAACGAGCACCAAGTTCGTTGAATAAAATACCTACTACTTCTTTATCTTGTGTACG
>MAAC01018163.1_pt1 | contig 54691 bp, 36 predicted proteins | sample 1115981 | NCBI WGS metagenome assembly MAAC01 (sample SAMN04961126, study PRJNA320927) | seawater metagenome | isolation source: sample BD02T64 sea water enriched with oil for 64 days | place: USA:Gulf of Mexico | collected 2013-07-27 | reverse complement strand
GAGGTGCCTGTAGCAAAAATAGCGTTTTATTGCATTATTGGGCTGAAAACCCTGAATGTTGTGTTTATACTGAAACAAAATAGGTTAATGAGGATAGTAATATGCGCGGCCTGAAAAAATATATAAAAGCGAACATGCTAGTAGTTATCGTGATGATTATGACCGCGCTTCCTGGGGTTTCCATGGCGGAGTCGATTACTGAGCGCCCATCAGGTGCTGAAATGACGGCGGATCTTGCATTTGTTAGACCGTTAATGCTTGGTGCCACAGTGCTTGGGACGGCGGTGTTTATTGTATCCTCTCCCTTCTCTGCATTAGGTGGCAACTTTAAAGAAGCAGCAGACACCTTGGTAGGAACACCTTTCCGCTCAACCTTTATGCGTTGTTTAGGTTGTGGTACTAAGCATATGGTTAAGTAGTTCATTAGCTATCTACGTTGATCATATACGTTTGTCGTAAGCGTTAGTTAGCTACATTAAATTACTAAACTGATAAATACAAAAAGCCCGCTGTTCTTACTAAGAACAGCGGGCTTTTTGTATTTATCAGTTTAGTAAGACTTATAAACTCGCAGAAGAATAGCTAGATCATTTTACCTGAGCTTCCCCCACTCCTCTTGGGTCTGATGCAGCAGAGACTTTCCCGGTTTGCTGATTCCATAAAATAGCCTGCATATTGCCATAACGTCTGCCAACGGGTTTGAGTTTGTGGCCAAGTCGTTGTAGTTGCGCCCTTTCAAATTTAGAGAAAGTGTTGGGTTCAATTTGAATGGTGTCGGGTAAATACTGGTGGTGAAAACGATCCCTAGAGACCCAGTCTGCAGGTGATTTACCCTCAATAGCTTCTAATAATCCAAGAAATACCATGGTGATAATACGGCTTCCGCCAGGCGTACCGATAATGGCCACTTGTTTGTTGTTATCAACAGTGAATTCAGCAAATGTAGGCGTCATGCTTGATAGTGGGCGCTTACCCGGGGCGATAGCATTGGCCTGAGAGCCTACAAGGCCATAGGCGTTTGGAGAGCCGGGTAAGGCAGAAAAGTCATCCATTTCATTGTTAAGCAAGACACCGGTTCCCGGTACGGTAAATCCTGAGCCAAAAGGCAAGTTGATAGATAGTGTCGCTGATACGTAATTGCCGTGTTTATCAATAACCGATAAGTGGGTTGTGTGAGTGCCACTATGGTTGCCATAAGGTTTGCCAAGGGTATTACTATCCGTGGCTTTTAATAAATTGATAGATTTTGTGAGGTTTTGGCCGTAGATAGGATCAATGAGCTGAGAAATTGGCACAGGGTAAAAGTCGCTATCACCAAGATGTTCAGCCCTGTCTCGATACGCTCTGCGCATGACTTCAACTAAAACATGCTGCTGAGAGAGAGGGTCAAGTGATGGGTATTTCATCGCCTCAAGCATATTAAACATTTCGGCAAGTGCTATACCGCCAGAGGATGGGGGGGGAGCGGAAACAATTTTGACAAGGCTTTTGTTGCCATTGTTGTTGTTATTGTACGTGAACGTAATGGGTTGTCGCTCGATGATGTTGTATTGGGAGAGGTCATCTAATTGCCATATGCCTCCAGCCTGAGTGACGCCGTTAACCAATTGCTGCGCTAGAGCTCCTTGGTAAAACCCGGCTTTGCCTTGCGTTGCTATGGTGCTTAAGGTTCGGGCGAGGTCTTTCTGGGTGATAACAGTCTCAGTCGTGAGGTTGTTGGTGATTAATGTGTTGTGGCTTTCTGGAAAGCGAGATAGCACGTTTTTTCTGTATGCTGCTAGTTTCAAGTAGACCGGGTCGACTTGAAAGCCTTGATCCGCGTGATTTATTGCGTGCTGAAGAGTACGGCTTAAGGGTAGTGTGCCGTAGGTTTTGGCGATATGTGCAAAGGCGGCTGGTTGCCCAGGAATCCCCGCGCTTAACGGGCCGTTGATAGCAAGGTCGCGATTAACCTTACCTTTTTTATTAACATACATATCGCGAGTGGCAGCAAGAGGGGCTTTTTCCCGAGCATCAATCATTACCTCTTTGCCATCAGCGGCTTGATGTAATAACCAGAAACCACCTCCGCCAATACCTGCACTGTAGGGCTCAACAACACCCAGTACGGAGGCTACGGCGATGGCTGCATCAAAGGCATTACCACCTTCGGCTAAAATATCCATACCTGCCTGGGTAGCTAGGGGGTGTGCACTTGCCACGGATGCTTGAGCAGGAAATCTGCCCGAGGTTGGGGTTGTAGGTTGTGATTGTTGGCAGCCACTGATAAATAGCAGCGTGACGGCAACAGAAATAACGGAGTAGCTTAATCCCATGATGATGATCCTAAAGTGAATGGCACCCTAAAGTAGCTAGTTTGCTAGGTGCCAACATCATAACGCGGGATTGCTAGGATAAATAGGGGGTATTATCCCGTTAGCTGATGGTACTTTTCCATCAGTTGTTCTTCATTTTCAACGTTGGCAGGGTCAAGAGGGATGCAGTCTACAGGGCAAACTTGCTGGCACTGCGGTTCATCATAGTGACCAACACATTCGGTGCATTTTTTAGGGTCTATTTCGTAAATCTCTACACCCACAAAAATGGCTTCGTTGGGGCATTCGGGCTCGCAAACGTCACAGTTAATACAATCGTCGGTGATAATAAGTGCCATTTGCTACTCTCTTGATGGTTCTACTGCTAAGAAAAACCCTATTTTACCAGTATGAGGCGACTTTTCCACCGAAAAGCTGTGTGGGCTTTATTTTGAGGGGTGTTTCTCGCGTAAAGCGCTTGCAACGGCATCCGGTACAAATTGTGCTGCATCGCCACCCATTGCGGATATTTCTCTTACTAGAGATGAGGAGATAAATGAAAGCCCTTCATCGGGGGTAAGAAAGACGGTTTCGATACTTTTGTCGAGATTCCTGTTCATGGTGGCGAGTTGGAATTCATATTCGAAGTCGGAAACGGCTCTTACACCGCGTAATACCATGTTGGCATTTTTTTCTTGGCAATGAAAAACTAACAATCCACTAAACCCACTGACTTCTACGTTGTCCAAGTGGCTGGTGACCTGTTCTGCCAATGTGATACGTTCTTTTAGGTTGAAAAGAGGGTTTTTCTTTTTGCTATCAGCGACGGATATCGTGACATGATCAAATAATCGAGCAGCACGTTCAATAAGGTCTAGGTGTCCATTGGTGAGAGGATCAAAGGTACCGGGATAGATAATGCGTGTGGACATAAGTGGATCCTAATAAACGAGTGCACGGTGGTGTGCGGAATGACTGTATGTTACCTGCTGAGAAGAACAGTGCAACCTATGATGGTTATGGTAGAGTCGATAGCTGTTTTTACCTTCAAGTTACTATAGATATAGTTGGAGTTGTTAAATGGAAAGTGCGGATCACAATGGAATGTATCAAGGTCACGGATTTCATAAAAGTTTACCCAATGGAAAAGCATCAGGCACAATAATTGTGTCTGCAGGAATGATTCGTTTTGAGCCTGGGGCTAGTGATGTTAGAAGTGAAAGTTTTTCTATTGAGGGTTGTGAATTTACTCTTGGTGGGGCCAGTGATCGTTTAGTTTTTATCCGGCATTCATCACGGGTGGAATGGTCATTTTACACAAGCGATCGCGGTATTCTGAATAACCCATTGTTACAAAATGTGCCTTCTATTGCTTTGCAGTTGCAAAAAGCCAAACGTACACGTTGGTTTAATCATACAGTGGTCGTTGCTGTATTGGTGGCGATTGTGATGATTCCCCTGGTGTTGTTTTCATCAATGGATACGTTAACAGGTATTGCTGCTAAACAAGTGCCTGCAGAGTGGGAGCAAAAAATGGGTGAAACTGTTTATGCTCAATATCAAGTGGGTGAGCAGCTAATGTCAAAGGAGGATACAAAAAATTATCTACTGCCTATTGTTGATCCTTTACTAGTGGCTTTGGGTAATCCTCGATTTACACCACAATTCTCTATTGTTAATGACCCTGAAATTAATGCTTTTGCATTACCGGGTGGATTTGTGGTGATTAATAGTGGGTTGATTTTGGCTGCAGATTCTGCGGATGAAATGTTGGGGGTGTTAGCTCATGAGTTGTCTCATGTTACAGAACAGCATAGTGTTCGTAATATTATTAGCGCGGCCAGTGTCTATTTAAGTGTTGATCTATTATTGGGTGATGTTAGCGGGTTGTTGGCAATGGTTGCGGACGCAGCGCCCTTATTGTTGAATCAGCAATTTTCTCGAGGTTTTGAACGAGAGGCCGATGAAAAAGGTTATGAGTTGTTAGCTCGGGCGAATATTGACCCTAAAGGTTTGGCTAGTTTCTTTGAAAAGCTGGTGGCTGAACAGAAAAAGCAGTTGGAGAAAGTGGAAGATGAAACAACTCGTGAATTAATGATCGCAGCAGAAGGGCTATTAAGTACACATCCGGCGACGGAAGAACGAATTGCCTATATCTTATCGTTAGTGGAAAAAAACAGTAAAAACAAAGAAGTGCCATATTTAGCATTTGTTGAGCAGTTTGAAGCGTTGAAAGAGGCTGTGAAGAAGTTTGTGGTAACTATAGAAGCAGCTACAGAGAGCACTACAGAGAGCACTACAGAAACAACTACAGAATTAACAGAATCCTAGAGGATTGAAGGAAACTATGAAAACTGAAATCAAGGGTAGTAAAGCCTTTTCTTATATTGATGTAGAACTTGAGCCGGGCGAAACACTGACAACGGAATCCGATGCTATGTCCAGTATGGCGGCAGACCTGGATTTAGCTGCGCAGCTGAATGGCGGATTTATTAAAGGAATTCTTCGAAAATTTCTAGGTGGCGAAACACTGTTTATTAGTCAATTTACCAATAACACTGAGGGTAGTCGTCAGTTAACGATTGTACAGCCAACGCCGGGTGAAATACGGAGCGTGAAGCTGAGTGGTGAGATGTTGTATTTGCAGCCGGGTGCTTTTCTAGCGTGTACGGATGGTGTGAAAATGGGGCTGAATTGGGCAGGGTTTACGTCATTGATTGCTCGAGAAGGTTTGTTTCGTATGGTTGTGAGCGGAGAAGGCACGGTATGGTATGGCGCTTATGGAGCGTTAGTGGAAAAAGAAATTGATGGTGAATATATTGTAGATAGTAGCCACCTGGTAGCTTATGAGCCTTCTATAAAGTTAAAGCTACAGTTGGCAGGGGGTATTTTTTCAAGCTTTTTTGGTGGCGAAGGTTTAGTAACGCGTGTTGAAGGAAAAGGAAAAATTGTTATACAAACACGTAGTATTTCTGGTTTGACGAGTTGGTTGAACCCTAAGTTTTGGTAAACCATGCGTTTTGATAGATCATACCTATTGGTAGAAAAGGACAATAACAATGCAAGTAGAATTAGTACACCAGCCAGGAAATACTGCCGCCAAAGTAACGTTACAACAGGGTGAAACCTGTACTGCAGAATCCGGCGCGATGATAGCAATGAGCGGCAATATGGATATCACCACGACAACCCATAAAAAGGGTAGTGGAGGGATATTAAAAGCGATTAAACGTAAAATTGCAGGAGAATCTCTTTTTCTTAACCACTTTGAACCATTAAAAGGTGATGGTGAGGTGTGGTTAGGTACCGCATTGTCGGGTGATATGTTTGCGTTAGATTTGGACAGTGAAAATCTTATCGTGCAGGGCAGTTCATTTTTGGCTTGTGAAGATGGGATTGAAATTGATTTAGGTTGGCAGGGATTTAAATCGATATTCTCAGGAGAAAGTGTTTTTTGGGTTAATTTAAGTGGTAAAGGAAAAGTGATTGTGAGTTCTTTTGGTGCTATTTATCCGGTTGAAGTTGACGGTGAATATATCGTTGATAGCGGACATATTGTTGCATTTAATGAAACGTTGGATTTCTCTATCACTAAAGCTGGTAGTAGTTGGATCCAATCAGTATTAGGTGGTGAAGGATTGGTGTGTAAGTTTTCTGGGAAAGGAACTGTTTGGTGCCAATCTCATAACCCGCGTAGTTTTGGCCAAGTGATGGCGAGCAGTCTGCGAGAGCGTAGAGCGTAATCTTGGTGGAAAATGCCAAGTAGACAATGCCAAGTAGATAAGACTTATCAACAGCGCTAGCAATAACGTTGTATTAGAGACAGCATTAACGAGATCATATGAAGGACAGAACATGGAAACTTATACCGTAAAAATCACCGGTGATATCAGTGAATATCAACAGAGAGAAGATGCAATATCAGCATTTGCAAAATTATTTTCTATCTCAATAGCACAAGCTGAGAATACGATAAAAAAAGCACCGATTGCGATTAAAAAAGGTATTACATTAGAAAAAGCAGATCAGTTTAAAGAGGCGTTAATTGGTATTGGTGTTGAGTGTATAGTTATCTCTACTGCAAGGGAGAATGAAGTTGTCAATGCAGCGGTCAATACAGGAGAAAGCGAAGCAACGAATCCAACAGTAAGCGCGGTAGAAAATATTGAAGTAGAAAGTGTCGAAGTAGAAAGCAGCGCTGCAGATTCAATATCATCCAATGTTGTGGTTGATATTAGTAATTCTAGCGAAGAAACATTTCGAGGGTTGAATTTTACAATAGACGGCGATCCAGATTATGGGTTTGTGACCGTTCAATTGCCCGCAAACGAAATGATTAAAGTTGAGTCCTCTGCAATGGCAACGATGGATACTAATCTTCAAATGAAGACAAAGTTTAAAGGTGGTATTGGTCGAATGGTAACAGGGGAATCAATATTCATTAATGAATTTACTGCAGAGGGAGCTCCTGGTGAAATTGGTATTGCCCCTGGTGCACCGGGAGATTTAAGTCATCAATACTTGGATAACACAACGATATTTCTGCAAAATTCGGCATTTGTTGCGTGTTCAAAAGAGGTTAATGTTGAAACCAAATGGCAGGGACTAACGAAAGGTTTTTTCTCAGGTGAAAGTCTATTTTTGATTCGTTGTAGTGGTGTTGGTGATCTTTGGTTTAATACTTATGGTGCGATTATTGAAATTGATATTACCGAAGATTACGTTGTTGATACAGGTAATATTGTAGGGTTTACTGAAGGCCTTGATTACAAAATCACTAAGGTTGGCGGGTATAAGTCTCTGTTCTTTTCTGGCGAAGGGTTTGTTTGTCGTTTTAGTGGGCAAGGCAAAGTGTGGATTCAAACCCGGGGTGTTGATGCTCTGGTAGGCTGGGCGCATTGGTTTAGGCCGATAAAGACCAATAACGGGTAAACGTATGGGTTTGTGGGGTGCTGTTGGCTGAACTTATGCTTATTTGATTGATAAAATCTATTGATAGTATAAATAAGTATGATTTTAACTATCAATCTTGATGCTGCATACTCGTTATGAATCGCGGCTAAGGTCGTGATGGCGCTATCTCGGGTAAGACGGCTTTGGTAAGGCGCACTTTGATAGCAACATAATGAGTAGCAACCCCATGAGGATTATCTAATGTTAGAGAATAGAGAAGGCCAAGCCATACCTACCGTTGTTTTTCACAGCCGTGAGAACAATGATTGGTTAGATGTCTCTACGGAATCAATTTTCTCCCAGAAGAAAGTGATAGTGTTTGCTTTGCCAGGTGCCTTTACACCGACCTGTTCTTCTACTCATCTCCCCCGTTATAACGAATTGTCTACTGTATTTCGCGAACATGGAATTGATGAGATTATTTGTCTCAGTGTTAATGATGCGTTTGTCATGGATGCGTGGAAAGAGAATCAAGATGCTGCCAATATTCGTTTTATTCCTGATGGTAACGGCGAGTTTACCGAAGGAATGGGCATGTTGGTCAACAAAGGCGATCTCGGTTTTGGTAAGCGTAGCTGGCGCTACAGTATGCTGGTAAATAATGGTGTGATAGAAAAGATGTTTATTGAACCGGATGTTCCAGGTGATCCGTTTCAAGTATCTGATGCTGATACCATGCTGGAATATGTTGCACCAAATGCCAAGCAGCCCCCTAGAATAACCTTGTTTAGCAAAGCAGGATGCTCCCATTGTAGTCGTGCAAAACAGGCGCTTACGAACAAAGGTTTTGGTTATGAGGAGATTCAATTGGGTGTGAATGGCGTCAGTTACAGTTCGTTGGTTGCGGTTAGCGGCGCTGGTACCACACCACAGGTATTCGTTAATGGTGAGAATATTGGTGGTGCAGACGAATTGGAGCACTGGCTAGGTAAAGTGGGTTAATTAAGCGTAGAAGGCTTGCCGCCAATATTGCAATTGGTGGCAAGGTCGAGAACTGTTTGTTTGAACGATTAGTGTACTAATTAAATTTGCTTTAATCCGCTTTGTATTAGGTCGAATATTTAACACTTTATAAGGAAAGTCAATTCATTGCTTTTACAACCCAGGAGGCAGTAGTACTATGCGCACAATACGTGTTTATAGTGATAAGGGGTTGTGTTGTGGGATCAAAAGAATTGTCCGTAAGACAGGGATTAACGGTTTCAAAAGTCGATCAATGGATAAATCATGCTATAGAGGGCGGTGATAGAAATAACGATCGCTCTAATGGCGGTGATTCAAATGAGAGTACTATCGATGAGATGCTTCGCCACTCACAAGTAAAGAAACATGGTACCTTTGGCCGGTTATCTGCTGGTCAGCAGAACCTTATTACTAGTGTTGTTTCTGTTATGCAAGACAAGGTGGCAGGTGATGCAAAGCAAAATGCTGAAACGTTAAAAGATATTATTCTTGCAGAGCGAGAAGCGCTTAAAGCGATGTCACATTCGTTTACAAGTACCGCAAAAAGTTTGTATCAATTGCCTTTGATTGGATCGCTGAAAAAAACAGATGATATTAAAGATGTTACATCTGAAGGTTTTTCGAATGCTCGCTATGACGAAGAAATAATAGGAAGTGAAAAAAACGATAGCGATCAAGGAATGCCATCGAATACCGATAAAGCGCGCTCTTGGGTACATTTTTTTTCTTGGGGGAATATGATCTCTATTGCCGCTATTGTTCTATTGGTTTTAGTGGTGAAAACAAGTGTGGAAACGGCTAATTTTGAAACACAGTATCACAACGCAATATCTGAGGTTGATACATTGGAACTAAGCCTTGAAGCAAAAGAGAAAAAATACGAAGGGCTTCTAAGCGAATTGCAATTAGCCAACGTTAAAATTGCTGGATTAGAATCCAATATCGATGGGTTAAAACATAATGCAGAACAAAAACAAACAATGTTAGAAGCGATGATTCAAAAGCAAGATAATCAAGTGCGAAAATTGCAGTTGTTATCCTCATCAGCCCAAACAACACTAAAAGCGGAAATTAAAGCGCTGCAAACAGAAGTGGCTCAGTTTAAAGGCAAAGAAATGGATGGTGACCAGCAAAATGCAATTTGGAAGCAATTGGCGAAGGAACGTAAAGAAGAATTAAACCAACTGCAATCGCAAATTTTGGCTCTCTCAGAGTTATCAAGAAAAGATGCAAGAGCAGAGGAAGAAAGTGGTTGGAGTTTATTTTAGTCTGAGAATAAGCAATACCCTCTTTGTTAGGCGTGTTATGTGCTCCAATCGATTGTGGGCATTGTGCTTGGATATGGCTGTTTACGTTAACCTTAACAAATAAGCGTTTACCTTCCCGTTAGGTTGCTCCCTTGATTTCGCCTCCCGTGCATTGTGTGGCATAATACGCGCCACCTTTTGCCGCCTCATTGTTTATTTGTGAATGCGGTGTTTTAGCTAATTTAATTTGGAATACTACATTGCTTACTACCGCGAATATCACTATGCAATTTGGCGCTAAGCCGCTGTTTGAAAATGTCTCAGTTAAGTTCGGTAATGGAAACCGTTATGGTCTGATTGGTGCCAACGGCTGTGGTAAATCGACATTTATGAAGATATTGGGTTCTGATTTGGAGGCATCGTCTGGCAATGTCTCAAAAGACCCCAATGAGCGAATTGGTAAGCTGAAGCAAGACCAGTTTGCTTTTGAAGAATTTGCCGTAATTGATACGGTGATTATGGGGCATGAGGATTTATGGGCAGTCAAATCAGAGCGTGATGCGATTTATGATAATCCAGACATGACGGAAGAAGATGGCCTTCGCGCAGCAGATTTGGAAGGTGAGTTTGCTGAAATGGATGGCTATAGTGCGGAGGCTCGCGCTGGTGAATTATTGTTAGGTGTAGGTATTCCCGTAGATCAGCACTATGGGTTAATGAGTGAGGTTGCGCCGGGTTGGAAATTGCGAGTATTGCTAGCGCAGGTGCTGTTTTCTGATCCTGATATTATGTTACTTGATGAGCCTACAAACAACCTGGATATTAGTACCATACGCTGGTTGGAAACGGTGTTAAACGAACGTAATTGCACCATGATCATCATCTCTCATGATCGTCACTTCCTAAACAGTGTTTGTACTCATATGGCGGACTTGGATTACGGAGAGATTCGTATGTTTCCTGGTTCATATGATGAGTATATGACGGCAGCTACTCAGGCCGCTGAGCAACTTCAGGCGGATAATGCAAAGAAAAAAGCACAAATTGCCGAGTTAAAGTCCTTTGTTAGTCGCTTTTCTGCCAACGCATCGAAGTCGAAACAAGCCACCTCCCGAGCTAAACGTATTGATAAGATCAAGCTGGCAGATGTTAAACCTTCAAGTCGAAAGAGTCCTTTTATACGTTTTGAACAGGATAAGAAGTTACATCGACAGGCTGTTGCAGTAGAAGGTTTAGAGAAAAGTTACGATGAGGAATTGTTTTCAGGCTTAAACCTTATGGTGGAAGTGGGAGAACGGGTAGCCATCATCGGTGCTAACGGGGTTGGAAAAACCACATTATTACGTTGTTTGGTACAAGATCTTGAGCCAACAGCAGGTAGTATTAAATGGTCTGAAAATACTGAAATTGGCTATTACGCTCAGGATCATGCTTCTGACTTTGAAGAGGATTTGCCGCTAATTGAGTGGATGGCGCAATGGGGGCAAGAGGAAGATGATGAACAGGTTATTCGTGGCACTCTTGGGCGTTTATTGTTCTCTCAAAATGATATTGATAAGTCGGTGAAAATTATTTCTGGTGGTGAGCAGGGCCGTATGTTGTTCGGTAAAATCATGCTACAGCGCCCGAACGTGTTGATGATGGATGAGCCAACCAACCATATGGATATGGAATCAATCGAAGCGTTAAACTTAGCTTTGGAAAATTACCCCGGTACGTTAATGTTTGTGAGCCACGATCGTGAGTTTGTATCATCGCTGGCGACACGTATTATTGAGGTGACACCAACAGGTATTGTCGATTTTCATGGTAGTTATGATGAGTATTTAGCAAGCCAAAGTGTGTGACTACTTGTAGATAGAAGTTCTTACCTAAAAATACCCGCTACAGAGCGGGTATTTTTAGGTAAGAACAATATACGAGGTTGCTGCGGCAATGATACTGAGAGTGGCTGCTGCACTAATTGCTACAAAACGTTTTCGTTTTGCGGGTGCGACAACATGCAGATGAGTTTGGCGTGATGTTGATTGGAAGCGGCAGCGTAACTTTCCGTATTGAATGATGTCACCTTCTTCAAGTATTGCTGTATATACCGGTTCATTGTTAACACTAAGGTGTTTGCTTGACGAGGTAACCATCCATTGCTCATCATTGAGTATAAACGCCATATCTTGCTGTTGAGAAGGCAATAAATGGGCTAAGTAGCGCAGCTTGTCGACATGGTTAAATTGGTAGTGCCGCGAATCATCAAGGTCTTCAAGGGGGATTTTACGGCCTTGCAGTGGTGGAGTAAGAATAATGAGTAGTGGAGCGTCATGTAGTGTATTAATGGCATGTACGGTATTCATTGCGATCCTTGCATTGTTTCACGTAACGTTGCTAGTGCCCTAACGGTATTTGTGTCATAAAGCTGTGAATTGTCGCACAGTTTGTCGTGATGAGCTAGTCTTTAGGCTATTTTGGGATGTTTCGCCTGTTAAGATACTCGTGATGTCCAGGCGCTTGTTTAAAATCAATTTATTTTAGATCGATCGCCAATATACTGATTCCTTAGCAAGGGTCACCGTATGAATTGTGATGAGTTTGTGTTGACTGGGGAAATAATGTTGTGCAATCGCTAAATATAGAAGAACCCTTTACGGGAAAATATGCGTTATTTGAACTAGGATTTCGCCCCTTTTTCTTATTGGCTGGTCTAAGTGCTCTTGTATTGGTGATGTCGTGGGTTGGTGTGTATCTTGGGTTACCGACCTATGCGAGTTATTACGGCCCACTGATGTGGCATGGTCATGAAATGATTTTTGGTTATGCGGTGGCAGTTATCGCGGGCTTTTTATTAACGGCAGTGGGCAATTGGACAGGGCAGAAAATGCCCAAGAACAGACCGCTGATAGCATTAGTCGTATTGTGGTGTTTGGGGAGGCTGTTACCTTTTGTTCATGAGTTTATCCCTGTGTGGTTGATTGCAGGAGTGGATATTCTATTTTTGCCTTGTGTGGGGCTTGTTATTGGTCATGCAGTCTTAAAAAGTAAAAATAAACGTAATCTGTTTTTTATCCCCGTGTTTTCATTGCTCACGGTTGCTAATGTTTTAATGCATTTGGATGCTCAAGCGGGTTTTGATGGTATTGGAAAGATTGGCGAACGTATGGCGCTGGGCATTGTTGTACTTATTGTGGGTGTTATTGGTGGTCGGGTCATTCCATTTTTTACGCAGGCGGGTTTGCGAGGTTTTAAAGCGACAATGAGTGATAGTGTGAATAAACTGTCTATTGTTGCGGTTGCTATGTTTGCTGTTTTGTATGCATTTTTAGGTCAACAGAGCATGGCTGTTGGTGTTGCTGCGTTGGTAACGGCAGGTATTCATAGTGTGAAATTAAAAGGTTGGTACACTTCACGGATATGGGGTGAGCCGTTATTATGGGTGCTACATCTATCCTATATTTGGTTTATTGTTGGGCTGGTTTTGTTGGGTGTTGAAAGTTTTGTGCCGCTGCTAGGAAAGCCTGGGTTACATGCGTTAACGGTGGGTTTAATTGGTGGGATAACGTTAGGTATGATGTCTCGTGTTTCTTTAGGTCATACTGGTCGACCACTACAAATAGTGAGCGCAATTAAGTTGGCGTTTATATTAATAAATATAGCAACACTACTTCGTGTTTTTATGCCGTTGGTGAGCCCTGATTTTTATCAGTTAGCAGTGACTGTGTCGGGTGTTTTATGGTGTATTGCGTTTGTACTATTTTTGTTGGTGTATACGCCTGTGTTGATTTATCCGCGAGTGGATGGGCGACCGGGTTAATGAGGTAGGTTAACTTTTCGTTAATTATTACACTTTATACCGTTCAACTTGTTGGTGCATTGTGTCGGCCATATGTTGTAATGTATTACTTCCTTCCTCAACTGCTTTTGCTGCATCTGAGGTGGCATCTGCAGCGTCAGATATAGCGACGATATTTCGGGTAACTTCTTCAGAAACTGCAGACTGTTCTTCTGTTGCGGCTGATATTTGCATGGCAAGTTGATGGATATGATCAATAATCTCATCCACTGATTGGATGGTGTCTCCAGACGCAAGAGAGTGTTCCAAGCACTGTTTTGCGACGTCGCGGCTATTGCTCATGGTTTCTTTTGCTTTGCCTGCGCTCTGTTGCAGTGAGCCAATCATATTGTTAATTTCTTCGGTGGATTCTTGGGTACGTTGTGCAAGTGAACGCACCTCATCTGCTACCACTGCAAATCCTCTTCCCTGCTCTCCTGCTCGGGCTGCTTCGATAGCAGCATTTAGAGCCAATAAATTAGTTTGATCGGCGATGCCTCGAATAGTTTCTAATATGCCACCAATACGTTCGCTGTTTTGGGATACTTCCATAATAATGACTTCAGCATTTTCCACCTCGTGGGCGAGCTGTTCCACGGCTTGAGAGGTCTGAGATACTCGTGAGCGACCTTCGGTACTTTGAGATTGCGCATCTGTGGTGGACTGGGCCGCCTGAATGGTGGACTGTGCGACTTCGCTAAAACTTGCCGTCATTTCAGTAATTGCAGCAACAATCATTTGTATTTGTTCGCGTTGAGAGTCAATGGATTTTTTATTACTGGCTGCTGAGTTGGAAAATTCAGTGGATTGATGTTGTAACTGAGAGCTTGATTTTTGAATATGTTCGATCAGTTGTTGTAAGTGGGAAAAAAAATCATTTAGTGCGTTTGCAATAGTTCCAATTTCATCAGATGCAGTGTCGTCAACGCGATTGGTAAGGTTTCCGTCGGATAAAATAGATAGAATAAGATTTCGAATACGTAGAACACGTTGGGTAATATCGCTAATTTGCCACCACAATAGTAGAGCAATTATTAGTGATACAAAAAGAAGTGTTGTCGCACCAATTATGAGCGATGAATAGGCATGGGTAATATTCCTTTCTATTAGAGTCTCCATGCTTTTTGATAACGTATCGGAGCTGGCCTTAATGTTTTTGATATAACCTGTTGCAAGTGGAAACCACTTCTCTTTGGCGTCAGTGTTAATGTCGCCCAAACCTGTATCTTGAGATGATAAGGTACTAAACACTTTCGTTATTGCCTGGTATTCATTGCTATTGGACATGCTAATAAGTTGTTTTCTAATACTTTCAGGAGAATTTGTTTTTGCAATGTTAAAAGCATATTGATGCTGTTTTATATAATCAGAAATATTCGTGTGATCAATATCGCTAAGGATTCCTTTCTTTATAGCCCCATTTAGTTTTCCGCGAATCTTTCCAGCATTTTCTTTTGCTATGAGCAAATTTCGATATATTAAAAAGGGTTCTGAAATGTCGGGATCGAGAAGGTAAGGTGTCAATAATTCGATAATGGTTAATACGTCACTATTTAGACTGGAATAGTAGTTAAATGCGTTGGCACTTGGAGAAAGTGTATCTACCGCTGAGCGGGTGGTGTTTTTATGTTGAATTATTTCGGTTAAATGATCGATGAACTTTTGGATTGCAGGGTGGGATTTGTCGGTAGAGGGTGAATTCTCAAATTCGAGTAATGCATCCCAAGCAGCATCAGCCTTGAGGCGTTGTTGGGCAAGTTTGTCTTTTCCAAAAATCCCTTGACTACCCAAAAAACCGGCGGTAAGCCCTCGTTCTACGGCATGTTGTTGGGCGACGTCATCTAGCAAGAGCGCCAGATGAACAAACTGTTGCTGTTTTACCTCAGACTGGTGAAAACGGTATTGGCTCCATAATAAATTTGACCCTAATATTACGACCATTGTGGTGGGTAATAGGCAGAGAATAGTTAGCTTAATAGCCAGGTTTTGGGAGCGGAACCAGTTAATCATGATGGAAAAATTACCTTAATATAGAATCTGCAGCATACTTTTTTAAGTGTAGCAGTGGATTGAGTGTTTGCTGTTTTTGGCTATGCTAAGTTACATAACGCATTGAATAGTAAGCTTAATATGTACGGAAATAAGTCTAGTGAAAGTACGTTTGTTAGCTATAGTTAATAAGGAAGACTTATTAATGGTGGGATCATCAAAAAGCGAAAACCACTACCTATTCTTGTGCCATTGGTTCTTAGTACTGCGTTAACTTTGCTGGTAGGCTTGATGGTGTCTGGTGGGTACTCCTACGTGACCTCCAAACAATTGTTACTGGACGGTGCGATTTTAACGTTAAAAGAAAGCTTGGAGCGGCAGTCTTATCGTATTCAATATTCAATCGATACTATAGTAAAAGATGCACGACTTATTGCCCAGTTAGATGAGGTTCAAAGTCTAATTAACGTATTGGCTAAGGACGTCGGTTCGGAGGATGAGATAAGGCGTTGGCGACAGAAAGTCGAGCATACTTTTAGCACGATGTTGAAAACGAAGGATTATTTACAAATACGGGTTATCTCTGTTGATTCAGGTAAAGAAGTGATTCGTGTTGACCGTAAAGGGGCTGATGTCGTTACTGCTGAAGAGGAAGAATTACAATTTAAAGGAGGAAAACAATATTTTATTGAAGGAAAAAAACTGGAGAGCCTGCGTGTATACATTTCTTCTATTACGTTAAATCGAGAGCATGGTGTTATTCAGAAACCTTGGGTTCCAACGCAACGTTTTGTCGTTCCAGTTTATCGACATTCATCTAACGATAAACATTTTTTTGGTTTGGTGGTGATTAACGTTGATGCCAATAAGCTGATTGAACAGTTGGATAAAAGTGATGTTTTTAAGATGACGTTGTTGAATGCATCAGGAGGTATTCTTAGTCATTCAGATGAAACACGGGAGTGGGGGTTTGAATTTGGCCTGGATAATGGTTTTGATATTCAGCATCAAAAAGTTTGGAATGATGTGTTAAAAGGGCGTGAGGGTGTGTATCTTGATGATGAGCATGATTCTCTTCATATCATAAAACGAATTTCTATTGGTGAAAATAAATCGTCGTTTATTGGTGTTGTTATGGAGGTTGAATATCGGGATATTCAGAAAAAAGCAAATTATCTTAGGGATAGAATACTGATTATTTCCGTTTTTATTATTTTTGTCGGCGTAATATTTACGGTGTTTATTATTCTGGCATTAACTCGTCCATTGGACATATTGACGCAGCAAGTAGATAAGGCGTTGGAAGACGATGATTCAAAAATATCTATTACTGGCAGTAAAGAAATTAATGCTTTGGTTGACGCGTTTGTTATATTGCTGACTAAAGTTAAGGATCGCCATAATGACGTGGTAACGTATAATAAAAAAATTGAAGCAATGAATGATACCTTGGCCGATCGGATAAGGCTGGTTACGCAAGACTTGTCAAAATCAGCGAATGATGAAAGGTTGGTATCTAATTTATTGGCCAGAGCGTTAGAGGATACAGGTCAAGTTGAGTATTTGAAAAATACTATATTCTATCTGTTTGATAATGTGTTTTGGCTATCAAAATGCAGACAGTCGTTTATATTTTTGAGAGATGATGCGAAGGATAAGTTTGACTTGCTGGTGATTATGGACGATGTGTCAAGCCAGATAGCAATGCCTAGGGAGATAGATGTTTCGAATGAGTGGGTTCAGACGGTATTGACAGAAGACAATGCTTATTATGATATGCAAATTCCTTGTTCATTATATGATAAAAAAACCTTTTTTGGGGGGTATGTAATTCCGATTCTTCAGTCAGATAAGATCGTTGGTTTTGTCTGTATCATTCTTGATGAGGAAGTCGAAGGTGATGGTAAAAGTATCCAGTTGTTGGATCGTGTTGGTCATGTTTTGGGGGTTGGCGTTTCCCGGAGAATAAATGAGAAACAAATGTTACTTGCAAAAGATGCAGCAGAGAGGGCTAATTCGGCAAAAAATGAATTTTTGGCAATTATGAGCCACGAGATTCGTACGCCCATGAACTCAATTATCGGCTTTACAAAACGGGTTCTTAATAATGCTGATAATTTGACGGGGCGACAGCAGGGGGCGCTAACAACGGTGGCGGATTCTGCAGATTCGTTATTGGAAATTATGAATGACATATTGGACTATTCAAAAATGGAGGCGGGAAAGTTAGGGTTGGAAGAGTATCCATTTTTGTTATTAGATTTATTGCGATCTCAAATGATAGCGTTTTCGGATAAAGCCAATGAAAAAGGTATTGTATTGCGCCTTGACGTAGGTGCGTTGGATATTGAAACTGTTCGGGCAGACAAGCTTCGAATGAGTCAAATATTAAATAATTTTTTGTCTAATGCGATTAAGTTTACGGATAAGGGAGAGGTGGTGTTGTCAGCGAAGTCTAACGGAGAAGATGTATTAGTGTTTTCTGTTAAAGATTCAGGCTCAGGTATTTGTCAGGAAAAGATAAAGGAGATTTTTAAACCTTTTACCCAGGGAGAGTCTTTTGAAACGCGTGAACATGGTGGTACAGGCTTGGGTTTGGCTGTTTGCCATAAGTTAGCTCAACTTATGGGGGGCAAGCTCTGGGTAGAGTCAGAAGAGGGGGTGGGGTCTGTTTTTTATTTTTCTGTAGACTTGAATGTATCTGATGCCGAACTATCCAAGTGATCCATTAACATTCGATAAGTAAGCCCCCAAATTTGGTGTTTTTTACCATTTTTTTTATAATAAAAGCACGGCAACTCTAACGTCACTACAGATGAAAGGTGAGGAAGTGGCATCCATTTGAATGTTGAGTGATTGTTTTTATTACGTAAGAAATCCACAGGAACCCAAAAGGCACTGGCGACTTCATGATTGGGTGTCATGGTGCAGTCAGAACGCGTCAATTGAAATCGATAGGGCGTTACTATCATGGGTTTTAATACATTGTGGCGGCGTGTCACAAGGTCTGCTGATCGGCCTGTGAAATTTGCTTGCTGTAGTAAATTTAGACCGATTTCTTCTTCAGTTTCTCGTATGGCGGTTGCACATATGGATATATCGTTATCTTGTCTTTTCCCGCCTGGAAAAGCGATATGCCCCGACCAGGGGTCACCGGTGCGGGTGGCACGTTCAATAAAAAGAATTTCTTCTCCGTGTTTTCCTTGTCGCGTAATAATAGCCACGGCTGAGCGTTGGGCCAGGTGACGAAAAGGAATACGATGAGGGCGTAAACGTTTTATGATGTTAAGTAACGTACGTGATGCCATTAATAAAATGACTTTTCGCCCTCAGGGCGATTCTTAAAACGACGATGTTGCCAGAGATATTGCTCCGGAGCTTCTCGCGTGAAGGATTCGATGACTTGATTTAGGCGAGTTGCATCGGCAAGTGCATCACCCGTTGGGAAGTTATCTAGGGCAGGCTCTACGCGTAATTGATAACCTTCGTTGTTAGGTAGCCGGGTGTAATGGATGGGAATGGTTACTGCGTTGGTCTCTTTGACGTATTCGGCGGTTTTTTTTATGGTTGCTGTTTGAATTCCAAAAAATGGTGCAAAAACACTGTGACGTAAACGATAATCTTGATCCACTAAAAATACACAGGCATCTCCCGCTTTGAGACGCTCAAGGAAATGTTGGACAGCTTTATGGGGGATCATTTCTTCGGCGTAATGTGCTCGTCGTTTTGCACTTATCCATTCGAATACGGCGTTCCCATTTTTCTTATACATAAGGCGAATAGCGGTGTGTTCGCCAAGTATTCGGGCGGCAACTTCCATTGGTGTAAAATGACCAGTGATGAGAAGCACTCCCCTGCCCGTCTCTTGAGCTTTTTGAATATGCTCTAGGCCACTGATTTTTTGTATTTGTTTAAACGTTTTTTGTCGACCCCACCAGCCAAGTCCTACTTCAATAAAACCCATGCCGACAGATTCAAAACTTTTACGAAGTAGGGTCGCCTGTTGTTGTTCGCTGTGATCAGGAAAGCATTTCGCTATATTGATTTTAGAAATTCGAACACGGGCACCTCCAACTTTTTGCAGAAGGTGTCCAAGGTGGATGCCAATAAAGGTTTGCCATGAATACGGCAGTTGAGAAATACAGTACCAAATACCCATTAAACTCCAGGTTGGCCAATGCTTCGGATGAAGCAAAGACCAAGAAAAGTCAGGGGCAGGGAATAAAACGGTGGATTTATCAGTCATCTTTTACATCATGTTAGAGCTTTTGCGAGCGCGGTGGCTTGTTTCGCTACCATACCATAAATCGATAATTGGGGATTGGCTCCAATGCTGGTAGGGAAAGTAGAGCCATCCATGATGGATAGATTGCTTAAGTGGAATGATTGCCCCATGGCATCCACAACCCCTTCTGACTCATTGGCTCCCATGGCACAGCCTCCCATAACATGAGCACTGCCAACGCGAATGGCATTGGGTGAAAAATCTAATTGATTAATCTGATTTTTCGCCGCTGCCAATGTTGTTGCAAAGTCGCTACGGGTATGGACAGGTCGAACACGTTTGGCGCCTCCCGCGAATTGCACTTCTGCCATAGTAATGAGAGATCGTTTTAAGCCATCTTTTAAATAATCGTTAAACTCATAGTCAACAACCGGGCTGTCATCGTTGCGTAATTCGATGCAGCCACCTTGGCTTTGTTCATCAAACCCATCACGTAATAAAGCAATCATAGAGTTCATGCGGGGAAGCATGGTCATTTGCTCGCGGTGCTGCTCACCATGGCCCATAATCACTGCCGCCATTAATGCGGGTTGCATCGGGTTAACTTCCAATTTGTAACTGATGGGGCCGGTGGCACCATGAATCCATTGGAAATGATCGGAATAGGTTGATTGTGGTGCGCCATAAAACCCAGCTATTTCATTCTGAAACTCTGAAACACTGAAGGTTACAGGGTGTAAGAACGTTCTTTTGCCAATAAGGTCTCTTGGATCGGGAGCGTCGGAGCGTAGTAATAAACCTGGTCCGTTAATGCCACCACAGGCCATTACGGTATGTTTGGCTTTAATGGTTATTTCTTTTCCCGTATAGGTAACGCCATCTTCATGCATTGCGTGGCATACAACCCCTTCCACACGATCCCCTTTAATCAATAAACGACGGGCTTGGGCGCGAAACACAAGTTCACCATTGTTGTTTAAGGTTTCGGGAATGGTCGTTACCAACATGCTTTGTTTGGCGTTGGTGGGGCAACCTGTGCCGCAGTAACCAAGATCCCAACAGCCACTGACGTTTCTTGGAATGGTTTTCCAGCTGTAGCCCATTTTGTCACAGCCATCCGCTAATACTTGGTTGTTAGCATTGGGGGCTTTTTCCCACTTGTGAACGTTTAAGCGTTTTTCCATTAGTTCAAACCAGGGGGCCATTTCCTTTGGAGAAAAACCTTCAAGGTGATGCTGTTGTGTCCAATGGTTTAATGTTTCATCGGGAGTGCGAAAACTTGATGTCCAGTTAACAGTTGTTGAACCACCCACACAGCGCCCTTGCATGATAGTAAATGCACCATCTTTGCTACCTCTTGCCATGCCTTCTTGGTACAGGTCGGAATAAGCGCTGGACTCTTGCATATCAAATTTGTTAGAGGATTTAAGTGGTCCCTCTTCTACCAGGATGACTTTGAGGCCTGCTTTGGAAAGAATCTCCCCCGCAGTGCCACCGCCCGCCCCGGTACCAATAATCACCACATCGGCTTCCAGTGTTAAGTCTTCCGCGAGTTGACTTCCGCTCCATGTTTTCCAACCAGATTCAATGCCTTGCTGAATAATGTCAGGGATATTTTTTACTTGTTTTATCATTTGGCTAGACTCTTAATTGTACTTTTATTGACGGCGGCTGTATGGGCGAGATGATAGTTAAGCAATATGTAATGGAGGGCCAGGGTAAATGTTGTTGTCCCAACTGACGGGACTTTTGTACCAGGCAATGGCTAGCAATTGGGTGATTTGAGTGTAACCGGTTCGAAACAAACCAAAGGAGCTGTCACGCCAACTGATAAGAAACTGCTCTTTTGAGCTTTCACTCGCATCTTCCCAGCTGTTCCATACACCGGCTAGGGCGATACGTGTAGGGGGAAGGTATAACAGGTCAAATAACTCTGCTAATGCATGATGATTAAATTGGGAGCTGTGAAAGAGAAAGCCATCTGTGCTTTCAATAAGTCGCTTTAAGGCTGCTGATCGTTGCTGCGGATCGTCAGGGATACAGTCGGCCAACACAATAGGCGCTAGGGACTCTAGGATTACGACATCTTTAGGTCGCAGAAGTTTTAAGGGGGAGGTTGTTTGGGTTTTAGGCATGGCTGTACAGCCTGTTAGACCCGAAACCACACTTGCGCTGGCCAATACTCCGGTGCTAACTAATCCTAGTTTTAAAAATGAGCGGCGGCTTGAGTGCTCTAGGTTTGGTTCCATGGTGTCCCCTTATTATATAAAGCGTAATAAGGGGAAGGGCCTTGATGTCTGTAAACATCTTCAGCGCTTCCCCTTATTAGGTGCGTTCTGTTATTAAAACCAGTTTAGGTCAGTTTTTTACTTAAGCATCGCTTTAAATAAAAACTTATGGATTGAGCGATTCCAAGGTGGATAAACCATCTTGGCGCTATTAAATTTACCTTTAATATACACCCCTTTCGCTTGGCTGAAGGTTAAGAAACCTTCTTTACCGTGGTATGCACCCATTCCTGATGGTCCAGCACCGCCAAATGGCATATCGTCTACGGCAACATGGCTAATGGAGTCATTGATGCAGACTCCGCCGGAGTGTGTATGACGTAATACATAATCTGCACGGCTATCGTTAAAGTCAAAGTAATAAAGAGCCAAAGGTCTTGGACGGTCATTTACGTAGTTAATGGCTTCGTCTAATGACTCATAAGGTTTAATGATCAATATTGGGCCAAAGATCTCATCCTGTTCCACCAGCATGTCTTCGTTGGTATTGAGCACAATAGTGATAGGCATTTTACGGGTGCCAGCAAAATCTTCGTTAGAAGGGTTGATAGGGATGATGGTTGCACCCTTCTCTTCAGCATCTTTCAAATAACCTTGCAAACGTTGATGCTGGCGATCATTGATGATGGCAGAGTAATCATCGTTATTACGCATGGTGGGATACCATTTGCTAATAACCTGTTTAAACTCATCTACCAGAGTGTCGACTTTGTGGTTAGGGCATAAAATATAATCAGGAGCGACGCAGGTTTGACCCACATTCATCGCTTTACCAAAACTTAATCGTTCTGCGGCTTCGTTCATTGGGAACGATTCGCTGATGATGGCGGGTGACTTACCACCAAGCTCTAAGGTAACAGGTGTTAGGTTCTCTGCAGCGGCTCGCATTACGTGTTTGCCAACCGAGGTTGAACCGGTAAATAGGATGTGGTTAAACGGTAACTTAGTGAATGCCATCGCAACATCAGCTTCACCCGTAACAACAGAAACATGATCTTCAGGGAATACTTCAGCGATCATTTGTTTAAACGCTTCTGAGGTGCGAGGTGTGAACTCAGACATCTTGATCATGACTCGGTTACCCGCAGCGAGGGCGGGTAGTAATGGTCCCATAGCGAGATAAATTGGGTAGTTCCAGGGTACAATAATACCCACAACGCCTAATGGCTGATAAATCACTTTGGCTTTTGCCGGTTTGAAGGCGGCCGGTACGTGGCGTTTATCGTCTTGCATCCACTTTTTTACGTTTTTGATTTGGTACTTGATGGCCTCTAAGCAGGACATCATTTCTGCTACTTTGGTTTCTGAGGTACTGCGATTACTAAAATCGTCGCTGATAGCTTGTTCTAAGATTGCCATGTGTTTCAGCAAGGCGGGTTTCAGTCGTTTGATGTGCTCAATGCGTTCATCGGCAGTTGGCATCGGGTTTGCGCGATAGGCTTTTTGTTGTGAGCTAAAAATTCGCTGCAAATCTTGTGCATCTTTATTGTGGTCTGCCATCTGGGCAACATTCGTAACCATGACTGTTTCCTCGGTTAATTTGAGTCATCAAAAAAATGTAAAACGGATGTTTACATCAAAATGGGTAATCTATTTAAAGTATGTTTACATTTTTTAGAGCTTTTGCTCTAAACTGTCAACTGTTAACCAAAAAAATAACAAAAATAGCCTAAAAAACCTGTTAGAAAGTAAATATAATCGTCGCCTATGTAGACTTTTAACCTTATATACCAGAGTGCTCAGTATCTGAGGTTAGAAAACGAATTAGGGAAGATGTGGGGCTACTTAGGGTTCTTTGGAAAGTAAGGCAACGCTTTTGTGGCCATCATCGAAGTATTTTGAGGTAAGTTAAAAGAAAAAATGAAAACCCGTGACCGTATTCTGCAGACCAGCTTGGCGATGTTCAATGAACAAGGCGAACGAAATGTCTCAACTAATCACATTGCTGCCGCTTTAGGCATAAGCCCTGGTAACTTGTATTACCACTTTAGGAATAAGGCTGAGATTATTTTTGATCTCTTTAGCACTTATAGAGATATTGTAAGTAATTCAATGGTCTTGCCAGAGGATCGCCCCCTTACTTTTGATGATAAGGTGCATTATTTTGAAATAATTTTCCAAAATATGTGGAATTACCGTTTTTTACACCGAGATTTAGAGCATTTGTTAAAAGAAAGTGAAACCCTAAGAAAAGAGTATTTTGTGTTTTCTAGTAAGACTGTTGCTATGGGCAAAGCGATTGTAAAAGGCATGGTGGTTTCGGGGTTAGTAATAGCGTCAGATGATGAGATTGACGCGTTGATGTTAAATTTGTGGGTTATTTTGACGTCTTGGGCGTCCTTTTTACAATCCATTGAGGTACAAAAAGAGTTGCCCAGTGATATGGACCCATGGGCCCTGAAGCGGGGGATTTATCAAATTATTTGTTTAATTGAACCTTATGCAACGGATATTGCGAGAAAAGAGTTACCGACATTAAAGGCTGCTTATTTAGGGGACTTTGATACTGACCCTTTGTCGTTATTTCGTGGTCGGGCAATATCGTAACGCAGTGTTGTTTAATTTAAGTACTTATACAATGTAAATGCTCCGCGTAACTCCCCTTTTCGATAACCTTTAGCTTGGTCGAGTGGATAATGGTCATTGATGGCGGTGGCTACGTTACCTGAAATTTTGCGTCCATGGCAGGTTAAGCAGACATTGCCTACAGGGATAGCTTTCATATAACGAAATGCCGGTTTGCCATTAAGATTCACTACCGCGGTTTCTTCTAAGCTTTTAACGGGGGCGCCTTTTTTTATTTTTGTGGCGAAATTTTGTAATACACGAAGTTCCCAAGGGTCAGGCCGATTGTTCGGGTTGCGAATTCGGGTACTGGTACGAGCGACATGCCAGTTATGTTGAGTGTTAAGAGATTGCTCAATAGCCGGAGTGCTGGCGGAGCATACGTTAATACTGGCTGCAGGACCAGAAGCAATGATGCTACCTTGCAATGTTTTTTTTAGGGTTCGCATATAAGTTTTGGTTAATTGTTGAGCCTCTAAAGTCAGTGCTGCTATGTTTCTTGGAGAGTTGTTAATTTGTGCCCATGATGTAGTGCTGGCTACACACACCAGTAATGTCAGTATCAATGTTGTTAAGCATCGCTTCACGCGTAGGTTTCTCGCGTTGTTTGTAGGTACGTTCATATGTGTCTCTATTAGCACTTGCATGAAATAACGCTCTCATTTATGGGGGAATGAGGAACAGGTTTTTAATAGAATAGAAGTTGAGTATGCCTTTTGGCAATGTTGATGTCTGTGCTGGTTTCACAGAGGCCTGCAAGTAGAAGACATTAATGAATGAATTGTATATGATCGAATTACATCAATGAGATATCGTAAACAAACAGGAGAGGGACATGGATAGACGTCAATTTATGGGAGCCGTTGCGGCAGGAGCAGCGTTAACGGCTGTTGCTAATACCAGTATAGCGGAGGCAAAAAAAGCCGGTAATTTAACCAGTGTTTTTGAAGGTTCATTCTACTTGACCAAGGAAAACCCGGGGCGATGGGCAGCAAAAGCTGCGGGTCATTTGCCGGTTGTTGAAGTGGGCAAAGCGGATGGTAAGTCTACCGTGAAGGTAACAACACCCCATGAAATGAATGGTTATGAGCATTACATTGTTAAACACCAGTTGTTTGATGAGAAAATGAATTTGTTGGGTGAAACGATGTTTGATCCAACAAAAGATGCTCCGATATCAAGTTATGATATTAAGGAATATACAGGAGTAGTGTACGCGATGAGTGTTTGCAATAAACACGATGTGTGGGTTAGTGCTGAAACCGTGTAGTTTGAATTTGTGATGCATAGAGCAAGGTGTAGAGTAAGGTGTAGTTAGGATATGGCTAAGGTATAGTTATAGAATTACATCTTGCTCTATTTGTAGAATTATTGAAATTTTAATGGGTTAACTGTCGTCGGAATTCTCCGATAACTTCAATGCATTACGCTATACTTAATTTTTATCTATCTGCCTAAATGTAATGAGGCTGATACCCCGCCCCCCACGTACTATGAACACAATGTTTATGTTCAATGAGACGACCGACGGTAATAAAAAACACGCCCCTGTGATGATATACGAGAATCGTATTTTTCGGTGCGCATGTCTTATATTGTTTTTTTATTGTATGACTATAGTTCCAGCGTATAGCGCTGATCGTGACGTGGTATTGCGACTGAAGTGGTTTCACCAGTTTCAATTTGCAGGTTATTACGCTGCTGAGAAAATGGGTTTTTACCGCGATGTGGGTCTAGATGTTAAGATTTTACCCCGAGATATAAAAAGTACACCGGTTGATGAGGTGGTGTCAGGCTCTGTGGATTTTGGTGTTTCGGATTCGAGCCTAGTATTGCGAAAACTTAATGGCGATGACGTTGTTGTTTTGGCGAGTGTTTTTCAAAGTTCACCGCTAATTTTAATGAGCTTGTCAGAAAGTGGGCTAGTGTCACCGCTAGATTTTGTCGGTAAACGTGTTATGTATCAACGTGATGTTGACGATGCTTTAATAGCGGCAGTATTTAATGAATTAGGCGTATCCGATAAGGATTATCAATATATACCGCATAACTTCGATAATGATGCGTTGTTAAAGGGGTATACCGATGTTATGTCAGCGTATATTACGGATCAGCCTTTTTTGTATGAGAGCAGAGGGCACAAGGTTAACATTGTTAACCCAATTAATTATGGCGTTGAATTTTATGGCGATATGTTATTTACATCGGGGCAATTAGTTGAGCAGGAACCTGAAGTAGTGCTTGCGTTTCGTCGGGCGAGTATAAAGGGCTGGGCTTATGCATTGGATCATATTGAAGAAGTTGTTGATTGGATTTTAACGGATTATAAAAGTGTTAAGAGTCGAGAGGCCCTTATCTATGAGGCCAACGCGACGCGACGGGTGATTCGGCCGCAGCTCATTAATATCGGTAATATTAATATGGGGCGTTTTCACCGTATTTCAGATATTTATAAGGAAAAAGGGCTTGCTCCTGCGTTGAGTTCATTGGATGGGTTTAATTACCAAGAATATTTTGAAAATAAATCATCTCTGGTGTACTACCTTGGTGGGGCTATTATCGCTATTTTGGTCGCTGGGTTGATTTTATTGGTTGTGTTAATACTTAATCAACAATTAAGGCTGGCGGTAGCACAGCGAACGGAAGAGTTGTCTCGAGTGAATGATCGTCTGCGACGTTTGATGGGGTTTGTGTCTCATGATCTTCGTAATCCATTGGGAGTTATTTTGACGACATCAAAGCGTTTACGATCAAAAAATACCGACCTGGATAGAGTGGTCGAAATGAATGATATGATTCACTCCAATGCAGAGCAAGCGCTAGAGCTGGTTCAACAGGTTTTGGATACAGCTGCACTTGGGTCGGGAAAACTCGTATTGCAATGGCAATCAGTAAATATTGTTGGACTGATAAGGGCAAGTATAGAGAATTATTGCTTACTCTCTGAGAGGCGTTGTATTCAAATACAATATTCACAAAACGATGCAATATATGTTAATGCAGATGAACATCGTATTTCTCAGGTGCTCAATAATATTATTTTAAATGCAGTGAAATATGCACCCGATAATACCGTAATTATTATTTCTTCATTGGTTAGTGCTGAAAGTGTCACGGTTCAATGTGTAAATAAAATTCATGACAATGTAAATTCTGAGGTTGATGATGGCATTTATAAATCGGTAGGATTTGGTACGGAGATAGTGACAGAAATTCTAGAATTACATCAATCAAAGGCTGTATTTGAACAGAGCAATAACACGTTTAGTGTTGAGTTTGTTCTGAGTCTACAGTAATAATAGTACATTTATCATGTACTATTATTACTGTAGTTTTTTTGATTTACGCAGAACGCTCTGCTAACCAATCGGCAGTCATCGACCAAGTATGTTTTTTCGCTTTGCCACCAGCAAATACACCAGCATGGCCACCGGGAACGACTTCGAATGTTTTGTCATCTGTTGGAAGCAGCTCCATTATTTTCTCAGCAGCAGGGATACTAACAATATTGTCGGTATCGCCGGCAAAACCTAAAAAATTAGCCTTAATACGAGAGAAGTCTGCAACATGATCGGTTAAAGGAATAACTCCACTGGCGAGTTGGTTGCGTAGTGAAAACTTTAGGCCCAGTTGTTGAACGGTTGCGCCAGGATAGTCTGCCATATTGGTAAACCATTCCTTTGTGGTTAGGTGAGCTTTAATATAATCACGATCAGACAAATTTCGTACTAAATCAAAATAGCTGAACACACCTGCTAATGGGTTGGTCATTTTAAACAATACGGCAAGCACATCACCGGGCACATGAAATGATGCCGGGTTAAATTCCAGTTTGCTTAGTGGAATCTTTTTTGTCGCCTTATCCAGAGCCGCTAGCACTTTTCCTTGAATATGGTTTTTGTGAAAATCGATAGGGCTGGCAATGGTCACAATATTTTCGATATTGTCATGCTCATGGGCCCCTGCATATAACAAGGTTAATAAACCGCCCATGCAATAACCCACAAGAGAAACTTTATCAACACCGCTGTGTTTATGTACTTCTTCAATAGCGTTTTTATGCCACTGGTTGACATAGGTCTCTAAGCTAAGGTCAGAATCCTCTTTACTCGGGTCACCCCAGTCCACCAAATAAACTTCGAAACCACGGGCATTTAGAAAACGTACCCAGCTGCGTTCCGCCATCAAATCATAAATCCAACCATAAACCCCTAGCGGCGGTACTAATACAACGGGGATGCGATGTTTCTGTTGCGTGGGTGTAACTTGTTCATCGTCTAGCTGAAACGTTGTGGTATCCGTATGGGGGTAATAACGAAGTTTCATGATGCCTTCGCTATAGATAACCTCATTGGGGGTTTTATCAGAAAGGATAAAACGTTCGGGTCTTGTGCGGCGCTCAACAGCGTGGCGCACAAAGTTCTTTGCACTTGTAAAAAAGCTGTTGTCTTTGTTCATGGAATCACTGCTCATGGCTACACCTATGACTTACTTTTCCGACAATTACGGGCTGAAACAAGCGTTTGAATAGCTGTTTTGGTGAAGATTAGTCATTTGCCAAAAAATTGCAATAACTGAATCAGACAAAAACCTTACGAATTGGCGTAGTGGCACAACGGGGCTTATTGCTCTATCAATTAACGGGATAGAAATCAGCCAGTTAATGGGTTTGTAATTTGTTGCACTGTTTTGTGTCGCTGTTTTTTGTTTTGTTAAGGGTTTTGTTAAAACTGTCCTATTTTTGTGTTTACGCAAATATCAATTGGTTATAGCTCTCTGGTTTCTAGCAACAAAATGGTTTGTGAGTTTTTGTTACGATAAGTTAATGATTATTAAGCAATAATAAAAAAGCAGTGAAGAAATAAAGGTGCCCCCCATATTTAATCACCTCTGATTACTGGCAACCTCTTGTTGACTGTCTACTCTGAAAAATACCGCCCCGAAAAGTGTGGGCGCATCGCCGTGGTTAATTGGTATGGCTACTGACTAAACAACGGCACGTACAGTTAAAAGAGTAAATGGGGAAAGACCATGCAAGAAACCGTTGCAAACAAGCCAAGTCGTAAAGGAATGAACAAAGGAATTGTTGCTGAGATTATTCTCGCGTTAATGATTTTGATGTTAGCTGCCTGTGGAGGTAGTACACAAGATCACGTGGATATAGATAATCCGGTTGTTGATGATGGAGGCGATGGTGGAGGCGGCGGAGGTGATCCTGTTACTCGAAGTGTTGGTGGGGGGGGAATTAAAGGGCCTCTGGTAGACGCCGTTGTTACGGTGTATGAGATTGATCCAACGGATCTAGCGAATGGTTTTAAAGGTGACGTTGTCACGACGGCAACTACGAATGCTCAAGCACAGATTACGGGGTTGTTTTTACCTTTCCCTTTTTCTGAAGCGTACATTCTAGAGTTTACCTCTGATGCGGATACAACGGATATTTATACCGGTGTTGCCCCTGTTATTACCACCATGCGAACGGTGCTAACACTGGATTTGTTAAACTCTGGTGAACAGATTTATGCAACGCCACTTACAACCATGGCAGTGGATATTGCGGCAATTAATGCCGATAGTAATACCGCGCCTTGGGATGATCGAAGTGATACCACCTTGGGTGATAGCACTGCAACGGTAGATGAGTTTTTAAGTGCGCTACCAATTGCCGCTGCACAAGTGAAATCCACTATGGGTTTTGGTATTTCACAAGATATTGATATTTTTGATACCCCCCCGCTTATTGATGACACAACCGATACGCTAGAAGAACAAGAAGATGCAGCGGCTTATCGAGCAGCGGTAGAAGCATTAACCGCAGTAGTTGCACAAATTGATAATGCAACAGGAACCGAAGATCCCAACGCCGTGTTAACCGCATTAACATCGGATTTAGGCGATGGTGAAATTGATGGAAAAACAGACGGTGTTACTGAAGATATTTATGGTGGTGAAGATGATTCTGCAGATGCCGCCGCAGATGCCACATTAGAATTATTCGAACAAGACCCTGCGACATTACCTATTCCGAATGACCCAGATGGTAAAACAGTTGGGGATATGAAAGAAATTATCGACGCTGAAAAAGCCGACTTGGGTAACGATAGTGTTCCCACTGAAATTGATACCACAGAAGAAGTGGATTTAAAACCGGCAGAAACCAATCCTGATATAGATGGTGATGGTGTACCCAATGATGTGGATGCCTTTCCAGAGGATGATCGTTATAGAGAAGATAATGATAAAGACGGTATTCCTGATGATAGCTTTGACACAAGTGGAAACGTTATTAGTGACCCTTTTGCAGACACGGATGATGATAACGATGGTGTGCCTGATGGTGATGATGCATTCCCTCTAGACCCTGAGGAGCAAGTTGATACTGATAGTGATGGTACGGGTAACAATGCGGATACGGATGATGATGGCGACGGCGTTAGTGATGGGGCTGATGATTTCCCACTAGATGGTACCAAATCTGACGCAACAGATGCCGATGGTGATGGCTGGCCTGTAGAACAAGATGCAGATGATAACGACGCTGACAACCCTGGAACCACGTTCCTTGATACCGATGGTGATGGTGTTGGTAATGATACGGACACCGATGATGACAATGACGGTGTACCGGATACTGATGATGCTTTCCCAACCAACGCGAGTGAGCAGAAGGATCAGGATGGTGATAACGAAGGTGATAATACCGATACCGATATTGATGGTGACGGCGTGGCCAATATTGATGATCAATTCCCTCGTGACCCATTTGAAACCATTGATACTGATGGTGACGGCATTGGTAACAATACCGATATGGATGATGATGGAGACAGCATTGATGATTTAATTGAAGAGCAACTTGGATCTGATCCATTAAAGCGTGACACCGATGGTGATGGTGTTTTGGATAATGTGGATGAGAATCCAACGGATCCAACCGTTCAATTTGATTCAGACCAAGATGGCATTGATAACTCGGCCGATAACTGCGCCGTTCACTACAATCCATCGCAGTCTAACGTTGATGGAGATGATCGTGGGGATGCGTGTGATAAGGATATAGATGGCGATGGTGTTGATAATGCAGATGATGCCTTCCCAGAAGATGAATCTGAAACTGTGGATACCGATGGCGACAATATTGGTAATAACACAGATGATGACGATGACAACGACGGTGTGCCAGATAGTAATGATGCCTTCCCCACCGATAGTACAGAAAATACCGATACCGATGGTGATGGAACCGGTAACAATGCAGACACCGATGATGATGGTGATGGTACCGCAGATGCTGAAGATGCTTTCCCATTAGATAGCTCTGAAGATACCGATACTGATGGTGATGGAACCGGTAATAACACAGACCCTGATGACGATGGTGATGGTGTTGCCGATGGTGATGATGACTTCCCGCTTGCTGCTGATGCAAGCACGGATACTGATGGTGACGGTACAGCAAATACAACCGATACCGATGACGATGGTGATGGTGTTGCGGATGCTAGTGATGCATTCCCACTTAACGCCAATGAAACCGTTGATACGGATAATGACGGTACGGGTAACAATGCCGATACCGATGATGATAACGACGGTGTGCCAGATAGCGAAGATGCTTTCCCTCTAGATGCTAGTGAATTTATCGATAGTGATGGCGATGGCACTGGTAACAATGGTGATACGGATGATGATGGTGATAGTGTCGCTGATAGCGCTGATGCGTTCCCACTAAACCCAGAAGAGAGTGTTGATACTGACGGTGACGGTATTGGCAACAATGAAGATTCAGATGATGATAATGACGGAGTTTCAGATACCGAAGAAGATGCGAACGGAACTGAACCACTTGATACCGATTCGGATAATGACGGTAAGAACGATGGCATTGATAACTGTCCAACAACAGCCAATGCTGATCAGCAAAACCTAGATGGGGATAATTTGGGTGATGCTTGTGATGCCGATGATGATAACGACGGTGATAACGATGAAGCTGATAACTGTCCAATGGTTCCTAATGCAGATCAACAAAACCTAGATGAAGATTCATTGGGTGATGTTTGTGATGCTGATGTGGATGGTGATGAGGTTGATAACTTTGTAGATAATTGCCCAACGGATGCAAACTCAGATCAGACCGATGCAAACAATAACGGTATTGGTGATGCTTGTGATGCGGATGCGGATGAAGACGGTGTTGTTGATGAGTTAGATAACTGTCCTGCGAATGCAAACCCTGATCAGCTTGATACTGATAGCGATACCCAAGGTGACGTCTGTGATACTGATGATGATAACGATGGATTATCGGATACAGAAGAAACCAGTAATGGCACAAACCCATTACTAGCGGACAGTGATGGTGACGGTGTTGACGATGCAAATGATGCTTTCCCGAATGATGCGACGGAAACAACGGATACCGATGGTGATGGTACCGGTGATAATGCCGACACTGATGGGGATAACGATGGCGTTGATGATACCGCCGATAACTGTCCAGCAATCGAAAATGAAGGCCAGTTAAATACCGATGGTGATGCGCAAGGCGATGCCTGTGATACTGATGATGATAACGATGGAGTTAATGACGAGTTTGACGATTTCCCAACCAACCCAGAAGAGTCACAAGATCAGGATGAAGATGGAATTGGTGATAACGCTGATAACTGTCCTGCTACATCGAATGAACCCCAAGCTGACTTAGATAGCGATGGTATTGGTAATGCTTGTGACAATGATGATGACGGTGACGGCATCAGTGAAGGTGACAGCGAAACATCGGATAACTGTCCTGCAGTAGGTAACCCGTCACAAGTGGATACCGATGAAGATGGTAGCGGTGATGCGTGTGATAGTGATGATGACAATGACACTGTTGATGACGTATCAGACAACTGTCCAATTGATGCAAACACCAATCAAGATAATATTGATGAAGACACATTTGGTGATGTTTGTGATGATGATATGGACGGTGATGGCTTAACGAATATTGAAGAAGAAGCGTTAGGTACTGATCCAACATTAACAGACTCCGACACCGATGGTGTTAATGACGGAACTGATAATTGCCCTGCAATAGCCAATGATACACAGCTCGATACAGACTCAGATGGTGCGGGTAATGTGTGTGACTTGGATGATGATAACGATGGAGTATTAGATGGGGATGATGCATTCCCAACGGACCCTGGTGAGTTTGAGGATACTGACGGTGATGGGGTTGGTGATGAAGCGGATAATTGCGAAGCCGTTGCCAACGAAGACCAATCGGATATTGATTCTGATGGTGTTGGCGATCTTTGTGATGACGTACCAACTTTAAGCACCTTCTACCTCAACGAACGAACTGTTGATACTGAAACTGAAAATGATATCTTTGAATTAGACCTCTGCCCATTTGATGCAGCAGATGAAATGACACGGGTATCTCTTTGGTTGCAAGACGGTTCACAAATTAAAGTTCGCTTTGGTGATGAAGGTCTAGAAAACCAAGAGGGTGGCGAAGCAGCGATTGATGCATCCGGTAATGTGACGGCATCAATGGCTGAAAACCACATGGACCAAGATGGTAATTCTGTAGATCTTGACCTGACGTTTACCGGTACGCTGGATACAACCAGTGGTGTTATTTCTGGAACTGTTGAAGAAACGTTTACCTTCTCTTCTGCTTCAGGTGTTCTTGCAGCAACGTGTGAATACAGCAGCACAGAAACCTTCACTCCAATGACACAAGAAGCAGCAAGTACTGTGTTTGACGGAGACACTGGAACCAACGGTGGATTTGTCTGGATGGAAGCGGATGAAGACCATAGCGATGCGACAGATGAACCTGCGTTTGAGTTTAACTATGGCTTAATTGATAACATCGATGAGACTGAGTTCAAATATGATCCAACCGCTACAGGTGATAAATGGCCTGAACTGAGCGATTTTGAATCGAACTTTATCTTGGGTGCATCTGGTTGGGCTGATGTGGCGGATCAATTTGTTGTTGAAGGTACACCAGCAGACACCATTAACGTGGTTGGTAAAGACAGCACTGGCGCCATTCTTGCGAATTGGGAAATTACTCCATTCACTGCCAATGTTACCAGTGAGCCAATGGTAGGTTTGGTACCAAGGGAATGGAGTGATGAAGGTCTTATTGCCCCAGAAGAAGTGTTTGCCGGATCGGATGTATTAGCGGTTGGTATTCATGCGGTATCACAACTTGATGTCTATGAGGTGTGGTGTGATGGAAATGACGGCAACCCAGAAGATCCAACGGCAGATTTGGACTGTCAAAATGCCCTGATCAGTGACTGGCCAGAAGGTTCAGATGCACCCACATTTGCTACAACATTAGCCGATATGATTTTCGATACCGGTGATACCTTAACGAATGATTGGCAAGGTGTACGTGTTGGTTTTGCAGAAGGGGCAGAATTACTTTCCTTTCTAACGGGTGATGACACTACTGGAGCGGAAGCAACCTCCGGTGCCGTAACTTTCTACGAACGCATCTGGGAGACAGGCGAGATCAATGCGGTATCGATCCCTGCAGGAACCTGGACGGTGATGGATCCTAATGGTGATGATACCAACCTTGTATTGCAATTTGCGTTACCAGCAGAAGTTGAAGAGGGCTATGACATTGATGATGAATTTAATGCAGTGATTCTTGCTGTTATTAATGACACATCAGATAGCGCACCTTATGTTCGTACCGGGCACTTTACCGAAGCCGGACAAGACTTCTACGAAAGTGGGTTAAATGCTCCTGCGATTGAAGAAGTACAAGGTAACTTTGACTACACGCCTCCTGTTCCCGATACGGATGGTGATGGTGACAAAGATGATGTGGATACTGATGATGATAACGATGGTATCCCAGATGTCGATGACGCTTTCCCATTAAACCCTGAAGAATCGGTTGATACTGACTTCGACGGCATTGGTAACAATGAAGACGAAGATGATGATGGCGATACTGTTTCCGATATTGATGAGGAAGCTAACGGCACCGATCCATTACTTGCCGATACCGATGCAGATGGTGAGGGTGATGCAACCGATAACTGCCCAACTATTCCAAATTCAGATCAAGTGGATACGGATGAAAACGGTGTTGGTGATCTATGTGACGGTGTACCGGATATCAGTGGCTTCTGGATGTTAGATGCTACGGTTACTGGTGGTACGGAAGTTACAACAGGCATTGATAATCTAACCGGCGATACAGAAGCATCGAGTGATCTTTGTGAGAATAATGACGGTGATGCGTTCAGCACATCAATATTAATTCAGCAAAATGACAGCGCTATCGAACTGTTATTTGGTGAAGATGGCTTTGATCCTGAAGATGGTGATTCGGGTAATGTTGATGCCGCTGGTAACGTGAATTTTGGCAGTGACGATGATTGGAATGAATACGATCACAGTCAGGCGACAGGCCCAGAGTTCCTTTACAGTGTTGCTGAAATGTTTGACTTCCAAGGTGCAGTGGATAGTACAACGTCACCAATGGTGATTACTGGAACAACAGTGGTTGAACAGATCCAAGCCTTTGTGGGTGAGAATCAAACCGGTGATGTGATTTTGGATTGTAACTATACCTTCGACTTGACGTTAACTCGTATGCCACAAGTTGATGCAAGTGATGTGTTATCAACAACAGGAACTCATCAAGGATTTGCGTTTGTTGAAGCGGAGCGTGACGAGGTACCAGAGACTGGTACTGAGGTATATGACTTCTTCAACGCTGTAATTGATGATAACGGAGAAGTTGGCGAGGTATGGAACGGTGGTGATGGTTCCACAACGGGTGTTTGGGAAACCGAAACACCTGAGAGTACCTATATGCTAGCCGCAGCAGGTTGGGCACAAGTTCCAGAATTCCTTGTTGTTGAAGGTACACCGGGACAAACTGCAGATTTGGTGCGTAAAGAAGGGTCAACCGTCTACTCCACTATGCGTATTACCACGTATGCCAGTGATGTTCTTGGTGATGCATTTGAAGGTTTTGTAGAAGAGGACTTTGTTGATCATACTCCAAACCCAGCGGCCGCTTTTGCTGATGCCAACTCCGCAGTAATCGCCATCGACGCAGAATTTATGCAAGATGCCTACGAGTTTGAATGTGATATTGATGATCCAAACTACCGTGATTTAGGACTAGCTTGTACCAATGCTTATATCCCAGATTGGAGTGCTTGGCCTGAGATCAGTCAAACAGATCTAGCAACCTCATTGACTGAAGTGCTTCATGCAACGGGTGAAGAGTCTGATATTAACGACAAAGGGTTATTTATCGGCTTTGGTGAGGATGGAGCACATTTGTATGCCTTCCTTTCTGGTGCTGATAGCTCGGGTATGACTGGCTCAATGGGTGTTGTTCACTTTACGGATCATGGTCAGAATCCATCAACAGGTGCTTATGAAGTAACTGAGGTTGAAACCAGTGGTGGTACTGCATTAGAAGCGACCTGGGAAATTGTTGAACCGTTCGCCAGTGGTAACCAAATTATTCGGTTTACCATTCCTGAGCAGTTGTACCAATCTCATGATGTCGTATGGGAGGACGTATCAACAGTGGTGCTTGCGGTGGTTGAAGCAGGTGATTCGTTAAGCTTTGTTCGTTTGGGTGGAATGTTGCCCGCAACGGCTCATAAAAACCTAGCGGCTATTAACACCGCGGCTTTAGATGAGGTGTTAGCAGGATTTGCTTATGTGAAACCTGATACGGATGACGATGGCTTTGTGGATAACGAAGACAACTGTCCTGCTGTTGCAAATGAAGATCAAGCGGATACCGATGGCGATGGCATTGGTGATGTTTGCGGATCGTCAACGGGAACAGGAGATGCTGATGAAGACGGTATCTTAGATGATGTTGATAACTGTCCAGCAGTACCGAATAACGATCAAATCGATTCTGACGGTAACGGAATTGGTGATGCTTGTGATAGTGGTTCCGGCGGGGCTTGTACGGACGGTGATGTAATGTCGGGAGCAACGGAGGCTGATTTTGATCAAGCGATCCTTGATTGTGGAGGCTTAGCTCGTGCCTTTATTGCTGAAGACTTTACCGATACTTATTGGTCAAATGGCTTGGAAGTCTACCACTTTACGGATGCAGGTACCGGAACGGTATTATCTCCAGACTTTGGTTTGTTGGATATTACCGCGTGGAGTTTGGATGAAGGGTATTTGCTGTTTGCGGCGGATAACACCGCATCAGTAGCTGGTGGTAGTGGTAAACCTGCCGCTAACTACACCCGTAAAGTTGGCTTGATGATTGAATCGGCGGATGGTATCTCTGTTAAATTCTTTAATGATGATGCAGAAGTAGCGGATATCGACTTTATCGCGAGTATGATGTTTGCAATCTCTACCGATGCAGATACTGACTTAGACGGATTACCTGATGATTGGGATAACTGCCCAACGGATGCTAATACCGATCAAGCGGACAGTGATGGCGATAAGATAGGTGATGTCTGTGACACCGACATTGATAGTGATGGCGATGGTGTTGATGATGTTATTGATAATTGCCCTGGCACATCCAATCCTGATCAAGCCGATGAAGATGGTGATGATGTTGGTAATGTCTGTGACCCAGACTTTGAGGGTGGCGGTACAACAATTGCTGATGCAGACTCTGACGGAATCTTAGATGATGATGATGCATTTCCTGATGATGCCGATGAGCAATATGACACTGACGGTGATGGTGTTGGAGACAATGCTGATAACTGTGTGTACGTTGAAAACGGTCTTGCTGAAGATGATCAAGCCGATGGCGACAGTGATGGTCTTGGTGATGCATGTGATTTAGCGCCTACAGATGACGCTAATGCGGGTGTTCCAGATATGTCAGGTCAATATTTGTTGTCTTGGACAGTGGATTTAACGGATCCTAGCAATGAAGAGCTAGGTGAAGACTCTGATAGCTGTGAGGGTGTTACTGAAGGTGTAGGCCATGAGCTTGTGAATGTTGAGCAGATTGGTAGTCAAGTATTAATGCATGGTGAAGATCAGGATGATGACTGGACTGATATCGGTACAATCGATACGGATAGTAATTTTACCGTTAGTGATCCCGATAATTCAGCAACGGAAAGTTTTGTATTAACCGGTATCTATACGTCAGGAACCTTTAGTGCAACCTTTACGGAATCTCAAGATAACAGCGATTCTTCAGAGACATGTAGTTTTTCCGGCAGTGTTACTGCAGCACAGCCTTTACCAGTAGCGGCCAGTGCGGTAGTACCCGCAGGGTTATCGTGGTTTGATACGGATCATGAGACTGATTCTAGCGGTATGGAAACCGTTGAATTCGAATACGGAACCATAAATGATGCCGCTGTTGAGCAACAATTTGTGTATGACGAAGATGGTGATACATGGGTTGATACATCTTCAGAGCAAATTGGTGAAGCTTTCTATGTCGATGCTGTTGATGGTGTTGTGAATGGTGATGACCTCTTCATTGTGGATTCTTCTGCATATAGCGGTAACACCGGTGTTATCAAAGTCACAAGTGGTGGAAATGGAACGATTGAGGATTGGAGCTCTTCAACACTTGAACTTGCGGAAGTTGATCTTAATGGGTTGTCGATCGCCGTGTTTTTACCTGGATTTGGTGATGCATTTGATGGCGCCAGCTTTAGTACAGGATCATCAGCTTATGTAGGCACGATAAACCCCACTGCGACTGTTTATGAATTCTGGTGTGATGAGGATTGGAATGTCTGGTTTGATACCAATCTCAATTGCGACAATGTCGTTGCTACAGGTTATAGCGACATGAATGGTGATGGGGTTAGTGACCCGATAGCAGCGGTGAGCCTTGATGACGTGATTTCTACACCTGCTGAGTTGTTGTCAGGTTCGTCGGATGTCATGAATCTCGGGATTTGGATTGGTCAAAGTCAAGATTCAGGGGGAGGTTATGACGTGCAAGCGTTCCTGAGAACGGATGATGGAACATCAACGGGTGCTAATCCAATGGTTGTATTTGTGAAAGGCTATTATGGTGGTACCGATCGATTTGATATTGATGAAGTTCCATTGGTGAGTAATACGGTTGGGGGTGTTGATCTGCTTGAATTTGACGTGCCTGATCTTGTGGCGATGATTGCTGAACGGGATGATGATGGAAGTGGCGTCTTTATCTTTGTGGAGCAAGACTTAGAAGGCACACCGATGGTTCGTCGCGGTGAAATTGAAGTTACTGATGATGAGGAGATGGAAATTTTGTTTAATGATGCAGCAAAAGTTGAAATACTTGCCGCATTTAATCCAATGCTACCAGCCCCTCCAGTCCCGCAAGCTTTCCTTGATGCGTCATCGAATGGATTGGTGTTTAGCCCAGGTGTTTCATCAACCACAACGGATTTTGGTGTTGGTGGATTAGGTTTATTCCGTGAATGGGATAATGAAGATGATAACGTAGAAGTGGTAGATTATTACGTTTTCTCCGATCTCGACGAAACAGGCCGATGGGTTCGCATGGAGTTTGATCTAGGTACAGGTTCAGAGACCTCAAGCTTGGATGAGGATATGACCTGGTCAATAGATGCGACTAGTGGCAATTTGATGATCACGATAACAAGTGATGGATCAGAACATGAAATTGCCTTGGCGAATATGGATGATAAGTTCCGTCCTTCTATTATGCTAAAAGTTGATGGTATGGTGGATGAGATGAATACAGACGGTGAACGTATGATAAGTCAGTCAGATTTTGACAATGAAGTATCACCACTGGTTGATCTCACTGCTGATGTCGATGTGATTGGCAATTATCATTTCCCCTTCGACGATCTAGAGCAGCTGCACTTTGTAGATGATGGAACTTATGTAGAATATGAGGATAATGGTTCGGGAGTAGCTGAGCAGGTTGGTGGTGGCACTTGGGTGCTGGACGTAAGCACTGACTTAGTGACGTTGACTGAATCTAGTGGCGCTATTGCATTGGTAGGTTTTGAATCAATTGATGCGGACAGTGGTGATATTGACGAAGATACGGATACGGTTGAAGATGTTTTTTCAATGGCTGGCTGGGAAGCTACTGATGCTACTACTGGTTTAGGTTTATTCTTTAGGGACAAACTGTTAATTATTCAATCCGAATAAGAAATACGTACTAGCATAAAGCCGCCTTCGGGCGGCTTTTTTGTTTGTTCTATTAAGTAATCAATACAGAATCGCTTTCTAAGAGTTTCTTTACTTTTAAATGAGCGGGAATTAAACGCCTAATAGCAATGCCAAAGAAAATACGTTGAAATAGAAAATCTTTCCATTTGGAATTATCGGAATACACAAAGTACTCCCAACGTGTCGTATTTTTATCGATTTCCGTAAATTGATAATCCCAATATGGTTGAAGTGCAGAAGAAAATGTTTTTAGCATAAAGCGTTTGTTTTCTTCAAAGAGAACCACTTCATCCACCATAATCATGGTTCCAATTTTAAACGGCCCGCCTCCGTGACGTAGATATTTTTTACCGAGTCGCATCCCAAAATGCTCATGACCCCGGTAAGCTTTAAGTCGTTTACAACCGTATAGCCAGGTGTCTGCGTTTTCGAAGGTATGGCCTAGGTAATAAAATACATCTGCTATAGGACGATTGATGGTGAGAGACTCTTTGTGTAATAGTCGCATACCATCGATATTTTTAATGGTACTTGTCATTGTGTTTTTCATGATGTTGTATCCTAACGTGTAGGGGTAATGACTATCGGAGAAGGTCTCTCTTCTATGAGTGTCTTTAAATAGGGGTGAGATCGTGACAGACGACCATTGATGACACTTAACATTAGCGGCACCATAATACGTCGAGTGATTGGGCCCTGATATTTTGTCGATATCGAATAGTCAAATTCTGTTTGGTTCGCATTGATTGCGGTAAAACGATAATCAAAAATTGGATCAACGCCTGGGAATTTCATGGTTACAACAAAACGTTTTTTTTCTTCGAACTTATAAGGGTTATCTTCTTCAACTTTTAAAATTACATCTGGTTTAGTTGATGATCCGATATGAAAGGGAAGAGCAAAGGTCCTATCATAGGTTTTGCCTTCCCACATGCCAAAACGTTCAAAGCCCGGTCTAACAACAATACTCTTACAACCTTCCATCCATGCCGGAGCGTTTTCGAAGGTGTGGGCTATATAATTGAAACAATCTTGAATGGGTTTTTCAATGATTAGGGTATGGTGGAAAAAATCTTTCATGGATGTACCTCTGTGATGACCTCTATGACTTATGGCTCAAAAAACTATACAGTGGGGCTAACGTCTTTAGAGGACATAAAATGCACATATTTCGCCTAAATATGTTTGTAATGGTTCTTGTGTTGCGGGTTGATACACTGTGTAGGACTAACATCTTTTTGGATTGGACAATAAATGAGTCGTTATCCCATTAATGGAATATACACAGCCTTAAAAATCGCTGATTCTCTCGGCGCTAGTGGTGAAACGCTATTGAGGCGCTGTGGCTTAAGTGAAGAGGACCTTTGTCGTGCAGGAGCCACAATATCCAAGGAGGAATTTAATGAAAGCTTTGTGTTTATCGAAGAGCTTGTTCCCAAAAATAGGATACCGTCTCAAGTCATGGTGGAATTATTCCCTGTTTCTGAAGGGGGGCTACTAAGCATCGCGGTTATGAGTTGCAATAATATTAGGCAAGCAATGGGGCTTTTAGCAGAATATCTACCTCGTGTACTGCCTAATATAATGGTAAATCTCACCGAAACCACGCATGAGTATGCCCTTGAATTAGTGTGTACAGAATCGATTGGAAGTCATAACTCAATGTTTCTAGAATATCTACTAGGAATGATTGCAAAAGGAAAAGATTTCGTAGAAACACCTATCAATATAGAGATCAATATTGCTCATAGTTTCCCATTCGGGACTTTTTTATACGAGACGGCCCCAAACGAAACTGTTCCATGTGGGAATAACAGTTCATCAAGTATTTTTCCCAAATCAAGTATGAATTTTAATGCGTCTAACTACAGTATTTGTATTTTGAAAGAAAATGCTGACATAGCGTTAGCAACGAGAAATTCTACTAATTACTCTTTATACAAAAAAATGCTTTCAGAGACGTCCTCTTCAAACTCCCCTGTAACACAGTCAGACTTAACATCGGCCTATATCGAAAAGGCGCTTGTAAATAGTAGGCGGATAACCGTGGAGTTGGCAGCTGAAGAATTTAATATGTCCACCCGAACCCTGGCACGAAGATTAGAGGTAGAGAAGACCAATTTTCAAGAACTATTCACATGTAAAAAGATTGAATTGGCGCACCAATATTTACGGTATACTCGCAAGCCAATTAGCCTCATTTCAAGCCAGCTTGGTTATGAAACTACCAATAGCTTTTCACGAGCCTTTAAAAAGGCCTCTGGAATGACCCCTTTGGTATATCGAAAAATGCAACAAACGTGATAGTCACCAGGGAGTGGCTCATATCAAGGTAATTATTATGTTATCTTGTTAGCATTAAAATTTAGGCTCAGATGGCCTGTGTAATATTAATTTAGGTAAATACTATGGTGCAGTCTCAATCGGAATCATTTCCTATGGATTTTACAACCGCAGAAAGCTGTGTTGATGACGTTATTAACGTGGTTGGAAAAGACATTGTCCTTGGTTTACCCCTTGGATTAGGCAAACCGAACCAATTGGTCAATGCCTTTTACCAAAAGGTGAAAGATAACCCCGATTTGTCATTACGTATTATCACTGCCTTATCACTCGAAAAACCTCGGCCAAAAAGTGAAGTCGAAGGGAAGTTTTTAGTCCCTTTCGTAGAGCGTGTCTTTGGAGATTACGTTGAGCTTGAATATATGCGAGCGATTCGTAATAAAAGCCTTCCTGATAATATTTCAGTATCCGAGTTTTATTTTAAAGCCGGCGGCATGAAAAATGTCGAATCTGCTCAACAAAACTACATATCGACTAACTACACCTTTGTATGTCGGGATTTGGTGGACAATGGTGTGAATGTTTTAGCTCAGCTAGTGGCAGAGCAAGAGGTCGATGGAGAAAACTGGTTAAGCTTAAGTAGTAATACGGATGTGACGTTGGATGTGATACCGCTATTGGATCAGGCGCGGGAGGAAGGTCGAAAAATTGTGACCATTGCCCAGGTGCATGATGATTTACCCTTTATGTATAACAACGCCATGGTTGAACCTGATTACTTCGATATGATTGTGCGTAATAAAAACTATCAAACACGACTGTTCGCACCACCGAATATGTCAGTACCGTTACAAGATTATATGGCCGGTTTTTATGCCAGCACCTTAGTGAAAGACGGTGGTACGTTACAGATTGGAATCGGTTCATTAGGTGACGCTATTGTTTATGCTAGCAAATTGCGCCATGAAGAGAATGATGTCTATCAAACGTTATTAAAGCAAAGTGTGCTTGACGAGGAAGTTGTTCAGCGTATTGGTGGTAAAGAGCCCTTTGATAAAGGTTTGTACGGTTCCAGTGAGATGTTTGTTAATGGTTTTATGCACCTTATTAATGCAGGCATTGTAAAACGAAAAGTCTATGATGATGTTCCCTTGCAGCAACTGCTAAATGCGGGGTTGATTTCAGAAGAGGTGTTTGCAGATACCTTAACAGTATTGATGAACGCCGGTATCATTAGTGCGCAATTAACCTTTGCCGATGTTTCCTATTTACACCATTGGGGGATATTTGCCAATGACGTGATTTGGGATAATGATTGCATCCGTATTGATAACAAACGTTTTACCCTGTATCTAACCAATGATGAAAATTTCTCTGATATTTGCCAGTACTGCCTAGGTGATAAACTAAAACATGGCATTTATATGCACGGTGGTTTTTTCCTTGGGCCGCAAGATTTTTATAAAACCCTTAAAGAAATGCCAAGAGAAGACAGTGAAAATATTTGTATGTCCAGTGTCGGCCATATCAATCAGCTGGATTTTGATGCTGAGCTATTAAAAACCCAGAGGCTGGATGCGCGATTTATTAATACCGGCATGATGGTGACACTGGGTGGTGCCGTCGTATCTGATGGGTTGGAAGACGGGACTATTGTAAGTGGTGTCGGGGGACAATATAACTTTGTCGCTATGGCGCATTCGTTACCAGGAGCGCGTTCAATTTTATGCGTTCGAAGTACCCGAGGTAGTGGTAAAGATCTTAAGTCCAATATATTGCCTCACTATGGTCATACAACGATACCTCGACACTTGAGAGATATCGTTGTTACCGAATACGGTGTTGCCGAGCTTCGAGGTAAAACGGATCAGCAAATTATCATTGAACTTGTAAAAGTAGCGGATGCTCAATTCCAAGACGAATTAATAGATTATGCCAAAGAGCATGGAAAGCTAGTCAAGGATTATATGTTGCCTGAAAAATACCGTAACAATACCGCTGAAAATCTTGCGGCAATGTTGGGTGAATGGAAGGGGAAGGGATATTTTCCTCCGTTTCCACTAGGCACTGATTTTACTGACGAAGAGATTGCACTGGGTAAAAGCCTGCGCGGTATAAAAGCGGTAATGGACGAGCCAAAATCTATGATAAAAGCGGTATTGCGTTCGTTTATCCGCAAAGTTGATGAGAAAGAAGCCGAGCCCTATTTGGAGCGTATAGGTTTGGCCCATCCTAATACGGCAAAGGAAATATTGTTACAGCATCTGTTGTTGCTTGAACTGGAAGATAATGGCTATTTGAAGTCATTATAGGCGTTATGTATTAATTCCAATGTTTGCGGGTTGCAAGGAGCATAGACCCGCATATTTGTTCGTGTTTGCCGATAATTGCCCGGTGAACTATGCTGAAGGGTGAACTATGCTGAATGTAGTGTTCATACTTTAGTATTATTGCGCATTCTCAGTCCAACGGAACGTTTGCTATGAAGCAGGCAGATAAATACGGTTTTCGCTCTCTTTCTTCGAAAATATTTTTCCGGATTTTTGTCGTATATTTTTTCATTGCCAGCGTACTAACCGCGTTTCAAATGGTGGATGTTTATCTGCGCCATAAACAAAGCTTTATGCAAAAAATGGATACCTACGGGCAATCTATAGAAGAAAGCTTAGGCTTGGCAATTTGGGATTATGATCAAGAAAAGGTTAATGCCTTGTCGGAAGGCATATTAAAAGCTCCGATTGTCATTGGTATTAAAATAAAGAGTCTAAAAAATGGCGCTGTGATTTTAAAAAAAGGCATTGTTCTTGATGATACCGTTGACCGAAATGATCTATCTATTTTTAGCGAAGATTTGTTAGAAAGTCCTCGCACAATTAGACATGAAAAACATGATAAATCCCTTGCCGTGTTGGTGTTATACAGTAATACCGCAACCATGTTTCAGGGGGTAAAATATAGCTTACTGATTATACTTGGCAGTGCATTATTAAAGACGTTTACGTTATGGTGTCTCTTTACGCTAATCTTGGGGCGTTATTTGGTTAGGCCCTTACAAGAATTAACGCAGATTGTGAGTGCAGTTCAAGCACGTTCCATTAAATCATCAGCATTGCTAAGTGATAAGAAAGGCGACGATGAATTAAGTGTCTTGCAGGTAGCATTTCATAAAATGTTAATGCGATTGGAGGAAGCTAATAATCATGTAGCAACGACGAATCAGCAGCTAAATCAAGAAATAATTGCAAAGCAGTTGGCCATGGAGGAAGTTCGATTGCTGAATGAAAAACTTGAAAATAGAATATTGGAAAGAACGGAAAAACTAGAAGCATCTGAAAATTTTATGCGCCAATTGGTGGAAAGTATACCGAATCCTGTATTTTATAAAGGGTTAAATGGACGTTATGATATGGTTAATGAGGCTTTTAAAGAAGAGTTTGATCTCCAGTGTAGCGTGTATGGTACCGAGGTCAGTTTGATGGACGCCGATTTTCTACAAAATATTAGTAGCGACGATGAAGAAAAAATAGATCGTAGAATTATATCTTGTCAGGAAAATATGTCTTATGAAGTGTCACTAGAGGATCACCATGGCAAACTTCACGAACTACTTATCAGTAAAGCCCCTATGTTAGATGCCGCAGCTGATTGTTTGGGCGTGGTGGGTACGATGATGAATATCCAAGAGCGTAAAGCCTTGGAGCGAGAGCTTCAAACTTTTGCCACCATTGATGCATTAACAGGGTGTTATAATCGACGTTATTTTTTAGAACAATCTGGAAAAGAAACATCAAGAGGTTGTCGTCACGGCTATCTGCAGGCTTTGTTATATCTTGATATAGACCATTTCAAAAAGGTCAATGATACCTACGGCCATCAAGTGGGTGATAGGGTATTGATGCAATTTGCATTGGAGTGCAAAAATTTATTTCGTGATGGTGATATTATTGGTCGTCTTGGAGGGGAGGAATTTGCCATTCTGTTACCTCATACATCGATAAAGGCTGCTATTCAGGTTGCGGAGCGGTTGCGACAACGTATTGAGGATATGGAGGTGAAAGCCAGAGAAATAGTCAAGGTGACGACGAGTATTGGCGTATCGGCCGTAGGGGATGGCATTGACTTAGAAGAGAGTATTCGCCGGGCTGATGTCGCCTTATATATTGCTAAGTCTGCGGGGCGAAATCAGGTGGAGTGTTTCCAAGAGTCAAATGAATGTTAGGGATGCATGGCTTTGTTGTTGGGGTTTGTATATCCTTGCGAAAACGGATTTATGGGGGGGCGCTCTGTAGTGATGGAACAAGTTAAGGCTATGTTAAAACAACTTATCGTGTTGATATTTTACTGCATGCTAGCACAGCAGGTTGTAGCAGAAAGCATCGTAGAAAAAGTTATTCTAGAAAACAATAAAACAGTCACTATTGCCTTGGGGGAATGGCCTCCGTTTATTGGTGAAAGATTGTCAGGGTTTGGGACGATTAGCAGGATTGTGACCTCTTCATTTGAGAATCAGGGTTATAAGGTTACCGTTGGGTTTTTTCCCTGGAAGCGCTCTTTCGAGCTAACGCGTATGGGAGATTGGGATGCTACTGCCGTGTGGATTCGTAACCCACAAAGAGAGCGCAAATTTATTTATAGCGATGCAGTGATGGTTGGAACACAAGTGCTTTTTTATCGCAAAGATAGTCTGTTTGATTGGGAATCTTCGGATGATTTAGAAAAATATATTATCGGCGGTAGTACGGGGTATTATCATGGGGAAATTATCGATCAGGGAGAAAAGGCGGGGGTGCTTACTTTGGAGCGTATCCCTGATGAGGCGGCAAATTTTAAAAAATTGTTGATCGGCCGAATTGACCTTGTTGTGGCGAATAAAGACGTAGGTTATTATTTAATGAACCAAATATTTGATGCCGAGGAGTTATCAAAAATCACACACCATCGGAAACCGTTAGAAACAGCGACCTATCATCTTATTATCGGAAAGAAAAACCCACGGTCTCAGGAATTGATAGACGTTTTTAATTTGGGTTTAGCTCAAGTACGTAGTCAATAAAATTAAAATGTCACAAATGAGTAAACATAAATGATGAGAATGTGACATTAATGGGTAACCAAGGTGACAAAAGACATCAAAAACAGTAACTATTCCTATTCAACAAGCACTGCTCGAATAAAAATGCTAGATTTATAAGATAGCATCTGAATTATCTGGGGTAGGTTGTATGGAATCATCAATATTAAGGAATGCTCGATTAAACAGTCTTTCAAGGAGAATGGATCGCTCCACTAGTTATGATGATTGGCTACGTTTAGCACTTGATCATGATGCGTTATCTGACAGAGAAAAGTGGAAAACCAAAGAAGATTGTAGTCTTTATGACAGTGCAGAAATCCGTATTCGATATAATAACCTATCTCGTTTGCTTGAAGACGGTGATAACACCGGGTTGTTGTACGCATTAAACGAAGGTGTGCACGGTAATATGGGAGGCATGGGGCGCCCAATATTGTATGATCAAGCGAAGGTGGGAACCAAGCAACTCATTAACGAATATGTAGATATAATTGTTAAGTCACTTCATGTTATTGCTGACTCCTCAGATCAAGAAATCCCTCTTGCAGAAAAACTCGACTTTTTTCGTCGTGCCAGCCATTGTTATGGACGTTCGGCATTAATGATGAGTGGTGGTGCAGGCCTAATTTATTTTCATCACGGTGTGGTACAAACATTAATCGATAACGATGCATTACCCAATATAATTTCTGGTGCCAGTGCGGGTTCATGGATATCCGCTCAGCTAGGAACGAAAACGGATGAAGAGTTAAAGGCCGGGCATTTTACACATTATCGATATGATTTACCTAGAGGTGAAAATCCATTAAGTGTATTGACGGGAATGAGTGATCGATATACTGCTTTATCAATTAAAGAAATGGCAATTGAAGGCATTGCTAATGATATGACATTTCAGGAGGCGTTTGAGCATACAGGGCGTTATATTAATATTTCCGTTGCGCCAACAGAAAAACATCAAACCTCTCGATTGATGAATGCTATTACTTCTCCGAATGTATACGTTCGTTCTGCTATTGATGCTTCTGCAAGTGTTCCTGGTGTTGTGCCTCCGGTTACTCTTTATGCCAAAGGTGCTAACGGAAAACCCAAACCATATTTACCCTCTAGAAAATGGTATGACGGCTCATTTGCAGAAGACCTTCCCGCTAAACGCCTGGCTAGATTATTTGGTGTTAATCACTATATTGTTAGTCTAATTAATCCGATAGCGTTACCGTTTGTGAGTGATCCGAAATTACGCCGGTCTAAAAATTTATCAAAAGTAGCTTCAGGATTGTTAATTAACGCGGTTAAAGAGTTGATGCTGCGAACCGAAGATACTATTTCTCGTTATGGTTCATCCTTTGCGACCCCTGCAATTTTGTTAGCACACGCTGTATTAGATCAAGAGTACACGGGTGATATTAATATCATTCTTCGAAAGAAAGATTTCTATTGGCGAAATGCATTGTTTAGTTATATCAGGGATGCGGAGGTTGATGATCTCATTATGGCGGGCCGTCGTAATACTTGGTCGAAATTAGCAATGATAAAAAATGCGACAGCTATTAGTAAAACTCTTGATGGTATTTTAGAGAATTTGGATCAGGGGGAGTTGGATCAATTGTCGGTACCCCATAAACGTCATTTAACGACGGTAATATGATGGGGGGGAGCGTAATGGAAATTCATTATGCAAAGGTGCCCGTAGGCCGAGTTTCGTATTCTGTTAATAAGAAACTGGTTCAAGGTATTTCTAGTTATTTACTCAATGAAAACGTGGCACTGAATATTTCACGAAAACGGTTTGAGCGGGTAAACGCATTATCTCGTTTACCTGCTGGCGTGATGGTTTTTCAGGCAGAGTATAACGGTGTTCCTGTAGAAATTGTTGACCCTGAGCACCAAAGCCATGCAAGAACGGTGTTGTATTGCCATGGTGGTGGGTTTTGTATAGGTTCTCCAAAAACGCATCGAGAATTAACGGCGTGGTTAGCCAAAACGTTGCGAGCACGTATCGTAGTTCCAGATTATAGATTAGCACCGGAATATCCCTATCCAGCAGCGCCAGATGACGTGCTGTCGGTATACCGTGGATTAGTGGATAGTGGCGTATCCCCGAAAAATATCGTCATCATGGGGGATTCTGCAGGGGGGAATTTAGCGATGGTGACGTTGCAGCGGTTAAAATCTCAGGGGGAGATGTTACCCGCAGGAGCGGTATTGTATTCCCCATGGGTGGATTTACGTTGTATGACGGAATCTTATGTTACCAAGAAAACGGCAGATCCCATGTTGTCAGGGGCTTGGTTGCGTAGAATGAGAGAACATTACTGTCGTGGAGAGGCGTTAAATAATCCGGAATTATCCCCAGTGTTAGGTGATTTTTCGGGTATGCCGCCGATCTTGATTCATGTTGGTAGTGAGGAGGTTCTTCTAAATGACTCGATTTTATTAGCTCGCCATTTAAAAGCGAGTCATTTAAAAGAACAGGGTGGAGGCGTCCAATTTAAGGTATGGGAAAAGCTATGGCATGTGTTTCAGGCGCAGGCTGAATTTTTCGAACCTGCTCGCCAGTCGATACATGAGACAAGTGACTTCCTTGCGTCTGTTTTTTAGTTTTTATCTTTTAGTTTCTAATTCTTAGTTTTCAGATGAGGTGGCTCGCTCCCACATCTGTACATAAGATTCTGCTGAACTCATAAAGTTATCCATTACCCCGTCATCACTTAAGGCATCAACTTGTTTAAAGTTCTCAACCCATTCTGGATATAACCCATAGTGAGCAACCCCTTCCTGTGTAAAGTCAAAGGTACGATTACCTGTTTTGGGTTGGCTGAACGTTACTAGGCCATCCACGGAGGTGAAAGGGTAATTGATAATAACGCCATTATCACCGGTGGTTTGTGAGGTTACGCCTTGTAAGTCGGTTCCCATGGCTAGACCCATAGAAAAACCGTAACCTTGGTTTTCTTGTTTGAAATCGATGATGCGGCTAGCCGTTCTGGAAGGGTTGCCGTTCATTGGTGCAAGAATACCCCCGAGAGCAAGGGCTTGTGCACGAATCTCCGTGTTGCCATTTAACCATCCGTGAGAGGATACAAATCCCGAGTATTGGCGCTCTTCAAGTATTGCCATTGTTTCTGTTAATGTTGAATAACTTAAATGGTCAATTTCTAAAATCATCCCCTTGTCGATCATACGATTAATAAGGTGTTTGCCGATAGGCTGCAAACCACGTTGATTACATGCCGGTACGCCGTGTTCTAAGTGCTCATAATCTGGTAGGGGTTTTAACTTATCGATAAATACGGCATTTAATCCCAAGTTAACAATGGGGCCAACGGTAGGTAGGCTTTTTGCGGCATCGCTAAATAAACTAAAATCTTCGTTAACAAAATCCTGCATACTTTGTACATCAGTAATGCCATCGGCACCATCGGGGCATTCCTCCATATCCCAGAAATACCCTCCAATACCTTTAAATAACAGCTTTCCTGGGTTGATAAGATCCAAAATATTATCAACTTTACTGTTACTGAGCATGCCGGTTAGGTGCATCCATGAGCCACTACTGCCCCCAGCAGGTTTTGTGCCGCCAAACGCGTTATCAAAACGATGGATGGGGAAAATGGAACGAATGCCCATGTCATAAACTTCATCGAGTTTTTCATCGATATAGTCTTCGGTACAACCACCAAAATTACCGTCACAGTTAAATAAGGTGCCGTGTTCTGTACCTAAAATTACCGCTAGTTGGTTTTTTGCAATGGCGGCTCGAGCAGCTTCTGGAGAGGTCACTATGCGGAACCAACCTTTGCCTGGGCCACCTTCTTGCGCATCAATGTAGTCCTGCATTTCGTATAAATAATCGGTTTGAAGTTTTACTGCGTCAACGCCACTGCAACCACCATCGGTATAACCTAGTCGCATAATACCGAGTAACTGGCAGAAGGTAGGGTTACCTGTCACCAGCGTCACCATTATGCGTAACCCTCCAAGGTGAGCCCGTTGAATCCAGCGGTAGTAGCCCTGTACATGAGTATTCGTTGAACGGTTCGGCCAATAGGTGAAATCAGGATAACCTGTCGTGTTGTGGCCGTCTGCGCCACCGCCAACGTGCTGTGCTTCAAGAAAATCTAAAGCGCCATTTTTACCATGAAGTTCAGCGCAGTCATGTAATGCGTGTTCGATACCGTAAGGGTGGAAAATTTCCCCGGACATCGCAGAACCTGCCATTGCTTTGGGGAATCCGATATGAGTATGAACGTCGGCATAACCTACAATAGGTTCGCTAGGATCCTTTAACGATGCTTCTGGAAATTGTTTACAGGTATCTTGGGGTTGCTGAGTAAAGGTAATCGGGGTTCTATCAAGATTAAGGTGAGTTACTCGCTCTGTGTCTCTTAGTACCGGCTTGCCGCTAATAACTTGTAATCGCAGCCCTAGTTTAGGCGATATTAACGTGTACTCCGTGCTGATGGTTGTAGTACCTTTCGCAATATCGAGTAAATTGATTTTCCATTCACTACTTTCACTGGCTTCACTGTCTCTGGTGGTATTGAGAAAATCTTCTGCGAAGAACTCTCCCTGTCGATCATAAAGCAAAAATGAACCTAGTCGTGTCGGTTTTAAAAAGAAGGCTTCTGCTTGTTCTTCTGATGAACCGCTAAATGCGTAGGCATCGTCAGTGGTGACAAGGTAGTCCCCGTCGCGACTTTGTAAGGTATAACAGCCTTGTGCTAGTGCGTAGGCAGGGGTTTTCTCTTGAGCTTCACAGGAAGAGCTACATGAGGAGGTGTCATCTGTAGTTGATGCGCTTCTTTCGCTGCTTGAGGAGCTGCCTCCCGAGCTACCGCAGGCGGATAGGCCTAGGGCGAACAGGATGGGTAAAATACGGGTAACCGTTGCTTTGTGGGCAATCATCATCGACATCGTTGTGCCTTTTTGTTGTTATTATTTTATAACTGCCGTGTGGGAAATACTGGCCATCCGAGGTGGCACTTGTGTACTACAAGTTTCTACTATATAGACCAGATTGAGACTAAGTCAATTTGCTTGAGGGTGAAAAGCGGCGTTGGATTGTTGTTTTTTGTAATGAGTAGATGGCAAATTTTGTGGGGATTTTGTGGTATCTCTTTGCTATTCAACGAGTTGAATGGGTTTTGAAGGAAGTTTAGAGAATATGTAGGAATGCTTGGACTGTCAGCCTGATGAATCGCTGACAGTCCAAGTGATGTGCTTTCTGATTAGTGTATTTGTAAATATAATGTCAGTAACAATACGTTGATATTCTTTAACGCTTTTCTGGCCTCTAGCTCTTCGGTTTCATTATTGTCTCGTTTTGCCACGAGCAGTTCGTAGGCTGCGTGAAAACTGGGGTTTTTAATCGGTTTGATTTGTGCGGGTTCAATATGGTGTATCAATCCGACTTCGTTAAGCAGTATCCAGCCAGGGAAGACAATAAAAGGTTGCTCTTCCTCAAGATCCATAAAACGTTGCCAGCTTGCAATAAAGTTGGCATCTGGATACAGATTAAGAAAATTCTCTAAGCTGTCATCTAATTCTGAATCCGCATGATTAGCTTTTAGGTCTATGAGTTGAATTAATGTAATGACACTTTGTTCTCGTTCTTTTAGAAAGTGGTAGGCGAGGGATAATCGGAATAATAGTTCGCCGTGATGAATGTAGGAATCATCACTTAGGATGCTATGTTTTACGGCTTTCCAGTTTTGCATTTGTTCCCATGCGTAACTCGCGTGAGATTGAGGGTAGGCGATATTGTAAGGCTGGCCTTCTAAGCTTTGGGCGATACGTTGCCAGGCAGGGGCAAGATAGTCTCGTGACTTTTGTTGGAGCAGTTGTCGGGCGAGTGGAATGATTTCTTGTTCTAGGCCAATGCGCTCTTCATCGATAGTTTCTAGTTGGTTCTGTGGTTCTGCATCAATAGGAGCTTCGGTGTGGTGGCCAAAACTTACGAGATCTTCGTATCCATGTAGTTGTGCGTGGTTGGCGTCTTGTTGATACAGTTGATCGACGAGTTTGTCGGCATCATCCCATTGGCGACTGGCGAGTGCTTCGATGAGTTTGTTTTCTGTGACAACAGATGGGTTGTCCATAAACAAATCCATTTGAGGAATGTCGTCTTGGCGTACCCATTGTTTGCTGAGTAATTTTGTGAGGGTTGGGCTTTGGCTTAGGGTGAGTTCTTTGAAGGCGTTGTCTTGCTTCCAGCCTCTGTAGTCTTGGGTTTCGCCGATGAGGCCGAGTTTGGCGCAGAAGCGTTCGGCTTGTTCAAGATTTTTGATGAGTTCTTTGGTGGGGCTGTCGATGTGTTTTTCGAGGTTGTCGATTTCTCCCATGCGCCAGGCTTCGTAGTCGCTGTATTGTAGGTGGCCTGCTTCGAGTAGCCATTCGATGGGGCTGTAGGAGCCGAGTGACATGAGTTGATTGTCGACGTTGTGTTGCATTGTCATGGTGTTTCCAAAAAATGTGTTTAAAACGGGTTGTTAGTTTGTGCTTATTCCAGTAGCGCCATCAAATCATCACTGCTTAATGAGAAGCTTTCACTTTGTTGTTCTGCGGCGTTATAGACCGCATTCATGAGTGCGAGCTTCTTTTGTTGTAGTTGGAATATTTGTTCTTCCACGCTGTTCTCGGTTAGTAATTTATAGACAAATACTGGTTTTTCTTGCCCGATGCGATAGGCTCGGTCAGTGGCTTGTTGTTCTGCTGCGGGGTTCCACCATGGGTCATAGTGAATAACCGTGTCAGCGGCGGTTAGGTTAAGACCAACACCGCCAGCTTTTAAACTGATAAGAAAAATTTCAACATTTCCTTCTTGGAATTCTTCAACCAC
>MAAC01005958.1_pt1 | contig 54817 bp, 52 predicted proteins | sample 1115981 | NCBI WGS metagenome assembly MAAC01 (sample SAMN04961126, study PRJNA320927) | seawater metagenome | isolation source: sample BD02T64 sea water enriched with oil for 64 days | place: USA:Gulf of Mexico | collected 2013-07-27 | reverse complement strand
ACAAAATAAAGAATATACATTATGATCGATTTATCAATAAATTTTGGAGGTATTAAATCTCCAAACCCTTTTTGGTTAGCTTCTGCACCACCAACAAATTCAGGATATCAAATTATGAAAGCTTTTGATGCAGGTTGGGGAGGCGCCGTATGGAAAACACTTGGAGTTCCTGTTATCAATGTCTCTAGCCGCTATGGCTCTGTAAATCATAGAAATACCCGAATGATGGGCTTTAATAATATTGAACTAATAACGGACCGACCTTTAGCAGACAATCTTCGAGAAATTGAAGAGGTGAAAAAATATTTCCCTGATCATGCCATCATTGCCTCTTTAATGGTAGAAAGTAGAGCCGAATGGGAACAAATAATCAAAGATGTTGAGAATGCAGGAGCAGATGGGATCGAACTTAATTTTGGTTGTCCACATGGAATGTGTGAGCGCGGAATGGGTTCTGCAGTTGGACAAGAACCTGAGGTGTTAAAAACAATTGTAGAATGGGTTAAAGAAGCTTCAAACATTCCAGTAATCACAAAGTTATCTCCAAATATTTCTCATATTATAGATCCAGGTTTGGCTGCTGTTCAAGGTGGAACAGATTCTATTTCACTAATCAATACTATAAAAAGTATTGTTGGAATCGACTTAGATTCTTATGCTCCATTTCCTGTTGTAGATGGTAAAGGATCTAATGGAGGTTACTGTGGACCTGCAGTAAAACCTATTGCCATGCATATGCTAAAAGATTTAGCACAACATCCAGAAATTTCGAAAGTACCAATATCTGGAATTGGAGGCATTGAGACTTGGCGAGATGTGGTTGAGTTTATCTTATTAGGAGCCACTTCAGTACAAGTATGTACAGCTGTGATGCATTATGGCTTCGGAATTGTACGTGAAATGGAAACTGGATTACGTCAATTTATGGAAGAAAAAGGCTACCAAACCATTTATGATTTTGCTGGCAAAGCATTGCCAAATGTTACAGAATGGAAACACTTAAACCTAAAACATAAAGTGGTTGCAGAAATCAATGCAGACAAATGTGTAGGTTGTGATTTGTGTTATATTGCCTGTGATGACGGAGCCCATCAAGCGATTTCTTTGTCTGATGATGCCACCAATAGAATTCCTAGTATTATTGAGGAAAACTGTGTGGGTTGTAATTTATGTTCATTGGTTTGCCCAGTAGAAGACTGTATTACTATGGTTAAAAAAGATGATGGTACAGAACATGTTACTTGGAATGAACTTTCGTTAAATGACAATATTCCAACTACTTTTAATGATGACAGGGCTGGTGGAAAAGGGCATTTTGTACCAAAACCAACAGATGCGCTAAAGTTGTAAATATTGTTTTTATTTTTTTTCTATATCTTTAATAGAAAAAAATGCTAGTTAAAGTTTATGGTAGTGCCGTTTTCGGCATAGAAGCTACTACGATTACCGTTGAAGTAAATATTGATAAAGGAATAGGGTATCATTTGGTTGGACTGCCAGACAATGCTGTGAGAGAAAGTTCCTTTCGAATTTCTGCCGCACTTAAAAACAATAATTTCAAACTTCCAGGAAAAAAGATCATTATCAATATGGCTCCTGCGGATATTCGGAAAGAAGGAGCTGCGTATGACTTAACCCTAGCTATTGGAATTTTAGCGGCATCAAAACAAATTCAATCAGAGAATATTAAAGAATATATCATTATGGGAGAGCTCTCTCTTGATGGCAGTCTACAACCTATAAAAGGAGCATTGCCAATCGCTATTAAAGCGAAAGAAGAAGACTTTACCTATTTTATTTTACCAAAAGGGAACGCTAAAGAAGCAGCAATTGTTGATGATATAGACGTATTAGGAGTGGACAATATCCAGGAAGTAATCAATCATTTTAATGGAAAACAACTAATTGAACCGACAATTGTAGATACCAAAGCTGAATTTTACAAAAACATCGATTTTCCTGAATTTGATTTTTCAGATGTAAAAGGGCAAGAATCTATCAAACGATGCATGGAAATTGCTGCTGCTGGAGGGCATAATATCATTTTGATTGGCCCACCTGGATCTGGAAAAACCATGTTAGCAAAACGATTGCCTTCTATTTTACCTCCAATGACTTTACATGAAGCGCTGGAAACAACAAAAATTCATTCTGTGGTTGGAAAAACAAAAAGCGGCGGACAATATCCTCAACCAGGAGAAATCTCATTATCACATAATGGTGTGTTATTTTTAGATGAACTTCCTGAATTTAAAAGAAGCGTATTAGAAGTCATGCGACAACCCCTAGAAGATCGAGATGTAACCATTTCTAGAGCAAAATTTACGGTTACTTATCCTTGTAGTTTTATGTTAGTTGCAAGCATGAATCCAAGTCCGTCTGGATATTTTAACGACCCTAGTTCACCGATGACCTCTTCTCCACAAGAAATGCAGCGCTATTTGAGTAAAGTTTCTGGCCCATTATTAGACCGGATTGATATTCACATTGAAGTAACTCCTGTTCCTTTTGAGAAGTTATCAGATGAAACAAAAGGCGAACCCAGCGTTGCTATTCGGCAACGTGTTATTGCAGCAAGAGAAATTCAATCAGAACGATTTACCCCTTTTGAAAACGTGCATTACAACGCACAAATGAATGTCAAACAAATCAGAAAATTCTGCAAACTCTCTAACGAAAGTATGTCTTTATTAAAAGCTGCCATGGAAAAACTCAATCTATCTGCTAGAGCTTATGATCGAATTCTAAAAGTTTCGAGAACCATTGCAGATTTAGATGCTTCAGACAATATATCGCCAACTCATATTGCAGAAGCAATTCAATACAGAAGTTTAGATAGAGATGGTTGGTTAGGGTAACGACATTTAAATAATAAAAGAAATACAGATCCTGGAAAACACGGTTACCAATAAACCCGATTGACCCCGATTGAAGTAAGCCTTAAAAGCATCCATTTAATTGACGAATATTTTTCGTCAATAAGTTTTCATTATTCGACGACTTTTCAAATGGATTCAACGACCAGTTAAAATTAAAATTGAAAATACCGATACTTTTGTCTGGAAGCTGGAACAGGTTAAAATGAATAACATTACAACTTTCCACAATTAATGTACAGTTGATGAACCCAATGCTTTTCTAAGCTTTATATCAATACAGTCTGCTATCAATCTAACAAACTTAATACGATGAAACATTTTAAATTTTTATTCTTTTGTACTGTACAAATCTTACTATTGCTACCCTGTTTGAATCTACAAGCTCAAGTAGATAATTCAACCAAAGAACTTAATTCACTCGAATCACGAATCGATAGCATATTTACTCAATTTGATGATTCTAATAAACCAGGAGCATCAGTTGCAGTTGTTAAAAATGGAGCAATCGTTTTTAAGAAGGGCTATGGTAGCGCAAACTTAGAATACAATATACCCAACACTCCATCTACAATTTTCCACATTGCATCTATTTCCAAGCAGTTTACTGTTTTCTCGATTTTACTCTTGGCTGACCAAGGGAAACTGACCCTTGATGATGACATTAGAATGTATATCCCAGAGGTCCCCAACTTTGGTAAGACCATCACTTTACGGCATTTAGCAACGCATACCAGCGGATTAAGAGATCAATGGAGTTTATTAGCAATGTCAGGCACACGTTTGGATGATGTGATTACAAAGGAGCATATTCTTAAACTTGTAGCGAATCAAAAAGAATTAAATTTTGAGCCGGGCGAAGCGTATTTATATTGTAATACAGGTTTTACATTACTTGCAGAGGTTGTATCTAGAGTGTCAGGGCAATCCTTTGCCGAATTTACTAAATCGAAGATTTTCGAACCATTGAAAATGTCCAAAACACTTTTTTATGATGATCATGAAAAAATTGTAAAAAACAGAGCATACTCCTATTATTCTGACAAAAATGAATATAAGAAAAAGGTATTGAGTTATGCCAATGTTGGGGCAACAAGCTTATTTACAACAGTGGAAGATTTGAGTCTTTGGGCTTTAAATTTTTCAACACCAAAGGTTGGGAATATTGACATAATTAATCAAATGAACACCCTTGCAATCCTAAACAATGGCCAAACTTTTGGTGGTGCTTATGGACAGTTTGTTCGTAAATACAAAGGCCTAAATCAAATTCAACATGGCGGAGCTGACGCTGGATATCGTAGCTACTTGGGCAGGTTTCCAGATCAAGATTTTTCTATTATTGTTTTAAGCAACTATGCTCAATCTCGTGCTGGAAGCTTAGCATTGAAGATAGCTGACCTTTTTTTACAAGAAGAAATAATCCCTGCACTTCCATATGATGAAAAAAAAGGGAAGAAATTTAAAAAATTAAAAGGCAAAAAGTTAAAAATATTTTCTGGTCATTATTGGAACCATAAAGGATTTTATTCAAGAAAAATTTATGTAAAAAGTGATACGCTAAGGTATTCCAGAGGAACCGGAAATGAAAGCTCTTTAGCTCCAATTAATAACAATACATTTCAAATGTTGGACGCAGGAATAGATTTAAAGACCAAATTTGAATATATAAATAAGAAACAGGTTATGACTGTAACTGTAAACGATGTTGATCCAGATGTGTTTGAAAGTTATACTCCTGCCAATTACTCAAAAGAAGAGCTGCTGCAATTTACGGGTACTTTTTATAGCAAAGAGCTCAGTACTTCATATACTTTTATTATAAAAGAGGGGATGTTGATCGCAGAACATGCAAGATCAGGTGACATTCGTTTGGCACCTATCAAACAGGATATGTTTTCTGGTACTAGTTGGTTCTTTCGTAATATTAAATTCGAGCGTGATGCTAAAAATAATATAATTGGAATTAAGGTTTCCAGTAGTCGTGTTAAGGACCTTTACTTTGAAAAAACAACAGATAAACATCTTTAAAACAGGCATTTATTTAAAGGGTTGGCCACTATTAAAAAACAAACAGCATGTTTTTAAAAAAGGCATAAGAGTTCGCACCTCAAAAAATTACAATTGGTGTAAAAGTTCAGCCAAAGCACTTCGTAAATTAACAGCGTTTTAAAAACTTTATATCTGTCTCTAGAGTAGAGTACTATAATAACACCACACATTAATGAATTGGTTGTGTTTTTAGCTCCAAATAGCACATTCAATTATGAGGCCATACGATCAACATACCACATAAAGGCATTTAAAAAGGTTTCGGTTTGTTTTAAAATAGGAGCTTCATTTATGGTGTTCTCTGAATCGAAAAGCTCATTTACATTCGAAATACAGCATTTTTCAGGAATAGGCAATCCCCCCATGGCTAAGCTTATTAATCTTAAATGTGCCAAACAATTTAAACCACCAAATTGATTAGCAACCACAGTAATAATACCAATAGGTTTGTGTTTAAATATTTGTGGCTTAAGAAAATCCAATGCATTTTTTAAAACTCCTGGAACACTATTTTTATATTCAGGACAAACAATAATAATACCATCTGCATTTGCTAGTTTAGAACTGAATTCTTTCAAATTATCTGGATAAAGTGCTTCATCGTTCATAATTTGATCAAAGAGTGGTAACTGCACTTCTTTTAAGTCAATAAGATTCACATCAATAAAACTTATTTGTTTTAATTGATTCGCTACACATTCAGCAATAGCATGTGTTTTGCGACCATTTCTAATAGATCCTGATATTATGACAATTTTTTTGTTTTTCATATTTCATTAAAATATTTAGAAGCTAAGTTCTTTTATTTTTTTCTCTGACATTAAAATATCAGTATAAATTTTAAGGTATTTTTCAGTAGTTTTTAAATAATGAAAATTATTCATAGCATATGATCTACAGGTACTTGGTTTTATAGTCTCGATATTTTTGAAAGCATTGATATAATCTTCCTTCGTATCGCAAACGAACGCCACTTCTTTAGACATAATTTCGCTATATGCGCCATTGGTACTGCAGATTACAGGGGTTCCTGAAAATAAAGCTTCTACAAGGGTCAGCCCAAATGTTTCTTGAAGTCGTGAAGGAGAAAGAAACGCGCGTGCTTCTGCGAATAGTTTCGCTTTTTCTAACCCACGGACATCGCCAATATATTTAGCCCCCGCAGCGTTGCATAGCTGCTGAACCTCATCAACATTATTTTGCGATTTACTAGAGCCAGCAACAAGTAATTCAAAACCTAATTCTTTTGAAAGGTTTAAAGCTATATCTAGCCCTTTACCAAAATGATCACTTATATTGGCCATAAATAAAACATAGTCCTTTTTATCACTAGAATACATATAGTTTTCAGGATTCAAACCGTTCCAAACATATTGTTCGTCATTATGGGAATTCGCTTGATTTTTTGAAACATGTATCCATTTGCATAATGGAATTATATTTAGTCTAAGACTATGATTAGTTGCTAATACAGGGATACCTTTCCTAGTGTAATATGAAATCAACTCTTCGTCTCCAGGAGCCTTAACGTGTACGATGTCTATATTTTCAACCAGTTGATCAACAAGCTTAACTCCTTCCATATAGTCAGTATCCTTATCGTGTTCCACATGATAGAATACGTCATGTCCTAATTCTGCCAGTCCCATCGCTAATTGATCATGTTGAGAAAGAGAAGACCCAGATGGCTCAACTGTAATCGCGATGCCTGTACCCTCCCCATGGGTTTGGGGTGCTTCGAGAGAATCGGGTCTCTCAAGTAAAATCTTCATCTTATTGATCATATTTTTTGTAATGTTTTAGGTTTTATTAAAATACTTAGAAGCTTAGTTCATTTATTTGTTTCTCTGACATTAAAAGCTCAGTATAAATTTTAAGATATTTTTCAGTAGTTTTTAAATAATGAAAATTATTCATAGCATATAATCTACAAGTACTCGGTTTTATAGTATCTATATTTTTAAAAGCATTGATGTAATCTATTTCGTTTTCACAAGCAAAACCAACTTCTTTAGATACAACTTCTCCGTAAGCTCCATTATTACTGCAAATCACTGGTGTTCCAGAAAATAAAGCTTCAATCAATGTAATCCCGAAAGTTTCTGGTAATTTAGATGGAGAAAAGAGCGCTTTTGCATTGGCTATTAACTTGGCTTTACCCAACCCTCTTACATCACCAACATAAGTAGCATTGTATTTACGACATAGGTTTTCAACGATAACTATATCTGAAGGATCTTTGCTAGACCCTGCTACAACTAATTTTTTATTTAGTTTTTGCGTTATTTTCAGCGCTATATCCAACCCTTTTTCTAAATATTGGTGAATATTTGCCATAAATAAAAAATAGTCCTCTTTCTGTTCTTTATATATATAATTTTCAGGATCTAAGCCGCACCATACATAATATTTTTCCTGATATAAGTCTGCCATAGTTTTTGACACATGTACCCATTTAAAAGGTGGAATTTCATTTGCTACATATAAATGATTGGTTGCAATAACTGAAGTACTTTTAGCCTTATAGTATGTGTAAATTTCTTCATTAATTCGAGCATTTAAATGTACAATATCAACATCGTCAACTAATGCTGATACTAGATGTACACCTGGGTCAGAAATTGCATCGACAGGGTGATTAACATAATAATATACTTCGTGACCTTTTTCAGCTAAACCTCTCGCTAATAAATCATGTTGATGATGGTTTGAGCCCGATGGATATTTGGTTATTTTTTTTCCAGACCCCTCTAGTTTATACGATGGATAGTCATGATTACTGGATAATAAAATTCTCATCTTATAACAATATTTTTTGTTAAAAATGTTTTATATAATTTTGGATTATGTTTTGAATCAACATTTTGGGGTTCGTTAATCTTATTTAGGTCATCAGACTCGGTATTCCCTTTGGCATAGATAACAGAGGTTCCTGAGTTTACGTATTTAGTGTTTACGTATCTAATAATAAAACCAATTCTTTTGTTTTCTGAACTATTGCACTTAGAACCGTGAATGATACTATTATGATGGATCGAAATTTCACCAGACTGAAGTTCTAGATTAAGCCCGTCCTCTTCATTAACATTTGCAGTAATTTTATGTCCCTTTCTAATCATGTTTTTATCATCTGAAAAATAAGTATGCTCCTGCAATAAATTTTTATGACTTCCTGGTATAACTTGCATGCATCCGTTTTCCTTACTGCTATTGGTTAAAGCCAACCAAACAGTTAATGAGTTGTTTTGATCCCATTTAGAATTCAAACCATCTTGATGCCATGATATATAGTTCTCAGTTTTGGGATATTTGGTCAACATTAATGTGCCTACAACACATATATCGTCACCAAGAATAGGAGAAACAATGTTTAGTATTTTTGGGTGCTTAGCTAAGTTATAAGCCCATGGTAAGGAAAAATGCAAATTGCCAGCATAGGGTAATTCACCACCAAAAGCATTTTCCATAAATCCAAATTCACGTTTAAAACTTAAAACATTTTCTTTTGAAAAAATAGGGATAGGAAAAATAATTCCTTCTTCTTTAAAGGTAGTGCAATGCGTATTTTTTGAATCCATTTTTAGTCTTGTGTTTTTATTAAGAAAAAGTGATTTACCTCATGATAATTAATTCATTTTGTTTTTCCATTTCTCTAACCATAGGAATAACATATTTCCCAAATCGTTCCATTTCTTCTACTTTAGGCCATCCAGATAAAATAAAATGAGTTATACCTGCATTTTTATATTCCATTAATTTAGAAGCAACTTCAATATAACTTCCCACAATAGCAATTGCTGTAGGCCCAATAGTTTTAACAATGCCTGTCCAAAGATTAGGGCTAGGCCATTCTTCTTTTGCTAAAAATTGACTATATTTAATAGACTCTGAATCTGTTTTTGAAACAAAATCAGATTGCTTAATCTTGAGTTTTTTAGTGTCTTCTAAAAGTTGATAAGCTACTTTCATTGCGTCCTGATGCGTTGGTCTACAGATTACAGACAAACGCAATCCTGCAGATTTCCCTTTAGAAATGATAGGCATAACCTTTTCTTTAATACGTTCAGGAGTATCTCCAAGTTGCATCCAACAATCACCATACTTCAGGGTAAGGTCAATTGCTGGTTGCGATCCACCTCCGATAAAAATAAATGGTCTTTTGCTTTTATCTGATATATAGGGCGTTTTAAGTACGCCATCTTTTACTTTTATATAATTACCATCTACATTTACAGGGCCATTTTCTTTCCAAAACTCGGTACATATATTTAAAAAATCATCAGTTCGCTCATAACGCTCATTATGATTTAGAAAATCACCATAATATTTTTGTTCAGATGGTGAATGTCCAGCTACTACATTTAAATAGATAGGTCGGTTTGTTATAGTAGATAGGGTATTTATTTGCTGAGTAAATAATGTAGGAGATAATAAACCAGAACGAACAGCAATTATAAACCCCAATGATTTTACTTCTAAAGCCAATGCAGTTGTTAATAATGTTGGATCAGGCTTACCATAATTAAGATCTACTAAAACAGATTCTATCCCAAGTTCTTCAGCTGTTTTACAAAAACTTCCTTGTAAATCTAAATTTGGCCATGCAGCTTTCCCTGAGTCGTTTTGTGTTGCATTCGTAGACATTGTATCTTCTCCTCCTTGCACAAGTCTCCAATGAAAATGAATCGTATTATTAGTTTTCATGCCGCTGTTTTTTATAAAAAATAGGTAGTGTATTATAAATATTGATCATATTAAAATTGTTTGCTGTGATTCTATTTTTCTTACTAATGGCAAAACACCTTTTCCAAAATGGTCGATTTCTACAATGTCTGGCCAACCAATAAATAAAAATTGGGTTATACCTATTTTTTTATATGATAACAATGCGTTTGCAATGACCTCATAAGATCCAACCAATGCAATAGAAGGTGGTCCCATATATGGAACAGCTCCATTCCACAAATAAGAAGTAATCCAATTTGAATTGGCTTTAGATGCTGTATTTAATATTTCCTTAAACCCTTGCGAATCAAATCGTTTATTAAAGTTTTTATACTTGTCTTTTGTTGATTCAGTAAAATCCTTTAAAAGATCTTTAGCGGCTTGTTCTGCTTCTTCTTGTGTTTCCCTGGCTATAATAGATGTAAGTAATCCTGCTTCTTTTCCTGAAGAAATTACTTTTTCTATTTTTGGCTTTAAGGTTTCTGGAGCATCTGGAAAACGCCACAAACAGTCTCCTTGTTCACGTACAAGTTCTACCGCGTCTTCAGAATTGCCAGAAATATAAATTTCTGGGCGACCACGTTTTGAGTTATATGGGGTTTCTATAACACCGTTTTCTACTTGATAATATTTTCCTTTATAATTTACAGGTTTGTCTTTTTTCCAAAAAGCATTACAAACGGCAACGAATTCTTTTGTACGTTCATTTCTTTCTAACTTTTCTTCAAAATCACCATAATATTTTAATTCACTTGGTGTATGGCCTTTTACTACATTTATATTAATTCTATCTCCTATAAGTGTAGATGCTGTATTTATTTGCTGAACAAAATAGGCTGGTGTTATTAATCCCGATCTTACTGCTACCAGGAATTTAATACGTTTTGTTTTTTTTCCTAAAGCTACTGTTAGTAAAAGAGGATCGGGACGTGTATATCCAATTGCCATCAACATAGAATCTATTCCGTTTTCTTCTGCTTTTAAACACAAATCAAGTTGATCTTGTAAACTAAAAAGACCTTTTAATTCGTTAAAATCTCTAGAGGCTCTAAAATTATCTCCTGCTTGTGATAAGCTCCAATGAAACTGTAAGGGTTTGTCAGTCATAATTATTTTGTATAATAAGGAATGTCCAATTTTGATTCACTCAACGTCGATACCTTTATATTTAACTCGTTTCGTAAATAGTGCAATAATGGATTAAGACGTTTTACACTACTCCAGATGTCTCCATGTATATTAAGCACTTCGGGATCCTCATTTTCGGTTTTATCCCAATAGCTGTTCCCTGACATATCTACTCCGCAAAGAAGAATTTCCTTTGCCCCTAAATTATAGGCTAACTGAATGGCCAAAGCAGAAACAGTTGCTCCGTACCGTATCAATCCATTAATAGGTAACAACACTTTTTCGTCCCTTAAAGGTTCTTTTTCTAAATTGAAAAAATAGACCTTATCTGCTGACATTTCCATTGCTGTTTTAGAAATTGAAGGCAATGCTCGATTGCTGTAGACCCGAGTTCCCGAATAATGTCGATCGGCCTTATTAAACCAAGAAGTATCAGTGTGGGCAATTACCCACCAGTCTGGTTCAATCTCCTCGATTTGTACGGCTTTGTTTACAACAATTTTTGTAAAGTCCTTCGGAATTTCATGATAATGCTGAGAACCATTCGGACCAGGAGCGATGATACACACTTTCTCTCCCGCAGTTAAATTCGAGTCAAAAACATTGAGAATTTTCATTTTTTTTCGATGTTGTTAATATGAGTATTGTATTTCTTTAGTTCTTTAAGAAAATTTGATCTCTTTTCGCATAATCAATCCATCAATAAGCTGCTCTAATTTTCGAGCACATTCAATATAAGCGTTCAACCCATTGCTATGAGGCACAGGAACCGAACCATCCATATCTAGAAAATTGATTTTGTGTTTCATTTTAGGAAACTTTTCAAGAACCTGATCCCGATGTTCACCAGTCATGCACCAAATTTTATCAACCTCTTCAAGGTCCTTTTCATTTAACCTTCGCGAATTATGAGGCATAATTTCTATCCCTAAATGTTCCAAAGCAAGACGTGCATCATTATGTATAGGTACACCTTCTTCTCCATTGATGCTTGCACTTAATATCCTAATATTGGTTCTTCTTATTGCGGGAAGGCTCGAGATCATACGGTTCAAACAAATGGCTTGTGCCATAGGCGACCGTCCTGTATTACCTGGACATACAAAAATATAAGTGCGTTTTTCTATTGCGAGTTGTCTTTTTAATTCTGAAATGACCATTGGTGTATTTAAACAGAATATTGCTAAAACGAGTATAACAGATCCTATAAGTTGTGTGTTCGTAAAGAATTGTTTTTCAAACATAAATGACAATAGCACTGCTCCAGTAACTCCTGCCAATAAGCTAGCACATCTGTTTATCGGTATACAAAATGTGTTTTCCCTGTGATTGAGATATATCCTTGAACCAAAAATATAGAGACAGGAATATAGTATACCTATACTTAAAGTTGGTATAATTAAACCCGATGATAAAAAGTTGGTATAGCCACTTCTTAATGTTAACATTATTTCCCCTTGACCTATTAATGCTAGTATAGGGGGAATAAAGAGTATAATGACCATTGCAGAAATCATTTCTTCAATGAAATAGGTTTTATTCTTAGAATCGTCCTCGGTTTTTGCTCTATAGGTAATAAACTGTAGTCGAAAAAAGTATCCAGATAGATAGGCCAATATATTTATAATAGCAGCTGAATTTAATGTAAATCCAATTTTTTCAGAAAAAACGATTAATAGAGAAAATAAGGTTAACCCAAAAGCGACCCAAGAATACCATTGTATTTTTCTACGATAAACAACATCTATAAATGGGGCCATAATTAAAACGCCTCCACGCATTAATAAGGCGGCAAACACAATTGAAATACCCGTAAAACTATAGGCCAATGTAGTAGTTGCGATGATCACAGCAGTTGCAACTCCCGATAAAAAGGTGTATTTATTTGATGCAAAAGGAATCTTAATATTGAATATTGAAATTGTTCCAGCTTGTTTCCACCATCCAGTTGTTACTAGAATTGCAAAAAAGCCAATAACTGTTCCAATCAATACAATAGGTAGCATTTCAAATCCTGAGATTGTAATTTCCTTTTCAGAAAATAATCCTTTTGATAGGCTTTTGGTCATGCCACTATAGGGTACATAAAAAGCAAAGTAACCCAGAGCTAAAGCCCAAATACTAAGTTGTTTTGATTTGATAAGGTTTTTCATGTTACTATTATGTTTATGGGTTAAAAAATGAACAATCGTGTTGTTCTCCAAATATGGACTTTCCTATAGTTGCCAGTAATTGATCATCATTGTCATGTCGGGTATATAAGGTAAGATCTCTTACAACTCGTTCTAAGCTACTAGGTTGAATTAACCCTCTAGCACCACAGGTGTGTATTGCATGATTTACCGTATCTGTCGCTAATTGTTCAACTTGATATCGGACCATATTCCCTGTAGATTTTGCTTCTATTATATTTCCTTCATCCCAAAGTCGAGCAACATGATCTAACCACATATGAGCAGATTTAATATTAAGTACCATTTTTGCTATTCTATGTTGAACGAAAGGATCATTTTCTCTTTTTTGACTTTTAATATGCGATAATGTATAATCGTAAGCAGCTTCCGCTCCACCTAAAAAAGTTGCAGCATATTGCGGTATCCATCGTGTTTGCCAATCGTTTGATAAAAACTCACCTGGTTCACCTATTTGATTTTCGAAAGGGATAAACGTATTGTTAAAACGTACTAAATAACTTACTGAACCTCTCATACCAATAGGTTTCCACCATGAATCGTCAAAGGTTATAGATGGGTCCGAAAGTTCACAGGCCAGCATGATAATTGACTCTGGAGAACCATCTGCATGGCGTGCTCCTCCTTTACCAGCTGTATTAACTAGTAAGTTAGCCCAAGAAGCTCCAGGTGCACCAGAACAGAATACTTTTGAACCATTTATAATATATCCGTTATCTGTTTTGGTAACTGTAGTCCCTAAATTTTCTTTTTGGTTGGGTGTTTTTAATAGTGGTTCACCACTCCAAACAGACCAAATTTCTCCCTTGTCTACCACACCAGAAAACCATCGTTCTTTTTGACTGTAAGTGGCAAGATTATCTATAAGCATTAGTGCGTTATTATGACCTTCCCAACAACGTGCAGTAGCCATATCGGCTTTGGCAATTTCTGTTGTCATTGCCCACAAATAGCGAATGTTATTTTTATTATTTCCCAATCCTAAGCCTCCAAATTCTTTTGATGCTGTTGCAGCTAAAAGACCATTAGAAAACAAATCCTCAAAATTTTCTTTTGGAAAACTATAGGTGTCATCATAATGCTTAGCTCTGGAACTAAATTGTTCTGAAGCTAGTTTTTGTAATACCGTAAGGGTATCCTTTAAATTTATTTTTAAGTCTTGTGCTATCATATTTTATAAAAGAATTCTCGAACAAAACAATCCGATCTGTTATCTGTTTCTTTGAAACTAAAGTATGCGGCAATTACTAATAAGCCTTTGTTTTCGTTTACCGCTAGAAAAACATTCATATCTTCCATATTAAAATGAGCCTGAAAAGCCACAATATCATCCATATCTGGTGCGTATGCATGCGGTTTTAATTCGCTAGAATCCCAATCTTCATTATAAAAACTCATTTTTGAATTTTCTGGAGTAATCATTATTTTCCCATCTTTTTCTGTAATAGTAAATGAAGAGATTACCCTTGCCTTATCATATGAGTTTACCCACCTCCCAGTATAGTAAGAAAGGTCTGTAATATTCTTTTGTTCAGCTGTATTCATATTTTATCTTGATTAGTTTATTGTATTTTTACAAAAAATTCGCGAGACATATAATTATTACGGTTACTACCGTCCTTAAAGATGTTATATGACTGAATTACCATAGTACCATACTTAATGTTTCCTGCAATTTTCACCTCTATAAACCCAAGATCATAAGAAGCCATAAATCCTTCGATAGTAGGAGAATTCACATTGTCCGAAAACAGCTCACATAAGGTTTCTCCCCAGTCTTGTTCTCCTTTTTCTAACTTTCCGTAGCAGTGCAAGTACAGTTTATCGTCCTTTGAAATTACTTTTATACGTGAAATATGCCCCGTCTTATGGTTTACATTGGTCCATTCACCAATAAGTACTTCCATGTTTGTGCCCCATTCATGATAAAATTTTGTAGCGAGATCATCTTTTTTTGAGTAGGCTAAATCTGTTGCTTGCATCTAATATGTTTTTAGTTTTTTTAATGTATTAACTGTCATTTTTTGAGGGTATTCTAATCCTGTCATCGCTTCAAATTGTTTTTTAATTTGTATTCTAGCAATGGCTTTGCCTCCGATAACTTTTATATTGCATAACTCACAGTGTTTTACCAGTTCTGAAGTATCCATTTTTGGGTATACATGGTCTATCACAAGGCTAACATAAGTAAGCTGAGATAGGTTAAAAGGGACCTCTTCTTTTTGCTTCCCAAGAGGTGTAGTATGTATGATAACATCAAACAGACTAGGGTTAAATTTTTGTAGTGGAATAAATGGAAAACCTAAGCTATCGGCAATTTTTTTGCCGTTCTCTACAGTTCTGTTAACTAAGGTAGCTGATATTTTTAATCGTTCTAAGCTGCTGGCTATCGTTTGTCCAGTACCACCAGTACCAACAATAGCAATGTTTTTTTCTTCCCAGTTTTGAATACTACTTAAGGCTTCTATGGCACCAGAAGCATCTGTACTAAAACTTTTCCAACTATTTTTGGTTTTAACAAGACCGTTGCAAGCGATTGTTGTTAAAGGTTCTTTAGTGACTCTTCGGTTTGAAAAAGAATAACCAGCCTGTTTAAATGGAGAAACAACAGTTAATCCAAATATAGGAATGGGAAAGGCGGTGTTTTGAAGTATATGCTGTTTAAAATCTTCAAAGCTATCTGCGTAAAAAGGTAAATAAAGATATGGTAAATTCAATTTACGGTAGGCTTCATTATGTAATTTAGGTGATATAGAATTAGCGACAGGATTGCCTACAATTCCAAAAATCTTCTGGATAGGATAAACAAAGGGTAGCCCATATGATTCTGCTAATTGATCAGGAGTATAAAATTGAGCATCGGTTGTATGTGATGGTACTTCTGGTGCTCCTAAAAAAGGAGCAATTGCTTGTGACCATTTTGAAAACGGTCCGATAGCATATGCAAGAACTGGACGCGTTTTAAAGGCTTTAGTTAAATTGATTACTGCTACCGTTTCTTTTAGACTCTTAGTCTGTACAACTACTTTGTAGAGGCTTGCCTTCGTTTGATTATACTTCTCTAATTGAGATTTTAAAGCCTTGTAATTTTTATAAGCTCCATACCAAGCAATTCTACGTTTCTCGATAGGTATGTGGTCTAATATTTCTGGAATTAAATCGCGTTCTCCTTCTAATTCAATAAAATCAAAAGTACTTACAGCTTTTAATAATTTACTTTTTCTTTCTTCACTAGTCCCTGTAAAAGTCCCTCCTTCTTCAATACTTTTAAGTACATAAACCAACCGTGTACGTATATGCTTTTTCGCAGCTAAAGTATCGCCTATTATATCTGATCGTACTTCAACCAGATCAACAGTGTTTGGAAGTTCTGTTAATGCACTCCATTTTGAAATAGATGCTGTTATTTTAACTGTTCTATTCATATTGTTTTTCATTACTATTAATTGTAGTGATTAACTGCATCTTATTCTTTTTGACATTAAAATTTGTGATATACATTACAGTGCTTCCAATGTGTTTATTTGGAGCATATGTTAGCGGTTGCATAAGCCCGGTTGAAAACTCATATAAGGTTTCTAGTTCGTTATGAAACAATTCACGGTTTACGTTTTGACCAGTACGTTTTAAACTTTCTTCAATGGTTAATAACATTATGAGGGCATCTAGTTGGTTTTTTTTCCATTTAGTACCTAATGCGTATTTCTCTTTTAATTTGTTGAATAATTTACGTCCAGAGATTTTTCTTTCTGAAATCCATGTAGGGTAACCAATAAATATTTTGTTTTTGAAAGCTAAAGGCGCGTTTAAAATATCAAGACTAGAAATACTACCAGCTAAGAAAATAAAAGGATATAATTTTTTAGTATTTAATGCTTTTAAAAGCTTATTACCTATATGATATGGCCCAATAAAATAAAGTACTTGATTGGTTTTTATAACATTATTATTGACAATACCGTCAATATTAAATTCGTTAATCTCTGAAACAAAAGGTGTAACATTGAATTTGGAACGAAGTTTCGCTTTTATTTTGTGTGCAACTTGCTTTTGAAAATCGTTATTATAATATAAAACAACAGGGGTCTGATCTTTATTTTTTAATAATGTATTGGAATAAGAAACTAATGAAAGGCTTTGTGAGACTATACTCGGGTATAAATAAAAAGTATTTTTACTACTTTCATTAAAAGATAATAGCTCTTTTGAGTGTGATAATAACGCAAGAGCTGTTTGATTTCTAGTGCTATATGTATCGTTAAATCCAGTTAGTATAAAAACGTCGTCTTCGTTTTTCAAGTTTTTTTCTGAATAGAATTTAATTTCTATTTTTCTATTGTAAATACCTCCAGATTGGTTAATTTCGGTAGTATATGCCTTTACAAGATTTTTTATTATGGTGTTTTTTAGAGTTTCATTTACATCAGGTAAAGCAAATCCAATTTTAATACGGTCTTGGGAGAGTCCAGTATCATGATCTCCTCTACCAATAACTTTTAAATAGGCAATAAGATTATCCATGTCCTGCCTAGTCATATTGTATTTAGGCATTGTAGTGTGTAATCTATTTCCGGAAGGGTCAATACCAGTTGTTATAACTTTTCGCAATGACTTTTCGTTATAAGGAGAACGCATTTCTCCATCTTGCCGTTTAACATTGTAGTTTTTGGTTAATGCTTGCCAAGTAATGTTTGACGGAATTATACCACCTTCAGGGTTTCCCGTACCTCTAGCATTATGACAGTTTATACAAGTCATAATAGTAGCTGGAACATTTACGCCAGACATGTTAGCCATGATTTTTACATCAGAAGATCCAATACCCTTAGTATATATATATTTTCCAGCTTTTTGGCTAGGTGTTAACTCTACAATATAGGGAGCAGATTTCGCTGCAGTAATTAAAAGTATTACTAATACAAATAGATACGTATAGTATTTCATATGTTATATTCCAGGATCGTTAACAACACTGTCTATCTGTTCAATTATGTCATTAATATTGGCTAGACCATTTACTTTTTTCCATAGTTTAGTTTTCAGGTTACCCACTAAGAATATTGCATCATGACCTTCTCTGTTACCAACATATTTTCCTAATTTTTTTAAAGCCAACTCAATATTTACTTTATCTCCTGTAAGAAAATGCCACCCATCTTTAGCATCATATTTTTTAGCATATTCATTTAACACCTTTTCAGTATCATTCTTATAATCGACTGTTAGCGATAAAATATTAACATTCTTCCCTAATTGATCTCCTAAGTGTTCTTGCACTTTTTTTAAGTTAGAACTCATTACAGGGCACACTCCAGTACATTCAGAAAAAAATGGGTTTATGATAATAACTTTGCCTTTCATTAAGTCTTTATATAAACGTTTATTCTCTCCAAGATGGTTTTTAAGAACCACGTTAGTAAAGTAATTTTCGTCTCTATTTACTTTAGGTATTACAGCACTTATTTTTTTAGGTAAGAATGTTTCCAAAGTATTTGCAAGTACTTTTACATCTGCAAGACCATTGGTTCTAACCCAGTTACCAGCACCTTCTTTTCCTAAAAGTATAATTGGAGCATGTTCATTTTTTAAAGCATTATATACCTCTAGTTTTTTAAGTAATGTGTTAATGTTTTTACTTTTCCCGGTAAGTAATGTCCAACCTTCACCATCTCCGAATTTTTTGCTCCAAGCCTTTAACCGTTCTGGAGTATCTGTTAATGGGTCTATACTAACAGTAAGCATTACTAATTCGTTGTTTTTCACACTCTTTTCCATTCTTTTTTTAAGCTTAGAAAAATTAACCCCCATAGGTGGGCAAATGGTTTTACAACTTGTAAAAATGAAATTTAGAGCTACAACTTTACCTTTAATAAGATCATAAAATTTAACATGCTCTCCATTTTGGTTGACAAGCTCTACATTAGGAATATCTTTCATGTCACCTAAGGAGAAACTTTTTTTACTTTCGCTCGTTTCAATGTTAGTTTCACAGCATGCTTCTTTTTTAGTCTGAGAAAAGCTAACTTGAATTAGTAATAATAAAGTTAAAATTGGAACTAGGTTTTTTATCGTTGTCATATCTAATTGTTTTGTTTTTTTGATGCGTATAGCACTAAGAATTGAGGGTTATTAAAGCTTAACCCTTTTGAATTACAAGCTACATATGCGTAGTGAACGCCCTCTTGTTCTAGCTTTATGTTGGAAGAGTACGTCCCTTTTATTTTAGTTTCTTTAGCAATAATCTTACTATTTCCTTGTCCAAAACTATTCATTGTCATTAACCGAACATCTTTTAAGTTCGTAACAACTTCCTTGGTTCTAGAATCAATAAGTTCAAATGTTATTGTTATTTCTTCGCCTACAGTAGTTTGTTTTTTACGTGTTAAATAGTTTATTGCTAATGGGCCGATACGTTTAGTTAATCGTTCTTTTTCTTTTTCTTCATCTGCTAAAATGGTTATGGGGAAGCATTCCATAAATGAAGGAGTGTCCAAAAACAAACTGATATCATAGTCACCAGATGAACGTAATTTAGCAGTGGTTTCATAAGTCCCTAATGAAACTTCTTCAATACTCTTATCTACAGCCAGTACAGCCTTCGGTTTTTTACCATAGGTACTAAATTGCCCACTTGGCGCAGCCATACCTTCGGTATAATAGTAAATAGAATTGTCTAAATAATTTGAAACTAAAACGGCATTGGCTCCAGGAGCTTGTACGATACCTTTTGCCCCACAAATTTCACTTCCTAGTGAAGGCGGGTTTTGTCCACCACTAAAATCTATAAGCGATATTTGATCGCCTTCCCCCCCAATAATATCCAAAGGAATCATCCAAACGGTATCACTTTTTAAGTGTCTTATATACGCTAATTCATCTGAAAAACTTATTTCATCTGGGTGATCTTCTACATCGGCTTGTTGTATAATGGTATTTGAAGCACTGTCTAAAATTAAGATCGTATTATCTATAGGATTGGCAATAAAAGCCAATCTTCCATTTGGAGTAAATTCAATTTTATTGATACCAGTAGAGCAAGGGATCTTAGCTATAATATGATTCGAATTACTACTGATAACGTATATGGACGATTCTTCTTTATTGATAACATATAAGGCATTGGCTTTTTTTGAATACCCCATTGCAATGGGAGTACCATTAATGTTAATGTCTTGTTTTTTTTCTAGTGTTTTTAAGTCTATAACAGAAACAGAACCATCGCTTTTATTAGACACAAATACAGCAGTATTTTGTTGGCCCATAACAATATCATGAGCTCCTTTACCCGTTTCAATATTTTTTACAAGTGTTTTGGTATTCGTATCTATTATTGATACACCAGAAGCAGATTCAAAACGACCTAGTGATTCATAGGTAGCCCACAGATAGTGTCCATCATTCTGCAATACTATTTCCTTGGGTTTCCCAGGGATTGAGACATAGCTATCAATGCTCATATCGGAGGTATTGATAAAAGCTATTTCACTCGTCTCTGGAATAGATACACAAACTAAAGATTGATCTTCAGTTATAACCCAATCATAACCAGACCCATTTAATTGTATTTGAGTAAGCAATTGTGAACCACCATACCCAAATAATGGATCTACAACATTAATAGTATTATCATTATTTAGTGTTAATACATAGTATTTATTAAGATCTAATTCTGGCCGTGATTGAAATCCTCCTTCAATATAAGAGACTATTTTTTTACCACATGAGACCGTTAAATTAGGATTTATTTTATCCATCCATGCCGCTGGAAATGCTCCAGTTAATGGTTTGTTTGTTAGGGTATCTTTAATTTTAAAACGAAATAAAACATCATCACCTTCTCTAAATTTGCCCTTTGGCTTATTGGAGTCTACATGAGAAACGGTAAAATCTATTCTAATACCCTCTTTTACAACCGATTTATGATAGCCTTGTTGGGCTTTTACTTGCGTAATTGTTAACAAGTAAAAGCAACAACAAAGGGTTAAGTATTTAAATGAACTCATTTTAATTCATTTTAGCTTTTTCAACCTCCACACGTTGCGGCTTGGTTTCTTGAGTAATAGGTTGTTTCTTCTGTACACTTTTTACCGTCTTAGTAGAACGTTTCTGTGTAGATGCTATAATTTGTTTAATTTGTTTTACGCTTAAACTTAAGTGTCCTCCATGTTCTGGAGAATAAAAAGTAGCCTTGGCTAACTCTTTGATTGACATTTGTAATTTTGTCATTTTCCATATTCCGTCGATTACTGGAGGAAAATCTTTTGGGACGCCTTTAGAGTTTTTCACATAAATATGGCCAGGAAATTTACCTGTTCCCGGAACTATACTCGCATTACCTTCAATTTCAATTAATTGTTTCGATCCACGTCCGCTTATTGTAATCTTATTTATTGTAATTAGAGGAGCACCACTACTTACGGTCATAATTCCCCAGACCCCACCTTGGAACCCTAGATTTACCATGTTGTTATATAAATAATCTCCTACCACAGCATCCTTTCCTCCAGCACTATCAATTAATAGGTCAAAACTATTTAAGGGTCCTAACTGGTCTCTAAAACCAAACTGTTGCGATTTTTTATTATACCCCATAACTGTTGACTTCTTTTGATACGGTTCTTCTTGCCAAGAGTGACCATGCAATGTGAAGGTTTCACCACCACCTAAACCACCAGGATGTAACAATCGCAATCGTAAAGGCGCACCTGCTTTTGCTATAAAGTGTGGTGTTTCTGGATAAACGCCCCCATTAGCAGTAACAGAATTGATGTTTGATATATCGTTTAGATTAATATATTGAGTAGGATCATTCAATAAGTTTCCTAAAGGTTCAGATTTGTAATTGATGGCGTAATTAACTGTAGCATTTCCTGAATCACTTGCTGCTATTATATTATCTTGAAATTGGAGTACAAATTCACGGAATAACAGATTTCCGTTTTGATCGTTAATATTGGCAGAGTGATTTGAGTTTTCATCAACTTTCCAAGTAGCTCCTTTAGGCTCTATAATAATGGCTCCAAACAATCCTTTTACATATTGTTCTAAACGATCTGAAGACGATAGTACAACTGAACCAAATTCTACTGGAACAGGTTTGTTGTTTTCCCATCTACCAGCATACCATTCGTAAGTTTTAGTTGAATCAATGCTTACTGTATGTGATTTATTAAGACCTACATTGGTTCCGTCATATTTACTAACATCGTATGATAATAATTCGGCATGTAAACCAATATCTGATGATACTTTTAAAGTAGTTGTAACGCCTTTTCCATTGGCGCTTTGATAGCTATAAACCCCTGACTGAACTTTAGCGCTATCAGTAAAGCCTTCAGTAATGGCATTTGTTAATTTAACAATTATACAATCTCCAGCATTGGCTCTTAACACCAACGGTTCTTTCTTCCATAATTTTATCATCTCAGCTGTAGTCTTTTTCGTTTCGCTACCGATAAAAACAATGGCATCATCTTCCATATTTCCATATTTCTGATTGTAAATTAAATTCCCACCTAGCTGATCAATAGAGAATGCAGTAACGTAGAATGTTTTTCGAGGTGCTTTTGACACTGGTGGACAACCACAGTTTTTAGGCAGTTTTTTTATTTTAGAAACTTTATTATTTGGTAAAGACTTCAAATTAGGTTGCTCTGTATTGTAAGTACGCATTAGTCCCCATAAACCAGCCTGCAATCCTGCTGCATCTGCACTAGCCTGATATAAATAATCTGTAATAGTATCTTTGTTTTTGGTTACAGGAAATCGAAAGTTCATTTCGAAATGCTCTGAAAGACTCATATTTTGAGTAGATCGGTATCCTGAATTTTTAAAAGAAGGTTCAAACAACCAATTAACACCATGCACATTAAAAAAGTGCGATGTAACATGTGCTCCTACCAACGTTCTAATTTGTATTTTATCATTTTCATAAGCTCTAAATAAAGGAGTATAAGGGTCTCCAGGCTGCATATCGGGACCTAATGGTTTTTTAGGGAATTTGAAAGTGCTACTTCCTGGAATAAGACTTCCGCCAACAGGTTGCGTATTAAAAGCAGCATCAGCACGGGTTACTTTCGAGCTAAATACATTTGACAAATTACCAGCAGCCCCTGAAGCTTGCGTATATACCCCAGAATTATCTTTTGAGGCTCTTAAAGGCAACGGTTCATTTCTATAATTCATAGAATAGGTACCTCTAAAACCAAATGAAATTAATTCTGGATAACTATTATTATGAATGGCATTGTTTGGGTCTAACCAACCTGTATAACTATTAACATCTTTCATGAATTTTATAGCTTGCTCTCCTGTGAATTCTTTTGGGAATATTGGATAAGGATCTAGTTTTGATTTACTACCTGGTAAATAAGCTTGTTGTGTATCTTGGAATTCTAATGCGAATTCTCTGTAGCTATCTCCAATTTTATCATTTAACACAATATTAGCTTGCCAACTTGTAGGACCGCCATCACTTACGCTTAACGATTTTCCATTTACCGTTACAGGTCGTTTTACGCCATTAGTAGCGCTGCTTAATTGCATTCCAGTTACAGGGTCAAACCAGGTAGAGTTTTGTGGTTCTATTAATAAACCAGCATAAAGTCCAATTTGTTGGTGTGTAGATGGTCCAAAATGATCATGTGTAAATACAGTTCTTAAGGTTCTGTCTTCACCTCTATTATTTAATAAAGGGTCTGAGAACCATCTTTGTATGGTTGTTTGTGCACCCGTCCAATTTTGACCTTCTGGAGCAGTACCCCAAATTGGATTTGGCGCATGAGCTTTTAATGAATCTTTGTTAACATCATAGTTACTTACATCTGCTATAGATTTTCCACTAGTGTATTTATATGTATAGCGTTTTCCACCGTCATTAATTGCTTCAATACGCTCTCTTACTAAATCTGGAGCCAGTGTTCCATCTTCATAATTAAACCCATTTGCAGCTCCATCGGACGAGGTTACATCAAATTTCACTAAGTGAATATGTTGTCCAATAATATCTGTAGGTGTTCGTACCTGAAAATCATCTAATTCATAATACTGTGGTACTAAATTAGTATGCCAGTATTCTATATATTCATTAGATTGTGCTCTAAAGAAAAAAGGTTCAGGTGGTTTAACGCCTTCAATATTGGCATTTACATCTCCCCATAACGAAATAATACGTTGTTGAGGGTAGTGCCACCCTTTCTTATTTAATACTACGTCCAATTGAATGTTTGCTGCTTTGTATATTCTTTTTGTTCCTACACTTTTCCCTTTTAAGTTAACGGCAGGGTCTGCATAGGGTGCTCCAGATACAGGAGGCAATCCATTAAGTAAAAATGGAGTCCTAGGAATTCTTCCTTCAGGTGTTAGCGTGTAGTGATTACGTGTAGCATGTGCTTTCATGGCAACTTTTTCAACAGCAGTTCCGTCATTTGGCAATTCAATAACTTGAATGCTATCTATTATTTTTGTCCAATCATATTGCGTATGATTTTCAAAAGGTACTTTTGCTTTATAAATTACGCTTCTAGGAAGTCCCCCATCTAAAGGCCCGATTCCTTTTACAATACCCTTTTCGTCGAAAATTTCACCATTTGCAAAATCCATAGGCGGGTGTGGTGCTCTACTACCAGATAATCCTGGGATAAAAAATGGATATCCAGGGTTTCTAGAGTTATCAACCACTACTATTTGACCTGCTTCTATATGTATTTCAGAAGGCACTGGAGCCATCGCTCGTTTTGGTATTGGTACTAAACCTGGAATTGGAGTACCATTTGCAATTTCACCATCAGGTAATGCTCTTGAGTTTGTTGCTGCAATACCATTAGAGTTTAACTTTGTACCTAATTCCAATACATCATGTACCCTCCACAGTGCCCACATACCTGCTGCGAAATGAGGGTAAAAATGACAATGAAAAATTTGATCTCCAACCGTTTTATTTAAATTACCACTACCATCATACACCATTTCTAACGTGTAAGAAGATCCTGGGTTTATAGTTTGACTATCTAAATAATGACCTTCATCGCTATTAGGAGAATGCAACCATTGGTGTGCATGTTGATGATGTACATGTGTTAAACCAGCTCCTGTATGTGTGATTCTAAACTTCACATGGTCATTCATATAACTATGGTATACATTAGAAGGATCATCTGGATAAATAGCTTTTTTAGCTTTAAATCCTAGTTTGGGAGCCAAGTCATCACCAGTTACACCTTGTAGTTGTAAAAATTGATTTTGAAGTGTCTCCTTTATGTCATTCTTACTAATACCTGTAGCATTTGCTGGGACATCTACAACCATAGCTGGGTCACCTACAGACCAAGAACTTAAAAAGAACTCTTCATAAGCACAGTCATCACAATCAGCCATTGGTCCAACACCTATCCTATTAGCGTATATTTCTGCTCCAATACCTCCAGATCCATAATTAATAGAAAAATTATCATTACCAGTAGCCAATGTCCCTTTTAGGTCAATTTGAGATTTGCTTACATCGCTAGTATATGCAATAGGAAACGCTTGTACTGTCCAAGGTGATTCATGATAATCTATTGCAAATTCTCGGTATGGTCGTCTTCTATCAGGAGAAGCAGGTACCTTTAAAAATGAAGGACTGTATCCTTTAAAATCCCCTCTGTTAGGACCCGTAATTATTGCAGTAAGATCTGTGTGTACTAACTCTTTATAATTGGGTCTTCCTGGATACTCTCGATACATTTTTAGTATGGGTGTCCCATCTGCTTTAGTAGCATCATAATTTATAACTGGAAATATATTATTCGTATTGTAAATATTGGGAACTTCATTTTTTGACAAAGGTCTTCGCGATCCAACTTTTTGATAGTGTGTAATTGCTTGGTCTAAATCGGCTTCTGAAACTTGGCTTCGATACCATTCTGCTCCTTTAGGCTGTACATTTAATGTTCCAAATAATCCGTTACTTAACTGCCCTCCTTTTTGTCCTCCAGTAGCAACAGTGGCTCCGGTACTATACAACATATATACTCCTTCTTTAGGGACGTTTAGTGTATACGTTATAGTTTCTCCAGGAGCTACTAAGCTAGAGCTATTAATCCCAACATAACTACCATCATCATTTATACTCTCTGCCATTTCGGTTCCTAAAATATGTACTCCTGCATGCCTGGTTTTTGTAAATACACTTGATGTAGGACCTGCAGGGCCAGGACTGGCCGCTTTTAATTGACTAACGGTATTTGGTATATCTGTACCATATGCATTAATAGGTAATGTGTCATTGTATGGCACTAATAGGTTTGTGAACTTTATTTTTAAAACATCTCCAACATTCGCTCTTAAAACTATTGGTCTTGGACGTTTGTTTTTTCTTAAACGAACTTTACCTAGGTAGCTAGTAGGAATCGTATTGGGAATTATTGAATCTAAGTCGCGAATAAGTGCAAAGATGTTTCCTGTTGGTTGTGCTGCTCCCAGACGATTATACATGAAAGGCTGATTAATAGCGGCCATTTCTACGTAAACAGTGTCTTTTGCACTAGTTTGTGCCTCGCTAAAAGTAGTGGTCCCTAAAAAAAATAGTAGTATCACTACCTTTATGAAAACAAAAGGTGTTTTAATTGAAGAAATCATATGATTATTATATTTAGTTAGTTGATTATGCATGCTTTTTTTTTTAATAAGAGGTAACAAAATTATTGGTCATTATTTTGTTACAATCTGGTGATCAGCTTTTCTTAAATAAATGTTAAAAAGCTCATTTTCAAATGTATTTGTTTTAATTCGGATTCTTTTAGGTGTATTTACCTGTTTTTAAAAACATGTAAAAAACTTAGAAAAAGGAAGAATCGGACAAATAATAGACATCAAAATGCAAAATTATCAAGATTGTAAATTTGGCATGTTAAAAGAAAAAGTTAATACTATTTATGGAATATCTAATAAGGATTGATATTACACCATAGATGTTTTATTAAGCGAAAATTTATTACAACGATACTAGTTAATTACACCAGCATCCCAAAAGTTAAAATCATAAATATCACCATCTGTATTTTGGTTGCTACATCTAAGAGAAACCAATTCCACTCTCAGTTTAAATAGAAATGGCTGGTTATAATTAATCTATAAAAACAATGGTAACACAAACACATAATATAAAATTAATAAGACTACAGCAAATACATTTAAGATGATTCCTGCTTTTGCCATTTGTTTCACTTTTACATAACCGCTTGCAAAAACAATCGCATTTGGTGGTGTTGCCATAGGTAACATAAATGCACAACTTGATGCCATTGTAACTGGAATTAAAACATTTAAAATGGGAATATTTAATCCAATTGCAATTCCTGCAACAACGGGTGCTAATACCGAAATTAATGCAACATTACTCATTAACTCGGTCATAAATAGCATTAAGACAATTAGTAAGGAGACGGTTAATATTGGATTGAAATTTCCTGCTGCAATGGTATCTGTAATTATAGCTACCAAACCACTTGCAGCCATTCCTTTTGCTAGAGCCAAACCTCCTCCGAAAAGCAGTAAAATTCCCCAAGACAATCTGTTGGTATCATCCCATTTTAAAATATAACTTCCTTTTTTTAGATTCAACGGAATTGAAAACAACGAAACTGCAGCAATTAAACTTATAATTGTATCTGATAGTTTCAACCCTGGAAATACCTTGTTAATTAGTGTTCTTGTAATCCATAAAAAAACAGTGATCGCAAAAATGGTCAATACTCTTTTCTCTTCTTTTGATATCTTTCCTAGTTTTTCTAGCTCGACAGAAATTAAATTTGAAGAGGAAGCAAATTTAATATCATTGCAAGGGAACATCCATTTTACCAAAACCAAATATACTAGCGCAACCATAACAATAGAAAAAGGCAGTCCAAAACTCATCCAAGTTAAAAATGAGATTTCAATATTGTATTCGTTTTCTAATAAGCCTATCAACACTGAGTTTGGTGGTGTTCCAATAACAGTTGCAATTCCACCAGCATTTGCAGAAAAAGCAATTCCCAACATAATACTCAATGCAAAATTCTTGTCTCCTTTTGTAAATCCATCTTCATCATCAATTAGCAGTTTAATTACAGATATTGCAATTGGTAACATGACTACTGTTGAAGCGGTATTGCTAATCCACATGCTCATAAATGCTGTAGCAATCATAAAACCAAGAATCACCTTATTAGGTGTGGTTCCTGTATATTTTATAATAGTTAGCGCAATTCTTTTGTGAAGGTTAACTTTTTCCAACGCCAATGCTAATATAAACCCTCCAAAAAACAAAAAGATAATTGGACTTCCATAATTGGCACCTACCTCTGCAATTGCCATCACTTTTAATAGCGGAAAAAGAATCAATGGCAACAATGCCGTTACGGCAATATTTACAGTTTCTGTAATCCACCAAATAACCATCCAAAGCGCCACAGCAATTACTGGATCTCCTTTTTCTGAAACTAAAAAGAAAGGTAGATTTATGATAATTAAAAACAAAAGCGGTCCTATAAGTAAACCTAGTTTTTTAGATAGCTGCATTTGACATGATTAATTTTTCTGCAAAATAAGAAAAAGTACGCTCACAGAAACATCTTGTTTTAAAATAGATATAAAACCAATAATATGCTTATTTTTAACTTCATATTTCACCTCATTTCATGCCTAAATATTTCAACAAAATCTTTGTAAGCCTTAAAGAAAAATTTCCTTTTACAATGCTCTTTAAAAATGAACTCATCTCATTTCTAAAATCAAGTTTTATTTTAATGCTTCTATTCTATGTCATCGGCTTTTTTAATAAAGAGCAAAGTATCATTTATTACTTCTCTGGGTTTTTCCTAACACTATTTCTAACTTTTTTATTTAATTTTCTTTTAAACTCAAAAGTGATACCGCCCTTTATTTCTCTTGATAAATGGTGCTTATGGAAAGAAATAACGAAGCGTTTGTTTTTTTTAATCATCTACATTTTCAATGTTATATTATATATAGATTATAGTTTGAACATCAATTTTTCTAAAGTTGATTTCTCACAGTTTTTAACGATCAGTTTTATTATTGGGTCTATTCCGATAGTGATAAAAATAGTTATTACTAAAAATAAACTCTTAAAAAATTCTTTAGCTGAGGTTGAATTATTGCATGAAAAAATTAGTTTACATCAATCAGAAAAAAAACATTTAAAAGAAGAACTTATTATTAAATCAAACATCATTAATGAGGTTTTCAAAATTGACGTAAATAATCTATTGTATATCAAATCCAATCAGAATTATATTTTGATCTATTACCTTAAAGAAAAGGAAGTGAGTAACTATCTATTAAGAATTTCTTTAATAAACGCATTAAAGCAAATTGCCTCAGAGAATATTGTACAATGCCATAGGTCTTACATTATTAATATACATAGTATTGAAAAAACAACTGGAAACGCTCAAGGATTAAAATTAGAGCTTACACATAATATCGTTGTGCCTGTTTCCAGATCTTTTGTGAAAAAGTTTAAAGCGACATTAGTTGATTAAGTCTGATATTTTAATCTTGTATCGTTTTATAGCTCCAAAAACTTCAATCATTTTAATGGTTTCTCTTGTTGTTTTATCAATCCAATACGTTGCAGAACTATTTGCTGCATGTTGAATTTTCAGCACCCAGCAATCAACAAAATTCTGATTCGATACTTTTATTTTCTCTTCCCCTATAACGCTGTAGGTGTAATAATTTGGTTTCATGGTTTTACTTCCTGGATGGTAAAAATTTATGTTGAAAGCCGTATTTAATTTATATGGAAGTAATTGGTAGGTTTCTAAATCTAGTTCCCAATTCAACGTTTTACTTTTATTGCTAATCTCAAATCCTTTTTTAGTATTGTTTTGCACAGAATCTGTTCCTATAATTTTATCTTTTAAAAACGTATATGCTTCAATTACTCCTTTCCCATTTTTTGAATAATGATAAATAGGTTGAAAGTTTTTTCTTTTATTTATGGATTTAATAGTTCTAGTTTTGGTGGCTTCTTGATTCTTCCAAAGTTGGTCAACTACAATTACTTTTTCGCTATTGAATATTGAAAAAGAAACAGTTCGTTCCCAAATAGAGACATCTAAGACAGCACCATCAGGCTTTTCTATATATACCAAATAAGTATTTTTATTTGGCTTTATTTTCTCTAGCATCAAGTTCTTTGAATGTATTGTAATTGTGTCAACTTGTGTAAAACTTTTTAGGCTTATTAGTACTAATAGCAGGGTTAAACCAATCTTTTTGCTTTTCATTTTAATGTAGAATTTTATATGTTAAAAATGCATATAGCACTTTTCTTAAGTGCTATTTAGTTGCAATTTTATCACTAATCCTATTTGTAAAAAACTTTTTTTTAATGGTTGTTACTAACTACATCGGTTTTGACACGAATGACATTATTTATGAAAAACTTCTATGTTTGCGTTAAGGATAGAAACGGCATCCTTTTTTGTAAACCTTATAAATTATCGTCATTACGAGAGAAACGAAGTAATCTTTTACTTAAAAGGAGATTGCCACAGTTTACAAAAAAGTAAACTTAGCAATGACAAACGAAAAAAAGATACAGTGGATAGCCTGTTAAAACGCCCAACTTCTCGATACAATTTTTCTAATAAAAAATTACTCAAAGTAAAAAACCCTCACAATTAAATGTAAGGGTTTTGAAATATTATTTATGAGATTCCTTGCATTGGCTTAGAATGACAGATTGTTTAAAATTTTTAGTTACTAACTACTTACAACCAAAAACCAACAACTTTCTAGTATCTGTAATGTTCTGCTTTGTATGGTCCATCAACAGTTACACCAATATAAGATGCTTGATCCTCTCTTAATTCAGTCAATTCAACACCAATTTTAGCCAAGTGTAATTTTGCTACTTTTTCATCTAAATGCTTTGGTAACATGTATACTTCATTTTCATAAGCACCTCTGTTCGTCCAAAGTTCAATTTGAGCCAACGTTTGGTTTGTAAATGAATTTGACATTACAAAACTAGGGTGTCCAGTTGCACATCCTAAGTTTACCAAACGACCTTCTGCTAAAATGATGATATCATTTCCTGCAATATTATATTTATCAACTTGAGGTTTGATGGTATCTTTTGTGTTACCATGGTTTCCATTTAACCAAGCCATGTCAATTTCATTATCAAAATGCCCAATGTTACACACAATAACTTTATCTTTCATTGCCTCAAAATGACGTCCTTGAATGATGTCTTTGTTACCTGTAGTTGTAATAATAATATCAGAATTTCCAACAACAGTTTCTAATCGCTTAACCTCAAAACCGTCCATTGCAGCTTGTAACGCGCAAATAGGATCGATTTCTGTAACAGTTACAATAGAACCAGCTCCACTAAAAGAAGCGGCAGTTCCTTTACCAACATCTCCATAACCACAAACAGTTACACGCTTCCCTGCTAACATAATATCTGTTGCTCTTCTAATAGCATCTACAGCAGATTCTTTACATCCGTATTTGTTGTCAAATTTAGATTTTGTAACAGAATCATTTACGTTGATTGCTGGCATTGGTAATGTTCCTGCTTTTACTCTGTCGTATAAACGGTGAACTCCAGTTGTAGTTTCTTCTGACAATCCGTTGATTCCAGCAGCTAATTCTGGATATCTATCCAAAACCATGTTTGTTAAATCTCCACCATCATCTAAAATTAAGTTTAATGGTTTTTTATCTTCACCAAAGAATAATGTTTGCTCAATACACCAGTCAAACTCTTCTTCTGTCATATCTTTCCATGCATACACAGGTGTTCCAGCAGCAGCAATTGCAGCAGCAGCTTGATCTTGTGTAGAAAAAATATTACAAGAACTCCAAGTAACCTCAGCTCCTAATGCTTGCAAGGTTTCAATTAAAACAGCTGTCTGAATTGTCATGTGTAAACATCCAGCAATTCTTGCTCCTTTTAAAGGTTGTGTATCTTTATACTCTTCTCTTAAAGACATTAATCCAGGCATTTCTGCTTCTGCCAAGTCCATTTCTTTTCTTCCCCAGTCAGCTAAAGAAATATCTTTAACTTTAAATGGAACGTATGTCGCTGTATTTGTGCTCATATTTATTTGTATATTTGTTATAATCCTAATTTCGAGCTGCAAAGTTACGGAATAACTTTTAAAAAATATGCCACTTTACAAGACGATAACTGTTAATAAAACTACTAAAGTATTGATTTGGAAGATTGAAGAATCTTTTGAAGAGTTGTCTTTTGGGATTGATTTAACAGAAAGCAATCAAAATAGGGTTGATAGCATGAAATCGGAACTGCATCAACGTGGATTTCTGAGTGTGAGACATTTATTAAAAGAAGTTGGTTTGGTTGATAGTGATTTAGTCTATGATGAATTTGGGAAACCGCATTTAAAAAACGGAAAATACATTTCTATTACACATTCATTTACCTATTCTGGAATTATTATTTCTGATGACGTTCCGGTTGGAATGGACATTGAAATGCAGCGTGATAAGATTTTAAAGATTGCACATAAATTCACCCCTTTTCAAGAGTATAAAACCATTGCAAATCATTCGGCTTTAATTAGCAAACTAACCATTGTTTGGGGAGCTAAAGAATCTTTTTATAAAATCTTTGGAAAGAAAAAATTACGCTTTTTAGAACATATTTACATTGAAGACTTTGAGTTTGAAGACCAAAAAACCTCAGGAGACATTACCTATGATGGTGTCAGAACTTCATATCAAGTTCATTTTTTAGAATTTGAAGGGTTTACATGTGTGTATGCTTATTAGTATAATACCTTACAAGGTTTTAAAAACTACAAAGACTCAAAGTTGAAAAGGCTGAAAATCTCAGAGTGTCAAATTTATGTCAGTTCGCCTATTTTTCTAAAGAATAAAGAAAAATGTATCGAGAACTTCTTACTTTTGAAATCTATATGAACATTTACCAAAACATCTTATCGGCAAAACAACAAAACAAAAAGCTTTTAGCCGTTTTGATTGATCCTGAAAAAATGGATATCCAAAACATTCCTACATTTTTTGAGAAAGTACACCAATCTATTGCTACTCATATTTTTGTAGGAGGAAGCACCGATGAAAACAATCGTACAGAAACGGTTGTAATTGAAATAAAAAAAATAACCAAGTTACCAATTGTTCTCTTTCCTGGTGATGTACATCAAATCACAAACAAAGCAGATGGAATTCTTTTTTTAAGTTTAATTTCTGGTAAAAACCCAGAGTATTTAATTGAGCAACAAATAAAAGCAGTTCCATTTCTTAAAGGTTCAAATTTAGAGGTCATTCCTACTGGTTACATTTTAATTGATGGCAATACAGCAACGGCTGTAGCCCGTGTGAGTAACACCAAACCAATTCCACAAACAGCAATAAACACCATTGTAGCTACTGCTTTGGCTGGCGAATATTCGGGAAAAAAACTCATCTACTTAGAAGCCGGTTCCGGAGCGACCGAGGCAGTCGGCCAAAATATTATAAAAGAGGCTTCAGATCATCTTACTATTCCACTTATTGTTGGTGGTGGTATTAGAACCAAACAGCAATTAAATACCGCTTTTGAATCTGGTGCTGACCTTGTTGTGATTGGTACAGCTTTTGAAAATGATGAACGCTTTTTTGAAGATTTGAAAAAACAATAAGTACTTTTACATTTCAAAAAAATTAATGAAAATATCTATTGAACTTACGTTATTACCTCTTCAAAATGATTTTGAAGAACATATTATTGCATTCATAAAAAAACTGAGAGATTCTGACTTTACAGTGTTAGAAAACCCAATGAGTACTCAAATTTATGGAGATTATGATGCATTAATGCCTTTCTTAACTCAAGAGATTAAAACCTCTTTAGAAAACCAAGACAATACAGTTATCAACTTAAAAATAGTCAAATCTGACCGTAGCAACTATGAACCAAATTTTTGATTTTTTTCTAGATCCTTATAGAACTGCAACTACCTTAAACATTGTATTAGAAATTTGCGCCGTTGTTTTTGGTATTGCATCAGTTATTTATGCGAAGAAGGAAAGCATTTTAGTGTATCCAACCGGAATTATTAGTACAATAATCTACGTATATATTTGTTACCAATTTACCTTATATGGCGATTTAATTATCAACATCTACTATACCTTTATGAGTATTTTTGGATGGTATATGTGGACACGTTTGGTTGGTGATCATCATCTTGAAATAACTAGAACTACTAAAAAAGACAAACTTAAAGCACTTGGTATTTTTATTTCTACAGCATTGTTTGTGATTTTTGTCTATTTATATTTCAATCGTTTTGATAGGATTACGGATTATTTCGACACATTTACAACAGGAATATTTTTTGCAGCAATGTGGTTAATGGCAAATAAAAAATTAGCACATTGGTCTTTGTGGATTGCAGGAAATATCATTTCTGTACCTTTGTATTTTATTAAAGGATTAGGATTTTCAGGAATTCAATTCACCATATTTTTAATCTTAGCATATCAAGGATATATCGCATGGAAAAAGAGCTTAGACAACAAGCAGCAAACCTTATAAAAGTTGTTTTATTCGGCCCAGAGTCTACAGGAAAGACAACCTTATCTGGGCAATTAGCACGCCATTACAATACGGTTTGGGCTCCAGAATTTGCACGTGAATATTTGCAAAAAAAATGGAATAACGAACGAAAAACTTGTGAGAATTCAGACATACTTCCCATTGCTAAAGGTCAAATGGAAATCGAAAATAGGTTGGCTAAAAAAGCAGACAAAGTCTTAATTTGTGATACCGACTTATTAGAAACCAAAGTATATTCTGAAGAGTATTACGGTGGTTTTGTAGATCCAAAATTAGATGAAGCAGCAATTGAGAATACCTATGATTTGTATTTCTTAACCTATATAGACACCCCTTGGGAAGAAGATGATTTACGTGATAGACCTGAGTTGAGAATAGAAATGTTCAACGCTTTTGAAAATGCCTTGAAGAAATACCATCGTCCATATATTTTATTACAAGGAACTAAAGAAATACGCCTAAACACTGCTATCAAAGCTATTGATGAATTGATAAATAGCAGAAGAAACTTAAGTTCTTTTTCAGAATCTTTACACTAACATGTTGCACAAAGAAAACTTGATCAAAGAATTGCATTTTAAAGCCGTTAGAAGTTCTGGAGCTGGTGGTCAACATGTAAACAAGGTTTCTTCAAAAATAGAACTCACTTTTGACGTTTTAAATTCGCAACAGCTTTCTATAAAACAAAAAGAAACGCTTCAAGAAAAACTCGCTAATAGAATAAACAAAGAAGGAATTCTAATTCTTTTTTGCGACGAAAGTAGAAGTCAACATAAAAATAAAGAATTGGCGATTAAGCGCTTTATAGAAATCATCTCAGATGCTCTCAAACGCCAAAAAGTTAGAAGAGCTACAAAACCAAGTAGATCTTCAATTCAAAAAAATACTGACAACAAGAAAAAGAATTCTGCTAAAAAATCATTGCGTAAAAAACCGGGACTGGAATAAAAAAGGATATGAATAACACATCGTATTCATATCCTTTAAAATATTAATCTCTGTTAACCCACAACACAAATGCCTGAAGCTGAATGACATACTCCAGACCCCATCGTATAACCACCTGAAGGTGAAGGAATAGCCATGTTTATACAATTTGAATCACTTGTACATGGACAACCTTCAATATTTCCAGTTTCTCCTTGTTGTTCACAATAGTCATCCATGTATTCAGGAAAAAAAGAACCTCCACCAATCATTTTTTGTTCTGCTTTGCTTAAGGCTTTTCCTAAATTTAAAATTTGCTTTTTCATTTTTTAAAAATTTAATATGTACTAAAGCTCTAGTCATTTTAAGACATCTAGAGAACCTGTCTATACTTCTCGAAAGAATGTTTTCTTTTTGTTAAAGAAAGGAGAGTTTCACCTCTCCTTTCTTTAAAAAATTACGTTAAAAAAATACAACAATCGCCATTTCCACTTGGATCTGGACGATTGGCTATAAAATATGGATAAAAGACAGTCCCTGGGTCGTCTTCTACACATTCAGAAAAATGTACATTCGCTGTACACCCTGGACGAAACCCACCATTAACACTTCTTTGTTCTGCTTTATCCAACCCCTTTCCTAAGTTTAAAATTTGTTTTTTCATAATTAAAAAATTTAATTTTTATTAAAGCCTTGAATCATTTAAAGACACTCAAGGGTTGTGTCTATTCTTCGCGAGAGAATGTTTTTATTGCATTTCATTTAAGTCACTTTTAAACGACTGTTATTAATGATTTTTTGTAAAACCCAATAGCTTATTTAAGAGAAAAGGCGTACAACCTCTTCCCCAGAATTTAAAAAAGTCAATTCTAAATCCTCACAGCAAGCAGAAGCTTTGAGACAGAAAAAACTACAATCACCTAGGTTTTTCAGTTACAAAATATTCTTTTTCTGGACCTTTTTAATTTAACTTATCATTGTACTAATAAAACCAAAATTCACCTCCAATACCATTGCAAGCTGCTAATTGCCCATCAATTGTACAATCAGTCCCATTATCATGACCAATACAGGCAGATGAGTAACCTACACTCCAAACGCCTCCAGTTCCAGTTCCTATACAAACTTCTGTTGGGGGACCTTTCGGACCACCACCATTAATTTTCCTTTGTTCAGCTTTGCCCAACCCTTTTCCTAAGTTTAAAATTTGCTTTTTCATTTTTAAAAAATTTAATATGTATCAAAGCTCTAGTCATTTTAAGACATCTAGAGAATCTGTCTATTTTTCGCGAGAAAATATCTTATTGTATTATGTAATTTGCTCTAAATTTTCATCTAGTTGTATAGCATGTACTTCAGGTGTTATTATATTATTTCCCGTCAGGATCATGCATACATACATCAGTACATACACCTTGCATCATAATGTAACATGGATCTCCTAGTGTGCATAAAATTGGATTTACTCCTCCTTTAATTTGTTTTTGTGCTGTTTTGTTTAAAACCTTTCCTAAGTTTAAAATTTGTTTTTTCATAATATATTTTATTAAAAAATTTAAGAGGAAAAAGAATCTAAACCCTTTTCCCCTATTAAAAGTAATCAACTACATTCTTCTAAAAACAGCCATTTTGTTCTTCAATACAAACACCCTCAAGAGTTCCATCTGGGTCTGGTGCTCCTTTACAACAGTATTGGCCAGCAAAACAATCCTCATTAACCCAACAGCCTCCATGACCACCACCATTAATTGTTTTTTGTTCTGTTTTGTTTAATGCTTTTCCTAAGTTTAAAATTTGTTTTTTCATAATTAAAAAATTTAATATCTATTAAAGCCTTGATCATTTTAAGACATTCAAGGAATCTGTCTATTCTTCGCGAGAGAATGTTTTTATTTTAGAATGTTTTTAAGTTGATAAAAGAAACGCTCTATCAATCGTAAATCTTCAGTTACGATTTCCGCTATTCCTTTCATTTCATGCTTAAATTCAATTGTTTTACCATAGGTGGTTATCAATTCTTTTGGCAGTTCCACATCAATTAAATAATTGCCTTTTTCATCTGGAACTATAGAAATCGTTTTAACACTTCCATTAATTTCTCCAAACTCATCAGAAGGAAAACTTGCCAATTTTATTTGAACCCGTTGTTTTATTTTTATTTTACCTGAATTTGCGGCTGGGGCATTAATCTTACCTACATAAGAGGAATTGTTTGCAGGAATAATCGTAAACACCAAATCACCAGTTTTTACGGTTTGGTTTTCATTCCTGAAAGATAAAAAGGAGACATTTCCTTTTATTGATGATTTCAATACAAATTGTTTTTCCCAATCCTTTATCGATTTCTTCAATTGATAATAGGATTGTATTGTTTTCTTTAACAATCGAGAGTCATTCATTGTTTTCTCTATGGATGTACTTTTTAAATCTTTTTGAGAATTATTGATGAGCTCTCTTGTTTGAGAAATTGAAGATTCTAAACTTTTATATGATTTCTCAGCTTGTAAAATTTCAATCTGCTTTTGTTCATACTCTTTAGCCGAAATCACTCCTTTATCGAACAAAATTTTCTGCCTAACCACATCTTTTCTTCTAAATTTTAACTCTTTTAAGTTCAATTCTTTTTGTGATTTCAATACTTGAAACCTTCCTTTTGCTTCAATCAATGAAAACCTGTTTGCAAAAGATTTATTTTTATAAGGGTTTAGTGTAATGTTTAAATAGTATTCAGAGTAATTGTTTTCAAAAATCGCATAACTTGTTGTAACATCTCCTAGCACCAATGGAGGCACACTATGTAATGGAAATGAAAAATTATTCACATCAACCAAAAGGGTGTCCAAAATACTTTTTAATAAAAAAACATCTTTATAATCAGCAGAATTCTCAATGATTGCAATGGTTTCATTTTTCTGAATTACATCACCATCATTCTTTAGCAAGGTTTCTATTTGACCACTGGTTTTTGCATACACTTTTTCTGGTGGAATGGTTGTTGTAATCATAACCTCTGTAGAAATAACATCTGGGTATTTTACAAACCATGTAATAAACAGTACCATTAATAGTAACAAAAGAAGTAAGGTATTTCCCCAACGAATCATCCAATTGGGGACATAACTTAATATCTCTTGTACTTCTTCACTTCGTATTTCTATTTCATTTGGCATAAACTCAAAAACTTATTATTAACAAGAAACTCCTTCATTGCCATAAAAATGACAAGTTCCAGCAATTACAATACAAGATGTTTCATTATATGGTGGGCAAATTGGATTGCTATTACAACAAATAAACCTGCCTCCATGAATGGATTTTTGCGCTGCTTTCGAGAGTACTTCCCCTATGTTTAAAATTGATTTTTTCATTTTAAAAAAATTAAATTTCTATTAAAGCTCTAATCATTTTAAGACATTCAGAGCTTCTGTCTATTCTTCACGTTTTAATACTCCTAATTATTGATGAATTTCACAAGTCCAAAAACTGCTCAAATTCTCATCATAAAAAGGAATTTAGCTTATAGACAACACTGTCCATTTTGGATGGTTCCAAATAATGCGCCTCCTAAACCATTTGGTACAGCACATGCTTCTCCTTCTAAACAGTCATATTGGCAAAAGAAACGAGAATGGCAACTTACCATTCCTCCATTAATTGATTGTTGTTCTTTTTTATTTAAGGTTTTACCTAAATTTAAAATTTGTTTTTTCATAATTAAAAAATTAAATATCTATTAAAGCCTTGATCTTTTAAAGACACTCAAGGATTGTGTCTATTCTTCGCGAGAGAATTCTTTAGCATTGCATCATTGTTAAAATCTATTGGACTTATTTACTTTGAAACAATAATTTCGGTTATTTGGTCTCATTTTTTTAAAATGACAATTCATATATCATACGAATTGTCATAATTTTCTTAAGACTAGTTACATGGACCAATTGGAGTAAATGTACAGGCCCTTAGGCTAGCCGCCCAACTATTACAGGTACCATCTGGACACCAATTACAGCAAACTACCCCATTCTCTCCACCATTAATTGATTGTTGTTCTTTTTTATTTAAGGCTTTACCTAAATTTAAAATTTGTTTTTTCATAATTAAAAATTTAATATGTATTAAAGATCTGATCGATTAAAGACAGTCAGAGTTTCTGTCTATTCTAATTCGTAAATTTGTTTTTTATGTCGGATTGTTTGGTTCACAATCATCATGGAGACGAGCCATAAATTTGCAGGCACTTGGAGGTAACATATCGTATTGTTCACATGTTCCACATCCTGGAACCGGACCATAACATTCATATCCTGTACATCCTATGCCCCAACCTCCGTGAATTGATTTCTGTTCTGATTTGCTCAACCCTTTACCTAAGTTTAAAATTTGTTTTTTCATTATTAAAAAATTATATCTATTAAAGCTCTGATCGGTTAAAGACAGTCAGAGTTTCTGTCTATTCTTCGCGAAAAAATATTTTTATTTCCCTAAATCCAATTGATTCTTTACCAAATGAAAATAGCTTCCTTTTAATGCTATCAGTTCTTTATGGTTTCCTTTTTCAATAATTTTTCCATCATCCAACACCACAATTTGATGTGCATTTCTAACTGTGCTCAATCGATGTGCAATTACAACTACTGTTTTATCAGCAAAAAATGTGTTTAACTTCCCCATAATCACCATTTCATTATTGGCATCTAATGCGCTGGTAGCTTCATCAAAAAACAAGAACTTTGGGTCTTTATATACTGACCTTGCAATCAATAGGCGTTGCTTTTGCCCTGTGCTTAGTCCAGAACCTTCACTTCCAATTTTTGTATTATATCCTAAAGGAAGCCCTTCTATATAATCTGAAATATTGGCTACATCAATGGCATGTGCTAGCTTTTTTGTATCCACATAATCTTCTCCAACTGCAATATTTTTGGCAATGGTGTCATTAAAAATATAGCCTTCTTGCATCACCACTCCACAATGGTCTCTCCACACTTTTTGTGAGATGTTTTTTAGGTTGAATTGATTCACCATTATCTCGCCTTTATCTATTTCATAAAAACGAAGTAATAATTTCATCAATGTGGTTTTTCCACTTCCACTAACACCAACAATTGCGGTGATTCTATTGGCAGGAATTTCTAAGCTTAAGTCTTTTAAAACTGGTTCTAGGCCTCCGGTATATCTAAAAGAAATGTTATTTAAGTTGATGGATGCATTTTCTGGAATGCTCGTTACTTTTTCATCTTCTGGCTTTTCTTCATCTTCCTTGTTGTGAATTTCTCCCAATCTATCTAAGGAGATTTTTGCATCCTGTACATCTCTCATAAAGTTAATAAGCTGTGTAATGGGTCCATTTAACTGCCCAACGATATAACTAATGGCCATCATCATACCTAAGGTAATCTCTCCATCTATTACCAATTTTGCAGAGAGTATGGTGATGAACATATTCTTCAATTCATTGATAAAGTTAGACCCCACACTTTGTGTTTGCTCTAAGGCCAAACTTTTGGTGGCTATTTTAAACAAGCGTGCTTGCACATATTCCCAGTTCCAACGCATGCGACGTTCTGCATTGTGTAACTTTATTTCTTGCATTCCGTTAATAAGTTCAATCACTTTACTTTGTTCTTGGCTCACTTGTGAAAAGCGTTTATAATCTAATTCTTTTCGTTTTTTAAAGAAAAATAACACCCACCCAAAATAAAGCACACTTCCAACTGCAAATACGCCTAAAATTTGTAGGCTATAATACCCAAGTACACAACCGAAAATGATCAAATTGAAAAAAGAAAATAAAACGGTTAATGAAGAAGTAGTTAAGATGCGTTCAATACGTTTATGATCGTTGATACGCTGCAATAAGTCTCCCGTCATTCGAACATCAAAAAACGAAATTGGTAATTTCATTAGTTTTATAAAAAAGTCTGAAATTAAAGAGATGTTGATTCGGGTACTTAAGTGGAGTAAAATCCAGCTTCTAATAATTTCAAGCGCTGCTTTACCTATAAATAAAAATAATTGTGCAAATAGCACCAAATAGACAAAGTTCAAATCTTGGTTTTTAATCCCAACATCGACGACACTTTGGGTTAAAAAAGGCAATATCAACTGCAATAAACTTCCTGCCAGCAAGCCTATTATTAGTTGAATTATAAATCTTTTGTATTTGAATAAGTATTTAAAGATAAACCCAAAGCCAAAAGGTTCGTCTTTATCAAATTCTGTTTGGTAAAAAAGAGGTGTTGGCTCTACCAATAAAATAATGCCTTCTTCTGTTTCTTCTGTAGCATTATTCCCAATCCACCTTGAGATAAATTCTTCTTTGGTATAGCTTAATAATCCATGTGCTGGATCTGAAATAAATACAACGTTTTTTTTTATCTTATAGACCACTACATAATGGTTCTTGTTCCAATGTGCAATACATGGTAACGGTGCTTCTAGTAATTTTTTATAGGTTAGTTTTACTCCTAAAGATTTAAAACCAATTGACTCTACGGCATCACTTAACCCAAGTAATGAACTCCCTTCTCTAGTGGTTTCACTTAAGGTGCGTAATTGCTGTGTATTGATAAGCTTACCATAGTGTTTGGCAATCATCTTTACACAGGTTGGACCACAATCTTTGGCCTCAGTTTGTTTATAGTGAGGGAACTTTTTCAATAGCTGTTTTTTTGATTTAGAATGAACCATTGCCAAATAAAAATTCAACAATGGTTTTTTTTAAAAATTGATAGAATATAAAATTAGCACCCAATTCTATGTGGATTTGTATATGGATTTACATCACATCCAAAAGGATCATAAAAAGGATTATTAGGATCAAAACAAACTGCGCTGGGCACATCACAAATTTCATTAAAATCACAATCCTCATTACTAAGACATTGCCCCATATACCCACCGTTAATTTGTTTTTGTTCCGCTTTATTTAAAGCCTTTCCTAAGTTTAAAATTTGTTTTTTCATACTAAAAAAATTAAAATAATTAAGCCTTGAATCATTTAAAGACACTCAAGGGTTCTGTCTATTCTTCGCGAAAAAAATATAATACCCGTAGTTTTTTAAAAATAATATTATAAAAGCCAGTTAATAGTGATAGATTTTTATCAAGAATCTTTAAATAAACAACGGGTTAAATTATAAAGGAGGTTTGTTAATAACAAACATAACAAGCTCCCCATTCCCATGAATATCCATATCCATGGCATTGTGCTTGTGATAAGTTCACTTTCATTCCACCGGTACCACCACAAACTGGAGGACCTCCTCCATGCACTTGTTTTTGTTCTGCTCTACTCAATCCTTTTCCCAAGTTTAAAATTTGTTTTTTCATTTTTTAAAAATTTAAAATAATTTATAACCTTGATTTTTTTTAAAGACACTCAAGGTTTGTGTCTATTCTTTAACTCTGTCTAGAAAATTACATCTCTACACAATTAGTTCCGCCTCCTAATACAGAACACGTATTGTTAGAAGGGTTCCACAATGGTTTATATACGACGCTTAATCCGAGACATTGTGATTCTATTGAGTTAAATACATAATAGCCACAAATTTGACTAAGATCTGGTATCCAACCTCCGTTAATTTCTTTTTGTTCTGCCTTATTTAAAGCCTTACCGAAATTTAAAATTTGTTTTTTCATACTAAAAAATTTATATAATATTAAAAACCTTGATCATTTTAAGACATTCAAGGAATCTGTCTATTCTTCGCAAGAAAATGTTACACTGCTTCTTCTATGATATCATCAATAAAAAAAGTAATGTCTTTTTTGTTGTACTCTTTAGGGAATAAATATCCATTGATAAATACCGCTGGAGTAAAATTAACAGCGTTATTTCCGCACCACTCTTTAGCTTTTTCTAAGTCAGAAATATGGTTTAAAAATGTAGTAGATTTCCATTTTTGCAACCAAACTTCTGCTTCCATATCTGAATATATCTCGTCCAAAGCTTGGAGTGCATCTTGCTCACTTTGATTTTTATATATTTCTAATAATTGATTTGAGATTTCTAAACCTTGGTTTGTTTCTGGGTTTGAAGTATTGATATTAAATCGAATAACCAATTGAATATCCTCTTTTCTGTTCTTCAAAATTTCATGAAATACTTGGTGTGCTTCTTTACAGAAAAAACATTTTGGATTGGTAACCAAAACAATTTGTAATGCTGCGTTTTTATTTCCGAAAACAAGTTCATGAAGCCCTGGTATCGCCATTTCTTTTTTATCGGTAGCTTTTAATGCGGTAATAAAAAGACCGGAATTTCTCTTAAACTTATAATGCTCTAATTGCAGCATATTAAATTCTTGAGCTTTCTTATAACCAGGCTTTATTTCTGCCCAAACTAAACTTAAAAACAAAAAACTAAAAAGGGTTAGAAATAACTCATTTGAATTCATAACAAATTCTAAGTCAAATAGTGTAAATGAAATTATTGCCTGTGCTAACAATGTTCCTAAAACCACCAAACATAAAGGGCACCATTTTTTGATAACTCTCCATTGGTAATACATAGAATATGGAATAAATAATATAGATAGGATACTTAAACTATTTATGAATACATAATTTGCATCAACCGCTGTTAAACTAACAAACAAAATTGTCAAAATAATCCCAAGAAAGTAGACGATCCCAACATCACTTAGTTTAAAAGTATTAAAGACCAACGCTCCTTTAGAATTTAAGACATCATCACAACTATTGTTTTCGGATGCCTCACAAAACTTATCTAAACTTTTAGAATGTAAGCCCAATTCTTTTTGAACAAGTAATACACTTATATACAAACCAATTAAAGAAGTTAATAAATAGCCATAACCAATAAAACTAATTGGATTGATAATTAAAGTTCCAATAATTAACAAAATAGAAATGCCAATTGTGCCCGTTTTTAATAGTGATTGACTATTAGAATTCTTTTTTGTTTCATCCTCATTTTTCTCAACTGCAACGATAACACCTGTCCATAAACTCACAAACTCTTTATACGCAACATGTTTTGTGGTTTTTGCATCATACATTAATTTTAATTCATTATTTTTTTTAACTACTAAAACAATTTTCTCGCTATTGTCTTCTTTTATATGTGCCAAAAAAGTAGTGGGTAATTCTGAGATTATTGAAACTTCTTTTGGTAATTCTGCAGCAACATTTTCAATCTTAAAATGATCAAATAAATCAGTTATTGCATTGATACTTGGAAAGTATGGGTGGGTTAATAATTGTAAGTGTAGTTCTTCTTTATTGAACGGTATATCGTTAGTAGATAGAAATAATTCTATCGTTTGTTTTAATTCTTTTTCCATAGGAGATTATTGGTATTAATAGCTTATTTTTGCCGCGAACATAAAGACATTTATGTCTATTCTTCGCGAGAGAATTTGTTCTTCCCCAACAATTTATTGTTGGGTTTTCTTTTTAAAAAAGAACACTTAAACATTTTCTGCTATCAAACCTACAAACATAAATTCCTTCAACCAATAGCAAAAAAATATAAATTATAGCAAAAAAATATAAATTATAGCAAAAACCACTCACGGTTTTCCGTTAGATGATTTTGCTATAAACATCACTGAAAACGGTGAGTGATTTTTAAAAAAATTATATGTACTTTTATTTTGAAAAAGAAAACATCCTCCTAATTGCTATGAATACTACCGCAACAGAATTAAAAAACATTAGAGAAAGAATAAAAAGTATTAGATTTAAAAAAGGGCTTACGCAAGATAATATGGCAGATATGCTAAACATAAGTCAAAACGCATATCATAAATTAGAAAATGGCCATAGTAAAATGAATCTATCAAAATTTATTGATATCTGTAAAGTTTTAGAGATTGAAACGATTGAACTAATTAACGGACCAGAACATACCCGTACGTTTTCTAAATACTACAAAAACCCGTCAATAAAGGTGTTGTAAATTAAATGTCTTTTTTTTGTTTTATTCCAAAAATCTACTCTAATTTTGCAGTGTTCTCATAAAGGGGTGCTTATTTTAAGTTGTAAGTCTTTAGTTGTTAATTTTAAGTTACCTGTTAACTCATCATTCAACATTAAAAATTCAAAACTTTAAAACAGGCTGAGATCATACCCAATGAACCTGGGCAGGTAATGCTGCCAAGGAAATGAATGTTATTGTTCAGATAAATTCTGCAGTAATAACAAAAACTAATTATTCAAAAATAATCACAAGAATAATTACCTCTTTTTATTCGTTTTAAGTTTTTTAAAATGAAAAAAATTACCATTTTTTTATTCTTGTTTGTAAGCATGCTTGCAAACGCTCAATCTTTTACTATTTCTGGTAAAGTAGCTACTAAAAACAATGCCCCATTGCCAGGTGCATCCGTTTTTATTAAAAGCTCAAAAAAAGGAACATCCACCGATTTTGATGGGAAATTTCAATTAAATGTATCAAAAGGAAGCTACACTATTGAAGTCCGTTTTATTGGCTATGCAACTGCATCAAAAACAGTAGAAGTAATCTATCAAAATTTGGTTGTAAATTTTAATCTACAACCAGAAAGCAATGTGTTAGATGAAGTATTAGTTGCTGCTGTTCGTGTAAAAGCAAATGCCCCTGTAACCCACTCAAACATGTCAAAAGAAGAAATTGCCAAACGTAATTTAGGGCAAGACATACCAATGTTGTTAAACTATTTACCCTCTGTTGTGAGTTCTTCTGATGCTGGTGCCGGTATTGGTTACACGTATATCAATGTTCGTGGTTCTAATTCAGAGCGTGTAAATGTTACTATTAACGGTATTCCTTATAACGATGCAGAAAGTCAGGGTACATTTTGGGTAAATATGGGCGATTTTGCCTCTTCTACTCAGAGTTTACAATTGCAACGTGGTGTTGGAACATCAACCAACGGAACGGCTGCTTTCGGAGCCAGTTTAAACATCTTAACAGATGCAATTTCTGAAAATCCGTTTGCAGAAATATCTAATTCTATTGGATCTTACAATACAAAAAAACATACTGTAAAATTCAGTACTGGTAAAATCAATGACCATATAGAAATTTCTGGGCGTTTGTCTAAAATCTATTCTGATGGATATATTGATAGAGCATATACTGATTTGAAATCGTATTTCTTACAAGCTTCTTATGTAGATGATAATACGTTAATAAAAGCATTGACATTTGGAGGAAAAGAAAAAACATACCAAGCTTGGTATGGTATTGATGCTAGTCAATTAGCCGCAGATAGAAGACAGAATCCATATACCTATGAAAACGAAGTTGACAATTACCAACAAGATCATTATCAATTTCATTGGAATGAAAAATTAAATGAGTTTTGGTCTACCAACATTGGATTAAACTATACCAAAGGGCAAGGATATTTTGAGCAATTTAAAGCTGATAGAGATGCTGCTGATTATAATGATTTAATTGTTGATGGAAGCGATGTTATAGTTAGACGTTGGTTAGACAACACCTTTTATGTTGCTAACTTTAATGCTATTTATAAAAAAGAAGGGCTAGAAATTATTTCTGGTTTCTCTTACAGCAAATACTCAAATCAACATTTTGGAGAAGTAATTTGGGGTGAAAATCTTGCCGCATCAACAACTATTAGAGATCGTTATTACGAAAGTAATTCTAAGAAAAACGATTTTAGTGCTTTCTCTAAAGCTACTTTTAAATTGGCTGACAAATTAACTGCATATGCAGATTTACAAGTTAGAAATGTAAACTTTATAACCAAAGGATTAACTTCTGACAGAGATCAAATAAATGTTGATGAAACTTATACTTTTTTCAATCCAAAATTTGGAGCGACATATACGTTAAACAATAATCAACATCTATATTTTTCTTTTGGTATAGCAAACAAAGAGCCTAATAGAAACGATTTTGAAAACGGAATTTCTACGCATGAGAACTTACATGACTATGAATTGGGATGGCGTTTAAAAAATGAAACTGTTACCTTGAATACCAATGTTTATTATATGTTGTATAAAAATCAATTGGTATTAACAGGGGCCATTGATAATGTTGGAGCACCTGTAAGAGCTACTAGTGGTGAAAGTTACCGATTAGGACTAGAGATTGATGCAACTGTTAAAATCTCAAATCAATTTAGTGTGAGGCCTAACATTGCTTTTAGTGATAATAAAAATACTGATTTTGTTTCTTCAGTTCATGGGAACTTAACTGACTTAGGAAAAACTAATATTTCATTTTCTCCTGCTATTATTGCTGGAAATGCATTGGTGTTTAGTCCTTCAGAAAATTTACAGTTTTCTTTCTTATCAAAATATGTTGGTAAACAATATATGAGTAATTTAAATAGTGCTGTTTCTAATACTGATGTACTAGATAGTTACTTTTCATCTGACTTGAACTTTACATATGTACTCAAATCGGAAAGCATTTTTAAAGAAATTGTATTTACAGGATTGGTAAATAATATTTTTAATACAGAATATGTTGATAGAGGGTATTACTATACCTATGATGACACTTGGTCTTCGTCAACTGAAACAACTACTTTAGATGGCGCAGGATACTATCCACAAGCGACACGTAACTTCTTAGTTGGAGTGACTTTGAAGTTCTAATTGAACTTCAGAATTAAAAAACACAAAAAAGCCGGTGCATTAGCATCGGCTTTTAATATTTATATCGGTTGTTACTTCTCTATTTCTAAATTTTTAGCTTTCCATGCTCTAAATCCACCTAGCATATTATACACTTTTTCAAATCCAGCTTCTTTATACATCTTAGCTGATTTTGCAGATCTTCCTCCAGAGGCACAATAGATTAAAACGGGGGTTGATTTATTCAAGCCTTCAAATGCTTTCACTTTAAAATCATCGGCCATATAATTGATCAATAACGCGTCTTTTAAATGTCCTTTTTCATATTCACCAGGCGTTCTAACATCAATCAATTGTGCTCCCTTTTTCTCGATCAGTTTTTGAAACTCTTCAACATTTACATCCATAAATGTTTCTGATTTCTTTTCTTGACCTTTACACGAAAGGAAACCTATCAATAAACATAGTAAAGCTATTTTTTTCATGTTGCTATCTTAAGGTAGATGGACATATTTTTTCTGTTCTTGGTATTCCAGTATTTTTAATTGCTCCATAACCACCAGCAACGTCTATTACATTATGAATTCCTCTGGCTTTTAAAATTGAAGAAGCAATTACAGAACGATATCCTCCTGCACAATGCACATAGAAATCTTTATCTGTAGGGAATTCTTCAATATGACTATTTAAATAATCTAATGGTGTACTTGGAGCATCAACAATGTGCTCATTCTCATATTCTCCTGGCTTACGAATATCAAATACAGGAACATTATTATTTGTTATTTCACTTTCCAATGTTTCTGCAGAAACAGAACGCAATGTATCAACTTCTTTACTAGAATCTTTCCAAGCGTTAAAGCCTCCTTTTAAATAGCCTAATGTATTATCGAATCCAACACGAGAGAGTCTTATAACAACCTCTTCTTCTCTTCCTTCAGGAACTACCAATAAAATTGGCTGCTCAATATCTTTAATTAAAGCACCAACCCAAGGAGCAAATCCTCCGTCAATACCAATAAAAATTGAACGTGGAATAAACCCTTTTATAAATTCTGATTGATGACGAACATCTAAGATTAACGCATCCGTTTCATTTGCAACTTTTTCAAAATCTACAACAGACATAGGTGCTGCACCAGTTTTTATAATTTCATCAATATGCTTATATCCTTCTTTATTCAATTTTACGTTTAATGGAAAATATGCTGGTGGAGGCAATAATCCATCAGTAACTTCTTTAATAAATTCCTCTTTGGTCATATCTGCTCTTAAGGCGTAATTTGTTTTCTTTTGGTCGCCTATAGAACCTACAGTTTCTTTGCTTAAATTTTTACCACATGCAGAACCCGCACCGTGTGCAGGATAAACTATTACATCATCTGCGAGCGTCATTATTTTAGTTCTCAAACTATCATATAAAAACCCCGCCAAATCTTCTTCTGTTAATACACCTACTTTTTGAGCTAAATCTGGTCTACCCACATCGCCTAAGAACAATGTATCTCCACTAAACAATGCATAATCTTTACCATTTGTATCTCTTAAAACATAAGAGGTACTTTCCATAGTATGCCCTGGTGTATGTAATGCTATAATGGTAACATCTCCTAGTTTAAATTCTTCAGTATCTGATGCTATATGAGCATCATAGCTTGTTTCTGCATTGGGCCCGAAAACAATTGTTGCACCAGATTTTTCAGCTAGCGTAACATGGCCGCTCACAAAATCTGCATGAAAATGTGTTTCGAAAATATATTTAATTTTTGCATTGTCTTTTTGTGCTCTTTCCAAATAAGGAGACACTTCTCTTAAAGGGTCTATAATTGCTACTTCTCCATTACTTTCTATGTAATAAGCTCCTTGTGCTAAACATCCTGTATAAATTTGTTCAACTCTCATAATCTTTTAATCTTTTTTATTTGTAAGTATGATGAATGTATTCTGCATACTTTTTTTGATGTTCTCTATCTCCCGTTTTATAAAACTTTACAGCTGTGTAAATATTCATAAAAAAGTGATCGAGATCTATTATATTTAATATTCCTGCTCTAAATAAGGTATCTCTAACAGGTCCTTTTACGCCTGCCAAATAAAATGTAATGCCTCTTTTCTTATAGTAACTAATTCGCTCCATTAACATTTCTGCGCCAGTGCTATCTGCTCTATTGATACTTTCTGCATCAATTACAATCAATTTTAGTGCCTTACCTTTTTTATCAGCCAATTCGTCAAGGTTATCTCTAAAATAACTCGAATTGGCAAAAAACAATTGCGCATCAAATCGAATAATAAGAACATCATCTTCAATAATTACATGCTTAAAACGATCGCTGTTTTTATAAAAATCTGAATCTGGAACAGCACCTAAAACTGCTATATATGGTTTTGATATTCTAAAAATTAAAATGACTATTGACAGTCCGACTCCTGCAAAAATCCCATATTCTATGCCCAAAAACAGGGTTGCTATAAAAGTGGTAATCAACAACCAAAAATCTAAATTATTTGTTTTTCGTAAGTGTCTTGCTTCCGTTACATTTACCAATCCAAAAACTGCAACTATAATGATTGCTGCTAATATTGTTTTGGGCAAATAATAAAAAACAGGCGTTAAAAACAACAACGTAATCACCACCATTCCTATAGATACCAATGCCGCCATACCAGTTGTTGCTCCTGATTCTTGATTGATCGCTGAACGTGAAAAACTTGATGTTGACGGATAGGCTTTAAATAATGAACCAACGATATTACCAAGACCTAATGCAACCAATTCTTGGTTGGGTCTAATCCTGTATTCGTCTTGTTTTGATTCTAAGGATTTCCCGATTGATATGGTTTCTAGGAAACCTACAAGAACCAATGTCAATACAATTGGCATGAGTTCTTTTAACTGATCAATATCAATTTCTGGCACTCCAAAAGAAGGTAATCCCGAAGGAACTTCTTTAATAATTGCAACATCTTCAAATGATTTTCCAAAATATTTTACTGCAACAATTCCTAATATAACAACAATTAGAGCATTCGGAATTTTCTTATTCACTTTTCTCAGTACAAGTATTATAATAGAAGCTACAATTCCAATGACAGTTGTATTGATACTCAGCGAGCTTATATTCTTCCAAATATCTATAATTACATATTGAATTTGATTACTTCGTTCAAAATCAACTCCAAATAAATTCCGAAATTGATTGAAACCAATAATCAATGCTGCTGCAGAAGTAAAACCAGAAATTACTGGTTTTGATAAAAAATTGACAATAAACCCCAAACGAAAAACCCCCATTAACAACTGAATTGTCCCAACCATTAATGCTAATAAAATGGCTATTTCAATATAACTATCTGAACCAGCCAATGCCAAGGTCGAAACTCCAGCTGCAACAATTAATGAATCCATTGCTACTGGACCAATTGCTACTTGTCTAGATGACCCAAATATTGCATACATCAATTGTGGTACTAAAGCAGTATACAACCCATATATTGGTGGTAAACCTGCAATAAGTGCGTAAGCGATTCCTTGTGGGATTAAAATAATTCCGACAGTAATACCTGCTATAAAATCTCCTCTAAATCGAGAGGTTGTATAGTTGGGTAACCATTCTAAAATTGGAATTATTTTTTTTATATTCATCTTGTAAGCATCAATAAAAGAGAAATTAGAATATGAGCCATTCTCAATTCTATCGTTTTTCAAAAAATCTTGATTTTATCTGTTTTTTATATGCGTTCTTTATTCATTTAACAATAAATTCTTGTCTCAAAAAACTAAAACAATCCTCCTTGCTTTGGCACTTTTTGTTTTCCTAAATGTTTATAGGCTGCTTCTGTTACTTCTCTTCCTCTAGGTGTTCTCATTATAAATCCTTCTTGAATTAAGAAAGGCTCATACACTTCTTCTATGGTCTCTGCATTTTCTCCAACCGCTGTTGCTAATGTTGATATTCCAACTGGACCGCCTTTAAATTTATCTATAAGTGTTATTAAAATCTTTGTATCCATTTCATCTAACCCAAATGCATCTACTTTTAAAGCTTGTAAAGCATATTGCGCAATTTCTATAGTAATGCTACCATTTCCTTTTATTTGTGCAAAATCCCTTACCCTACGTAGCAATGCATTTGCTATTCTAGGTGTTCCTCTGCTTCTACCTGCAATTTCAATGGCTGCTTCCATAGAAATAGGAACTTTTAATATTAATGCACTACGCTGAACAATGGTGGTTAACAATTCTTTCTTATAATAATTCAATCGACTACTAATTCCAAAACGAGCACGCATTGGAGATGTTAGTAAGCCAGATCTTGTAGTTGCTCCAATTAAAGTAAAAGGTTCTAAATTGATTTGAACTGTTCTCGCATTAGGACCAGATTCAATCATGATATCAATTTTATAGTCTTCCATTGCAGAATACAAATATTCTTCTACAATTGGACTTAAACGATGGATCTCATCAATAAACAACACATCTCTTTCATCCAAATTGGTTAACAACCCCGCTAAGTCTCCCGGCTTGTCTAAAACAGGCCCAGATGTCACTTTAATACCTACTTGTAATTCATTAGCTAATATATGAGCAAGTGTTGTTTTACCTAAACCTGGAGGTCCATGAAATAAGGTGTGATCTAACGCTTCTTCTCTTTGATTTGCTGCTTGAACAAATATCTTAAGGTTTTCAATTGCTTGATCTTGTCCTGTAAAATCATCAAATGTAAGTGGGCGTAGCTTTTTTTCTACATCCATTTCTTCATTAGAAAGATTTGTATTTTCAGGATTTAAGTTCTCGTTCATAAATGCAAATATAATTGAATTTAGGTTTCTAGTAAGTGATTAATGTTACACAAAAAATTGCATGAGCAATAAAAGTCTAATATACAAAAAAGCCTTTCCAAATTGGAAAGGCTTTTTTAGTTTCTTTTATATATTAAGATGGGTCTTCTCCATCTTTTAAAGGCGTAGTTTGTAACACAAAATCTTCTCCATGAATATATTCTCCGTTTTCATCAACCTTACTATAATCATAAGCCCAACGGTGCACTTCAGGAATTTTACCTGGCCAGTTTCCGTGAATATGCTCAACAGGTGTTGTCCACTCTAAGGTATTCGATTTCCAAGGATTCTGAGTTGCATTTTTACCTCTGTATATAGAGATAAAGAAATTCGCTAAGAATAATAATTGTGCCAATCCTCCTAAGATTGCAAACAAGGTAATAACAACATTTACATCTGCAACATCATCAAACATTGGAAAGCTTGTGTTGTTGTAATATCTTCTTGGTAAACCAGCCAATCCAATAAAGTGCATTGGAAAAAATACTCCGTATGCAGCAACCATGGTCAACCAGAAATGCCAGTATCCTAATGTTTTGTTCATCATTTTACCGTACATTTTAGGGAACCAATGATACACACCTGCAAACATTCCTAAAATTGCAGATACTCCCATTACTAAGTGAAAGTGAGCTACTACAAAGTACGTGTCATGCACATTAATATCTAATGCAGAATCTCCTAAAACCAATCCTGTTAAACCTCCTGTTACGAATGTAGAAACCAATCCGATAGAGAATAACATGGCGGGATTCAATTGCAAATTCCCTTTCCACAACGTGGTGATATAGTTAAATGCTTTTACAGCAGAAGGAATTGCAATTAATAAGGTTGTAAATGTAAACACAGATCCTAAGAAAGGATTCATTCCTGAAATAAACATATGGTGTCCCCAAACAATTGTAGATAAAAATGCAATTGCCATAATAGAACCAATCATTGCGCGATACCCAAAAATTGGTTTACGAGAATTTGTGGCTATAATTTCTGATGTAATTCCTAATGCTGGTAACAATACAATATATACTTCTGGGTGTCCTAAGAACCAAAATAAGTGTTCAAATAAAACGGGTGATCCTCCTTGATAATGTAAGACTTCTCCACTTATAAAAATGTCTGATAAATAGAACGATGTTCCAAAACTTCTATCAAATATTAATAATAACGCTGCAGATAATAATACTGGGAATGATACTACACCAATAATAGCTGTAATAAAGAATGCCCACATTGTTAATGGCATTCTTGTCATTTTCATTCCTTTTGTTCTTAAGTTGAAAATGGTAACGATATAGTTCAAAGATCCAATTAAAGAAGAGGCAACAAATATAGCCATTGATACCAACCATAAGGTCATTCCTAATCCAGAACCAGGAATTGCTTGTGGCAAGGCACTTAATGGAGGGTAAATTGTCCAACCTGCAGAAGCGGGTCCAGCTTCAACAAATAAAGAGATAACCATGATGATACTAGAAATAAAGAATAACCAGTAAGAAATCATGTTTAAGAACCCTGAAGCCATATCTCTAGCTCCAATTTGCAATGGAATAAGTAAGTTAGAAAATGTACCACTTAATCCTGCCGTTAATACAAAGAATACCATAATAGTACCGTGTATTGTAACCAAGGCTAAATACATATCTGGATCCATTACTCCATCCGTTTGATGACTTCCCAAAAAGGCTTCAATTATTGTAAATGATTTCTCTGGCCATGCAATTTGCAAACGAAATAACATAGACATAAACACTCCAATAATTCCCATAAAAATACCAGTTATTAAAAACTGCTTAGAAATCATTTTGTGATCTTGACTAAAAATATATTTAGTTACAAATGTTTCTTTATGATGATGATCTGACATATCTTACTTTTTATTGTCTTATTTAAATATCTTATTTAATAGCTAATTCTTGTCCTAA
>MAAC01011152.1_pt2 | contig 54880 bp, 54 predicted proteins | sample 1115981 | NCBI WGS metagenome assembly MAAC01 (sample SAMN04961126, study PRJNA320927) | seawater metagenome | isolation source: sample BD02T64 sea water enriched with oil for 64 days | place: USA:Gulf of Mexico | collected 2013-07-27 | reverse complement strand
CTCTTTCTCGGAATTCTGTGGTATATTCTTTCTTTGTTCGCTTGCTCACTGCTTTCTCCTCAATTTCTATTCATAGTTTAAATGAAATTGAGTGTCCGGGTTAGTGTAGCCAGACCACTTTGGGGGATTTTGTGTCAGTTGGTTCTGCTGTTATCGAAAAATTTGTACACATAGGTCTTGCCTCGGTTGTAAGCGTTGAGTAAACAAAAAAGGAGGGAGTTGAGTTTTTTCCTCGTCATAAGAAAGGCTAGCTATATTGTTAAACAAAATTATTACTTTCTATTACAACGTGCATAAAAGGTAAGCGATCACTGAAAAACGTAGCACTACCTTAGCGATTCAATTCAGTGTGCTATGGTTAATTTTGAGAGCCATGCTCTGCCAATTTTTTACAGCGCAAAAGGAGTTCAATAATTATGCTCGATACGGATCATTATGTGTTACTACCAAAAAGTGGATTTATTGAAAAAACGGATGATAACGCTGGCGGGAGCATGCACGACTTTCCCCATCAAGAACTCGAGTCAGGTCATCATGAAATGCATATTGAAATTGAGGGGAACCGGCACCTTATTAAAGTGATCGATTCTGTATGTGAGGGTGGTCCAAAACTTATCGAAATGGAAAAAATATTGGGTGATAAGTATGCCGCGAGTGAAATGACGTCTGATTTTCGTCTTGTTAAGGCGGGTCGTTATAGAACTTGTGGAGTTGGTGCCAGCAACATGCAACCAAAGCAGGCATTAAGCGACACATTGTCAGAAAGTGTCGATTCTGATTTTATTAAATTGTCGATTACGGTAACGGATGCTACGACGGGAGAGGGTATACCGGATGCTTCTGTTATTGCTTATTTTGATTTCGCCAATAAAAAAGGATCAACCGGAACGACGGACTCACAGGGGGGAGCAACGTTAACGTGGTCTAAAAAATTGCCAAAAATACCTCAGTTGTTGGTGATTCCTTCCAGTGATCTACCTATTTATTGGGGCGTCAATGAACTTAACGTGGCGACGCAAGCGCAGATGAATATTACGATGGATGCGGTAAATACCGATTACTGTGATAGCGTACGAACTCTGTACCCAGACCCTAGCTTTGATACTAGTTTGGGGATTGTTGTCGGCATAGTGGATACCGGTGTCAGTCAACATGAGGGCTTAAACCTCATTGGTGGTGAGAACCTTGTTAAGGGTGAGTCCCCGGGTGATTATGGTAGCAATGGTGATCCTCACGGTACTCATGTTGCGGGTATCACTGGCGCGTATGGGAAAATTGATGGCATCGCCCCTGGAGTGGCACTGCGATCTTATCGCGTATTTGGAAAAGGAAGTTCTGATGCGGCGGGCTTTGATATTGCCAAGGCCGTGAGCGTTGGGGTTAGTGATCAGTGCGATGTTCTTAATTTAAGTCTTGGTGTCAGTGATAACGATATGTTGCTGGAGGAAGCTATCGAGCATGCGAGAAATAGCGGTACGCTTGTCATTGCCGCTGGCAATAATAATTATGGCGGAGAGGTTGGTTACCCGGCGGCTTTTCCCAATACCGTGGCTATTTCTGCGATGGGGCGAGTGGGTACTGTGCCGACTGGCTCGCAACCGGAAGTGGATCTCTCCAGTGACGAAGGGTCTGATGCGAATAACCGTCTTGCAACCTTTACGTCTGTGGGGAAGCAGGTGGATTATATCGGGCCTGGTGTGGGTGTTATCTCCACGATTCCCGACAATCTATATGGTCAGCTGAGTGGTACATCGATGGCTTGCCCAGTGGTGTCCGGCTGTATGGCATCTATTTTGGCAGGAGATGCGGCGGTGAACAAAGCAGAGAGAAATCGTCAGCGCTCAGATACGATGGCAACCCTGCTTCAGGAGTCTAGCGACTCCCTAGGGTTTAGTGTGATAGAGCAAGGTGATGGGTTGCCTAAGTCGACCTGAAAATACAGGACGCTAGGGGGGCTGCCCTACCGATTGGCAAAGTGGTAGTAGGGCTGTCCCCCAGCCGCAATTTGTGCGAGCGACCAGTTATCGTCAATAGGAGAAAAGCGCATTTTGGTGGGTACCATGTGTAATCCCCCGGGTAATGCACGGGATCTACTGGTGTCCATAATAACTTCCGCGGAGACTCCGGAGATTAATTGACGTTCAGGGTCGGGTAGAATATCGAGCTTATTGATGCTTAGGAGTAGTCGCGTCTTGGATTCAGTCGGGGTGCTTAATATCATAATCATCCAGATATCAAGCATCGTCATTAAGCTGGAAGCTGGGCTGAAACCACCGCGGGGAATATCCAGTGCGGTGACTTTTGACTCGAGTTGTAATCGAAAAAGGTGATGTTGTTGTGTTACCTCTAACCCAGGTGGCATTAGGTTCATGGTAAATGAATTGAAATGAGCAAAACGTGTTACGGGTTTATTGGGAATGGCAACACCGATAAAATTCAATACTCGGCCACTATTAAGAGCGAACTTTCCTGAGATCGAGGATTGTTTGATTTTATCGGCAATAGAATCTGGAAATCCCTTGGCGGCGTCACACACGAATAGAGACATTTCGTTGGTGACCAGTTTTTTGAAGATTGCTTTTCGCAAGCTAATGATGTGCTCTCCCGTGAGCAATAATTCTTCAGCCAGTGTGGCCAAATGAAATAACATCACTGGGCCGTGAACATTAGTCAAGGATTCAGCAGAAAAGAAGAGCGGGGATTCTGCTGAGATAAAATCATTGCCTTGTTTTTGCAGTACGCTATATTCTGCTTTCCAGTGTTGTGCAGGTGTTGGTGGTGAGTTGTCAAAAATGCGTTGATCAAGTGTCGCGGCATAGTGATCAAGCTGATCAATCTGAGATGTGATTCTATCCAATTGAGTGCTTCTAATTTTTGATGTTGGCGTAGCGTCAAATTGTGCCGTGAAGTCTTTCAGTAATTTTGGCCGAAGATTGCTGCGAATCCAGATGGATGACGTTAACGCAGATTCAGGTGAAAGACTTTGAATGTCGGGCAGGGATTTTATCGGGTCGGCTATTTCGTTCATTGTGTCATCCTCATGGCAGCATAGAGCCAGGGCAAGTCGTTTTGAAGGGAGCCGGGCGGTACGCAAATCTCTAATACTGTCAGTGCGTCAAGCCCTAGGCTTTGGTCAAGACCAGAAATCAGTTCTTCTTCATTTGTGCAGCGCCGATACGCAATGTCAAAAGCAGCGCTGATACGTTCGAAATTCATATTTGGCTTGTTGCGAATGGTGTGTGTGTAATTGCTTACGGTGTGACATGACAGTAAATCGAAAATTGCGCTGCCTTCATTATTCATGATGCATATAGTGCCCCGCAGTTTGGTTCCTGTCGCGATATGTAAGGCAGCAATGTCGTGAGCTGCGGCCTGGTCGCCCATTAGGAGCAAGCCATGACCCGAACAAGATTGTAGTGCCCCTAGAAAAGTGCTGATGGTGCCATCTATACCACTCACACCTCGGTTAACGAGGAAGCGTTGTGGCTGATTGTTGGCATCACAGAATACGTTGGCATGACGAATCGACATGGAATTCGCTGCGTGAAAGACACTGAATCCTGTCGCCATACAAACCTTCCGGGCGGCCAGGCATTCGCTCCACGATAAACTGGATAGGAAATCTTCTTTTGTTTTTTGTGCGGAATCTGCCGCCGTTAACCAATGGTTTGTCCAGGATTGATCGCCAGTGGCTAGAGCGTTAGCGAGGTCTTCAATTGCATGGGATGCAGTAGGGCAGTGAACGGCTTCTGGATTCAAATAGTCCGTGGTGTCTTTTTTTCTACCTAATAACACGACGGGACAACGACGAGATTCTAGATAACGCTGCATCAATTGAGAGATCGGTGCTTCACCTACACGGATAATAATATCGGGTGCTAGGCTAATTATGCCTGGAGATGAAACCACAATATCCCCGTTCCATATGAGGGTAGAGAGGGTGTTGGGCCGCCTTAATTCAGATGATACATCGGCTACAACAGGGAAGTTGGATTGTTCCGCTAATAGTTTTATGTGGTCGGGTTCTATCATGGCATCTGGGCCAATGACGATTAGCCCCTTCATACCACCACGCAGATCTAATGGGCGAAGCCATTGGCTGTTTTTGTCGTTTTTGTTTGCCGGCTGTTGGTAGGTTGTATATTGCGGTGTGACTGGCGGCAGAAACCAACTCAATTCAAGATCAGGCGCAGTCCAGTCAAGTTCTGGGTCAGTGCTCGTCGCTTGGCCATGTTGGGGAATATTAATGTGCAACGGCCCCACTGTGTCAGGCGAGCTTAGGTATTTGAAGAGCGTCGTCAATGTCGCTTTAAGGCTAATGAGTCCGGCAACAGACACATCAGGATCGGGCAAGTCGATAGCGGCTTCTACACTCGCCCCACAAAGACCCAGATGATCTGTGCATTGCGGGGCACCGGAATGTCGAATCAGCGTCGGTCGGTCGCAGGTCAATAGAATAAGAGGCACTTTGCAGGCATACGCTTCAACAAGAGCCGGTAGGAGATTGGCAACTGCACTGCCAGATGTTGTGCATATCGCGACGGGTTGCTTGGACATTTTTGCGAGGCCTAGTGCATAAAATGCGCCCGATCGTTCGTCATTAAACACCATGTTGTCAATATCGGGGTGTGTATCGAAAACAGTCGCCAGTGCAGCAGATCGACCGCCAATACAAAGCACCGCATGCTTGACACCTATGGTCTGCAGTTGTTGAACCAACACTCGGCACCAAATACTGTTACGATTTTTGAAAGTGGTTCGAAGAAACTGGCTATCTTGTGCTAGTGCTGACGGCTGTTCTTTAGGATTTTCGGTCGTAAGTGCTTGATTCATGACGCAACGCCCTGATAAAGAAGATCCAATATTGTTGAGGGTAGTGGCGGTAAGAAATCTTCAAGTTCGTGTCCGTTAGGTGTGTTGATTTCTGGATATTTTTCAGTAACGTCCTTCGCCAGAAGTTGGCCCATTTTACTCATGCGGTTAAGCTGGGATTCGATAAATTCAGGAAGGTTTGCGGTGTATTGGTGATGGTGCTGGTGAACCTGGCGTAGCAGGGTGATAAGCTTATCCTGCAAATCGGGTGCATCGGTTTCTAGTACGCATTCTGGCGCATGACGTTCTGCCTGCAGATTACGGATACGTTCGTCCATGGTAATGCCAATGCCAGGAACCCCTCCTGGTATGCTTGTGACTAGCGCATGGTAGCGGGAACTAACCATGATATGTGCTTGGCGCAGCACGCTAACTATATCGTACATTGAATAGTCACCGCTCATAAATATCGGTGCTGGTGATTTCAATAAACTATTCAAGTCTTTGCAGGCGGTTCTATCAAGTGACTCCATACCAGCAATGACGATAAAACCGCCGCTCTCACGCTGAAAAGTGTTTAACGCCTGAGCGATGGATTGGATATAATGTTGGTACTGCCCCCGAGATTCTTCCGAATCGTGATGAAAAAAAATGGAGCGATGGTGAATATCCTTGAACTCCCCGGAGGTAGATAGCGCTGCGGCCTTTTCTAAATCTGGGCGGACGGGCCACCAAAATGGATTAATGGGGGCAACACAAATTATCGGGTCTTTTCCATTCCATCCCACCTTCATCAATAATTTTCTGGATTTTTCGGGTGAGGATGGGGAAAATGTCCATGCGGTATCTGCACCAAGTTCAGCCGGCAAGTTGAGGTCCTTTTCAATTAACCGCTTTGAGGGTTCACTTCTGGCAATGAGTAGACTGTCTTTGCAGAGATCGGAAGCAAATTCAGCGACAAACTTGTCCATTTTACCCGCTTCCGCACCATAGGCGACACTGACTTTGTTTTCTGATGCTGCTAACCCCAGCGCACCGATTAAGGAAATCGCCATGACATTAGAGAATTGGGATTTAAACAATGAGCCTTCGCATACAATGACGCCATCGTATGGCGCAAAGAGGGCGTCGGGATCGTTGGTGCTGGCTTCCCACGGAAGGGTGTTGTAAGCACCGTAATGTAGTGCCTGTGGACTGGTGTAGGCGAGCTTAACTTGTTTGGGTTGAAAAATATGCTGGATTTGACGGATGATTTCATTCATCCGAATATCCGCACCGACGTTGCCAGACCCACAATAGCCACTTAATAACAATGTTCTGGGAATAGGCGTAGTGCTTTTAGGGTGACGAAGCGTAGACCCAAGAGCATCGGCGCGCCGTTGTTCTACTAGGCGCTGGAAGTGTGCTAAAAGTTGTTTTTCCATGGTGATCCATTTTGCACCAAGTATAGTGTTCACCGAAGCCCTGGTGCTTTAGTTTATTATTCTGAGACTGCAAACAATGGCGACACAGATGCTCGCTATTGTTTGCACAATAGAGGGTGGGTTATATTTAACAACTTTCCATTTCTTCGAGCGTATTGTGAGCGTCTTCTTCAGTCTCGCTATCGAAAGTGATCGTGATTTTTCGCCAAGGGTAACTGAGTTGTTCTCTTTTTGATATGCAGAACAGCGTGGGGCGACCATCGTAAAATGTAGAGCGCTGAATGTTCATTGTCTCTGGTATCACAATGCCTCTGCGATTGAGTTCTTCGCTATTAAGGAAGACGTCCATCACAAACTGAGGACGACTTTCTAATGGAAGATCATACATCTCAGTGATTGCCTGACTAAATTGTGATCCCAATACGAGGTCTGCAATATCCAAAACGGCTCGGTATATAGTTTTGCGAATGATCTCTGGGCTTTGCGGCGTTTCCGGTAAAGCATCGCTACCTGCTCCCCAAGCGGAGGTGTCATAAGCAGAATTCGGCATGGAGCCATAGGATTTCCAGGAAGACTCTGCATCAGAACCGGGCTCTAGCCCTGGGTTTTGTACACCGTTGCTTTGAACAAATGTGGGTTTTTCAAACGTTCGTGGAGAAACACGAAAAGAATCAGGGACAGGAACGCCAAGTTCTTTCAGCGCGTCGGGGTGTACTGCATCGGAAAGAGAGATTCGCTCTTCATCGGGGGCTTCCCGAACTTTGACCATCTTGTCTACGACAGTAGGGTGGCTTCCAGTGTTAGATAAATCTTCTGCTAACTTTGTAAAATACTCGCGAGTATATCTCATGATTAGTATCCTTTTTTATTGGTGTTATCCTTAAGACTAATTCTAATTCGGCCGTGTAGAGGAGCCGTTACGATTCTGGTGAAACGAGAATTGAAATAATGGTAGTACATAATAAAGCTAGCAATAGATATCACGACAATTATTTTCGATCTTTTATTTGAAACAGATAAAGATAAATGGATGTAGATTTAATATTAATCGTATTAATTAGTTTATCGTTAAAAGCATTTGTTAATTTGACAAAGTATATGTGCTGACTAATACTGGAAAAATCGTCGAAAAACCTATGGCGATAAATACTTTATTTAATATTTCATGGAGAACATTATGAGTAATAACTCAGGATCAGATGCGCTTAAAAAAGTTAGAGATGCAGGTTTAACAAAAGACTTTATGGACGATCCAGTGGGTACCTTAGGTAAGGCCGGTGTAGATACCGGTGATCTAAAAATTCACAAAACAACCGTAGCGGAAGGGGCAACTCATGGCGCCTGCGCTTCTGTCGGTTGCGTGGCCTGTGCGTCAGTGGGTTGATGTATTAGAACGGCCCTTCGGGGCTGTTTTTTGTTTGTACCGTCCACAAATTCCTCATAATAAGAAGGATGCCAATGAAAAGTAGTGGCGATATAGCGCCTAATTCCGCATACAAGACCTCCGACACCACAAACTTAGACGATATGATAGCCACTGACCGGTACGCGAATCGATCGGATATTTTTGACGACTTAATCGCAAAAACCAATGATCACTTTTGGGATCCGATGGATGTACGTTACGTCGATTATTCAGAAGAGTTCGATATCCAATCAGATTTTGTACTGCCTCCTGAATTATTCCCTGAAATAAATACAGTGCAGGTACAGTCTCTTTCCGATGAGATGAGACTTAAGCTAATTAACGAAAATACGCGCTGGATGATTTCTGGATTATTGCACGGTGAACAGGCAGCGTTAATGCTTTGCTCACAAATGAGCATGAGTCTGCTCGACCCTGGTGCGCAAGAATATGCCGCTAATCAAGCACGAGAAGAGGCAAGGCATGTAACGGCATTCAGTCGCTACGTTAATACGCGCTGGGGTAGCCCTTATCCAGTGGGGGATGTGTTAGGCGGATTGCTAAATGAACTGATAGATACCCCTCTTGTCTATAAAAAACTGATCGGTATGCAGATACTCGTGGAGGGTTTGGCTATGGGGCTGCTTGCCGTTATATATAGCATGAGTGCAGATCCCTTGCTTAAACGAATATCACAGCTAGTGATGACGGATGAAAGTTTTCATCATAAATTCGGTAAAACATGGGCTGAAAAAACCGTCCCAAATATTACACAAGAAGAGCACCTGCAGATTGAAGATTGGGCGGCTCTCTGTTTCAAAAAGCTAATGAATAATCTCGTGGATATTGAGCAGCGTCATCTAGTGTTTTCTTCGATTGGTTTAGATTGGCGGGAAGTCAAAAAAAGCTATGAGACCGATTCGAGTGTTGAAGATAAGAAAGCTCAGCTGCAACAGCAAGGGAATGTTTTTAGAAGTTTGGCTAAAACATTGATTAAATCCAATATCGTGACGGATCGAACACTGTATTTGTATGATCAATGGCTTGATGTAAAGACGCTTGAAGGTGAGTCGGATGCACTGGAAGTGGTAAGTGAGCTCGTGTCTAAGCAAGGCGTTGACTTACTTAAAGAAATAAATAGGAAACGCCGTTCTTGGATCTAAGACCGGCGCTCCTTATCTCGATGTAATCAAGTGTAATAATATTACGCTGCTTTGTTGTCTTCTAGGATTTCATTGTCAAACGTGAATGTCACTTTTCGCCAAGGATATCCAAGTGCTGTGATCGCGGATACACAGAACAGGGTAGGTCGACCATCGTGAAACGTGGATCGTTGGATTGTCATGTTGTCGGGCACCGTAATATCTCTCTTGGCGAGTTCCCGGTTGTTCATCACAACGTCCAAAATAAAGTCAGGTCGATCTTCTGGAGACACTTCCGCTAATTCGTTCAATAGGTTACGAAAGGGTACTTCTGATACAAATTCGGCGATGTCGTAGAGCCCGTCTTTCAGGTGTTTCGCGATGGTTTCTGGTGCAGCCATCTCTTCGGGTTGACCAGGGATCGGCTCATCAGGGAAAGAGGAGCGGTCATAACTCTCGTTGATAAAACTATTTCGATCAGATCCTGGTTCCTTTCCTGGCAACTGTGCGCCGTTTTGTAATGAGTATTCTGGTTCTTCAAAAGTTCGGGGGACGACTCGAAATCCTTCAGGTGTTTCTATGCCCTCTTGGCGAAGCCTGTCTGGAGTGATCTTTTCGGCGAGCGCGTATTGTTCGTCGGGCCCGCTCGACTTTTGTATTTTTTCTATGTGGGAGAGAAATGTGGGGGCGGTAATTACGTTTGCCAATTTGTCTGCTAATCCGGTTAAATATTCTGCAGTTACGTTGTACATAATTTTAATGAGCCTAGTTTTTATGGTGTTTTTGTCAGAGTGAAACAAGACTGCTCCGCTGCGTGTTGTTCACTGATATTGATATTGTCGAAAAACATCTAGAGCATGGTTTTATGGGGCTTCAAAATTCGACACAATGTTAGTGTAGTTACAATATTTTCTGTTTACAAAAACCTTTTAATGAATTTATAAACAACATGTGATTTTTGGCTGGCGTGTAATGTGGTGTAATAAATCGTTACCAGGGATAGGCTATACTGTTGATGCTCGGAGGTATAGGAGGGTCCGACTTGCCGTTAAAGCGTGTTTATGAAATGTTGGTTTACAAGAAGTTGTTGAACTATATCTTTGTAGTCTTCTCGTTTTCTTAGCCAAATAACTTTGACCATATTGTTTTTTTGCGTTGCGGCATTCTTGTTGCTGCTTATCTCAAATGATGAGTCTCTTATGACTTCGAAGTCATTCATATATGATTTTATATCTGCGGGGGCATGCATATAGATATAGCCTGTATTTTTTGAATAGGAGGAAATTCTCTCCTTAGCATCAGGATCGTATATATAGCACAGTAGATAGTTTGATGCTGTCTTACGAATAGAATCTAGGTAGGCGGGCAAGTCTGCTGGAGAAATCTGGTGCAGGTTTAACCAATCAAATATGTCGGTGTTGTCTGGGATTCCGATTAGATGCTGAGTTGCTATTGCTTCGAAGGTAAATTGAGGGTGTCGATTACGTGCTTTAGAAATGGCGGAGTCCGATATGTCTGTGCCAACAAGATTATCTGAAGGGAACCCTATTTCTTCTAGTTTCTGTAATGTATCACCAATACCGCAGCCGACGACAATGGTGTCAGTGTTGTTGTTGAGTCCCTTTAGGTACGATTTAACGGTGTCGTGTATTTCATGTCCGTACCAAGGTAGTAGCGATGAATCACCACTTGTGTAAACACTATTCCAGGTGTCCCTGGATCGTTCTTCAAAGGCGTTGTTTGTCATCCAATCAATCTTTTGGGGTTTCTCTCCTTTATTCATTGCAAGAAATACCGGGATTTTTTTTGTATCTACAATATCGATGGGATAAGAGGTGAGTGCGTCACGAATCCCTTCTTCCAAAGGAATTGTTGGGACGAAATCTATATCTCGCTGTAATTTAGATACATCGTAACAATGAGGGAGTAAAGTCATCTCCCAGCCCTTGCCATACGCTTCTTCATAAGTGATGGTGTCGATATGAACGGTTTCCGTCAATAGCTCACCCAGGCGGGTAATATATTCTCTGGCTGAATAAACTGTGGGGTTCATTACGTTATAGGCTTGATGAAAGCACTGTGCCTTATTGGCCACTCTAAGGAATGTTTCTGCTAAATCTAATGGGTGTAGAAAATTGAAATCAGAGTCTCCGCCATTAAATAGTGTTAAGCGCTCCTGGCGTTGAATTCTGTCGACGATGAGTGGGTCACGATTATGGAGGGGTAGGTTTCCCAGTAAGGAACGTTTCCCCAAAATATGATATGGACGTAATAGGGTGACGTTTATGTCTTTCTTTGATGACCAAAATTCTTCAATTTCGAGTTTAGAGTCAACGTAACCGCCATAACATCCCATACTTGCACTCGCGGTGTTTTCCGATATGGCGGTAGTGGGGTATATGCTTCGATCGTAGATTAAGGATGTACTAAGTACAACGATATGGTCTGTTTTGTTCTTAAATAACGTGTACGTCTGAAAGGCGTCTGTCACTGAATATTCCACGATATCGTAGACAACGTCGAATTGGGGCAAGTCGCTAATAATAGAGAAATAATTTCCAGCACGCTTGTCGGCGACAATATGTGTAATGTGTGCAGGTAGGTTGTTATTTTCATCTATTGAGATTGTCGTCACATGATGACCTTGCTGATGGGCCAGAGTTGCCACAGTCGTCCCAATGGTTCCCGTACCACCAATGATAAGAATTTTCTTTTTCATAATGTTTACCCCAATCCTTGTTTTGACGTTTGATCAGGGTTTGAATCTAACAAAGGGAATATTTTGGTAGTATTACAATCAATTACAATTATTCCTTGTGTTGATGGTGTCGTTGCTGTCGATAATTAGTGTTGTAATAGGGTGTAATATACTTCGGCTTCGCTTTGTTCTATAAGCATCGTTGAGTCAGAATATTGGGAAAAAATATGGCAACGTTATTGAACACTCGAACAGAAGAGCGCGTACTTCTCCATGTACAGCATACATTTGGCAGGCCGTTTCAAGAAAATAGTGAGGCGTCGGGTAATACAGCGCTCAATTATTCCGAGGCGTCTCGTTCGCACGCTATGATCGCATGGGACGGAGATGAATGGACCTTGCTGGATAGCAGTACAAACGGTACGTTTGTGAACGAGGTGCGTGTCGCTAGTAGGGCGGAAAAAAGACTATACCAAGACGATGTGATTAATTTTGGCGGCTACAACAAGGAAAGTTGGAAAATTATTGATATAGCTGCACCTCGGAATATCTTGTTGCCAGTTACCAGCGGGCTTTTACCGATATTTGTCGATGATATCGTCGTACTGCCTTCGGAAGAAAATCCGGATATTACAATCTATATGGCTATGGATGGAGGCTGGGTCTGTGAAAGTGAAGCTGGATTATCGGCAATTAAATCAGGAGATCTGGTGGGGACGCAAGACTGTGTTTGGCGTTTTCATGAGGGGCTGTCCAGTGTAAAGACCAAATCTGTAGAGGTTGGTATTTCTGCTAGCTCCACACATGTTCAGTCTGTATTTGACGTGAGTCAGAACGAAGAGCATGTGTCGTTAACGATCAAAATTGATGATCAAGAAAAGAATTTTGGTCAGCGCATTCCCCATTATTTGATCCTATTATTGGCACGTAAAAGGATCGCTGATCAAGCTGCTGGAATCGATGATCGAGAGCAAGGGTGGATAAGGAAAGAGTTACTTTCACGAATGTCTGGCTTAGATGAGAATTATATAAACATTCAAGTGTATCGATTTCGAAAGAGCTTGCTTAAGGTTTTTCCCGTGTGTTTGGAGTTTATAGAAAAGAGAAGAGGTGAAATTCGCTTTACATGTAAAGCGATAGAAATAAATGGAGGGTCGCAATTCGCCAGTACACCCTAAATATAACAACTGTTTTTTTGTTTTTTGTTTATTGTCGGGAGTAGTCTACTATCTATTAGGATTGCCCCGCATGGTTGGCGTGAAGGTACAGAGGGCAAAGTCTAAAAGGTTTCTATTATGGTGACTGCATATCAAGAAATTAGAGGTGATCTGAATACCGGCGATATTGTATTGTTTTCTGGAAAAGGCGGTATAAGTGCTGGTATTAAATGGGGTACATTGAGTAAGTGGTCTCATGTGGGTATGATCCTAAATTTTCCTGAATATGATTTCGTTACCGTTTGGGAGTCGACTAACTTGGACAATACCATTGATCTAGATACTGCTATTCCTAGAAAAGGCGTACAGCTTGTACCCTTGAGTGCAAGAGTTAACGGATATAAAGGCGACATAGCGGTGAGGAAACTCATTGGTGTCAACCAAGATGCGATGGACATCGGGGCACTTATGCAACTGCGTAAGGAGATTGCGGGTAGAAAATATGAAGAAAGCGTTATCGAGCTATTTAAAGCTGCATATGATGGTCCATTAGGAAGGAATTCTGAAGATCTATCCAGTTTGTTTTGTAGTGAGTTGGTGGCTGAGGCCTACCAAAGGTTGGGGCTGCTAACAGAAGTTAAACCGTCAAATGAATACACGCCTGCTGATTTCTCAGAAAAGAGAGCGTTATCATTGGAAATCGGTACATTAGGAGGCGAAATACTTATTAGAGATGAGTGATGCTGCGTATTTTCTATAGAGGATGATTAATGACCAATCTGATTGCTGAACCAGATGCACAAGAATAGTTAGGTTGAGTAGTGCAGCACTTTTCTTTGCGTAGCGATATAGTATCCTCAAGCTATCGTAAAACAAGGAGCGTCTACTATGAAACGACACTATCTGGCTTTTTCTTATCTGTTTATTCTGGCTATTAGTTACCCTGTGAATGTTCACTCTATTCCTGCGTTCCCAGGTGCGGAAGGTTATGGTGCTGAAACGGTGGGGGGCAGGGGTGGTGATGTTGTTAAGGTCACAAATTTGAATGATAGTGGGCCTGGGAGTTTCAGACAGGCCGTCGAAGCGCCGTATCGACATTGGCGCTATGGAACTTACCAATATGAATCACTCGATGATTATCACGCGAGGCTTGAAGTCTCTGGCCATAAGATTGTTGTGTTTGACGTGTCGGGTATTATCAATCTTGAATCCAGTCTGAGTATTTCGTATCCGTTTATAACGATCGCGGGCCACACTTCACCGGGTGGTATTTTGGTTACAGGGTACCAAACCACAATTCGAACACATGATGTCATTATGCGGCATATGAGGTACAGAGTCGGCTCTCACAGGATTGCCGATGGGGCAGATCCAGAAAAACTCGACTCATTCGATATTCTTGGTGTTGGCTGGAATGGAAATGATGAAGTTTACAATGTGATTATCGATCATTCCTCTTTTAGCTGGGGTGTGGATGAAACCTTTACCGTATCAGGCGGAGTGAAGAGCACCACGATTCAATGGTCGATTATCTCAGAAGGGTTAAGCCATGCTGGTCATCCTAAAGGCGAGCATAGTAAAGGGTTAATGGTTTCGGGAAAAGGCCAAGGTACTTATCCAGGCACAACTATTTCGTTGCACCATAACTATATTGCACACAACAATGCGAGAAGCCCGCTGATATCTTCTCCAGAAGATGTCGATATGACCGTGAGCGCCGTAAATAACGTAATGTATAATTGGAATGGTGGGTCATCCCCTCAGAGTGAAGGGTCAACAAAAATAAACTGGGATAACAATTATGCAAAGCAGGGGGTGAACTCCAATGATTATTCGTTTGAAGTTCAGCATTCAATTCCATTTTTACCGGCAGTTCCGCAAATATATGTTTTTGGTAATATCGGCTCTACACGGTTAAGTCAATCTGAGCCTCAGTGGAATGTCGGTGCTCATTGGCGAAATATATTGCTGGATGAATCCTATCGTAAATTAACACCGTGGGATACGCCGGTCATTACAACAAGCACAATGTCAGAGGCTTATGCATTAGAGATACTAACAACAGTAGGTGCAACCAAACCGGTTAGGGATAGTGTCGATGCGCGTGTTGTTGAAGAATTTGTGTATGGCACTGGAAGCATTATTGACGATGTTAGATTCCCCGAGGACTTTCCGGTATTTTCCTCACCAATGCCACCGGTGGATAGTGATAATGATGGGATGGCAGACGAGTGGGAGCGAGCTAATCATTTAGATACCGCCATAGATGATTCCGCTAATGTCACTGCGGACGGCTACACGAATATTGAAAAGTATTTCCATCAGTTAGCGGGCAGTGTTGATTTAGCGGAACCGGAAGATAGTGATCTTGTGGTTATACTAAAATCTGGTGATGGAAAATATAATAAGGAATCTGAAACTATCTCTTATCAGGTCGAGGTAAGTAATATTGCATCAGCCTCCGCCTCTAATACAACTCTGATTCATACCTTGCCATCAGAGGTTATGGTTTTATCAATGATAGCGGACCAGGGAAGCTGTGATAACGTTACGTTGATTTGCGAGTTAGGCGTAGTAACAGCCAATACAACCGTCATTGTGAATATTATTGTTGCAACAACTACCACGAAAAAAATGGAATTCTCAGCCTCTGTTAGCTCGAATACACTAGATAGCGATACTGCGAATAATCAGTCAACCGAAATGTTTGGTGGTGCTATTAGCTTTTGGGTTCTCTCTATGTTTGCGCTGCTAGTATGGCTAAGGAATGTAGCTGTAGGACAGAACTAAAATTGAATCGAGCGTTTGTTAACAGAGTTGACTGGTTTTTAATGAGGGATTAGAGGTATAGTGGCTCCTCAAAATAACAATAATAAAAGGATGTTTTATGACTGTTCGATGTGTTGAACCAGCCGAAGCACTTGGCGGGCCTAATGATTATCTAGTCAGCGTCGCAGCTAATGACGAGTTACTATTTCCTCACGTGGATAGTTGCATCGCAATAGCATTTATTTTAAACGATGGCAGTATGATTGGCGGTCATGTTGGTATGCAAATGCCAACCGCAGCAAACCTTGATCCCCATGGGAACGCCATGCAGATTTGTAATCAGATGATGCAGCGCGTAGGTAATGCACAGGTCAATACGCTGCTAATGGTCGGTGATGCCAATTGGGAAAACGAATTTATTGGAAATCGCAATGTGGTACAGGACATTATTGCTCGTGTAGGGTGTATTAACTCGCTCTTCATTGATACAGGAAGCTTTGGTGGTGGGGTTGACGTTTCATTAAACCCTCGTCGGGAGATGGTATTTGTTCAGCGTTGCACTGGCAATCACGCTCTCGTGTTTCAACGTCCTTATGCAAGAATTACTGGCCCTCAAATTGAACGACCCACCTAAAATATTAGATGAGATATTAAATATGGGGAGCTCGTAAGCTCCCAAACTGTGGATCTTCTTGTTAATTCACAATAGTGACCTTCTGATGAACATGTATCTTTAGGTTGACAAACATTTGCATATTGATTTTTTGAATGGCCATGACGCAGGTTTATCGTTTGGCAGAATGCTTGTTTGTTTTTTAAATAGCGGCCACCAAAGTTGATAGTACCAGCGTTGCTTCATTGATTCTGGATTTGTGGTGCCGTAGTACTCCGGTGGCGCTCCTTTGTTAAAGGTCGCGGTTCCAAATATCACATCCCACAGGGATAGGGTTTGGGAAAAGTTGCCATAAGGAACACTATTTTTACCTAATCCATGGTGACCACGATGCAAGCCGGGTGTGTTGATAATATATTCCAAGCGCTGCATAAAAGGACCAATAAACCGGTGTTGGTAGAGCGCTTGATCTTTTGTTGACCCATGGTGTAGCCAAACATTATGGGTTCCGATTATCGCTGCAGACAGAATGACTTGTTCTATTAGTCCTAAATACACCATCACTCCAGCCCACCACAGCCCAGGCATAACCCAAAACCACAACCAGTTCTCTCTGAAGGCGATTGACACGTGATAGACGTTTGGAGTGTGATGCGTTCGATGTAACCCCCACAGCCACGGAAAGTTGTGTGCGAGGCGATGTATCCAGTAATGCGATAGATCGTCCGGTAGAAAAACGATTAGAAATCCAACCCAGAAGGGGAGGCCTTGCAAGCTATCTTTTGCGTCTGGGAATAGTAATTGCGCCATAAAGAAAGTAATTAGGAGGATAGTTGGCTTGATAAGGCCAAGTTGAATAAAGCTAATACCGTCCACAAGCCACTCACCCGGTTGGCGATTGTTGTTTTTGTACATACCGGCCGCGAATTCACCAAGTAACAGGGCAAAGAACGCTGAGGCGACAATAATTTCATCATAGTTTGGCATGAGATTCTCCATTAATGAGTGTGGATGTGCACATGTATGCATGTAAAGTATTTAAAAAATATCAGCAACAGCCGAACGATAAGCACAGCCTGATGGTATTGACTAGCCGCTCTGATTTTTCCAGTGTCGCAGAACCATCAATGCTATAAACAACATGTCGGCCTTCCTTATGAGCGCTCACGATTCCGGCTTGTTTCATCATTGTAAGGTGCCGTGATATGACTGAACGATCTTGAGGCATGTGCTCTGCAAGGCTCTTAACATCGCTGGCACCGTGTAAAATTAAGAGCTTTATAATCTCAAGGCGTGCGGGTTCGGCCAGTGCTTTAACAAAGCCACTGTCTATGTTTGCGAGGGCGGTATCGATGGCTTTTGATTTGTTCATATGTGCACATTAATGCACTTATTGGGGGGATGCAAGAAAATTGATGCGTGTTCCTATGCATGTAGCCTGTTTTTTACCCATAAAAATTTGATAAGTTTATGATTAATAGGTAGAAATATACCTATGGTACGTTAGCTTTTGTGTAGATGTAAGATGTTGATATATAGTGTTCGAGGCAGAAGCTTTGGTTGATTGAGGGATTCATTATGAATACGGTGCGTACGCAAGGGAGAGAGTAATTGGAAGATTTGAGTGTGTTAATGCCAATGGTAGTTATGAGCGGGACAATGTTCTTTGTGATTCTGGGCTTTGCAGCGATGTTGAAGGCTTTTTACACAAAGGTGAATCCTGGAGAGGTCTTAATCTTAAACACGTTAGCAGCGGAACCGATGATTGTCCGTACCGGAACGTTGATCTATCCTGTCATCTATAGTACGTCCACAATGAGCTTGCATGCTTCCCCCATTAATCTCGAAAGCGATCTTATTCAGGAAATTAAAGAGCGTTATGAAATTCGCCTTTCTTCGGTAACCGTTCAGATAAACGACTCCGATGAGTCAATACTTAAAGCCTATAAGCGGATTAACGCATCAGATATTGAAGAACAGCATCGGCAACTCTCATCAATTGTCAATGAAGCAGTAGTCAATGCGATAAAAACAAAATCTATTTATGAAGATTTTAAAAATGAACTAAGTAATAGTTTAGAGAAGGTTGGTTATGAACTGGTTGTATAAGCTACTTGTTCAAAGCAACAATAGCTGTCGAGTAGATCTCTGCAAGACAGGCTTAGCCTGTACGCGATATGCATTCTTAGTTATCCTGATTTTTCCTTCCGTGGCTTATGCAAGCGGCTATGGTTTGGAAGGGTTATCTGCGGTCGTGGAATTGTGGTTGCTCCTTGCCTTGTCGATTCAAGGTTACCTTACGTGGCGATTATTCAAGAAAAGAAAGCCATTGAAAAAGTGGGTGATGATAACTGGATTTATGGTCAATTTAATTTCATTAATGTTGGTGCTTTTGTTAGTCGTCGCCTTTATTGATTATCGCGTGTATTCATTGCTTCCATGGTCATTTGTTCTTATAGTTTTAGCGCTAATTACAGCGTTGTTTTATTATCCCGCGAAATACTTCAATACAATAAAACGTACCAATGGTACTTAGATGAGAGCGGCATTAGCACTTCCCATGCCCGTTTTGTAAACTAGATAGCCAACACTAGTTCAGCTAGCCTAAATGACGCTAACATGCTCTTAAGCATGTCGTTTTCGGCTATTTTCGGCCGGCCAAGTTAATTGATACCAACCGTCTAAAATAGTTGACGTCTAATATAAGGAGTTCTACAGATAATTCTAGAGAGTCCTCATCCTGTCTGATTTTTAATGATTTTGCCTGCTAGCCATTCTTTAAGTATTTTTTTCTATAGCTAGAAGGTGTAGTCATAAACCAGTTTTTGAAAGATTTGTTGAATGCTGCAGGGTCAGAAAACCCTAACTCGAGAGCAATATTTTTAATCGGTATTGCAGGATTCATTAACAATGAAATGGCTCTATCTTTTCTTATAGTATCTTTAATGGCTTGATAGCTATTGCCTTCTTCCGAAAGTTTTCGTCTCAATGTCTGTGATGATGTGTCAAATTCTTTGGCCAGTTCTTCCAAGGTAGGAAAAGTCAACGGAACTCTGCTTGTGATCATATTTCTGACTTGTAATGCAATATTGTCCCCCTCTATCCATGTTAGGAAATAGGAATAAAGTGAACTGTTATCAGGTACACCATCTGGATATATTGGTAGTTTTAAAATCCCTTTGGAAAAACGTATGTAAGCCACTTCAGATGTTACGATGTTTTTATTCCCAAAAAGATAAGAAAGTTCGCTCTCTATTCCTTCTATTGGAAATGACAAACCAACCTCTTTTAATGGGAAATTAACCCGGCAAAGTCTACATACAATTTTATATAAACATATTAATAGAATTTCGCTATAGACGGGGAGCGCTGAGTTTGCATTGGCTCGGTCATCTAGTTTAATGGTTACTTCCTCGTTATTTTTAAATATGACATACGGAGGGGCGTCACTATATAACCCATAATAGTCATTTAGCCACTGAATCGCGTGATCCGCATTTGGCATGAAATGCAATGCTCTATATATTGTGGGAAATGAATTAAGAGGGATGGATTTTGAGAACAGGCCAAGCATCTCATCATTTAAATGATTTTGTATTGAGTGTATTAACTCCTTTAGTTCTTCAACACTCAAGTATTCAAGCGACTCAAGTTTCGAAAAAGTAGTGTTGCTTAGTTCAAGGTATTTAGATTCCTCCTTTCCGACAATGTCTATCAGCTGCTTGGCAAATAGTGCTTTAATTGTTGGTTTAGAAAGATTCTTTTGATTCATGGCTTAAGAAATTCCCGCATATTCAAATGTTTAATAGATCTGAGGGAGTGATAATAACAAAATTATAGGTCAGTTAACGTAATGTTGAGCGATTTTGACAAGTTGTTGAGCGATTTCAACGTTTCTTTGCGTTGAATGGTCCTGGATACTTCTATGACTTTCAAAAAAGAGGTTATCTAGAAAATGAGTAACATTGATATCAATGACTCTCGATCCAGTGAAACTTATGCTGAGGCGATTCTGAAGAACAATCCGGAAACTCGGCAAAAAGTCACTGACTTACTTACCAAAGAGGAGATCAAATCGCTGACCAAGAGGTCTGATTTCTATGGGGTGTATGCCATTTTGGTAACTTGGGGTGGCGTGGCAATTTGTTTCTTAGGTTTGGTTTTGGCATCTCAGCTAGAATGGCTCCTGGCTCTCCCTCTATACCTATTTTTCATTGCAATGCTTGCTGGTAGGCACCTTGCAATGTCTATCGCGGTTCACGATGCGTCCCATGGCACTCTATTCAAAACTAAATGGCTAAACAATACGTTAGCTGATTGGTTGTTCGCTAAACCGCTATGGAACGACTTAGAAAATTACCGTGTGTATCACTTTAAGCACCATACAAAAACAGCGACCAAGTATGACCCTGACTTGATTTTGTCTAAGGGGTACCCAACCACTAAGCGCTCAATGATTAAAAAAATACTTAGGGATATATCAGGTTTTATTGGCATTCAATACCTTGTATTAAGAGTGTTGGTAGATCTTGAGCTCGTAGATTGGACCGTGACAGGTGAAATCAGTTGGAGGGATAGAAAAGATCGAACCTTATTGTCATACCCGACCAAGTTCTTTAAAAATGCTCTTCCTATGCTTATCTGTAACGTATCGCTATTTCTTGTATTGGATGCGTTTAATTATGGGTGGCTATACATGTTTTGGATCATTGCACATATGACTTTCTTCATGCTATTTGTAAGAATAAGATCCATGGCTGAACACGCCGCCCTCGAACACGTACCTGATATGTTTAGAAACACACGTACAACTAAAGCAGGGCTACTAGCAAAGCTAACCGTTGCCCCTCTAAATGTGAACTTCCACCAAGAACATCACATTATCGCCTCTTGCTCTTTCGTTCATTTGCCCAGAGTCCATAAATTGCTTCGCGAAAAAGGCTTAGTAGGTGAACCACCAACTTATCTTGATGTACTAAAGATTATGTCTAGCGCAAACGCTGGACCTGCTAATGGGCATGTCAAGCGTTCTTAGGGCTACTAGGTGATGCAATGATGTCTAAATCAGTATTTCGTGATGATTATTTTAAAGAAAGGGCCATCATCGTAACGGGCGGCGTTTCTGGCATTGGGCGATGCTTCGCTCATGAACTATGTTCGGTTCGAGTAGATCTACGCGAAGGGCTGGCTTATCAGCTCGCAGTTTTTTGTCCGGCTTCCTCCAGTTCAGCCCTCGCGGGATAGCCCTTGCCATTCGCTAGTAGTTATCGTCTAATCACAGCACGGTTTTCGACGGTGTTCTTCCTGCAGCGGACTTTCACCTCATTAGTTTATGCCCATGCTGGGCGTACGCAACTGGGTCGTGCCGGCACCCGGCGGCGGGGCACACACTGGTGTTATACCTCTTGAGCGTATTACTAGACAATATTTGTTGGCCTCCACGACTTATGATATGGAGGATGAAGAAGTTATAGCTGAACCAATTTTCTCATTTATAGGTAGGCCACGAGATGGCGGCATTTGGCTGTCTCCTGCTGCTGATGTTGGCACATGCCCCAGATGCAAGTCAGAGGTTCGTGGCTTTTGTGCCCATTCAATTTGCCCGGTGTGTAAACATTATGTCGCTCTTACATAAACAAGATATAACAAGTTGCGTCTGTTGGGAATTTGATAGGTCTGGCCGAAAAAGACTGGCTACCACCTATAAATTCCACAGCGCAAAGCGTTGAATTGAGTCGGGCATGATAGATGAACTAAATAAGTATTGGGGTGGTCATCTTGATGGGTGTGAGGCCCTTGCTCATGAACTAAAGAACACGTTCAATGAAAGGTGGGTGCGCTTTCACGCTCTTCCTGATTCAAAGCGATATCCAAGTACCGAAAATGAATATCAGGAAATATTTTCGCGACATAATTCGGTTCTTAATGAGTTGAATAGGTCTGCTGATGATCTGTTGGTAATTTTGCCCGAATATAAGGAGAGTAAAATCCCAGGTAAGCTTGAGTCTGAGCTAGAAAAAGTATTCCCTGTATATGAATATTGGCGTACCCTTGATCAATTTGAGGAGTGTGGTGTTTACTGGCACTTGCACGTTGCTAGGGTTAGTTCGGGGTCTGGAAAACTCAATAAACTTTTTCGGCTAGTAGCCAATGATGAGGTAGCTAATATCCTAATAGTTGTACTGGCGGGGAACAGCGTATATCACCCTTATGATGGAGGCGCTGATATAATTCTCCCGTCAATCAAAATAAGGGATGAGCTAAAGCTAAAAATCGTGCAATGGCTTTCGAAGCACCCAGAAGGTTATTGAATTCAACAAGACTATGCACAGGATAAACCCGTGATGGTGACGTTAAATATAAAGGATGATTGTGAAACCTAGAGGTTCTTCCATAGTTACGGCGGCAGTTATTGCTATCGTAAGCGCATTGCTTTCTAGCTGGGTGATCTTTGAGATTGTAGCTTTCATGGCTGTTACGCAAATACCTGGCAAAAATGTAGTCTGGCCAAAATCCGAGTTGCCGGAAAATAAGATATGGTTTGGCTTATTTTGGGGGCTATTAATCGGAGTTTTAGGTTATCCTCTTTGGTTACGAACTGGTGTGATTGAGTGGGTTCCGAACTTATTCGGTCTAGGGTGATATTGTGCATATTCAATTTAACAAGTGTAGGTTGAAGGAGCAATTGTTCGTTCTTACCTCACTACAAATTCCCCTCAACTGCAGGCGTTAGGCAGGAGTGCCGTGAAATTATGTCTTTATGTAAGAATTCTGAACATATCAAACTGCCTTTCAAGGTAGAAAAGGAAATAGAATGAAAAGTAATCATCGGGCGATAGCTTCGCTGAATCGCCTTCGGGAAGTTACCTTTTTCCTACTATGCTTGGTAGCTGTTTCGTCATTTTCTGATGAGCTATCGATAGCTGGCACTAGCATTTCATTGAATTCCCCTAATGGCTTCACAGTATCAAGTTCTTTTTCCGGGTTGGAAAATATCCATGATGGCTCAAGTATCACAATAACGGAGCTTCCTATCGATGCATTCGATCAGTTCAATGCAGTCTTCTCTGATCTCAATAAGGCAAAGAAAGGTTTCGAAAAGCAGGGTATTGTGATTGAAAGAGCTGATACCTATACTGTTGAGGGGCAACGGATCCCTATTTTAATCGGTAGGCAGCCAATCCCTAACGGTGAAATTGGGAAATACATGGCTCTTTTCCGCGGCGATCTAACTGTATTGATGACCTTCAACGTTTTTAACTCGAACGTCTTGAGTCCTTCGATTGTCAAAGCCACTATCGGCTCTGTGCGCCTCGCTCCTGCACCGACGCTCGCGCAGAAAATTGAACAACTACCTTTCTCATTTTCGGTTGTTACTCCATTTCATATTGGAAATGTATTAGGTGGTTCAGGCGTACTATTACCGACATTCGAAGGTGCTGACCCAACAGGGTTTAAGCCTGCGGTGCTAGTTGTCAGAGCTCTAGCACCTGTCCCTCCCGAATCAAGCATCGATCTCGTGTCACAACAGTTGTTGAGAGGTACTCAGGGCTTCGAAACCGCCAAAATAATCACCAAAAAAGAAACTACATTTGCCGGCGGCCGGGCGGCTTATCTTGAGGCGATTACAGCGGATCGAAAAATTGTCCAGTTAGTGCGAATACCATCCGATGGCCGCTACATTCGACTTGTCGCGTTTGGTGAAACGGCTCAGCTTAACCGGGTCATGTCAGCCGTATCAGAGATCGCGAACTCTGTGAAGATTCGATAGAGGTTTGGTGTGAGCGTGCCTAACAAAAACGTAGGTTGCAGGCAAAATGTCGCGTCATCCGCTTTGCAAAATACCCGCAAAGCAGCAGCCACCCCATTTCGCTGTAACTACGGACGTTGTACTCTATGAAGGTTATATGAAAGTAGTTATACATTCGATAAGTGCCATCGGATACGATCCGATGGAGGGTTGGGATAGTTTAAGTCACAACATTAGATCATGGCAGCCCATGGATACGAGCAAGTTTGTCGTATCGCTTGTGATCGCTTTGGGAGATAAGGGGAAAAGTAAAAGCCAAGGAAGTGATGACTTTCATATGTATGTTGCAACACCTTCAGGTTTGGCAGAAATGGAAGAGACAGAGGGCGTAGTTGTTGATGGTCATTTGTTAGTAGTTAATGAGTATGATTGGAAGTTAATCTGGAATAATATAGAAAACAAAGTTTCGAAGTGTGATGCTAGAACTTGGATCGCATGTGGTGAGTGGTTAACCCGGTATTTTGATTGGGAGTTTGAAAATTATAAACCCAGCTAATGAGGTTATAACAAAGCTCACCAAGACGACCGCTTTTCCATTACGCCTGTGGCTACATTCCCAAGAGCCACTTGCTAGCAACGTTATGCCCATATGTCATGAAATATCGCTCTAACGAATACAACATATTAAATTACCTTCTTTCTAGAAATACAATTTCATATGAAGGAGTTATTGATTGGGCTTACTCACAATATACGAATGAGGGCATTGATCCGTTCATTGAGAAAATTACCTTAGCTACTGACCTAGGTGAAATATATCAACTAATTAGTGACGCTTATCAAGTCAGTGGAGAACCTGAAGAAAGCTTTCTTATAGGTGAAATCGTTAGCAAATATCACAATGATGAAATTACTATAAATGAAGCAATAGGTAGGATCCTGTATGATTTAGATGCAAATTTATCTAAAGAAGATAATCAGAAAATGTACCTTGCCGATGATTTATTTGGCTGGCATGATCTACCAGAGAAAGAAGCAATTAAGTTAGTATCGGAAATATTTGATAGATATAGACCAATTTATGAAAGCGCCGTATCAAAGTTCAAGGCATAGCGAGGGGCTGCAATCTGACTCCGCAACCTGTCATTTTTTGTGGAAAAACTGCACAAAAAGCACCAACTTTCCACGCAGTTGAGCCTGGCGTTCAGCCGATTGTAAGGAGTGAGAATGAGAATTTTAACCGATATAACAGGAAAGGAACTCCGTCTGAATAAAATCGAAGGCGTGGATGCGCTTGCTGGAATTCTAGAAGGCTCGCCATATATGATTAGAAAAATGCGTGTATTTTCTGCCAAAAAGTATATGAATGGGGCAGGACAGTTTTTCAGTGGTATTGAGCTACTAGAGAAAGAAGTGGAAACACTTAAGAGAGACTGCGATCAATTACCATTAAGAGAGCTTTGGCTGGCGGAAATTTCAACGGGTAACAAGTTTAATGATGGAAAGTTTAGTACCAACCGACTTAACGTTCAGTGGTACCAAGAATGAGAAGATCCATTTAAAAAAATTGGTGAAATTGTAGCTGAACTGAACTTTATAGATGCCTGTCGCTCAGTAGAGTGGGAGGCTTAACAAGATGATTCTACCGCCCTGTGGGAGAAGATCAAAGCGTTATATCCGTTGGTGAGATAGATGATAATGGATAGAATTGTAGGGGTATCGGAAATACTTCGAACACACCTCTGGCGATTCACTGTATACAGCTTGTTGATTTGGTTAACACTGCCGTGTGTACTTCTTGTCGCGGAGACGGGAAAGAGCGAGTATTTATCATTACATATTAAGGGCGTCATTATTCTGATGGCGGGTTTGTCTACTTTTTTGTGGGGGCTGGCGTGTTGGGCCTCATGGTATTCTCCGTCACCATTTTGGAAGATTAGGGAGGCAAACAAATTCTGGGTAGTTGTAAGGAAAATACTAAATTATCCAAAGCCCGGTTATTTCAGTTTCATTTCCCTGATTTCCTGGCTTTTGATCGCATTATTTCTTATGATTTTCGGCATAATTGGATTATAAGGCATAACAAGTGGCTGCCTTTGAAGGCGTAAACTAAAACGCCTCAATTGAGGCAAGCGTTATGTGAATTTATGAATTATTACGGTGTTCGGATTTCGGTGATTTGTGTCGTGGATGATGAGGTGATTCCAGAAGATGGGTATACACTTGATGTCCAAGTCCATATTGTAGAGGCAAAGGACTATGAAGAGGCTTTTTCGAACGCTCTAGTAATTGGAAAACAACAAGAACAAACGTATAAAAATGATTCAGGCAATGATGTTGTCTGGCGCCTAAAGGAAATTGAATATATACGTAAACTTGGTGTTGTGACCGGAGTTGAAATTTCATCGCGCTTTGAAGGTTATTTTCCTGATAGTACTTTAGATGTTCAAACGTCATTTAATCCAGAAAATAGCGAGCCAATCACAGATGATGAGTCAAGCACATATTAACGATTGGTTTTAAGAAGCAATTGATGCGAATGAAATAAAGAAATCAGAATCGAGAGAATATGGCAATTTATACTATCTCGTACAAAACACATAATCGGGTAGTCGAGGGTATCTAACCTTCAGCCCCCTTTATTTTGTATACATCCCTAGTCCGAAGCATATCATATATACGATTCTCTCGAATTTCGTCGAACCCCACGTCTTGAACATATTCTTTGGGGTTGTTAAACGTACCAAACATAAAATCCCAAACTGAAAGGCCGTAATTTTGAGCATGGTGCATGTATTTATGGTGAACTCTGTGCATTTCAGGACGCTGTATAACAAAACCCAACCAACGAGGTGTTTTTAAATCAGCATGTATGAAAATATTATACAGCGCAGCTAGAATAAGACTTAACGCTGTACCGTAAGCGTTTAGCCCCAAGATTAAATAGCAACATAAAGCGTTTAAAAATGTAGCCGCTATTCCGTCAAATGGGTGCAAATAAAAGGAAGTTAAAGCCTCAATACGTCGAGGGCTATGATGCAATTGATGAAAAACTCGCCATAAAATATCAAACTTATGCATAGCTCTATGCCACCAATAAGCTACAAAGCTCGTTAGCAGGAAGCCACTTACGCCTTGCATGATGACATTTAGCTCGTTGAATCGAAATAGTGAATTATTTTTGAATGTTTCTACAAAAATAATTCCCGCGCCAATTGTGGTGATCGACTGAAAAAGGCTAATGCCTGAAGCCAAAAGCATCCATCGTTTATCGCAATGGTTTTTCGATGCGGGGGCTATAACTTCTAATGTAAAAACACAAAGAAATACGGTGATAACAATTATTAAGGTAAGTAGCTCCATGTTTATTCTCCTTCCGGTTATGACCCTTCTAACGTATTCTCAATACCCACAATTGTATTCTCCAATGCTTCTTTCATCTCACCTGGGTTTTCCCACATACCTCTTTGGATGGCTTCGTAGAGCCTTTCTGCCATTTCTTTCATCGCATTTGGGTTGTGCTCTTCTAAAAACTCCCGGTTCTGCTCTTCAAACAGGTATTGCTCGGTAATGGCTTTGTATTGGTAGTCATCAACAAGGTCGGTTGTTGCATCGTAGGCAAACAAATAATCCACAGTTGCGGCCATCTCGAAGGCGCCTTTGTAACCATGCTGTTGCATTGCGTTAATCCATTTGGGATTTAACGCTCGAGAGCGAACGACTTTATTGAGTTCTTCTTTCAACGTTTTTATTTTGGGGGCTGCGGGGTTCGAGTGGTCACCATGATAAATGGTGGGGGCTTTGTCCGACATGACTTGTACCGCGTTGGCAAGGCCACCCTGGAACTGGTAGTAGTCATCGGAGTCGAGTAAGTCGTGTTCTCGGTTATCTTGGTTTTGTACCACAATGTCGATTTCTGATAACCTGCTGGCAAATGCTTGAAATGCCACTTTACCTTTGTTTTCTTGGCTATACGCGTAGCCGCCCCAATTGATATACGCTTGGGCTAAATCCTCTTTGGTATCCCATACACGTTCATCGATTAGACCTTGCAAGCCTGCCCCATACGATCCAGGTTTGGAGCCAAATACGCGCCACTGTGCCTGCTCTGTGGCGTCTTCAGGTGTGTGACCGTTCTCGACAAGGTCATCTATCTCGGCCTGAATGCTGTTGCGAATGGTATTAGCGTCACCAGGCTCTTCGTATTCGTACAAGGCCTTAACAGCGGCATCAAACAGATTAATTACCTGAGGAAAGGCATCTCTAAAAAAACCAGAGATACGCAGTGTCACGTCTACTCTAGGGTGGTTCATTAGGAAGCTAGGGGTAATGTGAAAGTCGGCAACACGGTTGGTTCCAGGGGATCTGACGAGCTCTATACCCATTAATGCGAAGGCCTGGGCGATGTCATCGCCACCGGTGCGCATGGTAGACGTACCCCATACGGATAGGCCAAGTTGTGTTGGGTATTCGCCATGCTCTTGCAGGTGGCGATCAATTAACTCTGCGGCGGACTTTTTGCCTAACTCACACGCAGCGGGAGTGGGTATGGATCGATTATCGACTGAGAAGAAGTTTCTCCCTGTGGGCAATACGTCAAGTCGCCCCCGTGTAGGTGCGCCACTAGGGCCTGGTTGTACGAATTTGCCTGCAAAGCCATCGAGCATGCTGTTAAGTTCGTTGGGCCCGCAGGATTCAAATGCCGGTAGTAGGGTGGACTCTACGGTCAGTAATAATTGGTGTGTGATTGGCAGTGTTGCATTGTCCATTCGCGATAGGCTAACGCGTTGTGTTTTATCTTCGCATAGGTGTGTTGTGATGAGTTGTAACGCCAGGTGTTCGAGTCGTTCTCGTGTATCTGCCTCATTGCGCCAATGGCTATCGGCTAACTGGGGGAGGTCTTGTAATAAGGCAGGCTTCTCTCCGGTCCACTGTCTTGCGGGGTCTAGACCTAACGGGTCAAACGCTTGCTCGTGATTGTATAGGCGTAGATCTAACGATAATGCGTGCAATAATCCTTGATCATTAGGCTCTTGGCCACGGGGCAGGCGCAATAGGGATAATAGCGTTTCATCCCATTCGTTGTCTTTGGGTAATAAACCAAAGCGGTGTAAGCCATTTCTGATTTGTGCTTCTTTTAATTCACATAGGTACGCGTCTAGCTCACCCAGTAATACTTCGGATACCTCAGTGTCTTCGCTGTCTTTTTCTGTAGAGTGGTAGGATGGCAACTCTTTGAGAATTTCGCTGTTGCGCAAACAGGTAAGAATTTTGTCGCGAAGAAATAACTCTCGTTGCGGATCTAGTCCTAATGCTTGGTAGAACTCGTCGACGAGATTTTCTAGTTCAACTAAATCGCCGTAAGTTTCTGCACGTGCCATCGGTGGCATCAAATGGTCAATGATGACTGCTTGGATGCGTCGCTTAGCCTGGGCGCCTTCACCGGGATCGTTAACGATAAAAGGGTATAAGTGGGGCATGGGGCCAAAAATGGCGTCTGGCCAGCAGGATTCACTCAGTGCAATACCTTTGCCGGGTAGCCATTCAAGGTTGCCGTGTTTGCCAATATGACTGACAGCATCGACCTTAAACTCTTTACGTAGCCAGTAATAAAAGGCCAAGTAATCATGGGGAGGAACAAGATCTGGATCGTGATAAGAGGCGGCGGCATCAATGTTATACCCACGGGCCGGTTGAATGCCGACAAATACATCGCCTAAACGTATACCGGATACCATTAAACGACCCGCGCGGTATTTGGGGGATTGCTGTGGCTGTCCCCAACGCTCGATGACGGCGTCTTGATTAGGTTGCGGCAATGTATGAAAGAACCGCAGGTACTCATCAACGGCGATGCTCTGGTTGCAGGGCCGAAGTGATAAGGTGTCTAAGTCATTCGTCACGCTTTCAAGTAGTCGTTTGATCAGGGCATCGCCGGAGCTTGGGATATTGTCGATGGAATAATCGTGTTCTTTCATCGACTGCAAAATACGGATGACAGAGGCGGGGGTATCTAACCCGACGCCGTTACCGATACGGCCTTCTTTGGTGGGGTAGTTGGCTAATATCAGGGCGATGCGTTTATGTTGATTGTCTTTTAGGCGAAGTGTTATCCAGCCTTGTGCCAGTTGGGCGACGAATAAGGCACGCTCATAGTGTAGCGAATATACGACTTGTTCGACTTCGCAGGTTTCAGAAAACGCTTTGCTTTCTTTAAACGTGATGGCTCGACTAATGATGCGACCGTCTAATTCCGGTAGTGCGATATTCATCGCAACGTCCCGTGCTCTAAGCCCTTGATCGTATTCAAGCCAGTCATCTTTGGATGAGCTAGCGGCAATGGCCTGAATGATGGGCAAGTCACCGTGATAAGGCTCGCAGTCTGCGGTGGGTAGTGAGCTTAGTGAGGCATTTTCTTGTGAGCGTACTGAAAATCCGGTGGTGTTGATGACCAGCTGTGCAGCGCTTTGTTGCAGTATCAAGGAGACGGTTTCTAGCGTACTGTTGTCTTTGAGGCTGTTGATGACAATGGTAATGGGCGCTAATCCAATGGAAGCCAATGTATCAGCGAAGGCTTCAAACGCCTCGGTATTTCCACTTTGTAAATGGCTCTTGTAGAACAGTAACGCGACGACCTGCTGATTGTCTTGGTGCTTTTTTTTCCACTGTGCCAGTGAGATGGTACCAAGTTCTGCATCGTGCAGTAGAGCGTTAGGGATAGCCACCGGTGCTTCAAGTGTTTCTTTACTACCTTCTTTGCTACCAAACCAATGAGCATCAATGCAGCGATAGAAATTTATAATGTTGGAGCGGCCAGCTTCGCGCAGATAACGCCACAAATCATGGGTAACCTCTAGTGCTGCTGTGGAGTATTCCATCAATTGTTTGTCGATGGCATCATCGCCTGGTACAAAAATGACGGTGCAATCAGACATATCGGCATGAAGACGGAGCTGTTCTACGCCATAGGGCCAGTAATTCTCCCCACCTAATAATGAGACGATAATGACTTTTGCGTGTTTGAGCACGCTTTCATAATATAAATCGAACGCGGCAGGTTTGGTGAGATGAAGAATATTGGCTAAGCGTAATGTAAAGTCCCCGTCCTTGGGGTCGTCTTTACGCTTACTCGCGGTGTCAGCTAAAATATTAATCAGGGTATCTTGAGCGGTGAGAATAATCACATCTGCAGGTGATTGTTGCAGATCAATAATTCCTTCTTCGTCAGAGAAACCACCAGGCTTAGCCGCGAGTAAATGCATTGTGTGTCCTTTTTAGACTCTTTTTAGACTTGGGCAGTGGCCAACGTATCTTTGACGTAGCTTTCATCAAGATCTTTACCGATCACTACAATGTTGGTTTCACGTGCTTCTTCAGGTTTCCAAAGACGATCAAAGTATTGATCAATGCGAGTGCCGACACCTTGAATTACTCGGCGCATGGGTTTACCCGGAATAGCTGCAAAACCTTTGGCGCGGTAAATGGGTAATTCTTCGATCAAGGTATTGAGTACCTTTACTAGCTTAGCGTTATCGACTTCACCCAGTTTAACCACAAAAGAGTCAAAATCATCGTGAGCATGTTTGTGATGCGCACCGTGATCGTGGTGATGGTCGTGGTGCGTATGGATATGGTCAATGCCGTCCTCAGATGCTTTTTCAAGGCCCATGATGAGTTCACTGGCAATATCGCCGTTCTCAATAAGCAGGGTCTTTACTTTGCTGTCTACGCGGGATTTAACTATATCGAGGACAGTGTCCTGTTTGTCTTCAGTGATCAAGTCGGCTTTCGTTACAACCACGAGATCCGCGGCGCTAAGCTGGTCTGCTAGTAGCTCCTCAAGAGACGGGTCGTGATCTAAGTTTTCATCTGCTAAGCGTAGGGCTTCGATTTTTTCTGGGCTATCAGCAAAGCGACCGGCTGCAACAGCAGGCCCGTCAATGACGGTAATAACCGAGTCAACGGTACAATGGGCTTTGATGCCCGGCCAGTTGAAGGCTTGTACTAAGGGCTTAGGTAAAGCAAGGCCGCTGGTTTCGATAAGGATATAATCGATTTCGTCTTTGCGTTCGACTAGGGTTTTCATGACAGGAAGGAATTCTTCTTCCACGGTGCAACAGATGCAGCCATTGGCTAATTCGTAGACGCCACTTTGTGTCTCTTCCTGCGCTTCGGAGGCTTCTTCTTCATCACAATCTAGCGGACAGGTACGTAGTAGATCAGCGTCGATATCAAGCTCGCCGAATTCGTTAACAATAACCGCGATACGCTTGCCGTTAGCGTTCTTCAAAATATTAGACAGTAGGGTGGTTTTACCGCTACCCAAAAAACCGGTAACAATCGTAGCGGGTATCTTATTTAGGTTCACTGAATCTGCTGCGCTCATTTGAACATGTTCCTTATTCGTCAATGGTTATTCCGATAGGGTCTTCGGGCGTTTAACGGTACGAGGTGTTTCTGGTTTTACTTTGGGCCGATAGACGTGTGCTTTGTCTTCGTTATATAACCATGAATCGTTAAATGACTCTGGTTTTAATACGTGCCCCACAATAATTAGTGAGGTGCGGGTGAATTTTTTCTCCCGTACTAAATCAACGATGGTTTCCAGTGTACCTTCCACTTTGTCGGCATCGGGCCAGCTGGTGCGGTAACACACGGCAACGGGGCATTCTTTGCCATAAAAAGGAATAAGGTCATCGACGATCTTGTGGATGCGCGTCACCCCCAAGTGAATAACCAAGGTTGCGCCGTGAGACGCCAGCTCTTTTAGGCTTTCACGCTCTGGCATCGGCGTTTTACCGGCGTAGCGTGTCATTATTACGGTTTGTGATACACCGGAGAGTGTTAGCTCGCTGTTTAACCATGCCGCGGAAGCGCTGGTTGCGGTAACCCCTGGGATCACTTCGTATTCGATATTCAATTCATCTAACTGGCGAATCTGCTCACCAATTGCACCGTAAATCGAAGGGTCGCCTGAATGAACCCGTGCAACGTCCAGTCCGTCAGCCGCTGCGAGTTTAATTTCCTCAATAATTTCAGGAAGGCTCATCGATGCAGTATCCAGTATCTTTGCGGTACTGGGTGCATCTGCAAGGATTTCTTCAGGCACTAATGATCCTGCATACAGAATTACTTGGCTTTGCTCGATCAGGCGTTTAGCTTTTACCGTAATGAGATCTGGGTCGCCAGGACCCGCACCAATAAAATAGACTTTCATAGGGAGGCCTCTTAGCTGAGTTTTTTACTGTAACCGCGGGGAGTATAGACCCACTGCTTGGATGGGGTGTTAACCACTCTGCTTTCGCTATTGCCAATCATGACAAGGGTTAGCATATCCACGTGTGTTGGATCTAGCTCACCCAATGTGGTGATGGTGATGGCTTCAGTTTCCCGTGTTAGATTGCGCCCTAGAATCACTGGCGTGGTTGCGGGTCGACTTGTCAGGATTATGTCTTTTGCTTTACCTAGTTGCCAATCGCGTTTCTTCGATACAGGGTTGTAGAAGGAGATGACAAAGTCGCCTTCGGCGGCACAGGTAATGCGCTTTTCGATGGTTTCCCAGGGTGTTAACAAATCAGATAATGATATAGCACAGAAATCATGACCTAGGGGCGCACCAACACGGCTAGCGGCGGCTTGCATAGCAGAGATACCCGGTAGCACTTCGATGTCGACATTGTGCCATTCGGCGCAGGGTTGTTTGTCGAGCAATTCAAACACTAAGGTCGCCATGGCAAAAATGCCGATGTCACCACTGGAAATAAGGCTGGTGGTGTTGCCCGAAGCAGCGATATCTAATGCATTTTTTGCACGTTGAATTTCTTCCCCGAGGGCCTGCTCGTGGCATTGCTTACCTTCGGTAAGTTCACCCAATAACTCTAGGTACAGACCATAAGCGACAAGATCCGATGAATTCTCGATGGCTTGTTTGGCGGCGGGGGTTAACCACTGTAGGTCACCGGGGCCGGTACCGATTACATATAATTTACTCAAGTCTATACCTCTACTGATAACTTCTGGCAACAGCGCACGTTGCTCTTTTGGATTTCTGTTTTTCTAATACAAGTTCTGCCGGTTTTCCCGTGCTTGCGCTGGCTGCCAATAGCGCTGCCGCTTCGGCGACACCGTAACAACCAACTTCTTTAAATACGATCTCTGATTTGTAACTGAGTTGGTCTTCGACCGTTCGTAATTGACTGGCGGGAAATACCTGCAAGGAATTCTGTTGTTCTTCACAGTACTGAAGCAAACCCACTTCGTCGGCTTTTAAATCAATACTCGCGATATGGGCAATGTTGTCACGTAAGTCGTCACGCAAAAAATCGGGATACTTTAGTGCCACTTGGCTTAGGCATTCGTCGACTAGTTGTTCAATAATGTCTTTGGGACAGCCTCTGTCACAACCTAAGCCAAGGGTGTACACCGGGCGTAGATAGTTTTCTGCGCTGGTGATCACTGGGGTGGCGTTTAGGGCAAGTGCAACATCACGGGCCCATTGGTTAGCGCCGCCTTCATGGCCGGATAACAACGAGATCACATGCTGACAGTCTTGGTCGATAACCAATACCGCGGGGTCTTTGGTCTTGCCAGCAAGTACAGGGGCTAATGTGCGGATGACGATGCCGGTGGAGCAAATAAATATTAAGCGGCTGCCTGCTTGAAAGGCATGAGTGACTACGTCAGTAAACGGTTTGGGCTTATGATGATGTACCGTTTGATCCGGTAAACGTAGGCCGGAATGTAATATTTTTTCTGCTACCGCTTTGCCTTCGTCAGTCAGCGATATAATGACCACTGAAGCTTGAAGAGAAGGGCGCGCCCCAGGCGTTGTGGAATTAGTTTCAGTGGGGTTAGTCACAACGAAATTCCCTTGTGCTGCGGGTGATCAGTAGCAAAGAAAAGTAGGGGCCTTTGGTACCCTCGATATTGCTAATGTCTTGAACGATACGTTGATTGCTGTGGGTAGCATATTCAATATATTGGCATTCGCCGCTGCGTCCAGCCGTGTCTAAAAGCGACGCGAGACGAGGCATTTGAGGCCCTGCCTTAAGAATTGCAACGGTATCGTAGTGGTTTAACGTGTCGACAATTTTTTCGTCACTTGAACGAGAGGACACTACCGCCATATCTTCCGTTAATACCGTTAATGGTGTCGTTAGTTGAGCGCTGGCCGCATTGATAGAGGTAATGCCAGGTATCACGATGCAATTGTTGTTGGATGTGTTGTTGGATCTATAGTCAGTTCGAATACGATCCATTAGATAAATAAAGGAACCGAAAAATAGCGGGTCACCTTCACAGAGAAAGGCAACACTGCGCCCTTCAGTGAGGTGTTGCTGAATATCAATTGCGGCAGTGTCGTAAGCACTATTGATCTTGTTCCTGTCTTTTGACATGGCAAAAGGGACAGGTAATAGTACTTGTGATGGCTTTGAATTATCTAACACAGTGGATGCGATAGTTTTCGCGAGTGAATGTCCCTCGGTATTGGTGACATAAGCAACAACGTCTGCCTGTTGAATTATTCTTGCGGCTTTAAGGGTGATTAGCTCTGGATCACCAGGACCAACGCCGACGCCGTAAAAAGCGCTGTCTATTGTATTGCTTGGGTTCATTCAGGGTTAACTCGATCGATCGGTTTTGGTCAAGGCTATCAGTAACACCGGTAGCAGTGGACGCAAGATAAGTTGATTGGCAATGCTGTCCCCTCGGGATACCGATAATTGCGATACCTGCACGGAATAGCTGTCTGCGGATAAGGTTTCCAGAAAGCGTAAACTGCGGGCTTTGTTATTCTCGGTGACACAGGCGATTACAAGCGTGCCATTCGCAAGCAGTTGATCCCAGCAGGTGGCTAGGATAGCGTCGAGGGAGCCGCCACTACCGCCAACAAAGATTTTATTGGGTGGCGGTAGATCATGCAATGCGTCAGGCGCTTTGCCTTCGATAATGCGTAGATTATTCCCCACGCCAAATCGTTGTTGGTTTTCACGTAGATGAGGTAGGCGTTTCTCATGGTATTCCACGGCATAAACGCTACCTTTAGCGTTCCAGCGTGCCCATTCAACGGCCACGCCACCACAGCCTGCGCCGATATCCCAGCCAACATCATTTGCGGTGGGTTGTAATAGGCTCAGAATATTGATTCTAACTTCACGTTTGGTTAGCAGCCCTGATCCTTTGCTTTCCCCATCGGTAGAAAACCAGGTATCGGGAATGCCGGGAAATTCTGGCAATTTGTTGCCACGCCCAGCGGTTTCGATAATCGTTACATGCAACGGGTTAACCGACAGTGCTGTCTCTTGCGCGCTGATATCACACAGTTGCGCAACACTGTACTGAGTCACGTGTTGCTGTGGTGTGCCGATAGCTTCGCACACCCATAGGCTCGAATCTTCAAACCCATTGCGGTCAAGTAACGCCGCAATGTCTTGCGGTTGGCTTTGTTGGTCAGTAAAAACGCCGTAGAGCTGGTTGTTTTGCAGTTCGCTACAGATATTCGCCAGGGGGCGGCCGTGCGCGGATAGCACCGTTAAGTGTTGCCAAGGCTTGCCAATCAGATGACAGGCAGCCTGAATACTGGAGACATTTGGGTGAAATACCGGTGTTAGCTCGGAAAAGTGTTTACCCATCCACTGACCAATACCAAAAAACAAGCCGTCACCAGAGGCCAAGATAACCACGTTTCCGCTAAAGGAGAGCAGCTGATCTTTTACCGTGGAAAATGGCGATGCATACAGGTGTTGCTCTGCCTGCGTAGGAATGCCTTTGATGGTGTCAAAATGGTGCTCAGCGCCAAGAAGTACATCGGCGTGTTCGATCGCACGCAACGCGGAAGCAGGCAGCGAGAGAGTATCCCCCACACCTAAACTCACCATATGTAATGCTTGAATCTGAACCGTCATTAAAACCGTATACCTTTATTTAGCCTAAGTAGTGCATTAAATGCGGCGGCGGTCATCGCACTACCACCCACATAACCTGTGACGGTGATGCAAGCGATATCGTGCTGTTGGCAAAACGTGATCAATGCATCTTTTGATTCTGCTGCCCCGACAAAGCCTACAGGTATACCAATAATCAACGCTGGCTTAGGTGAGCCATTCTCAATCATTTCCATCAAACGAAATAGCGCGGTGGGTGCGTTACCAATAAGCACAATGGAACCCTCTACAAGAGGTTCCCAAAAACGTAAGGCTGCCATGGTTCTGGTTTCACCTTCCGCTTTAGCAATATCTGGCACGCGGCTATCGTTAAGAAAACAGTGTACCTCTTGCTCAATCATGCGCTTGGTAAGCCCATGTTTAACCATTTCAACATCACAGAGAACGGGGGCATTAGCGTTAATGGCCGCAATGCCTGATTTGATAGCGCTGTGGCTGATGTTGATGCGAGAACTAATGCTGGGTTCACCGCAGGTATGGATCAGGCGCATGGCGATTTGCGCTTGATCCTGATCAAATGCACTGAGATCGGATAGCTGGCGAATCCGTTGAAAGGATTCTTGCTCGATCTTGTGAGGGTCCCGAATATAATTCTCTCGAGACGCCTCTGTAAATTCTGATGTGGTATCAGAACTAGTGGTCATGGGTGTGTCCGTGGCTATGACCATGGTCATGGCCATCGTCAGCATCGGTTCCGGAACCGCGTACATGATGGTGGTGACCTTCTTGAGGTAACCCCACTTTCTGTTCGTTGCCTAGAATTTGCACACGATACTGACACATCTGGCAATTCATATTGCCAGTACCAGCCTCAGCTTCGTTGAACTTATCATCAAAGGTTTGCATTACTAGGGGATGGTCATTGAGATAGTCCGCTTTAACCACCTGTACATCCGGGTGCGCAGCTTGATATTCATCGGCCCATTGATAGATCTTCTTCACTAGGCGCCCGGTAAATAAGAAATACGGGAAGATGATAACGCGTTTAAAGCCCAAGCCATGGGCGCGCTCGAGTGCTTCGGGTACCAACGGTGTAGTCACGCCGCTAAAACAGGTAAAGGCCCAACCAAAGCCAAGACCTTCTTCAAGTACACGGGTGATTTTAGTGATATTGGAGTTTGCATCAGGGTCGGATGCACCGCGACCGACGACAACTAACAACGTATCTTTACGGTCGTAGTCGTCGCCAAACTGTTTTTCGGAATCAACAATACGTTCTGACGCGGCTTGAATCATTTTAGGGTCAACGCCCAGTTCAGTGCCGTAGGTTATGTTAACACCTTCAAATTCTTGCATGAGTGTATTCAATTCACTCGGAATGTCATTTTTGGCATGGCCTGCGGCCATCAACATGCCTGGCACCGCAATAATTTCTGTTGCGCCTTGTGCCACGAGTTTTTCAACGCCATCAGCAATCACGGGACGGGCAAACTCTAAGAAGCCAGTGGTACATAGTCGGTCGGGGTGTTGCTGGGTGAAGTGCTCTGCTAACTTCATAAATTCACCAACACCGTCTACGTCTCGAGAGCCGTGACCAACGACGAGGATTGCGGGCTTGTTTGTTGCTTCTGTCATTACGTGTGTGCCTTTGTGATTAACTGTGTTTCTGTGCAGGTCATTATCTCACCTAACAGCGATTCAATCGAAGAAAAAGTGTGAATTCCTGCGGGTTTGTCAGGTCGCTTCAACAAAAGCACGGGAATACCGAGAATTGCTGCTGCGTGGAGCTTGGATTCGTTGGCAGGTGAGCCACTGTTTTTACATACCAGGGCATCCACCCCCAGTTTTGTGAATAATGCTACTTCGTGATCAAAAGAGAAAGGGCCTATTTGTTGCAAACTTTGTATTGATGCTGTTTTTTCAAGTAGAGTATCACTTTTACCTTTGGCTGCTGTTCTTATGGTCCATTGCTGCTTATTTTGGCGTGTCAGTTTTTCCTCAACAAGCGCAGGAAGACTTTTAAGCCCCATCGCCCAAAAGGTGTGGGAATAGGGTTGAACGGCATCGACTATTGATTCAATTGTATTGAATTCCTGAATCTGTAACGCCGCGAGTTCTTGGGTTGAGCGGGGAAGCGCTTCAACATCCCATGATGGTCGATAGTACTGTCGATAGGTTATATCGGTAAGGTTTGCGACAGTCTTTGCATTGTGACTAATGTCTTTGGCATAGGGGTGAGTGCAGTCAGCAATCATTGTAATGTGATTGTTGCGGATATAGTGCACTAAGCCTGCAATGCCAGGGTTTTCTACAGAATCTGGTGGTGCGTATTGGGCGAACCCTCCTGTGTGCACATCATAGGGTTCTTCTGGGATTCTAACATTGCCCTGAATACTGTAAGTGAACGCTATTTTATTCAGCCATAAGCTGTGAGCCAATTGCTTTGCTTCGCTGATTCCGCCCAATAACAGTATCTTATTCATCGGGGTATGCCCAAGCTTGAAAAGCTACCGACGACTTGGGATTGTTTATCTATGGCGATGACATCAATCGCCATCTCAGATGGGCAATACTTACGGGTAAACTCTACCCCTAGTGCGCAGATAGCATTGGCAAGGGTGGCTTGATGGGTGTTGGCATCTTGATTGTCAAAAAGCTGTAATGCCTCGATACTGGTGTTGGCCTGTAGTATTCGCTCTTGTGTGTCTGCGTTTGCACCCTGTTTAGCGGCAAGTTCGCTCAAAAAACCAAAATCGATAGAGGATGACTTGCTGTGTAGGTCGAGGTTTTGTTGGGCAAACTTCGATAATTTCCCAAACCCGCCAATGATGGTCAATCGCTTTAATCGACGGTCCCCAAGTTTTCTCACATGCTTAAGCACAGCACCGACAAAATCCCCCATTTCGATCAATCTACCATCGTTCATGGGTTTTTCGTCGGTGGAAAATAGCTGAATAGCCGCTTCTTCACTTCGATTACCGGTACAGGCAAACAAATGACTTTCCTGGTTACTTAAAGCAACGTCAATACCTTGTTGTATTGATGCGATATAGGCAGAACAGGAGAAAGGGCGCACGATGCCAGTAGTACCAAGGATAGAGAGTCCATTGACTATACCAAGGCGGGGGTTCATGGTTTTTGTGGCTAAATGCTCACCGTTTTCAACGCCGACGCTGACGACAAACCCTCCAGTATAACGGTGGGTCGATGCAAAATTTCGTAAATGCTCGTCGATCATTTTACGTGGTACGGGGTTTATCGCAGGTTGGCCTACCGGTATCGGTAACCCTGACTTGGTTACTGTGCCAACACCATCGGCCGCTTTAAACGTCACTCCAGGAGAATTACAGAGCTCAACTTCACTGAACACCAAGGCACCATGGGTAACATCAGGGTCATCACCGGCATCCTTGATAGTGGATGCGATAGCTTTGTCTCCGTCACCTGTTAACGTGCATTGCTCAAAAGCAAATTCAACATGCTGCCCTTTAGGCAAGGTAATCGTGCAGCACTGTAGCGAGTCGCCCGTGACCAGAAGGTGGGCTGCTGCGACGGCGGTTGCCGTGGCGCAAGCACCTGTGGTGTACCCACTGCGCAGTGGCGCTGGCTTTTCTGGGCTCTCTTCTTTCATGGTTGGGGGCTATCCAGCAATCCAGTAGACACCAAGGCCCATGGTGGAGAGGGAGGCGATGCCGCGAAATAGGTCAAAAGACTTTTCGTGAATCTTCTTTAGCCCTTTTTGACTATAGCCTAATAGAATCCCAAATAGCGACATGCTAACGAGTAATCCAAATGAAAAAATAACCAAGTATAGGATAGTGGATAGGGCGCTGCTCTGGTTGATAGCGGGCAATAAGGCGAGTGCAGGAGCACTGCCCGCGGCACCATGAGCGATGCCGACTAACAGCGGGCGATGATCATGGCTGTTTGTCGCATTCACATGGCTGTGTTGAACAAAGTGCGCGTGGTGAATATCACCGTGACTGTGTGCCTTAAGGTGTAACCGCTCTTTGTATAGCGAACGTAGTGACATTGCCCCTAACCCTATCAACATTACCCCCACAAATAATTCCGCCCAGTGGGAAACAATGCTGGGGAAGGTCAGGCCAAAGAGTATGGCGATAAAACCCATCATAAGTAGTACGCTGCCGTGGCCTACTGCCCATAGTGACGCATAACGTGCAATGGTTTTGGTTTTTTGTTTGCCGCTGGCTAAACTAGAGACAGCCATGACGTGATCTGCATCAAAGGCATGCAGTAAGCCAAGCCCTAATCCAGTGACGAGTATTGGGGTAGATAACGCATCTAGCATGGGTGAGTATCCCTTGGGGTGGTGAACAGTACTGCGATCGCCGCGATATTAGATGAAAAATACAAATGCAGGTAAGACGCAGTGAGGTTTTTATAACGATAAATGGGCTCACCTGGTGATGGGTGAGTGATACGCCGACCGTATGCAATGGGTGTTAGCTCACAGTCACTGGCAGTACGATGATGGGCATGACCTTTGATATCACCTTCGGGTAAAGGCGCAGTTTGCATACCGTGACAGCCCCCGGTTTTTTTCATGTAGCCGTTGCCGGGAAATAGACCTGCCATTGTGATTTGTTCACCGGCGATATTGGTGAAGGTTTGTTGTAAGTACAGCATGCCACCGCATTCGGCCAACATTGGAATGTTGTCGTCGATCATTTGTTGCAGACCGTGAATCATGGATGTATTGGCGGCAAGTTGCGGTAGATATAACTCTGGGTAGCCGCCGGGAAACCAGATGGCATCTGCGTTGGGTGGCGCACTGTCGATGATGGGTGAAAAGTAAGCAATGGTTGCGCCCATCGCTTCTAGCGTCTGGATATTGGCTTCATAAATAAAGCTAAAGGCATCATCTTTTGCGATGGCGATAGTTTTATCCTGGAGCAGTGTCGGCACCGTAGCAATGTTCCCCGGGGTAAAGTCAACACTGGGGGGCAGCGTCACTAATTCGGTGCCTGCTAGGCTGTTTGCCAGGGCATCCAAACGGTGATCAATATCGTCTATCTCGGCGGGGTTAATCAGACCAAGATGACGCTCTGGCAATGCCACTTCGGTTTGCTTAGGAACACAACCGAGCAAATTGATGTTGTCGGGCATACTGCCGGTAATAAGATCTTTATGGCGCTCGCTGGCGACGCCATTGGCGATAACGCCGTAAATATTGATATCGGATTTGTAATGGCATAAACCATAGGCAACGGCGCCAAAGGTTTGCGCCATCTTGCCCGCTTTAATCAGCACGGCAACGGGAATATTAAATAGCGCCGCATGGTCTGCACCGCTGGGTTTGCCATCAAATAATCCCATTACGCCTTCGACTAAAATTAGGTCCGAATTTTCGGCAGCCTCAAACAATAATTGACGGCAAGCCTCTTCACCGGCCATCCAGATATCTAACTGAATTGCGGGTCTGCCACTCGCGTGCTCGAGTATCAACGGGTCGAGATAATCAGGGCCAGTCTTGAACACGGTGACTCGGCGACCTTGATTGCGATGGTATCGTGCAAGGGCGGCGGTGAATGTGGTTTTACCTTCGCCTGAAGCAGGCGCACCGATAAAAAGGGCGGGGCAGGAGTGCGTCATCATTACCACTCAATGCCTGCTTGTGCTTTTACGCCTTGTCTAAAGGCATGCTTTTCGTCTTGAACGATGCTGATGGTATCGGCGATATCTTGTAGCTCGATAGCCATTGTACGACCCGTAATAATGACGTTTTGATGGGCAGGGCGGTTCCGCAGGGCTTCGACAACCGGTACTACGTCCAAGTAGCCATACTTAAACATATAGCTTAACTCATCGAAAATCAGGATGTTCAGGTCAGGGTCTTTTAGCATGAGTTGCGCTTTCTCCCAGGCCTTCTGGGCGGCTTCTATATCTTTCTGCTTGTCTTGGGTCTCCCAAGTAAACCCATGGCCCATGACATTAAAATCTATCTGGGGGTGATTCTTAAAAAATAGAAATTCGCCGGTGTGTTTGCGCCCCTTAATAAATTGAATCACGCCGCCTTTTTGCCCGTGACCAATCGCACGTGCAAGGGTGCCAAACGCAGAGCTGGATTTACCTTTACCATTACCTTTCATTAGAATGAGAACACCGCGTTCCTCTGTTGCTTTTGCGATTTTAGCGTCGAGTACTTCTTTTCGCTTTTGCATTTTTAACTGGTGTTTTTCTTGTTCGTTACTCATAAAGTCTCTCGGTCTTGGTAAACGTTTTATAGGCCAGCGGGCATGCTATTACCGGCGACATATTGGCTGATATGAGTGTAGTGCCCACCCAGGCTGTTGGCGATGTGTTTTGATCTACCCAACTTAATGCTTGTGCTTTCTGTATCGATAACGTTAATGGGGTAGTTGAGCGATATACCCTCAATGTCGTCATTGGTCCTGCCGTCTGTGAACAAATAAATGGTTCTCTCGGGGAAGCGCTGTGCACTGTCCCAGCGCTGAAATAGCACTTCGGTGTATTTTAGGGCTTTACGCAACGGTGTGCCCCCACCTGCGGTTATTGTATTCAGTGTGGGCAGGTAATGTTTGGGTGGGCGTTTAGGCCCATGTATTAAGTCGATGGTATCGTTTCCAAAACCTATGACGCACAATAATTGGCGTTCAAGATAGGCTTGTTTTGCCAACTCTCTCATCAACCCCTTGGTATTACTTAAGCCGTTACCGCCAATTGACGACGACGAGGTGTCAATCAGTAAAACATGTAAACCCGTCGATGCATGTGATTGGCGCTTAAATGCCAATTGCGAAAACCGCTTTACGTTGTTTGTTGAGGATTGGGTATGGTTGTAATGCCGGAGAATGGTCGTTAACCAGTCTATTTGATGAGTGTCAGACCCATGGGTTTGTTGCCGTTTACCTCGGTGTTGGCCGCCTTTACGCTGAAGGGCAGCTAGATTTTGCGTTTTTTTTTAAGCGCTGATATCTGCGGGTGCTTTGACGATAGCTTGTAGTCTTTGGCGTTTGTAATGTCGACTTGTTGCGGGTCTAACGTACCCCATTGCCCCGAGTGCTGAGTGGCGTTGCTCTGGCTGTTAGACGTATCGTTCGTAGCATTGTTTTGTGCATTGTTCTGTGAATTGTTTGGCGCGTCGCGTGTAGACCCACCTTCAGTTGAAGGAGGTGTATCCGAGTTTCGTCGATGGCAAAGTACTAGCTCTTTCACAGCATCAACGCAGACGGTACCCACAACGGTTTGATTGTTGAAAGCAGCGTAAGCTTTGGCGGCTCTTGTGAGCGTGATGTCCGCTCGTACACCATCAACTTTTGCCTCATGGCAAATAGTGGCGATGTAGGCTTGGATAGTCTCAGGCAGCGCAATAGTATTTTTGATGTTTGCCGCGTGCTCTATTTGATGTTTGAGCGCTTGTTGATCGGCTGCATGATTGTTACAAAAAGTATTAGGGTCTTCATCAAAATGAAGGCGCTGGGACGTTATTTTGATGCGCTCTTCCAGTGTGGTTGGCCCATCCAACGACACCATCAGGCCGAATCTATCCAATATTTGAGGGCGTAACTCACCTTCATCAGGGTTCATGGTACCGATCAGAATAAAATGCGCTGGGTGCTGATGTGACAAGCCGTCTCGTTCGACATAGTTAATACCGCTGGCTGACGCATCTAACAGTATATCAACGAGATGATCAGGTAATAAATTGACCTCATCCATATACAGCATACCGTTATGGGCTTTATGGAGTAAACCTGGCGAAAACTCCACTGCATTAGATTGTAAAACTGCTTGCGCATTGATAGTCCCAATGACCCGATCTTCTGACGCACCTAAAGGCAAGTTTACGAAGTGATCTGTGTTTTCTATGAGGGCGCTTAAGCTTCGTGCTGCAGTCGATTTGCCGCATCCACGGGGGCCGCTGATCAACAAACCACCTAATTTGGTATCGATGACCGAGAGTATTAATGCAATTTTTAGGTGTTCTTGTCCGACAATGGCGGTGAACGGGAAGATGGATTGCATTCAACTGACTCGGTGAGTGGGTGATAGCGTGGTTAGGGCAGCATTGGTGCTGATGTCTACTAAGAGTAGCGTATCAATTGGGTACCGTAATGTGCCGTAAATTACCCTATTAGCACTGTTGAGTCAATGTACAGATTTTGATCACAAGTAGGTGATTTTCATCATAAATTGGGTTTTTTAAGGCAACTTCACAGTGGAGGCGTTGGGCTGTCCTATACTGAGGTATATATAAGAAGACAGAAGAATAAAAGTGCGCCAAAGGAGTGGGATGCCCCCATGAGAAAGACCAAAATAATATGTACTATCGGACCCACCACCAATAGCTTTGAGATGTTATCTCAATTGGCCGATGCTGGTATGAATGCGGTTCGTTTGAATATGTCCCATGGTGACCATGACTCCCATCGCAAAGTGATTAAATCGATCAAAACCTTGAACCAAAAGATCAAGTATCCCATTCCGCTTATTTTGGATACGCAAGGCCCTGAAATTCGCACAGGCAATTTGAAAAAGGACATAGAGCTGAAAGATGGTGACGTGGTGTCCGTAGTTGCACGTAATATTAACGTAGAAGAATCCTCTATCCCCATTAACTATGATGAAATTGTTGACGCTGTTGAGGTAGATGACATTATCACGGTGGACAATGGGCTTATTAACCTGCAGGTGTTATCGAAAAAAGACCAAAGCATGAGTTGTCGTGTAATTGATGGTGGCACCCTCAAAAGCCGACGTCACGTGAACCTTCCAGGTATTCATGTCAACTTGCCCGCTATCACGAAAAAAGACAAGGAAGATATTCTGTTTGGCATTATGCAGGAGGTCGATTTTATTGCGTTGTCATTTGTTCGCCAAGCTGCGGATGTTCGCGAGTTACAGAAATTACTGGGGGATAAGCGAGATAAGATCAAGATCATTGCGAAAATAGAGGATCAGGAAGGTGTAAAAAATATTGATCAGATACTGTATGAGGTAGACGGTATTATGGTCGCGCGTGGTGACCTTGGAGTGGAGATTCGGGTCGAGGAGCTACCTAACGTGCAGCGCCAATTGGTGAGGAAATGCCATGAGCGTGGTAAGCGTTGTATCGTTGCGACTCATCTGCTGGAGTCGATGATAGAAAATCCTATTCCGACGCGTGCAGAGGTAACGGATGTTGCCAATGCAATCTATGAGGAAGTCGATGCGATTATGCTTTCTGGGGAGACTACTGTCGGAAAATACCCGATTAAGTGTGTTGAGTATCTCGATAAGATTGCACGCACCTCGGAAAAAGAAGAGGGTTTAAACCTATTTAAGTATCTAGTAAAGGAATCGGACAAGCAAAATCTAGCATATTCAGCGGTGCAGCTAGCGGAAAGTATCTCGGCGGCGGGGATTGTTGTTATTACTCGGCGGGGTTATATGGCTAACTATGTGTCTAACTGTCGTCCTTTTCATACGCCCATTTACGCATTTACCAATGATAGTCGTACGCGGCGGGTATTGTCGCTAAATAGGAATGTGGTACCTAATAGACTCACCTTCAGTAATGAACCGGAAAAGACGCTTTATAATGCATTTGTGGCGTTAAAAGCGAGAGAAAACTTATCAGAGGGTGATAAGGTCGTAGTGATTTCTGACGTTATCGCGGGTAGTGGCGTGGATGCAATTCAAATCAGGACGATTGAGTAGTTAACGTTTGATTTAGAATCGCATCATAACCCACTAGGGCCGGTTCTATTCTTCTTCTATATCATCGCCATCTAAGATAATTTCATTATCCATATAGATGCCGCGAGGTAATGTGTTGTTGAAGTCATTCAATAACAATTGCTTTGCGTAGCCGCGTTTTACAGGTGACTGTATATTGCGTAGCAACGTATCAATATAAAGGGTAAGTCCTTCTTCTACGCTACTTTCTAAGCCATCTTTTTGTTCGTCAGACATTGAATGTTCTCCGGGGAGTGAGGGGTTCTTGTAAGTGCGTAAGGATAGCATCCTTAAAGGCGGTAAGCGAAATATAGCGTTGATAAACCCATATTATGTAAGCGTTAGGGATGGATTTGGCCTTTGTGTTCAATCTATACTGCGGATTCTTAAACTGACCCTAGGGAGCTGTCAGGTTTGCTTATTATTTTTCGTGGGTTATGGCTACTTACCGTTTTTGTCGCGAGTCCTGTGTTCGCTATGGATGACAACGGTAAACCCATTACTATCGCCGTGTCCTCTAATTTCCTGCCGACAATGAAGCAGATTGTTCAGTTGTATGAGAAGACTCAGCACGGACAGGTGGCATTGTCGGCGGGCTCAACGGGTAAACATTTTGCGCAGATATCCAGAGGTGCCCCCTATGACCTATTTTTTGCAGCCGATAAAGCTCGGCCACTGGCATTAGAGCAAAACGGCATAGCGGTCGCAGGTAGTCGGTTTAGCTATGCTATTGGGAGCCTGGTTCTATGGGGAGAAGGGCTACCCAGTGAGTTGTTAGAAAAGACTGGTACCGGTGATACTCAGGCGCTTTCCATCTCGCTAGCAACACTTACTCCAAAGGTACTCGCATTACCCAATGCAGCCATTGCCCCTTATGGCTTTGCTGCTCAGGAGGTGTTGGATCAAATATTTTCGTGGGGTCATTGGCGAGATGTGAAGGTAGTTCGTGGTGAAAATGTCTCTCAAACATTACAGTTTGTGCGCTCAGGTAGCGCAGATCTGGGGTTTGTAGCGTTATCTCAAATAAAGCACTTACTCCAGACCTCCACTGAGGAGCGTGTTGGCGGTTATATCGTGTTGCCCAAAAAACTGTATTCGCCAATAGTGCAACAAGCCGTGGTGATACGCGCTAGCGATAAGGTGAGTCGCTTTTTAGATTTTTTTAACAGTGCTAAGGTACAACAGATGATTACCCATTCTGGCTACGAAGTACCTACACATGATTGATCCCTCGAGTATTACCGCGCTGTATTTAACCCTGCAGCTAGCGGTCGTATCGACCCTGATACTGTTAGTGCTTGGTACACCACTTTCTTGGTGGTTGGCACGTACTCCGTGGAAGGGGCGTAGCATTATCGAGGCGATGGTTGCGTTGCCCATCGTATTGCCGCCTACAGTGATTGGCTTCTACTTACTCTTGGCGCTAGGCAGCGAGGGGCCGATAGGGGTACTTACGGCATTTTTGGGCATTGGCTCTATTAACTTTTCTTTTGCGGGTCTGGTGTTAGGGTCAGTTATCTATTCACTTCCCTTTGTTGTGCAGCCGTTACAGCATGCATTCTCTCAGTTAGATGATAAACAGCTAGAGGCCGCAGCGACACTAGGGGCTAGTAATGCCGATCGTTTCTTTAGTATCGCTATTCCTCAGGCCAAGAAGGGTTATCTCACTGCAGGGGTGTTGGGTTTTGCCCATACCCTTGGTGAATTTGGTGTGGTGTTAATGATAGGGGGCAATATACCGGGGGAGACACGCGTGGCTTCCATTGCTATCTATGATCATGTGGAGAGCATGCAGTATAGTCAGGCGCATTATCTGTCAGCGACATTGTTGGTTATCTCCTTTCTATTGCTGTTGATCACCTACGTGACACAGCATAAGAAACGTGAGGTGTCTCATGTCCATTAAGGTTGATATTTCGCTGTTGAAGCAAGAGTTTTGCTTAGAAGCCCAATTTTCTGTGCCTAAAGAGGGTATTACCGCGATTTTTGGATCGTCGGGGTCTGGTAAGACCACTTTGCTGAGGGCGATAGCAGGTCTGGAACCTAATGTGATTGGGGATATTGAGGTTGGTGATGAGTCTTGGCTTTCTAGTAGTGGCTCTACCGTGGCTACCCATCAGCGATCAGTGGGTTATGTGTTTCAAGACAGCCACCTGTTTACGCATCTCAATGTACGTAAGAATTTGCTGTATGGTTTTAATCGGACTGCTAGGGCGCAGCGTAGAATAATATTTGATGAAGTGGTGACGTTACTTGGAATCGATAGCTTGCTAGACAAGGCTGTGGTCCAGCTATCGGGGGGGGAGCGTCAGAGGGTGTCCATTGGCAGGGCCCTATTATCCAGTCCACAGCTATTGCTGCTAGATGAGCCTATGGCGGCACTGGATAATGATAGTAAATCAGAAATATTGCCCTATTTAGAAAGGCTGCACCTCACACTGTCTATCCCTATGCTATATGTAAGCCATTCGACGGAAGAGGTGACAAGGCTAGCGGATCACGTGGTACTCATAGAAGATGGAAAAACGAGTAAATATGGCCCCTTGCTGGAGACCGTGGCAGATATGGATAGCAGGCTCGCGTCTCAGGCCAATGCTTTCGGGATACTAGAGGGCAAGATAACGGCCTATGACGATGATTTTCGGCTTGCCTCACTGGATGTAGGAGGGGTGGCCTTTCGTATTGCCACGAATAAGATTGAAATCAATACCAGTGCGAGAATTCGTGTCGTCGCAAAGGATGTCAGTATATGCTTGGATAAGCCGGATCGCACAAGCATCTTAAACGTACATCAAGCGAAGGTGGTTGATATTAGAGAGTACCCACTACAGGGTGTTTGCATGGTTAAGCTTAATGTGGGCAATCAGAGTTTACTTGCTCGTATTTCTCGCTATTCTTACCGTCATTTGGGCATATCGGTAAACTCTACTGTGTATGCCCAAATAAAAGCCGTTGCTTTGGTACACTAGTCCACGCACCGCGAGGCCATTTGGTGCGCAGTTTGTTCCTTTTATACGCAGATAGTGTCTTCCTACACTATAATTGCCTGAGTTGGTTCCACCAAAATGATGGTGCGTTAAACAAAGTAAAAAGAGTTGTAAGAAACCCGCGGTGTACAGCGACAGAGCTGCAAACACATTAAGGAATCTTGTAAATCTCATGAAAAAGACTGTAATCCTTGTTGTCGCAGCAGCCCTCCTAGCGACATTTTTTGCATTTGATCTTGGGCAATACCTTACGTTAGAAAGTATCAAAGCCAGCCAGGGTCAGATTGAGCAATGGAAAAATGCCCAGCCAGTATTGGTGGTAGGCGTATTTTTCTCCGTGTATGTTGCTGTCACTGCGTTATCTTTACCGGGCGCTGCAATAATGACGCTTGCCGCCGGTGCCTTTTTTGGCCTGCTCTGGGGTACAGTGATTGTTTCTTTCGCATCAACTATCGGTGCTACCTGTGCATTTTTAGCGGCGCGATTCATTCTTAAAGATAGCGTACAAGCAAAATTCGGTGATCGGTTGAAAGCGATTAACGACGGGATTGCGAAAGAGGGCGCATTTTATCTTTTTACCTTACGCCTTGTACCTGCCTTCCCATTCTTTCTAATTAATGTACTCATGGGTCTGACACCGATAAAGACAGCGACCTTCTATTTTGTCAGTCAGATAGGCATGTTGGCGGGAACTGTTGTGTTTGTACTTGCAGGGACTCAGCTCGCAACAATCACTAATCCATCGGATATCTTAACGTTTAATATACTTGCCTCGTTTACATTGCTGGGGGTGTTCCCATTGATTGCCAAGAAAGTTATCGCATCAATACAAAAAAGAAAAGTGTATGCCAAGTGGAACAAGCCTAAAAAGTTCGATAGAAATTTGATCGTAATTGGCGGTGGTGCGGCTGGATTGGTAAGTTCTTATATTGCCGCGGCGGTAAAAGCTAAGGTTACCCTAATAGAAGCGCACAAGATGGGTGGCGATTGCCTCAATTACGGTTGTGTTCCGAGTAAAGCACTGATCAAAAGTGCAAAAGTCGCACAACAAATGCGCGATGGCGATAAATACGGACTAGATGCGACTACGCCAGACTTTAGCTTCAAGAAGGTCATGGCGCGGGTACACGATATAATTGCTGCGGTTGAGCCTCATGATAGTGTAGAGAGATATACAGGACTGGGTGTCGAAGTACTTCAAGGCTACGGTAAAGTTATTGATCCTTGGACTGTGGAAGTCAAGCTTAATGATGGCAGTACTCAACGGTTAACTGCGCGCTCAATTGTTATTGCTGCGGGTGCACAACCTTTTGTTCCCCCTATCCCAGGATTGGATGATGTAGGTTACCTCACCAGCGATACCTTATGGGATGAATTAGCCAAGCATGATGAGCCGCCGAAAAGAATGATAGTGTTAGGCGGCGGGCCCATCGGGTGTGAATTAGCGCAAAGCTTTGCGCGCTTGGGATCCGCGGTGACACAAGTTGAAATGTTACCGCGAATAATGATTCGTGAAGATATAGAAGTCTCTGAGTTGGCAAAGCAAGCATTGGAAAAAAGTGGCGTGTCTGTGTTGACCGAGCATAAGGCGCTTCGGTGTGAATTGGACGGTGATGAAAAAATAATCGTCGTTGAACATGAAGGCAAGGAACATCGAATTGCGTTTGATGTCTTAATTTGTGCCGTTGGACGTGTGGCTCGATTGTCAGGTTATGGTTTAGAAGATATTGGTGTTTCTACGGAGCGAACCGTCGTGACCAATGATTATCTCGAAACGATTTATCCTAATATCTATGCGGCGGGTGATGTGGCAGGGCCCTTTCAATTCACCCATACCGCAGCTCACCAAGCTTGGTACGCTGCGGTCAACGCGTTATTTGGAGACTTTAAGCGGTTTAAGGCAGATTATTCAGTCATTCCTTGGGCCACGTTTATCGATCCTGAAGTAGCTAGAGTAGGGTTGAATGAGCAAGAGGCCATCGAAAAGGATATACCTTATGAAGTGACGCGTTATGGTATTGATGATCTTGACCGGGCGATTGCCGATAGCAGTGCAGAAGGTTTTGTGAAAGTACTGACGGTTCCAGGAAAAGATATCATATTGGGGGTGACCATTGTGGGAACACATGCGGGTGATTTGTTAGCTGAGTTTGTACTGGCAATGAAGCACAAGCTGGGTCTTAATAAAATACTCGGTACTATCCATACTTATCCGACCCTTGCTGAGGCAAACAAGTATGCGGCGGGAGAATGGAAGCGGGCACATGCGCCGGAGAAGGTGTTGGCTTGGTTAGAAAAATTTCACGCCTGGAAACGAGGGTAGGCCTGCGGGGCCTCTCTCATAAAAAGTCAGTAGACAGCATAGGAAAATCAGAATATGCATGAAGTTGTACAAGATTATTATGGACGTCAATTACAGAGCTCAGAAGACCTAAAAACCACCGCGTGCTGTGATGTGAGTATGGTGCCTTCATGGCTAAAGCCGCTGCTCTCCAATATTCATGGCGATGTCTTGTCTAAATATTATGGTTGTGGATTGGTTTGTCCACCGTTGTTAGAAGGATGTCGTATTCTGGACTTAGGCAGCGGGTCTGGTCGTGATGTGTACGCGTTAGCGCAGCTTGTGGGTGCTAGCGGTGAAGTCGTTGGCGTAGATATGACGGATGAGCAGCTAGAGGTTGCTAATAAGTATAAGGAACATCATGTTGAGGTGTTTGGTTTTGACAATGTAACTTTCTTGAAAGGGTACATCGAAAAGCTCGATGAGTTGGATTTCGAGGATGGATACTTTGATGTTATTGTGTCTAATTGCGTTATTAATTTATCACCGGATAAAGATGCTGTACTTGCCAGCGTACAACGCTTATTAAAGCCTGGCGGTGAATTCTATTTCTCCGACGTCTATGCTGATCGTCGTGTACCTGATTCTGTGGTAAATGACCCTGTTCTTTATGGGGAATGTTTAGGTGGCGCTTTATATTGGAACGACTTTGTTGCACTTGCTAAAAGACAGGGTTTTACCGACCCACGCTTAGTAGAAGATAGGCCGTTAGCCATCACAGACCCGAAACTATCATCACGAGTGGGCAATATAGAATTCTTTTCGGCGACCTATCGGTTGTTCAAGCTGGAGGAGTTGGAGCCTGATTGTGAAGATTATGGACAAGCAGTGATTTATAAAGGCACGATCCCTGAGCATCCTGAAGCGTTTGTGCTAGATAAACATCATTATATTGAAACCGGTAGAGTGTTTCCCGTTTGTGGTAATACATGGAAAATGTTGTCTGATACGCGTTTTAATCAACACTTCGAATTCGTCGGTGACTTTTCACGACACTTCGGGTTGTTTGAAGGATGCGGAAAAGCACTTCCTTTTGATAGAGATAATCTGTCGGAAGGAGCAGCACCATGTTGTTAGAGGCTTCCTCTAAAACCAGAGTGTTGGTGTTATGTACCGGTAATTCTGCCCGCAGCATTATGGCTGAGATGTTGTTCTCAACCATCGGCAAGGGTTATTTTGATGCAGTCAGTGCGGGTAGCCAGCCGACCGGTAAAGTTAATCCATTTGCTATTGCTCAAATAGAAAAATTATCGGGTGATCTAGTCCCAAGAAGCAAAAGCTGGGACGAGTTTTCTACGTCAGAAACCGACGCGATTGATGTTGTGGTGACTGTGTGTGGTAATGCAGCAAATGAAACCTGTCCTGTATTTCCAGGGCAACCCAAGCATGTTCACTGGGGGTTGCCGGATCCTGCTGCGGTTACGGGCGAAGACAGCGTAAAACATGCTGCATTTTCCAATTGCTTCCTGTTTTTTAAGGAAGCGATCACTGACTTGGTTACGGAGTTAGATAATGCTGAAAATCTCGATGTTTATAGCGCGATGAGTCATATCGCGAAACGATTTGAACCTATCGATGCAAAGCAACAGAGAGGACTGAATGCTTCAGCGTAGTGCAATGAACGTTCTCAGCGCGGTATTGTTAGCGGTGACGTTGTTTTCCCTGAGCCCCACCCTATGGGCCCAGGGAAATGATGATAATCGTTTGGTGATTACGGGTTCTAGTACCGTTGCCCCGTTAATGTCAGAGATCGCCAAGCGGTTTGAGCGTCAACACCCAGGTACTCGAGTGGATGTTCAAACAGGAGGTTCATCGCGGGGTATCGCTGATGCGCGCTCTGGTAGAGCCGATATTGGTATGGCTTCTAGGGCGAAAAAATCATCTGAATTTGAATTGCTCTTTCATACCGTCGCCCTGGATGGTATAGCAATCATTGTTAATAAGAATAACCCTCTGAATACACTGACAGATGAACAAATACGTTTGGTATTTACGGGGGATATCGGTAACTGGAAGGTGCTAGGGGGGAGCGACAGGGCTATCACGGTGGTGAATAAAGCAGAGGGCCGATCAACGCTGGAACTGTTTCTACAATATATGAAGTTAAAGAACAGTGAGGTAGCGGCTAGTATTATTATTGGAGACAATCAGCAAGGTATTAAAACGGTTGCTGGCAATGAGCATGCAATAGGGTACGTCTCTATAGGTGCAGCGGAATTTGAGGCTGGGTACGGGACGCCGATTAAGCTTCTGCCGATGGGGGGTGTTGCCGCTTCTGTGGATAGTGTTAAGAATCGACGATTCCCTTTGGCTAGACCATTAAATTTAGTGACAAAACAGGACCCAGTTGGATTGGTGAAAAAATTTATCGCGTTTGCTCAATCTGACTCAGTGCATGACCTTATTACTGACAATTACTTTGTTGCAATCCCAGCACAAACCGTCGCAGAGAATGGCCTTGGTGGTGGGCAAGCCAAGTGAATAGGCAACCCCCTGTGTTAGACATTGACCACTGGGTGGGACGGTTTCTTTTTCTATTGTTGGCGGTATCGGCACTAATATTATTGTTGATAATAATCTTCTTATTTGTCGAATCGTGGCCTGCGCTATCAAATAACGGCCTCACCAGTTTTTTTAATGCTGATGGTTGGTTTCCTCTAGAAGGCAAGCTGGGTTTGTTGCCGATGTTATGGGCGTCGTTAGCGATAACTGTAGGCGCTGTATTGATTGCTTTCCCGCTGGGGTTAGCTTGTGGCATATTTGTTTCGTACTATTCCCCCAGTATAATTACCAAACCCTTTCTTGCGATTGTGGCTCTTTTAGCGGGTATTCCGTCGGTGGTGTTCGGGTTATGGGGGTTGACGGAATTGGTTCCATTGGTGAATCAATGGCAAGCGCCAGGAGCGAGCTTGTTCACTGGCATGATTGTGTTGAGTTTAATGATATTACCTACCGTGGTACTTACCAGTAAGTCTGCTTTATTGGCATTACCGTTAGAGTTATCTCATAATGCTGCAGCATTGGCGCTTTCGAAAAAAACTACGATCACTAAAGTACTCGTGCCAGCCGCCTGGAGAGGTATTGCCGGTGGGTTGTTACTCTCAATCGTGAGGGCTCTCGGGGAGACGATGGCAGTATTGATGGTGGCGGGAAATGTTGTACAGATCCCTTCGGGACTGTTTGAACCAGTAAGAGT
>MAAC01015831.1_pt1 | contig 54908 bp, 49 predicted proteins | sample 1115981 | NCBI WGS metagenome assembly MAAC01 (sample SAMN04961126, study PRJNA320927) | seawater metagenome | isolation source: sample BD02T64 sea water enriched with oil for 64 days | place: USA:Gulf of Mexico | collected 2013-07-27 | reverse complement strand
AATAATCCTTTGTCTATGTTCTTAATCGCATTGTGAACATCTTCTTTAGATGCAGAAACGCCACGTTGGGCATATCGTTTCGAAACTTCTTGATTCATGTTGTTGTGTTGTTGTTTTGTTGCTGCGAAATTACTTTAAAAACAGCAAACATTCAAAGTTATTGATACTTTTTACTTCGTCGTTCAAACAGAACTGTATCTCTCCAAATTCCGTTTTGTTGTGCGATTTTTTCCCTAATTCCTATTTTCCGAAAACCATTCTTCACGTGTAATTTTACACTGCCTTCATTTTCTGGAAACAGACTAGAATACAAGGTCCAAATTCCATTCTCTTCGGATGCTGTTATCATTATCTCTAGCAACATATTTCCAATTCCTTTTCCTAATGAATTTAAAGAAACATACACACTCACTTCTGCTACTCCTTTATAGGCATCTCTTTTTGAGACTGGACTAATTGCGCACCAACCTAAAACTATTTCATTTTCTAATAGGACAAACCTTGAATGTTGATGATGGGTTTCATTCCATTCTTTCCAATCAGGAACTTGAGTTCTGAAAGTCGCATCTTTCGTATCAATTCCATCTTGATATATTTTTGCTACTTCTTGCCAATGATTTTCTGTTAGTTTTTCAATTTTCATGATAAAAAATCCCACAAAAGTGGGATTGATATTTTATTAACGTGTAAACAACAACTCTCTATATTTTGCCAATGGCCACAATTCATCATCGACCATCATTTCTAATTTATCACAGTGGTAACGGATTTCATCAAAATAAGGTTTTACCTTATTACAATACGCATCCGCAGATTCCTGCCCTTTTAATTTGTTAGCTTTTCTACGTTGGTCAGTCATTTCTTCTACTTTAGAATTGATGCCTTCAATGTGAGAAGATATTTTTTTAATTAAATCGATTTGCTCTTTACCAAGTTTCTTAAACTCATCACCAAAGATATTTTTCAATCCACTTACATTTTCTATCAATGTATTTTGATATTTCACAGCAGTCGGAATTACATGATTTCTTGCAATATCACCCAATACTCTTCCTTCAATTTGAATACGGAGCATGTATTCTTCTAATTTAATTTCATGTCTTGCTTCAATCTCAACCCTACTCATCACATTCATTTCTTCAAAAAGCGCAATTGATTTTTTAGAAACCTTCGCTTTTAAAGCCTCTGGAGTTGTCTTATTATTACTCAATCCTCTTTTGTCTGCTTCTTTTTCCCACTCAACTCCATAGCCATTTCCTTCAAAACGAATTTTCTTTGATGCTTTGATGTATTCTCGTAATACATTAAAAATAGCTTCATCCTTTTTCAAGCTTTTAGAAGCAATTAATTCATCTACTTCTATTTTAAAATCTTTTAATTGCTTTGCTATAATTGTATTTAAAGTTGTCATTGGTCCAGCGCAATTTGCCCAAGAACCAACAGCTCTAAACTCAAATTTATTCCCCGTAAAAGCAAAAGGTGAAGTTCTGTTTCTATCTGTATTATCTAGTAAAATCTCTGGTATTTTACCTACTATATTTAATTTTAAATCTGTTTTTTCTTGAGGAGACAACTTCCCTTTGGTTACATTTTCTAACTCATCTAATACTGCTGATAATTGCGAACCAATAAATATAGAAATAATTGCTGGCGGCGCTTCATTAGCTCCTAATCGATGGTCATTACTTGCACTTGCTACAGAGGCTCTAATTAGCTCTTCATAATCATGAACTGCCTTGATTGTATTCACAAAAAATGTTAAGAATTGTAAATTCTTCATAGGTGTTTTCCCTGGACTTAATAAGTTTACTCCAGTATTTGTAGCTAATGACCAGTTGTTATGTTTTCCAGAACCATTAATTCCCGCAAATGGCTTTTCATGAAACAACACTCTAAATCCGTGTTTTCCTGCCAATTTTTCCATCACATCCATTAATAAGGAGTTGTGATCTACCGCTAAATTTGCTTCTTCATAAATTGGAGCTAACTCATACTGATTTGGAGCGACCTCATTATGACGGGTTTTTACAGGGATTCCCAACAACATAGATTCTTGCTCTAAATCTCTCATATAACTCATTGCTCTATTTGGAATAGAACCAAAATAATGATCATCTAACTGTTGCCCTTTCGCTGGAGAATGCCCTAACAGCGTCCTTCCTGTTAAATATATATCTGGTCTAGAAATTGCCAATGCAGAATCAATTAAAAAATACTCTTGTTCCCAACCTAGTGATGCATTTACTTTTGAAACATTTTTATCAAAATACTTACACACAGCAGTTGCCGCATGATCTACCGCTTGCAAAGCTCTTAATAAAGGTGCTTTATTATCTAAGGCTTCTCCAGTATATGCAACAAAAATAGTAGGAATACAAAGTGTTGTTCCATAAATAAATGCGGGCGATGTTGGATCCCAAGCAGTATATCCCCTAGCCTCAAAGGTGTTCCTAATTCCACCATGCGGAAAACTAGAAGCATCTGGTTCTTGTTGCACCAATTCTCCACCTCCAAATTTCTCCATTGCACTACCATTACCTAAGGTTTCGAAAAAAGCATCGTGTTTTTCTGCTGTTGCTCCTGTTAACGGCTGAAACCAATGTGTATAATGTGTTGCGTTTTTTGATAAGGCCCAATCTTTCATTGCAGCAGCAACTTGATTTGCTATCTTACGGTCTATTTTTGTTCCAAACTCAATTGCATTCATAACACTTTCATAAGCTTCTTTGGTCATATACTGACGCATAGCATGCTCATTAAACACATTTCTACCAAAAATCTCTGACTTTCTTTCTGTTTCAAAAATTTCAATTGGCTTCCTATTAACTGTTTCTTTTAATGCATTAAAACGTACACTAGACATATTCTTTGTTTTTTATCAAAAATAAGTATAAAATACTATTAATTCAATAACGACCCCTTGATTTATTAACAATAACATAAAAATATTAACATTTTTAATTTTAACCCCCATTTTTTTAGGGGCATATCTTTTAATTTACATATTTTTGCAATGTATTTAGATTTTTGCTATATCACAAACAAAAAAAAACAACACCATGAGTAAAATTAAGTTAGAGTACATTTGGTTAGATGGCTACAAACCAACACAAAACCTTAGAAGTAAAACAAAAGTTGAAGAGCATGAAGATTTTCAAGGAACTTTAGAAGAGTTAAAAAATTGGTCTTTTGACGGGTCTTCTACAAAACAAGCTTCAGGAGGTTCTTCTGACTGTATTTTAAAACCTGTCTCTATCTTTAAAGATCCTGCTCGTGTTAATGGATACTTAGTAATGACAGAGGTTATGAATTCTGATGGAACACCACATGAATCTAACGCACGTGCTACTATTAATGATGATGATAATGATTTCTGGTTCGGGTTTGAGCAAGAATATTTTATTATGGATAACGCAACACAACTTCCTTTAGGATTCCCAGTTGGTGGATATCCCGGACCACAAGGAATGTATTACTGTTCTGTTGGAGGAAGAAATACACATGGTAGAGATTTTGTTGAAGAACATGCTGACTTATGTATTGAAGCTGGATTGAATTTTGAAGGAATCAATCAAGAAGTTGCTTCTGGACAATGGGAATTTCAATTGTTTGCAGTAGGCGCAAAAAAGGCTGGAGATGAAATCTGGATTGCTAGATATTTATTAGATAGACTAACTGAACGATATGGATATTATATTGAGTACCATCCAAAACCTGTAAAAGGAGATTGGAATGGCTCTGGAATGCATGCTAATTTCTCTAACGAAATCTTAAGAACCTGTGGCTCTAAAGAAATTTTCATGAAAGTCTGCGAGGCTTTTAGACCCGTAACCAAAGAACATATTGATATTTATGGTGCTCATAATGATCAACGCTTAACAGGATTACATGAAACTGCGTCTATTACAGATTTTAGTTATGGTATTTCTGATAGAGGCGCTTCAATTCGTATTCCTATTATTACTGTAGATAACGGCTGGAAAGGATATTTAGAAGATAGAAGACCCGCATCTAACGGAGATCCTTATAAAATTGCATCAAGAATTATACGAACTGTAAAACCAGTTTGCGAAGCTCTATAAAGAATTCCACAAATAACACAACAAAAAAAAGCTCTCGAAATTCGAGAGCTTTTTTATTATGTTAATGTTGTAATTATAAATATGGCATATAACACCAATAGAACAATACCATGCCTCCAATCTAATCGTAATTTTTTTGGAAAGAATACCAAAGGTAATACCAAGAACGAAATTCCTAGCATCCAAAATATATCGTAATTCAATAATGCTATATCTTTTAGCTCTATTGGCGTAATCATAGAAGTAATTCCTAATACTGCCAAAATATTAAACACATTAGAGCCAATTAAATTCCCCAAAGAAATCGCTTTCTCTTTTTTCAAAACCGCAATAATTGAAGCTGCCAATTCTGGAATACTTGTTCCAACAGAAACAACAGTAACTCCAATAACACGTTCACTTACTCCAAAATCTGTAGCTAAAGCAACTGCTCCTTTTATTAATAATTCAGAACCAGCCCACAAACCCACTCCACCTATTGTTACAAATAACACAATTTTGACTGCTGACAACTGGTCCTCATCTTCTGGAATTTCATCTACCACTATGTTTTTTTGAAAGCGAAATAGATACACCAAGAAAATAATTAAAAATAAAAATAAAATAGCACCTTCATAAAACTCTATTTTTCCATCTTGAGCTAAAAAATAATACAACAAACCAGAAGCCACCATCATTACTGGCCAATCTGTTCTGTAAAGACTTTTCTCTACATCAATTTTTGATAAGACAACTGTAATTCCTAATACCAATCCTAAATTTGCAATATTTGAACCTATAACATTTCCCAAAGCCAAATCAGGAAAACCATCTAAAGCCGATCTTATACTTACAATTAATTCTGGTGCAGACGTAGCAAATGACACTACTGTCATACCAATAACAATTTTTGGAATGTTTAGCTTTAAAGACAACCCAACAGCAGCTTTCAAGAGCCAGTTTCCTCCAATAATCAATAAGAAAAGCCCAGAAATGATGTATAAAAAATTCATTAATTATTGTTTTTTGCGAAGATAGATAAATTAGATTTTAATATTTAATTATGCTTCTCATTCATTTTAATATTTTATTTTTATAACCACAACACCATCGATCTAATGCGGTTTAGAAAAAAACCATATCAACTCTTCTTTTTACTAGCTATCTGTATTGCATTTACAATTCAAACTTCTAATGCTCACTGTCAAGAAAAATTACAATTTCTAATACAACGATTTGATAGTTTTAGTGAGCTAATCACAAAGAAAACAACAGAAAAAGAATTAAAAGCCATCAAACATAATCTTGAAAGACTAGGTGTTTCTTTTAATTACAGTAATTTAAAATACAATTCAAAGAAAGAGATTATAAGCATCAATATTAAACTAAGAAATAAAAAGAGTGAATTCTCTAGCAAATGGATTCAAAAAAACATTCCGATTCCCGATATTCAAATTGCGGAAATAAACGGAATAGTTAGTATTCTTACTAATGTTAAAAAAACAAACTTAAGACTACACAACAACACCCCCTAGTACTTGCTTTTATCACCTAATTTTTGTATATTGATAACAATGAAAAAACGTATTTTTAAAATAGTTGCGAAAGCAAATAAAACACTTTTACCTTCTTATACAAAGAGGAAATTGGACATCTCTAAAGCTTCAAAAATTCAGTTGGCAATAATTGGATGGAGAGCATACATTACTTTAAAATCATTGAACTAAAAAAACACATTATGGAAAAAGAACATATTAAAGTATTTACAGGAACCTCAATATTAGTAAACCGGTTGAGCTTCTTATTAGATGAAGCAGAAATAGCTAGTTTAATAAAAAATCATCACGAATCTGCTAGGCTCGGCGGCTTTGGTTCACCCATGAATGCAGTCGAATTATTTATCTACAAATCTGACACAGAAAGAGCTACTACAATTATTGAGGATTTCAAAAAAGAAATAGCAGAATAGGTTTTATAATTTAAAAAACATCTTTATATTTGCACCCGCTTAACGGCCTCGTGGCGCAACTGAATAGCGCACTTGATTACGGCTCAAGAGGTTACTGGTTTGAATCCAGTCGAGGTCACAAAAAAGCTCATCTTAATTGATGAGCTTTTTCTTTTTACAATAGTTTCAAATCTCTATTTTATCTTTTGTAGTTGATTTTCTTTATATTTATCAAAAAACTGATTTTCAACTAACTAAAACCATGCGATCATGATTCGAAAACTATTAATTTTACCCGCATTACTTTTTATCTCACTTTCCTTTAGTCAAGAAATCTTTGATGCAACTACCATTGAAAAAATAAAAAATGAAGGATTAAACAATTCACATGTTGAAAAAATAGCTTTTGAATTGATTGACAAAGCTGGTTCTAGATTGACAAATTCTCAAGGGTATAAAAGAGCTGCAACCTATGCAGTAAACCAACTTTCTAAATGGGGACTAAAAAATTCTAACACTGAGGTTTGGGGAGAATTTGGAAAAGGCTGGGAAATTGAAAAGAATTATGTAGCAATGACAAAACCCTATTATATGGCTTTTACTGCGGTTCCAAAAGCTTGGTCTGACGGAACTAATGGTCCAATAAAAGGGAAAGTAATTATTGTAGATATAACATCTGAAGAAGATTTCGCGAACTATAAAGGAAAATTAAAAGGCGCAATTGTTCTTGTAAAGGCACTTGGAAATCAAGGCCCTACTTTTAAAGCAGATGCTTTGCGCAAAACAAATGAGCAATTAAATAAAATGGAAATTCCTGCTAAGCCTAGAGCAAGAAGAACAGGAAATACTAATGATAGAGCTGCAAGAATAGCAGCATGGAGAAAAAGAAGAGCTTTCACTCAAAAAATTAATACTTTTTTGATGAAAGAAGGAGTTGCTTTAAATATTGTTGGAAAAAGAGGTCGACACGGAACATTGTTTACTGGTGGCGGAAGAGGCTATTTAAAAGATGCCCCTAAATCTATAAGTGAACTAGAAATGATACCTGAACATGCAAATCTTATGGCACGCTTGATAGAAAACGGTGTTGAAGTTGAAGTTGAAGCTGAAGTAAAAACTTCTTTCAACTCAAATAGTTTGAATGGATATAATGTGGTTGCAGAAATCCCTGGAACAGACAGAAAGTTAAAAGCAGAAGTTGTTATGTTAGGAGCACATTTAGATTCTTGGCATGGTGCAACTGGCGCAACTGATAATGCAGCTGGCTCTATTGTTATGATGGAAGCAGTACGAATTTTAAAAGCAGTTGGAGTTACACCAAGACGTACTATTAGAATTGCACTATGGGATGGAGAAGAGCAAGGATTACATGGATCTAGAAATTATGTAAAAAATCATTTTGGAGATCCAGCAACAAAAAAGTTCACCAAAGAGAATGAAAGAGTGGCAGGATATTTTAATATCGATAATGGAACAGGAAGAATAAGAGGAATTTATACACAAGGAAATAAAAAAGTTGTTCCGATTTTTAAAAGTTGGTTTACGCCTTTTAGCAGTATGATCGATAACACAACTGTTACAACTAATAATACTGGTGGAACTGATCATTTAGCCTTTGATGGAGTTGGGATTCCTGGATTTCAATTTATTCAAGACCCTATAGAATACAATTCAAGAACACACCATACAAATGCTGATACTTTTGAGCGTTTAGTAATTGAGGACTTAAAACAAATGGCCGTAATTGTTGCTTCTTTTGTTTACAACACAGCTCAAAGAGATGCTAAACTACCGAGAAAAGAAACAAATAAAACAAGATAAAACTTACTATCACAAAAAAAATGCGCACCAATTTGGTGCGCATTTTTTTTATAAATTATTCTTTTTTTATTCTATATACCTTCTTATTGCTACTCGATGTTCTGGAATACTCTTGTCGTAATTTTCTATCACTAGCTCTAGTATAACTGGTTTTTGTAGACCGATGTCTTTTTTTGAATTGAATTTAGACACATATAAATTGTAAGTGTCATTTGATTTTTCAAAAATTAAAAAGTGTTCTGTATTTAACTCAGTAAAACTGATTTCATTTCCAGAAAAAGCGCCTGATGCATCTTTTACAAATGGAGAGAAATTATAATATAAAAATACGTTTGTCATGTTATACTAATTCAGCCGAAAGGCCCAAAGATAATAATTTAGAACATTGAGATGTCAATTCTTTAAGTTCTCCTGTTTTCACAGTACACTTTCCTTTATAATGAACTAAAATAGTACATTGCTCTGCTTGTTCTAACGAATGCTCGCAAACATCCATCAAGGAATCCATTACAAAATCAAATGTATTTACATCATCATTAAATAAAACAATTTCATGCTGATTTACCTCCTGTTCAAGGACATCAACTTCTTCTTGTATTTTTTCTTTTGTGCTCATCATAAAAAATAAATATACAATTAACCTTTAATATATTTTAAAGATACCCAATTATTTCTTTCTATAGTTTTTACCAATGACAATCCATACTTAGAAACCTCAGCATCTATTACAGGAATGTCTTCTTTATAAAACCCACTTAATAGCAACACTCCCTTATCCAATATGCATTTTGTATAGGTAGCCATATCATTCAATAAGATATTTCTATTGATGTTGGCAATAAATACATCATACTTCTGAGTAGTAAGCAACTCTGCTGTACCTTCGAAAAAAGTAATATTCTTACAGTTATTTCTTTCTGCATTTTCAATCGAATTCAAGTAACACCAATTATCAATATCAATTCCGTCAATAGGATTTGCTCCTTTCATTTCAGCAAAAATCGCTAAAATCCCCGTTCCGCAACCCATATCAAGAGTTTTCTTATTGGTTAAATCTAAATCGATTAAATGTTGCACCATCATATGTGTTGTTTCATGATGACCAGTACCAAAACTCATTTTTGGCTCTATTACAATATCATATTTCAGGTTTGGGTTTTTGTGAAAAGGCGCTCTAATACTCACCAAATTATCCACTTGAATTTGTTCGAAATTCTTTTCCCACTCACTATTCCAATTGGTTTGTTCAATTTCTTTTTCTGAATATGTAATGTCGAATTCTTTTGATTTCAAAACAGAAATATCATTTAAAATATCAGCATTCCAATCTTCTTTTTGAATATAAGCAATGACTCCATTCTCATTTTCTACAAAACTCTCAAAACCCGCAAAACCAAGTTCAGCGATTAGAATTTCTGTTCCAGGTTCATTTGGAACTACTGTAAAATTATATTCTATATATATATTATCCATTAAATAGCTTTAATAATTGCCGTGAAATCTGCAACATTTAAAGAAGCTCCTCCAATTAATCCTCCATCTACATCTTGCTTTGAGAAAATCTCTTCAGCATTTGCTGGCTTAACACTTCCTCCATATAATATTGAGGTATTGTCTGCCACACTTGTGTTGTATTTTTCTTGTAATAATTTTCTAATAAAGGCATGCATTTCTTGTGCTTGTTCTGGCGAAGCTGTTTCTCCTGTTCCAATAGCCCAAACAGGTTCGTATGCTAATACTATTTGATTCCAAGCCATAGAATCTAAGTGAAATAATCCATTTTTCAATTGGCTTTCTACTACCGAAAAATGATTTTCTGACTTTCTATCTTCTAACAATTCTCCAAAACAAAAAATAATTTCCAACCCATTTTCTAAGGCTGAATTTACTTTTTCTGCAAGAATGGCATCCGTTTCACCAAAGATAGAACGTCTTTCTGAATGCCCTAAAATAACAGTTTTTACACCAATACCTTTTAGCATATCTGCAGAAATCTCACCTGTAAATGCACCGTTTTTTGCTTGGTGCATATTTTGAGATACCACTTCTAAATTTGATTTTTTTGCTCTTTTAATAGCTGAAGTTAAGTTGACATATGCTGGTGCAACTATCACTCTTGTATTATCTAACTGCACTCTTTTTATAGACTTTTTAATTCCCTTAACAAGGTTTTTTGTTTCCTTGTTATTCATATTCATTTTCCAGTTACCCGCTATAATTTTACTTCTCATTATCTACATTTTGAATCTGTTTTATCAAAAATAATCCTTTTAAAAACAGCAATTAATCTAACCACAAAAATAAGTTATTTTTTTAAGGCATTTACTATTCTAGCATCGGTAATCTTAGTTGATTTAAATAAATCTACGAAACCGTTTTCATTAACAACCATATATCTAGGAATCCAATTTAGGCTTAAAAACTCTCCAAAATCACCATCCCAACCAGATTTCATATAGTAATGTTCTCCAACAATATTAAACCTTTTAATCCCCTTTTTCCAGCGGTGAGTTGATTTATCTAATGATAGAAACAGATATACTACATCTGGAAATTCTTTTTGTAATTCTTTTAGATCTGGTAATGTTACAATACAGTCTTTACACCAAGACGCCCAAACATCTATCAGCACTTTTTTTCCTTTATACGTATCTAAGATCTCCTTAAAAACAATGGGTTGATTCTCTAGAGTTAGAAATGTATCTTTCATCGCTTTTTCTGAAAACTCTGTAGGTGCTTCAAATGTACAAGCAGTAAAAACAACCAAAATTAACAGAAACCTTTTAAACATGTCTTTTTTATTTTTGTCTAGGTCAATGAAACCCATATTTTCTTACAAATTACTCCACTTAAATTTAATGAGCTATAAAAACAACTATAAATAAACTACCAAATTTAAGTACCTTTGTGCAACAATATTATTGATTGAATGACAACTACACAACTTATTGAACAGATTCATCTAAAAAAATCATTTTTATGTATTGGATTAGATGTAGATTTAACAAAAATCCCTGCCCATTTACTAAAAGAAGAAGATCCTATTTTTGAATTCAACAAAGCAATTATAGATGCAACACATCACTTATGTGTTTCTTACAAACCTAATACTGCTTTTTATGAAGCTTATGGTCTTAAAGGATGGGAATCTTTAGAGAAAACAATTATGTATATCAACGAAAAATACCCAGAAATTTTCACAATTGCTGATGCAAAACGTGGCGATATTGGCAATACATCTAGCATGTATGCAAAGGCTTTTTTTGAAGATTTATCTTTTGATTCTGTAACAGTTGCTCCTTATATGGGAAAAGACTCTGTTGAACCTTTTTTAGCATTTGAAAATAAACATACAATTATGCTGGCTTTAACCTCTAATCAGGGAGCTTTCGATTTTCAAACTAAAAAGATAGACGGAAAAGAAGTATACAAACATGTATTAGAGACTTCTAAATCTTGGGAAAATTCAGAAAACTTAATGTATGTTGTTGGAGCTACGAAAGCTGAGTATTTTAAAGAAATCAGAAAAATAGTTCCTGATAGTTTTTTATTAGTTCCGGGTGTAGGTGCCCAAGGAGGTAATTTACAAGATGTTTGCAAATATGGAATGTCAGAAAACATTGGTTTATTAATCAACTCTTCTCGTGGGATTATCTATGCTTCAAATGATAAAAATTTTGCAAATGCTGCTGCCCAAAAAGCAACAGAGTTACAACAAGAAATGGAAGCAATTTTAAATCAGTAATTTGAATCAAAACAATACTTCTAAAATATTAAAAATCATTTCGCTAGTTCCTTCTCAAACCGAATTGCTATATGATTTAGGTTTAGAATCATCTATTGTAGGCATTACTAAGTTTTGCATTCACCCATATCATTTAAAAGAAACCAAGATGATAGTTGGGGGTACAAAAAACATCAACTTAGAAAAAATAAAAAGACTGAAGCCAGACATTATTCTTTGCAATAAAGAAGAAAACTCTAAAGAAATAGTTGACCAATGCAAGCAAATTACTAAAACTCATGTGTCAGAAATCTACGATATTCAAGATTCTATAGATTTAATAAAAACCTATGGAGAATTCTTTTTTTGTAAAAAAGAAGCATCAAAAATCATTGCAGAAATAAATTTTAAATGGACAGGTTTTAAATCCTTTATTGCAGATAAGGAAACCAGAAAAGCAGCCTATTTTATTTGGAAAAATCCTTGGATGGTTGCTGCTAACAACACCTTTATAAATTATTTATTAGAACTAAATAATTTTGATAACATCTATAAAAACAAAGAACGATATCCAGAAGTTGAAATCAAGAAGATGCAATTAGAAGGAAATCCTGATCTTATATTTTTATCCTCAGAGCCATATCCTTTTACAGAAAAGCATGCTTTAGAATTGGAAGAGTTTATTCCAAACGCAACAATACTTCTTGTTGACGGCGAAATGTTTAGTTGGTATGGAAGCAGATTGAGATATGCTTTTGATTATTTTATTGCTTTACAAAACCGTCTTTGAAAACTCTCTATTTAAGTAACTTACTTTATTCAGTTTTCCTAGAATCTTCATGGCTTTATAAGCAGCTCTATCACTTTTAATCTCATCAATGTATTTATAATCATTAGATCTTTCCACCAACCTATCATAACGCTCTTCTAAGTGTTTTCTATATCGTGAAAGTTGATTTAATCGAGACATTTGTTGGCATATATACTCATAAATATACCATAATTAATTGATTCACAAAGAATTAATCTAAACAAAATTTATACTTCCGTGTATATCAGTGTTGAAAAAAGACTACTAAAATAGAGCTATCTGATATTTTAGCATATCCATAAAAAATTTACAACAGAATATTAAATCTTCACTACTTTTTTCATATGCATTTTTCCTTCAACTACAAACTTTATAAAATAAACACCTCTTTTTAAAGTAGAAAAATCATAAGTAGCATACCCTTTTTTAAAAGTAAACCTGTCCACTTCTCTCCCTAAAACAGAATAAACCCTTAGCTCTTTACCTACTAGTTTAGCATCAACCTTAATTGTCAATTTATCTTCTATTGGGTTTGGGTATAAATGAATTAAATCTGGTTGATTAAAACTTGTGGTAGACAATGTACTCTGCTGATAGATTCTCACATAATCTATTTCCATTGCACTTTCTGTAAACCCTGCACTTATACCTGGTTGAATTGCTATATTTAGCAATAAGTATTGTGGAGCATCAAATGGCCAAGTACTCGCATCTTTAGTCACTGGGTTATAAGTGTAATGCTCTATACCATCCACTTTAAAAACCATTTTCTCTGAAGTCCATTCTAAAGTATAAATATGAAAATCCGTTGACGCTGTTGAAACTGTTTGCCCTCCTAAATTTACTGTCCCCCCAAAACTTGAAGGAGTGTGCATCGCACTTTGAACAAAATTTTGATTGCTTCCCCAATGCTCCATAACATCTACTTCACCACAACCTGGCCAATTTACAGAACCATGAGTAGCATCCCAATAACCTCCATTTTCATTAATATTTTGTCCCAACATCCAAATAGCAGGCCAAGTACCTACTCCAGCAGGTAATTTTGCTCTCACTTCAACTTTCCCATAAGTAAATGCAACCTTAGAGTTTAATCTAGCAGATGTATACTGTTTAATTTGCCCTTGATCTGAGAAAGACTCTTTCTTGGCTAAGATTTTTAAAATTCCTGAATCTACAAAAGAATTATCGGTTCTATTGGTATAGTGCTGAATCTCACCATTAAACCAACCTACTCCATCTGGAAGTAATGTTTGATGAAACCACTTATCTGTGTCAATAGCTCCGTCTGTATCAAACTCATCTGACCAAATCAGTTGGTCAAAAATTGCACTTGCAGCCCCTACAGTACCATTATACAAAACATCATCAACATAAGCTGTAACTTGATCATTATTATTTTCACCATTTACTTGAATTAACACTCTATTAAAATCGGTTCTTGATGTTGGAGCATCAGAGTTTGGATCTAAATTGATATATGAACCATTAGCAAAATCAAATGTAACTTCTTGCCATTGGTCTAACACAATGCTTTTAATAATTTCACTTTGAGTTGCCCAAGGCTGACCTGACTTACCATCCTGCAACTTAAGTGACACTTGATTTGCTTGGCTTCCTGTTATTCCTGAAGAAGAAACATAAATTTTAAATGAAAACACACTATTGGTAGACAAGTCAAAATTTGAAGGTACATCAAACCTAACATTGGCATATTGACCTCCTGTGTCTGAATATTTTAAAAGGGTTGTTGAGGTATTAACCCCCTGCTGGAACACATTTGCGAAATTTGTATCTAAACCACAGTCATCTCCAGTCCAGGTTGAAATTGTTCCAGAACCCTCAAAGTCATCTTGAACAGTTGTTTGTGAAGAAATTGAAAGCGTTAAGAATAAAGATAAAAGAAAGTATTTTTTTTGCATTTAAGACACAGATTAATGAGCTTCAAATTACCTTTTAATTATTCTGAAAAACAAAATATACACCCATACAAAAACCATACGGTCTTTAATTTTATTTAAAGCTGTCTGATTTTTTATCATATCCATACGGACAATGTTTGCATCCACTTTTACAACAATGCCCTCTTTTTAAATGGTACTTCTCAGTAAACACTTTATAGCCTTGTTCATTTAAGTAAAAATCATCTGGCTCTAACTCAACTCGTGGTTTAAACATCTTACAAAATTAACATAAAAAAACGCCACAAAAAGGTGTTATTATTTTTAATTTATTTTATTTTTTGAAAAGAAATCATTTAACAGCTATGTTTACAAACGTCAAAAACACACCCTAAAAGAGCATCATTTAAAACACCTTCTTTATTAAATTTAAAAACTAACTAAAGAATCTGAATCTTTTTTAAGAATTCCGTAAATTGCACTCGCAAAAAACAAGATTCATTACGAATGGAACAAATAACACCTTACAAGCCCAAACATAAAGTACGAATTGTAACTGCTGCTGCACTATTTGACGGCCACGATGCCGCTATCAATATTATGCGTAGAATCATACAATCAACAGGAGTTGAAGTGATTCACTTAGGTCATGACAGAAGTGTAGAAGAAGTAGTAAACTGTGCAATACAAGAAGACGCAAATGCAATTGCGATTACCTCTTATCAAGGTGGTCATAATGAATACTTTAAATACATGTACGACCTTTTACAAGAAAAAGGTGCTACTCACGTCAAAATTTTTGGTGGTGGCGGTGGTGTAATTCTTCCAGATGAAATTAAAGAATTGATGGACTACGGAATTACACGTATTTATTCTCCAGATGATGGTCGTGATCTTGGTTTACAAGGAATGATCAATGATTTGGTAGAAACATCTGATTTTGCAATTGGAGATGTGTTGAATGATGAAATAAATCATTTAGCAAAGAAGGAAATAGGAAGTATAGCTCGTATTATTTCTTCTGCTGAAAATTTCCCTGATGTAGCTAAAGAAACGTTAGAGAAGATCCACGAGAAAAATAAAAACTCAAAAACACCTGTTCTAGGAATTACTGGAACTGGTGGTTCAGGAAAATCGAGTTTAGTAGACGAATTGGTTCGTCGATTTTTAGTTGATTTCCCAGCAAAAACAGTTGGACTGATTTCTGTTGATCCATCAAAAAGAAAAACTGGAGGTGCATTATTAGGTGATCGTATTCGTATGAACGCCATTAATAATGACCGTGTATATATGAGATCGTTAGCAACACGTCAATCTAATTTGGCCTTATCTAAATATGTGAATGAAGCGGTACAAGTATTAAAAGCAGCTGAATTTGATCTGATCATTTTAGAAACTTCTGGTATTGGACAATCGGATACCGAAATTATAGAACATTCTGATACTTCATTATATGTAATGACTCCAGAATTTGGAGCAGCAACACAGTTAGAAAAAATTGACATGCTTGATTTTGCTGATTTAGTTGCTATCAATAAATTTGACAAAAGAGGCGCTTTGGATGCCATTCGTGATGTAAAGAAACAATACATGCGTAATAACAACCTCTGGGATATCCATATGGATGACATGCCGGTTTTTGGTACAATTGCCTCTCAATTTAATGACCCAGGAATGAATACGTTGTACAAACGTATTATGGATAAGTTAGTAGAAAAAACGGGGGTTGATTTAAAATCAGACATAGAAATCACAAAAGAAATGTCTGAAAAGATATATGTGATTCCACCAAGAAGAGTTCGCTATTTATCAGAAATTTCTGAAAGCAATAGAGCATATGATCAAAAAGTAGACAGTCAAGTATTTGTTGCTCAAAAATTATACGGTATTTACCAAACAATCCTTTCTGTCATTTCGAACGAAAGTGAGAAATCTCTTTTTAATAAATCTGGTCTTGATGAGGATGAGATCCTGAAACTAGTTAAGGATGACGAAATCCCATTTACAAAACTTCTAGTTGCTCAGTTTGATAAAATAAAACTAAATCTTGACCCACATAATTGGGAGACCATTCTTAATTGGGACCAAAAAGTTCTGAAATATAAGAACCCAATTTACACCTTTAAAGTACGTGGTAAAGAAATTAACATAGAAACACATAGCGAATCATTATCTAAGACTCAAGTACCTAAAGTTGCCTTACCAAAATACCAAGCTTGGGGAGATTTATTACGTTGGAACTTGCAAGAAAATGTTCCTGGAGAATTCCCTTTCGCTTCTGGATTATATCCATTTAAAAGAACTGGTGAAGACCCAACAAGGATGTTTGCTGGAGAAGGAGGACCAGAAAGAACCAACAGACGTTTTCATTATGTGAGCTTAGGAATGCCTGCAAAGCGCCTTTCTACAGCTTTTGATTCTGTTACTTTATATGGAAATGACCCTGAACTTAGACCAGATATTTACGGAAAAATAGGTAATGCAGGAGTTTCTATTTGCTGTTTAGGTGATGCGAAAAAATTGTTTTCTGGTTTTGATCTTACACATGCATTAACATCTGTGAGTTTAACAATAAACGGTCCTGCACCAATGTTGTTAGGATTCTTTATGAATGCTGCCATTGATCAGAATTGTGAAAAATACATTATAGAAAACAAATTAGAAAAACAAGTTGAAGCAAAATTTGCAGCAATTTACGATTCGAAAGGTTTAGAAAGACCTGTTTACCAGGGGCAATTACCTGAAGGAAATGATGGTTTAGGATTGATGTTATTAGGTTTAACCGGAGATCAAGTGTTGCCTGAAGAAGTATATCAACAAATAAAAACAGATACATTACATCAAGTTAGAGGAACGGTTCAAGCAGATATTTTAAAAGAAGACCAGGCACAAAACACCTGTATTTTTTCTACAGAATTTGCCTTGCGCTTAATGGGAGATGTACAAGAGTATTTCATCGATAAACAAGTTCGTAATTTCTATTCAGTTTCAATTTCTGGATATCATATTGCAGAAGCTGGTGCCAATCCTATTACACAGCTTGCTCTTACACTATCTAACGGATTTACGTATGTAGAATATTACCTTTCTAGAGGAATGGACATCAATAAATTCGGACCGAATTTATCTTTCTTTTTCTCAAACGGAATTGATGCAGAATATTCAGTAATTGGTAGAGTTGCTCGTAAGATTTGGGCAAAAGCGCTGAAGTACAAATACGGAGCAAATTCAAGAGCTCAAATGTTGAAATATCACATTCAAACTTCTGGTCGTTCTTTACATGCACAAGAAATTGATTTTAATGATATTAGAACAACGCTTCAAGCATTATACGCTATTAATGACAACTGTAATTCACTGCATACAAACGCATACGATGAAGCAATTACAACACCTACAGAAGAATCTGTGCGTAGAGCAATGGCAATTCAGTTAATCATCAATAAAGAATTAGGCTTAACCAAAAATGAGAATCCTATTCAAGGTTCATTTATTATTGAAGAACTAACAGATTTAGTTGAAGAAGCAGTATTAACAGAATTTGATAGAATTACCGAAAGAGGTGGTGTTTTAGGCGCGATGGAAACCATGTATCAGCGTTCAAAAATACAAGAAGAAAGTTTGTATTATGAAACACTAAAACATACAGGAGAGTTTCCAATTATTGGTGTAAACACTTTCTTAAGTTCTAAAGGATCTCCAACAGTACAACCTGCTGAAGTAATTAGAGCTACAGAAGAAGAAAAGCAATTCCAAATTAAAACAAAAGACTTATTGAATGCTGCAAATACAACTAAAGTAAAAGAGCAATTAGTAATTTTACAAGAAGCAGCTATTCAGAATGAAAACTTATTTGACAAACTGATGGAAGCAACTAAATTCTGTTCTTTAGGACAAATTACAGAAGCCTTGTTTAAAGTTGGTGGACAATATAGAAGAAACATGTAGAAGGCAATGCCTTCAGGTAATTTAAAAAGCCTCACAAATTGTGAGGTTTTTTTGCATCTATTTATTACTATTTTTTGTCTACTTGAGAAAATCATGACAAATCAACAACTAAAATCAGAATTCTACAGACAACTTCAATTAGGCAAAGAAGCTTTAATAAAGAAAGAATACTCAACTTCATTTTACCATTTAGAAAACGCACACATACTTGGTCAACAACATTTGTGGCGACATACACTTAGTCACTATTGGATGTTTGTATTTGGAATCAAAACCAAAAACGCAAAAGAAATAATAGGGCAAGTTTTTAGAATTATTGCTTCTCTCCTATTCACTTTAATTTGGGTTCCGAAGGGAAATACTGGCGGCACAAACATATCTCCAATCAAACCAATTCCAATTCGAAAAGAAATCCTGAAATATTTCTCAAAATAGTTGCATCTTTTTCGTACCTTTTTTGTCTATTAAGTGAACTTAAAATTTACTATTATGAAAAATCAATGTACTTGTAATTGCGACGGATGTAAAACAGGAAACTGTGCTAACTGCACTTGCGAAAATTGTTCTTGCAACAATTGTAATTGTTAACTAATAAATGTCATTTCGAAATGAGGAACGATTGAGAAATCTTATCTTAATAGTTTGAGATTCCTCCTCATACTTCGTTCGGAATGACTATTTTACTCCTATGACTACACAAAAAGTTTGGGCAAAATACGCCGATGACATCAAACGTTTTATCTTTAGTAAAGTAAAAGATGAAGCGGTTACGGATGATATATTGCAAGATTCGTTTATTAAAATTCATACAAAACTGCATACATTAAAAGATATCACGAAACTAAAATCGTGGTGTTTTACAGTTGCAAGAAATTCTATACTAGACTATTTCAAATCGAGTAACAAAACGTTTGAGTTTGCAAATTTCGAATCTGAAACAGTGCCTGAAGAGAATGTACACACAGAGAAAGATTGCTTGCGCGGAATTCTACAAAATTTACCTAAAAAATATAGAGACCCTTTGTTTTTATCAGACATTAAAGGATTAAAACAACAAGAAGTCGCAGAACAATTAAAACAAACACTGTCTACAACAAAATCTCAAATTCAGCGTGCCAGAAAACTCATTGCACAAGGTTTTATGGATTGTTGTGGTTATGTATTAAATGAGGACGGAAAACTAGTTGGTGAAATTCAAGATAAAGATGACTGCAAGGTTTGTACTTAATAAATCTTGCAGTCAAAATAATATTCTATGAAGGTTAGTTTTTAATTCCGGGCTGTTTTAATTTCCAATTGGTTTTTGCTTTCTCTTTATCTACCATTTTCTTTACATCGGCTAGTAAACGTTTTGCGTCATAGATAATTCCGTCTTTAATAGTATACTTCACGCCACCAACACGAACTACTTCATTGTCTTTTGTCAATTTAATCGCTCCTGTTCCGTAGAGTACTTTTAAGTTTACCAATGGATTTTCTTCTACAATTACAAAATCGGCTAATTTACCTATTTGCACAGAACCTATTTTATCATCCCAACCTAATGCTTCTGCACCATTTAAGGTAGCTGCTCTAATTACTTCTAACGGATGAAATCCTGCTTCTCGTAATAATTCGAGTTCTCTAGCGTATGCAAATCCATACAATTGATAAATAAACCCAGAATCTGTACCAACAGTAACTCTACCTCCTCTATTTTTATATTCATTTACAAAAGTCATCCATAATTGGTAATTCTTTTTCCATTGCACTTCTTGTTCTGTTCCCCAAAAATGCCAATAACTACCATGACTAATTTTACTTGGCTCGTAAAACTTCCATAGAGAAGGCATCGTATAATCTTCATGCCATTCTGCTCTACGTGCTCTTTGCAAGTCTCTACTTGCTTCGTAAATATTAAAGGTTGGATCTAGTGTAAAATCTAAACTCAATAACTCATTCATTACCTTATTCCAATGTTTTGAATATGGTTTTGCGGCTTGCGCCCACAATTTCCCCGCTTCTTCAAAACGGTGCTGTTCATTTTGGTAATTATAATCCAACGGATAGTTTTGCACCGTTCTATCTTCAAATAATGCTTCTGGTAAGCCATACCAATGCTCCATGGAAGTCATTCCAGCTCTAGCAGAATGCAATACATTCCAACGCGCAACACTTAACTGAGCGTGATGCGCAGTAGATCTCAATCCTAATTTTTTATTCTCAGCAATTGCTGCTGCCATTATTTCTGGTTCAGCACCAAAAAACTTAATTCCGTCTGCACCATTTTTCGCATTCATTCGTACCCAAGATCTAGCTTCCTCTGCTGTTGTAATTGTTTTCTTACTTCCAGAACCAAAACCTGAATATTCAAATATTCTTGGAGCAACAATTTTATTGGCAGCGCTTTGACGTTTTAGCTTCATCGCATTACGGCCACTTGGTTGTCTGATGGTTGTAATTCCATGTGCCATCCATAATTTAAAAACGTATTCTGGACTTGCTCCTTGCGATGCACCTCCAATATGGCCATGCATATCAACAAAACCAGGCAACAAATACATACCATTTGCATCTAATTCTTTTCCTCCTCTTTTTAATTTCGGTCTTCTCTTTTCATTGATTTTCACGCCAGGATAGCCAACAATTTGCATTTTTACAATGGTATTGTTTTCCACAACAATATCCATAGGGCCACGAGGCGGAGAACCATCTCCATTAATCAACATAGCACCTCTAATTATTAATTGTGAATGTGGTCCGTCTCCCAAATATTTTTTTTGAGAAAACCCTTGAAAACTAAAGATGAATGCAAAGATTAGTAGTAATTTTTTAGTCATTATAATCTGCTTTGTTGGTTGTTAATTTAAAATTTATTACCGAAGAAAAGTGCATTTAAAAACAACTTATTGGTCCCGTACCAAGCACCTCTAAAGTTTGGATTGTCTGCAAACAGCACTGCTCTACCTCTACCAATTGGACTCACAATTAATGAGGCAGATGGTTTGATAAATGTATCCAAATTCTTTTGTGTGATAAATCCATCTATATGTGGATTCTTTGAATACTTAGCTACTGTTGCATATGCATTTTTACTTGGTGCTAAAAACACCATGTTATTTTTATAAATAGGAAGTTTTTCGGTTCTATACCCAAATCCTAAAGGATGTGTAATATCTAAATCTACTTCTAAAATGATGCCTCCAACTCGATCTCTACCTCTATGTTCTCCAGCATCAACGTAGGGCAATCTTTTGGTTGGTTTTTTTTCTTTTGATTTTGATTTTTTAGTCAAACTTTCTTTCACCATTTTTTTATCAATCATCCATTTAGATGCTCTAGCAATGGTTACAATTGTATTCCCTTTAGAAACCCAGTTTTTTAATTTTTGTCGTTGTACAGAATCTAGTTGACTATAACTTCCAGAAACAAGTACCAATGTGTTGTATTTATCAAAATTAGCTCTTCTAAAACTCGCCATTCTAATTTTTGTAATTGGCATATCAACACGTGTATCTAATAAATGCCACACTTCTCCTGCTTCTAAAGAACTTACACCATCACCAATCAACATGGCTACTTTTGGTTTACTCAGTACTCTAAAATTATTAGACCCTAAATCAATTCCTTTGATACTATAACCACTATTGGTTCCAAAAATAGGAACATTATATTTGGCTTGTGCATCTGAAACAATCTGATACACTTCTGCGCTCGATTTCTTCTGTTTGCTTATCGGAATTAATAAACTTCCATAATTAAAACTTTTATTTCCGATTGATGTATGTATTGTAAATGGTTTAAATGCTGTTGCTACTTTTAAGCCTTTTGATTGCATATAATACAAGGCCGCAGGCGAATTATAATCGTCCCAATCAATGATATATGCGTAGTTTGCTTTTTGGATTTTTGAATTGTTTATGATGCCATCAGTAGAAGTGATCTCTGTTCCTAATTTCACAGATTTCAATCCTTTATATTTCATATTATAGAAATTAGCAACACTCCAAGCAGAAGCATCATAATACACACTATCGCTATATTTACGGTAGGTTTCGAACATGGTTTGCACCATTCTATGTTGTGGTTGTTTTAACGGCACCACAAACTTGTTTTCTTTTTTGTAAACTTTAATTTTATGTGTTAGCAATTGCTTAACAAAAGCCTTGTTACGATTCATATCAAAATCATCTCCAAATTCATAACCTGCAAAACCACTTTTTGCTTTTTTCTTTACAGCTGATTTGAAGAAGTTCTGTTGGTATTTTCTCAAATACGCTTTATTTTCAACAGAAGCTTTTATGGTTGCAATACTTGATGTATACTGATTTCTAATTGTAAATGCAAAAGTTATTTTACCGTAATTAGTATCTTGAACATGCCCTCTAGAACTTGCTTGCTCAAACAACAATGCCAATCCTCCTTGCAAATCTGGATATGAAGACCCATAACCAGGATAGGTTCCATCAAACGATTCTTTTGTATAGTAAAAAGACCCTATTTTATCTAAAGCATTGGCGAAATATGGTGCAAATAAATTGTTTAAATCTTCGTAATTCTCTTTTGGCATAATTGGATCTAAAGAACCTATTGGCTTCATTGGCTCAAAAAAGTAATGACTATTGGTTCCCATTTCATGGAAATCTGTCACCACATTTGGATACCAATCATGTGTCCATTTTAATTTCCCTTTACTTTCTGGATGCACTGCCAACAACCAATCTCTATTCAAATCGAACCAATAATGATTTGTTCTTCCTCCAGGCCAAGCTTCGTTATGCTCTGCATCTGTATTATCAGACACTAATTGCTTTGCTTGATATGAATTTGCCCATTGTGTATGTCTATCTCTTCCATCGGGATTAATAGTTGGATCAATAAAAACCACCGATTTGTTCAAGTAATTTTTCACCTCAGCGCTATTTGACGCCACCAATGTATATGCTGTCAATAATGCAGCTTCTGAACTCGAAGGTTCATTTCCATGAACATTATATCCCAACTGAATAATAACAGGAACTTCATCGTAGTTCTTAGGCTTTAGCTTTGGATTTACAAATTGTAAATGTTTCGATTTTATAGACGCTAAATTGGTTAAATTCTCAGGAGATGTTACCGTAAACATAACCAGTTTACGATTTTCATGCGTTTTTCCATAGATTTCTAAAGAAGCTCTGTCAGAAACTTCTGCTAGTTTGGTTAAATACGCAACAATTAAATCGTGTCTTGTGTGCTGTTCTCCAATTGGATATCCTAAAAAGGCTTCTGGAGTTGGAATGTTTGAGTTAAATGGTGCTTGATTTTTAAAAAAATAATCTTGCGCAGAAATTGAACTTACCATGATACATGCGCATATCAGAGTAAATAGGTGTTTGGTTCGTTTCATTAGGATAGTTTTGAATAATCTAACCTAAAAATAGCAATAATTTTTTAGTAAAAAACTGACTTAGAGAACATTTAACATTAATACATCAAACTATCGTCTTCTCTTTTTCTTTTTTGGAGCTCTAGAAACCTTATTCTTACGTTTATTGAATGGCACAGGAACTGCGTCATCAAAAGTATTCTTTGTTTCTTGTGCTTTTTTGTTCTTTTTCCAAGAATTAGTATCTGGCAATAAGACTTTTAATAAATCTTGTCTTCCAACTTTGTTCAATGTATTACGAATCCAATCTTTGTTTTCCTTTTTATACCAAAAGAAAAATTTATGTTGATCTTCACGCTCCTTTTTTGTTTTAGGAGTCTTAGTTGGTTTTAGTGTATATGGATGATACCCAGAATAATAAATTACAGTTGCTACAGTCATTGGCGTAGGAGTAAAACCTTGTACTTGTTCTAACTGAAAGCCCATGTCTTTAGTTTCTGCAGCTAAATTAGCCATATCTTCTACTTCACTTGCAGGGTGACTAGAAATAAAATAAGGAATTAATTGAAGGTTTAATTTCTTCTTAATATTGATTCTATCAAAGCGCTTTTTAAACATATGAAAATATTTAAAAGAAGGCTTACGCATCAATTTTAATACAGGATCTGATGTATGTTCTGGAGCTACTTTTAATCGCCCAGAAACATGTTTTGTCATTACCTCTTCTGTATATGCATCCAGTTCTTTTGGATCTGCATTTTTATTGAATTCAGGCACTAACATATCATGTCTAATTCCACTTCCAATAAATGATTTTTTAATCTTTGGATGCTTATCAACTGCTTGATACAATTCCGTTAAAGGTTTGTGTGACGTATCTAAATTAGAACAAATCACAGGAGAAATACAAGATGGCGCAACACATTTATCACAGATAGATTGAATCTTTCCTTTCATCTGATACATATTTGCAGATGGACCTCCAATGTCAGATAAATTACCTTTAAAATCTGGCATATTTGCCACTTTATCTACTTCCCTAAGCACAGATTCTTGACTTCTACTAGCAATGAATTTTCCTTGATGTGCAGAAATAGTACAAAAACTACATCCACCAAAACAACCTCTGTGAATATTGATAGAAAACTTGATCATTTCAAACGCAGGAATTGGTCCACGCTTGTTATATTTTGGGTGCGGTAAACGCGTAAAAGGTAAATCGAAAGATCCATCAATTTCCTTTTCCGTCATGGTTGCACATGGTGGATTGATCACCAATGTTTTCCCATCTACATCTTGTAATATTCTTCTTGCTTTTAATTTATTAGATTCTTGTTCAATCACTTTAAAATTAGAAGCAAATGTTTTTTTATCCTTTAAACAAGCTTCATGTGAATTGATAGTTACATCTTCCCAATCATTTATAACAGGTAATTTCTCTTTCTTTTGATTGATAAAAACAGCTGTTTGTTTGATGTTTTTTAAACTCGAAAAAGGAACTCCTTTTTGCAATAATTCAACGATTTCTCGCAACGGTTGTTCTCCCATTCCGTAGACCAACATATCTGCTTTAGAAGTTTCTAAAATAGTTGGCAATAGTTTATCAGACCAATAGTCATAATGAGTTACACGTCTTAAAGAAGCTTCAATTCCGCCAATTAAAACAGGAACTTCCGGGAATTTTTCTTTTAAGATTTTTGAATAAACAGAAGTTGCATAATCGGGTCTAAACCCTTTATCACCGTTTGGCGTATAGGCATCTTTGTCTCGTCTTTTTTTACTAGCGGTGTAATTACTCACCATTGGATCCATACATCCTCCAGTTACTCCAAAAAACAAACGAGGCTTTCCTAATTTCTCAAAATCTTGTAGGTTATCATTCACACTAGGTTGAGGAACAATAGCAACACGCAACCCGTAACTTTCTAGTATACGACCAATTACTGCAGGTCCAAAAGATGGATGATCTACATATGCGTCTCCACTAAAAAGAATTACATCTAATTCTTCCCAACCTTTCAACTTCACCTCCTTGTTAGTAGTTGGCAACCAATCTGTTAATCTTAATTCACTCATGCTGCTGCAAAAATACTTCTTTTATATGAACTGCACTATTATAACATTCAATACTGTTCTTATTAATTATATGTTAAACGATGTAACTTTTTGGGCATACAAACGTCTTATTCTTATCTTTAACCGATTTTTTAACCAACATACATTATGAAAAAAATATTTATTGCGGTAGTTGCTATCGCTTTTTTAGGTAGCTGTTCTACTTACAAAACGGCTCAAAACAATAAAACCACAATTGAAGTTGCAATTGACTTAAATACAGTTGAAGATGACAAAGTAAAAGTGGTGGTAAATCCACAGAAAATAAAAGAGGAGTCAATTGTATATCAAATTCCGGCTATTGTTCCTGGAACTTATGCTATGAGTAATTATGGAAGATTTGTTTCTGACTTTAAAGCATATGATTACAAAGGAAACGAAATTGCTGTTGAAAAACTAGATGACAATTCTTGGAAAGTAAACAATGCTAAAAATTTAGACAAAATTTCTTACTGGATTGATGATACTTTTGATTCTGAATTGAAGCATGGAATTTATGTAATGGCAGGAACAAATATTGAAGAAGGAAAAAACTTCTTTTTAAACCTTCCTGGTTTTATTGGATATTTCCAAGGGAAGAAAGAATTACCATATCAAATTTCTATTTCACACCCAGAAAACTTATATGAAACTTCTTCATTAATAAACAAGAACAAAACAAAAGAAGACAATACAAAAGATGTATTTGTTGCTTCTCGTTATGATGAAATTTCTGACAATCCAATTATGTATGCTCCATTAAACAATGTGAGTTTTACTGTAAATGGAATTGAAGTAAATTTTGCAGTGTATTCTCCAAACAACTTACACAAAGCAAAAGACATGGAAGCTGATTTAAAGAAAATGGTGCAAGCACAAACTAATTTCTTAGAAGGTTTTAAAACAACAAACGAATACAACATCTTATTATATCTTTTTGATTCTAAAGTTTATAAGTGGAATAGCTTTGGTGCTTTAGAGCATTTATCTTCTACTACAGTTGTATATCCAGAAAGTTACTCTAAAGAACAATTAGCAGAAGGGATGATTAACGGAACTGTTTCTCATGAATTTTTTCATATTGTAACGCCTCTTTCTGTGCATTCAGAACAAATTCACTCTTTTGACTTTAACAAGCCAAATATGTCTAAACATTTATGGATGTATGAAGGAATTACAGAATATTTCGCAAACTTATTTCAGGTAAATCAAGGCTTAATTACTGAGCAAAAGTTTATTAATGAAATGCAATCTAAAATTGCAACCTCAAAACGTTTTGACGACACAATGCCATTTACTGAAATGAGTAAAAATATTTTAGATAAAAAGCATGCAAAAAACTATGGTAATGTATACATGAAAGGTGCTTTAATCGGAATGTGTTTAGATATTATTTTAAGAGAAGAAAGTAATGGAACATATGGTGTAAGAAACTTAATGAGAGATTTATCTAAAAAATATGGTGCTACTAAAGCATTTAATGATGAAGAAATTATTGCTGAGATTACCGCAATGACTTATCCAGCAGTTGGAGAATTCTTTAAGAATCATGTAGAAGGAAAAATGCCAATAGACTATAACATGTTCTTTAGCAAAGCCGGAATTGTAAAAAAAATGCAAACAGTTGATACACGATATTTTGTAGATTCTTCGAACAGACCATTTATTGCTGTTAACAAGAAGAGAGAAATTCACTTTACAAAAAGAACAAATACAGGTTTAGTTGCCTTAGGAGCTAAAGAGAATGATGTTGTAAAAAGTATAAATGGAGAAGCATTGTCTTTACAAAATGCAAATACTCTTATCGTGAAAACTTTTAGCTGGAAAGCTGGAGACAAAATTAGTATAGAAGTTATTAGAGATGGAAAAACTATTAAATTAGAAGGAGCTGCAATTGTTCCTCAAATAGAACAAGAAGGGTATGCAATTGAAAACCCTTCAGTTAACGATGCAAAATCGAAATTAAGAAACGCTTGGTTTAAAACATTGTAAACAACATTATAAAAAATAAAAAAGGCTACCAATTTGGTAGCCTTTTTTTTATCCCTAATTTATTTTTAATTAAATTCTTATCTTACAACTGAAAGAGATAAAATCATTAAACGCCGTGTAAACGCCGTGTCAAATATTCTAAAATTCGTATTGTTTAACACCTAAATCAGTTAGTCTTGCAGAAAAATATATTTAATATGGATCAACCTAACTTAGGTAAAAAAATTATTGAACTTAGAAAGTCTCAAGGTCTTACCCAAAAAGAGCTAGTTGACAAATGCAACCTTAATATAAGAACTTTGCAACGGATAGAATCTGGTGAAGTAACACCAAGAGGCTATACTTTAAAACTTATTCTTACAACTCTTGATTATCAAGGAGAAGATCTTTCTACAAAAAAAAGCAGCTTTTATTATTGGATAGAAAAAAGATTGCCTTTCGGCAACAAGACCGCTAAGATTATATGCTCTCTACTTATTATTACATCTATTGCTGGTGTCATTTATTTTTATTCAAATGATAAAGGTTCTTCAAACATAGAGATTAAAAATAAAATAGAAACTTCTCGAAAAGAAATTACAAATTGGGTAAATGAAGGCAAGATAGATGCTATTATCTCGAAATTTAGTAATGATGCTTGTATTTCTACTAATAATATTTGTGGAAAGAAAAGAATCAAAGAAGTTCTTAAAAAGAATATGTCACATGGGTATAAAATCATAAGGCACGATATTATTTCGATTAATATTCATGACACAATAGCTTACGAGAAATTTATTACCATATACAAATACAAAGGGAAAATTGGGAAGCAGGATGGTATTGTAGAATGGAATCTACACAGTAATGAATGGCTAATTAAGAGCGAACTATACACCGAAGAACAATAGCATGAAGACAAATTATTATTTCTATATTCTTATTCTACTTTTTTTGAACTGTAATGATAAGAATGAAAAAACAGATCCTATAAGCAAAGAAAAGTTCTTAAATGAACAAAAAGAGTTTGGAACTCCAATTTTCAAATATTTAAAAACAAAATTCTATACATTACATTCTTTAAACCAAGATGGCTTTACAAAAAAGATAGATTCTTTAAAGAATATATTTACTAATCATCTTCAAAAAAACAAAAAGAATTTAGATTCCAAAACATATAATTATGAAAGCTTAGCAATTAGAGTTTCGTTTGATAAATATATTTTAGAATACCCTAAATATCATAAACGTTTTACTGGAGAAAAAACTATATTTTCAAAAATAAATCAAAAAAGATTCGATATAAATATTCACGATTTTAATCAACCTAAATTTCTTTCCAATAAATATTTTATAAGTTATGCTGAGTCCTTTATTTCAATAGAGAGCACTAAAAAATTACGAAATGGTGATTATAATAAAATGGACAATCAACAATTACATGCAAACTGGAACGTAATAGATACTTTTTTCACCAATTCAGAAGTAAATACTTACTGGAAAGAAAAATATTTATATGAGCATATAGATAATAAAGGGGTTAAAAATAGTGGAGATTTCTACAACAATCTTACAACTAACAATAAAAATAACGATGCTCTTACTAAGTTGATTAACCGATATAAAGAACAATTTAATGAAAGAGCAAATCATGTAATCGAAATTTATAAAACAGTAGATAATTTCGAATTAGAAATGCATCTTTTTCTGCCAGACAAGAATGTATTTAAAGGAATTAGACCAACTATAGTTCAGTTTCATGGAGGAAGCTGGTCTGGTGGAAATCCGTTTTGGTACTTTAGTACAGCAAAAGAATATGCAAAAAATGGCTGGGTAGTTGCTGTTGTTGATTATCGAATAAAAGCCAAACAAGGAACTTATCCTTTTGAAGCAGTAAAAGATGCAAAATCTGCCATTCGTTGGCTAAGAGAGAATGCAAAAAAGTATACTATTAATCCAAATAAAATTTTAGCCACAGGGAATTCTGCAGGAGGTCATTTAGCACTTGCCGCTACTTTAGTTGAAAATTGGAATGAGAAAACTGACAACCTTAAAATTAATGCTAAGCCAAATTTTTTAATTGTGAATGCCGCTGTGTATGATCTGACTAGCAAAAACACAAGGTGGATTAGAGAGCATATTGATTACAAGGATATGGCTAAAGAAATTTCGCCAAATCATTTAACAAAAAAAACCAACACCAAAATGCTTTTAATTCATGGAGAAAAAGATATGAATTGTCCTTATGCTAATGCTAATAACTTTTACACCAAAATGAAATATTTAGGAAATGACATTCAATTTTATACCGTAAAAGATGCAGAACATTATATTTGGTTCGGAAAATACTCGTCAGAAGTTTCAAAAATCACAGCAGCATACATTCAACAACAAAAAATTTATTCATCTCAATAAAAAAGCTTCCAAAATTAGTAGCCTTTTATTGTTATCTCTTTACAATCAGATGTGGCACTTTATCTACATCCCAATCAATTACCAAACCACCAGCTAAAGATTTCGCAACTTCTTTACCATATAAAAACTCACACAAATACAAAGCAGCTTCAAATGATTTTGCACCACCTGCAGAAGTAATATATTTTCCATCGTGCACAAAAAGCACATCTTTTCTAATATCTAAATCTGGAAATGCAGTTCGCATTTGATCTATATCAGATGGAAATGTAGTTGATACTTTACCTTTTAGAACACCTGCTTTAGCCAAGACAAAAGCACCATCGCAATGTGACGTAATAAACTGTGCTTCTTTATCAACTCTTTGAATAAACTCTAACATTGCTTTATCTTCTAAATCAGAATCTAAATGATGCTCGGCACTTGGCACTACCAAAATATCGATTTGAGGCAAACTGTCTTTTAGATAATTAAAATCTGGTAGAATTCGCATGCCTTCAAAGGTTGTAATTGCAGCATCTGTATTTGCCACTGTAAACACATTCATTTGTTTGATTCCTTTTCTAAAAATAGTATGCTGAAAAATATCAAACGGAGCTGTTAACTCTGTATTGTAAGTTCCATCCATAATTAAGAAAGCTACATTATATCGTCCTTCTTTGATTTCTGGAAATTCCTTTTTAACAACTACGTTTTCTTTTTTATCAGCTGGTTGATTACAGCTAGTTATGAATAATAAAAACAGAAAAACAACTAAATATCTCATCGGTATGTTTGGTTTTAAGTTTGATAAAAGTATTAAAAATGGATTTAACCTTTCAAATGATTTTGTAACTATTTTTTCTTTTGTAGATTTACTTCCAAATCAACTTAATTCTCATCATGAAAAAACAACTTTTCTACTCCGTTTTAACGCTCTTTTTAGTGACTACATTTATCAGTTGTAATTCAACAACAGAAGATGCTCCTAAAAAAACAAACACCTATGTACAAGACAATTTCACTAAAAAAGAAGTTACCATAGAAATGCGAGATGGAACTAAATTACATACCGTAATTTATGCTCCAAAAGACCAAAGTAAAACCTATCCAATATTACTACAAAGAACTCCTTATAGTTGTGCTCCATACGGAGATGGAAAATTTAAGACTAGAATTGGTCCAAATTCACAATTAATGAAAGAAGGGAATATTGTAGTATATCAAGATGTTCGTGGACGTTGGATGAGCGAAGGTGTGTATGACAATATGAGAGCCTACATTCCTAATAAAAAAGAAAATCAGGCTGATGAAACTACAGATACCTATGACACTATTGACTGGCTAGTTAAAAACGTAGATAATAACAACGGAAATGTTGGTACTTGGGGAGTTTCATATCCTGGGCATTACGCAACGGTTTCTACAATTGATGCGCATCCTGCTTTAAAAGCGGCTTCTCCACAAGCGGCTATTGGAGATTTTTTCTTTGATGATTTTCATCATAATGGGGCATTTTTATTGAGCTATTTTAGAGCCGTTTCTTTATTTGGAGCCTATAAAGACCAACCAACCGACACTGCTTGGTATACATTACCTAAAATGAATTCTCAAGATCAATATCAATTTTTCTTAGATGCTGGGCCATTAAAAAACTTAAACAAGTATTTTAGAAAGGAAGCAGTAGATAATGCATCTCCTCCAAACAATGATAAAATCGATGATTATTTCTGGAAAGAAATTGTTGATCATCCAAATTATGATGCTGTTTGGAAAAGTAAAGGAATCATTCAACATTTAGATAAAGTTCCTTCTACAGTTGCAACAATGACTGTTGCTGGTTTGTTTGATGCAGAAGATTTATACGGACCAATAGAAACCTATAAAAACATTGAAAAAAATCAACCAAACAACTACAATACTTTTGTATTTGGACCATGGGATCACGGAGGGTGGACAAGAAGTTCTGTAAAAAATACCGTTGGAAATTATTACTTTGGAGACTCAATTTCTTTAAAGTTTCAAAAAGAAATAGAATCAAAATTCTTTAATCATTTCTTAAAGGGAAGCGGAGACAAAAACTCTGGATTACCAGAAGCCTATGTATATGATTCAGGTAAAAAAGAATGGAATTCGTACGATGCTTGGCCTCCAAAAAATGTTGTAAAACAAGATTGGTTTTTATCTGACAACCAAGAATTGACTGCTACTAAAAAAGGAAACAAAGCAATCAAATTTATCAGTGACATCAAACGTCCTGTTCCCTATTCTGAAGATATTAAAACAGTGTTTACACCAAGAAAATACATGACAGACGATCAGCGTTTTGCTGCTCGAAGACCAGATGTATTGGTTTTTGAAACAGAAGTTTTGACAGAAGATTTTACTCTAGCTGGTGATATTTTAGCCAAGTTAAAAGTAGCAACTACAGGTTCTGCAGCAGATTGGATTGTTAAAGTAATTGATGTACATCCTGCAGACACAAAAGACAATAACAAAAATATGCAGAAGCATTTAAAAATGAGCAATTATCATTTAATGGTACGTAGTGAAGTTTTAAGAGGACGATTTAGAAATAGTTTCTCAACCCCAGAACCTTTTACACCCAACAAAAAAACAAACGTAAATATCAAATTGCAAGATGTTCATCACACGTTTAAAAAAGGGCATAAATTACAGATTCAAGTGCAAAGTACCTGGTTTCCTTTAATCGATTTGAATCCGCAGACCTATGTAGACAATATTTATAAAGCAGATGAAAAAGATTTCAAAACCCAAACGCATACTGTATTTACAGATTCTAGTATAGAATTTTCAGTATTAAAAAAATAAGAAATGAAAAAGCTACTGATACTATGTATTATTGCCTTTGTTAGTTGTACAGAAAACAAAGAAATTACAGAACAAGAACGCTGGGAACAACATGCTAAAAACACAGAAATTATTCGAGATGATTTTGGTGTTCCTCATGTATATGGTAAAACTGATGCCGATGCTGTATTTGGATTATTATATGCGCAAGCAGAAGATGATTTTAATCGTGTAGAACGGAATTATATTTGGGCAATTGGAAGATTAGCTGAAGTTGAAGGAGAAAAATCGTTGTATAGCGATTTACGTGCTCGACTTTACATGACTAAAAAAGAAGCTCAACAACATTTTGATGAAAGTCCAGAATGGTTACAAAAACTATGTATCGCTTTTGCGGATGGATTGAATTACTATCTAAAAACACACCCCGAAGTAACGCCTAAATTAATCACTCATTTTGAACCTTGGATGCCAATGTATTTTAGTGAAGGATCTATTGGAGGCGATATTGAAAGAGTTTCAACTAGAAAAATCAAGTCATTTTATGATAGTTCAAATAAAAATTTGGCTATTTCTGATGGGTTAATCAGATTAAAAGATGATGAACCAAGAGGTTCAAACGGATTTGCAATTGCTGGAAAGAAAACAAAATCTGGTAATGCGATGTTATTAATCAATCCGCATACATCATTTTTCTTCAGAGGAGAAGTACATATGGTTAGTGAAGAAGGATTGAATGCGTATGGGGCAGTAACATGGGGGCAATTTTTTGTCTACCAAGGATTCAACAGCAAAACTGGTTGGATGCACACATCTACTGGAACAGATATTATTGATGAATTTGAAGAGACTATTGTAAAGAATGGCTCAAAAACTTCGTACAAATATGGAGAAGAAATAAGAGCGATGGATTCTATCAAAGTACATATAAAATACAAATCTGCCAATGGTCAACATGAGAGATCTTTTATGACCTACAGAACACATCACGGACCAATTACACATGCAAATGGAGAGAAATGGGTAACAACGGCCTTAATGTGGAGTCCTGTTAAAGCATTGATTCAATCCTTTACAAGAACAAAGAAATCAAATCATAAAGAGTTTAATGAAATGATGGATATTAGAACCAACTCCTCTAATAATACTGTCTATGCAGATGCTGATGGAACTATTGCCTATTATCATGGTAATTTTATTCCGAAAAGAGATGTGAGTTTCGATTATACAAAACCAGTAGATGGAAGTAATCCTAAAACAGATTGGCAAGGATTGCATGCATTAGAAGACAATATTCTGCTGTTAAATCCGCCAAATGGATGGATACAGAATTGTAATTCTACACCTTTTACAAGTGCGTTGGAATACAGTCCAAAAAAAGAAGATTATCCTGCGTATATGTATTCGTTTCCAGAAAACTACAGAGGAATTCATGCTATTCCTTTATTAACACAAGCAACAGATTTAACTGTAGATTCTTTAATTGACTTGGCATACGATACGTATTTACCTGGTGCAGATGTTTTAATCAGCGGGTTGTTAGATGCGGCAAAAAAAGCACCTGTAAAATCCAATGAAGCTAGTGCAGCAATTGAATTACTTAAGAAATGGGACTTTAGAGTTTCTGAAAGTTCTGTTGGAATGACATTAGTACAATTTTACAGAAACAGTTACTATCGTTCTGGAAAAATCCCAAGAATGGTTGGTAATAAAAGAATTAGTAGACTTGGAAGGTTCGAATACATGAGTAAAACGGCTACACCAAAAGAAAGACTTGCTGTTTTTCAACAAAGTTTAGATAAGCTGAAAGCAGATTTTGGCTCTTGGAAAACACCTTGGGGAGAATTCAATCGTTACCAACGTAATGATGCAAAAATCAGGCAAGACTTCAACGATGCAAAACCAAGTTTACCTGTAGGAATGGCGTCGAGTTCATGGGGAGCTTTGGCTTCATTCGGAACACGTTTTGGAAAAGACACAAAGAGACAATACGGAACATCTGGAAATAGCTTTGTTGCTGTAGTAGAATTTGGAGACAAAGTAACTGCAAAAACAATGCTAGCTGGCGGACAAAGCGGAGATGTAAATTCACCACATTTTTCAGATCAATCTCAGCGTTATGCAGACAAACAATTTAAAGAGGTTGCTTACTATAGAGAAGACGTATTAAAAAGAGCAAAGAAAACTTATCACCCAGGAAACAAGAAGTAATCAAACATAATACCATGAAAAAACAACTATTTTGGATCGCATTATTCGCCATAATCTTTTCAACAAATGCACAAGAAAAAGCTACCCCTATTTTTAAAGACGGGGAAGCACAGATTGTAGAAGCATTTAAAGACCCTAAAAATTGGATTCGCCATGACTTATGGGTAGAAACTACCTTTGATACTGATGGAGACGGAAAACTAGACAGAATGCATGTTGCCGTCACAAGGCCAAAACAAACAAAGACAGAAGGATTAAAATTACCTATTGTATATGAATCTAGTCCGTATTATGCTGGAACTGCAGGGTTTGGGAAAGGCTTATTTTGGGGTGTAAAACATGAATTAGGAGAAACTCCAAAACCAAGAACTCATTATGAAGTAACACGTAGAGGAAAACGACCTATAATTTCGAATTCTCAAATTAGAACTTGGGTTCCTAGAGGATATATTGTAGTACACTCTTCATCACCAGGAACAGGTTTGTCAGATGGATCGCCAACCGTTGGCGGAAAGAATGAATCACTTGCTCCGAAGGCAGTAATTGATTGGTTGTGTGGTAGAGCTAAAGGCTATACAAGTAGAATAGGGAATGAATCAGTAAAAGCTTTTTGGTCAACAGGAAAAGTTGGAATGACGGGAACGTCTTATAACGGTACAATTCCTTTAGCAGCTGCAACTACAGGAGTTAAAGGATTGGAAGCAATCATTCCAATTGCACCAAATACGTCATATTACCATTATTACAGATCAAATGGATTGGTACGTTCTCCAGGTGGATATTTAGGAGAAGATATTGATGTTTTGTATGATTTTATTCACAGTGGTGGAGAAGATTTAATTCCAAACCCTAATTACATTAAAGACAGTAAAGACTCTAAGAAATTTATCAGAAAAAGAGATTACAACAATGCCAGAGTTCGTGATACAGAAATGGCAAATGGACTAGATAGAGCTACAGGAGATTATAATGATTTTTGGGCTGGAAGAGATTATTTAAATCAGATGAAACCTATGAAAGCAGCCTTATTAATGTCGCATGGTTTTAATGACTGGAATGTAATGCCAGAGCATAGTTATCGTATTTATAAACGAGCGAAAGAAATGGGAATTCCTTCTCAAATTTTTTACCATCAAAATGGACATGGCGGACCACCACCAATGAAAATGATGAACCGTTGGTTTACACGTTATTTACACGGAATACAAAATAATGTAGAAAACGACGCAAAAGCGTGGATTGTGAGAGAAAATGACAAGAGAACTGAACCAACTCCGTATAAAGCATATCCAAATCCAGCTGCGAAACCTGTTACTTTACATTTGAATGCTGGTGCACCAGAAGTTGGAAGTTTATCAACAACAAAATCAAATTCTAAAACAAAAGAAACTTTAGTAGATAATTACTCGTTTTCTGGAGAAATCTTAGCACAAGCAGAAAACACAAATCATAGATTGCTTTTTGTAACGCCTACGCTTAAAGAAGATGTTCATATTTCTGGGTTAGTATCTATCACCGTAAAAATTGCGAGTAACAAACCTGCAGCAAATTTATCTATTTGGCTGGTTTCATTACCATGGAATAATGGGAGAAGAGCAAAAATTACAGACAACATTATTACACGTGGTTGGGCAGATTTACAGAATTACAAATCATTACGCAAAAGCAAACCTCTTAAACCTGGTAAGTTTTACGAAATGACTTTTGATTTACAGCCAGATGATCAAATCATTAAAAAGGGACAGCAAATTGGGTTAATGATTTTTTCTAGTGATAACAACTATACTTTACTGCCAAAACCAGGCACTGAGTTAACGGTTGACTTAAACGGAACTTCAATTACTATTCCGGTTGTTGGTGGAAACACTGCATTTGAAAACGCAACTAAAAAATAAAACTATGAAATTCACCTGTTCTGTAACCATAAACGTTTCTAAAGAGAAAGTGACAGCATATTTTGTCAATCCAGAGTATTTAAAAGAATACCAAGATGGTTTCCTTAGAAAGGAATTAATTTCTGGCGAACAAGGACAGGTGAATTCTATTTCAAGAATGTATTATAAACAAGGTAAAGGTGAAATGGAATTGACAGAAACCATACAGGCAAACAACCTTCCTGATGAATTTTTGGCACAATACCATCATAAGTTTACAGACAACACAATGAAAAGTACTTTTACCAGCTTAAGTGATAATCAAACTCGGTTTGATGCAGAAATTAATTATACAGCATTTAGAGGTTTTATTGTAAATATTATGGTCTTTATAGCACCTAACTTCTTTAAAAAGCAAGTTCAAAAATGGTTAAACAACTTTAAGGTTTTTGTAGAAAAGCTAGCGTAACAAATACTATTATGAGCAAAAACACAACCCAAAAGCAACTATGGAAATCTGGAGATTGGAGAAACACACCAAATGATAAGATTCCATATAATGGAATAGAAATATCTTGCTTATCTACTTATAATGATAATGAAAAGCTGTTATCTTTAGAAGTTTGTTTTTCTGATTATACATTTAGTTTAGAAGGAGTGAGTTCTACAATATCAAACTTACCAACAGATGATAAATGGACAGAAATTCCAAAACCTCTATTACCATTACCTAATGAAAAGAAGGTAAATCCTAATTTTTCAATTAAGAGTAATGTAAAGATTCAAAAAGTTACTGACGGTTCATATTTAAGAATACACCTCTCTTATGGTCCTAATGATTATAAAAGAGAAGAACTAGGGTTTATATTTAAGGTTTAATAAAATACACATTGAGTTAATCCAGCTTAATAAAGCATCCTTTTTTCAACTATCTTTGTCGCTTAAGCAAGAAACCTTTGAAAGACCTTTTATTAATAACTCCACCGTTTACTCAATTAAACACACCGTATCCTGCAACTGCATATCTCAAAGGATTTTTAAATACCAAAGAGATTTCGTCTTTTCAAATGGATTTAGGAATCGAGGTGATTTTGGAGTTATTTACTCAAGAAACTTTTAAAGATCTGTTTGATATTGCTTTCGAAAATGATACGATCGTATCAGGAAATTGTCAACGAATTTATACGTTAAGAGAAGATTATTTACAGCCACTAAACGAGGTGATTCTTTTTTTACAAGGAAAAAATCAAACATTAGCAAGGCAAATCTGCACAGATAACTTTCTCCCTCAAGCTTCTCGTTTTGAGCAGTTAGACGATATGGATTGGGCATTTGGTTCTATGGGAATGCAAGACAAGGCTAAACATTTAGCTACGCTATATTTAGAAGATTTATCCGATTTTATTATAGAATGTATTGATGAAAACTTTGGTTTTAGTAGATATGCAGAACGCTTAGGACAAAGTGCAAACTCTTTTAACGAGCTCTATGCACACCTTCAATTAGATATTACATTTATTGATGCAATAACGCTTTCAATCTTAGAAAAACACATCAACCAAATACAGCCAAAAATGGTGTGCATTTCTGTTCCTTTTCCTGGGAATTTATACAGTGCTTTTCGTTGTGCTCAATATCTAAAAGAAAACTACCCAAGTATTAAAGTATCCATGGGTGGCGGATTTCCAAATACCGAATTGCGCTCTTTAAAAGATGTACGAGTATTTGAGTTTTTCGATTTTATCACCTTAGATGATGGTGAATTACCAATAGAGTTGTTACACAAATACATCACTTCTGACAAAGAAGAATTTGACTTTAAAAGAACTTTTTTGTTTCAGAATAATACAGTAGTTTACAATAACAACTCAACCGAAAAAGACTACAAACAAAGCGAGGTTGGTACACCAGATTATTCTGATCTATTACTAAACAATTATATTTCTGTGATAGAAATTGCTAATCCGATGCACAGTTTATGGAGCGATGGAAGGTGGAATAAGCTCACGATGGCACATGGTTGTTATTGGGGGAAATGTACTTTCTGTGATATCTCTTTAGATTATATTAAGATTTACGAGCCAATTGCTGCCAAAACATTGGTAGATAGAATGGAAGAACTGATTGCTCAAACTGGTGAGAATGGATTCCATTTTGTAGATGAAGCTGCTCCACCTGCTTTAATGAAAGCCTTGGCATTAGAAATCATAAAACGTAAGCTGACGGTAACTTGGTGGACAAACATTCGGTTTGAGAAAAATTTTACTAGAGATTTATGTTCGCTCTTAAAAGCATCTGGTTGTATTGCTGTTTCTGGCGGATTGGAAGTTGCTTCTGATCGTTTGTTAAAGCTAATAGACAAAGGTGTAACTGTTGAACAGGTTGCACAGGTAACTCGCAACTTTACAGAAGTCAACATTATGGTACACTCGTATTTAATGTATGGCTATCCAACACAAACAATTCAAGAAACAATTGATAGTTTAGAAATGGTTCGTCAATTATTTGAATTGGGAATTTTACAATCTGGATTTTGGCATCAATTTGCGATGACGGCTCACAGTCCTGTTGGAATGAATCCAGAGGAATATGGAATCAAACCCAATTATCAAGATATTACATTTGCCAATAATGATGTAGAATTTGTTGATTCTACAGGTATTGATCATACCCAATTTAGCTTCGGATTAAAGAAATCGCTCTTTAACTTTATGCACGGAATTGGTTTTGATTCTCTAATTCAAGATTGGTTTGATTTTAAGGTTCCAGACACAACCATAGATCCAGATTATATCAGCGATAGTTTGGCTACAGAAACTATTTTCAATACTAAATCTACTGCTAAAATAGTGTGGTTAGGGAATACTCCACTGGTTTCTGAATTTACAAAAACCAAGAGAGGTCAAACGAGGCATTTGTTGCAATTGGCTTTTCACACAAAAACAGATTGTATAGAATTGGTATTAGAAAAAGAAACTGGAGAATGGTTCTTAGACATCTTAGAAACCTTAACCCCAACTTCACAAAAGCAAACTTCATTTAAACAATTAAAAACCGATTTCGAAACTCATTTTGATGATTTTGAACTCTTCTGGTATTCGAAACCTGTTCAGAACATCAAAGAATTAGGTTTATTGGTATTATAAATTTTCACAAGTCTAGTATTAGACCTCAATTACCAAGTACAAATACCTGATTTCAGCTAGACTTACATAAATAAACACCGCATCTTAAGGTTATAAAATGTTGATTTTTTATTTTTATTCAAAATAAATTCCTCTTTTATGAACTTAACAGAAACTAGCTATAAAGATCGCGTAAAACTTCCTTTATCATTTGATGTAGAAAAATTGTTGCCAGAATTTGAAGCATTAAAATTAGATGGCTTTGAATACTACAATGTAATTCCGTTACAATCTCCCGCTCATTTAGTTGATACTTCGATTCCATTTCCTCCACCAGCAGAAGACTATGCAGATGGATCTTGGTGTGATTGGTTAGGCACAAAAGAGTTAGAAAACTCGCCATATATAAAAAGTATTGTAGCCAAGTTTCAAGAACAAACTAAAGTTACCTTGGTTCGTTTATTACGTTTAGCACCAAACTCAGTTGTTAAAGAACATAGAGATGTCACATTAGGTTTGGAAGTAGAAAAATCTGTAATCAGGTTAACGATTCCTATTTTAAATAAAGAACAAATTGAATTTTATTTGAATGATACTATTGTTGATATGAAACCAGGAGAATGTTGGTATATGCGTTTAACAGACCCGCATAGCGTCATCAATAATGGAAATACTGAACGTGTAAACTTAACGATAGATATGATACCGAATGATTGGCTTCGAACTTTAATTGCAGAAAACCAATAAAAAAATATTCCTTTTTTCGATTTTAGTCTTTAGTCTTTAGTCTTTAGTCAAAACCTAACAATTCTTAAAAACTAGTCCAGAATTTACTTCTCCTAATTTTGCTTCAATTTCTTTGGCTGTTTTCGTGATTGATAAACCTCCCAAAGCTGTACAACGTAAATCAGTATCAATAGCTTTCCCTACTTTATCCATGGTATCAATCACTTCGTCTAGCGGAATTAAATGATCATAATTTGCCAATGCCATATTTGCACAAGAAAGTGCATTGGTAGCTGCCAACACATTTTTACCTAAACATGGTGCTTCTACTCTATTGGCTATTGGATCGCAAATCATTCCTAATGAGTTTTGTAAGGCAATAGAAGCAGCAGATAAAGATTGCTGTAAGCTTCCGCCTGCCATAAATACCAACGCTGCCGCTGCCATTCCTGCTCCAGAACCACATTCTGCTTGACAACCGCCAACTTCTGCAGCAAAAGTTGCATGTGCAGCAATAAAAACGCCAATCATAGAAGCCGCTAACATTGCTTTTATAGTTTCTTCTCTTTTTAATTTTAAGACAGAAGCAGCTCCAATAATAGCGCCAGGCAATGCACCGCAAGAACCTGCTGTTGGTGCTGCGACAATAATTCCCATAGAACTTTTTACTTCCATCATAGAGGAGACAAACATAATGATGGTATTCATCATATCACCTTTCAATAAATTATTTGCTTCTAGCTTTTCTTTAAATACAACAGATTGTGCTCCTAAAATCCGATCTTTAAATTGGGTTCCTTTCAATCCGCTTTGAATTGAACTTTCCATAACATCTACAATCTCACCCATTTTAAAAAAAACGGCATCATGAGAAATATTTCCTCTGGCACTTTCGTAATGCACAGCCAGTTCCCACAATTCTAAATACTTATCAGAATTATAGGCTAACATTTTTTCACATGTATTAAACGGAACTTTCAATTCGTTTCTAGACAATACCGGCAATACTGGCGAAATATATTTTACCGCTTGTACTTCTTTTAGCTCAGTAAGCATTTGTTGTATATCATCACTTGGAAAAGCATTTGATTTGATTTGAAAAAATTTAATATCTCCATCTAAAAACTTCACAGATTCATTTGGGATAAATTTTTCAATAAATTTGGAGACACTTCCTAGCTCCGAACAGTAAATGAGGGTTTCAAAATAATCGCCTTCCATGCTTACTTCATTTCCATCAACCTTAATCACATCAATCATTCCTCCACCAACAGAAATTGCGGTTAGCTCGTGTTTTTCTTTAGTATTTGTTAGTGTTAATTTATAGGTGTTTGGATGTGTCGCTTGTATATCAAGTATCTCAATATCTACATTAATCCGTGCTGCTTTTATTTCATCAACAGCAGTAACTAATCTTTCATCATAAGCTTCCCAACCTAAGAAACCACCAAATAACCCCATATCAGAACCTTGACTTTCATGGGTTGTTGCTAACGAACCTTTTGGATCAAATTCTATTAAAACATTGGTCAATTCAGCATCCATTAAATCTCTACAAATTCTTCCAATTCGTAAAGATGCGGCACAATGCGAACTAGATGGCCCTCGCATTACAGGGCCAATAACATCATTAAAAATACTTGGACAATTTGCCATAATCAAAAGAATTTGAGATACTTACTTCACAAATATAGACATTTTCAACAGGATTAAATAGCATCAATAATTGGATAATATGTACAATCATAAATGAGTAAATTGCATACTTAACTAATTACTTACTCATGAAAAAAATAATTCTGTTAGGCTTCTCCTTACTATTTTCATTTGTTACTTGGTCGCAAGAAACACTTACATTAGAAGATATTTATAAAAACGGAACCTATCGTTCTAAAGGTTATGGACCCGTTCGGTGGATGAAAGACAACAAAGGCTATTCTACCGTAGAAAGAAATACTACTGTTGGAGGCAGAGATATTATCAAATATGAAGCAAAATCTGGCGCTAGAAAAGTATTGGTCTCTGCAAAACAACTTATACCAAAAGGGCAATCTAAACCTTTGTCAATTTCTAATTACCAATGGTCATCAGACAATTCTAAATTACTGATTTTCACAAATACTCGTAAAGTTTGGCGTTATCACACCCGTGGAGATTACTGGGTGTTGGATATGAAAACAGGGAAACTAACACAACTAGGAAAACCTATTGAGCGCACCACTATGATGTTTGCGAAATTTTCTCCGGATGCAACTCGTGTTGGTTTTGTGAGTAAGAATAATATTTATGTAGAAAATATTGCTTCTGGCAAGAGTACACAAATCACTTTTGATGGTAGCACTGCTATTATTAACGGAACCTTTGATTGGGTTTATGAAGAAGAATTATCCTGTAGAGATGGTTTTAGATGGAGTCCAGATGGAACACAAATTGCGTATTGGCAATCAGATACTGAAGGTGTCGGTACATTTTATATGATTAACAATACAGATTCTATTTACTCAAAACCAATTCCATTACCATATCCAAAAGTTGGAACTACAAATTCTGCTGTGAAGGTTGGAGTTGTTAGTGCAAAAGGAGGAACTACAAAATGGTTCGATATTCCTGGTGACCCAAGAAATAATTATTTAGCTAGAATGGATTTTATTCCGAATTCTAATGAAGTAATGATTCAACAATTGAACAGAAAGCAAAACACAAATACGGTTAGAGTTGGAAACACAAAAACCATGTCTTTACACACTATTTTAGTTGACAAAGATGATGCTTGGCTAGATATTCACGACAATATTATGTGGCTTGAAAATGAAAAATATTTTACATGGACTAGTGAAAAAGATGGGTATTTGCATTTGTATAAAGTTTCTAGAGATGGAAAGAAAATGACAACAATTACAACTGGAAATATTGATGTTGTAAGAATCAATTGTATTGACCCAAAAAGTGGTTATGTATATTATACAGCTTCACCTGAAAATTACACCCAACGTTATTTATATAGAAGCAAAATTAATGGAAAATCGAAACCAGAACGAGTAAGTCCAGCGAATCAATCAGGACAGCATTCGTATCAAATTTCTGCCAATGCAAAATTTGCTATTCATGGATTTCAAAATGCAAGCACACCAAATACCATTTCTTTAATCAACTTACAAAAACACAAAACCATTCGTGTTTTAGAAGCAAATACAGAAATAAAACAGAAAGTTGCTAAGTTAAATTTAACTCCAAAAGAATTTTTAAAAGTTGATATTGGTGATGCTGTTTTTGATGCATGGATGATTAAACCCAAAGATTTTAATCCGAATAAAAAATACCCGATTGTATTTTATGTATATGGTGAACCAGCAGGATCTACAGTTCAAGACAATTGGGGCGGCGGAGATTTATGGCATCAATATTTAGCACAACAAGGATATGTGGTAATGAGTATTGACAATAGAGGAACCAGAACTCCAAGAGGAAGAGATTGGCGTAAATCTGTATATGGTCAAATTGGAATTTTAGCTGCACATGATCAAGCTGCTGCTGCTAAAAAAATATTCAAAACCTACTCATTTATTGACACAAACAACGTTGGAATTTGGGGTTGGAGTGGCGGAGGTCAAATGACAATGAATTGCTTATTTAGATATCCAGATGTGTATACTGCTGGTTTAGCAGTTGCTTTTGTAGCAGACCAACGTTTGTATGATAATATTTATCAAGAACGCTATATGGGTTTATTAGAAGAAAACAAAGCCAATTATATTGCTGGGTCTCCTATTTCACATGCAAAAAAACTAGAAGGAGATTTAATGATCATTCATGGAACTGGAGATGACAATGTGCATTATCAAAGTTTTGAGAGAATGGCAAACGAGCTGATCAAACACAATAAGATGTTTGACATGATGGCTTATCCAAATAGAGACCACGGAATTAGAGGCGGAAACACTTCGTATCACTTACGACAAACGATGATAAAATATTGGAAAAAGGTTTTTTCTAAAAAGAAAGATTTTGTTAAAGTTAAACAATAGATAAACAAAAAAAGCACTACAACTAGTAGTGCTTTTTTATGTCCTTAATTAACTCGCCAAGGTGGGTTTTTACGATTGTCACCTCCAAAAAATAAAATTATTTTATTTCCATCTGGGTCTAATACATGTGCTTCTCTCCACAACCATCTTTGATCAACGGGTAATTGTGTAAAAGAAACTCCTTTTGCTTGTAATTGTTTTACTAACTCATCTAGTTTGTCATCTTCAAAATAAATTGTAATTCCGTCACCACTAGGTAATTCATCAACTAAATGAACAGAAAATGTTGCATCGCCGTCTGGTAATTCGAACCGAACATATCTAGGCAACGCATCTACAATAAGCTGCATCCCTAGTTTTTTATAAAATACCACTGATTTTTCTACATCTAAAGACGGAATTGTAAGCTGATTTAATCTCATGTTGTTTGTTTTTCTTTTTTAACCATAAATTTTAAAATCAATAAAAATATAATACATAAAATGGCTACTCCAAATACTATATTCCAAGTAGATTCAAACCCTAAAGAGTCTACCAATTGCATTCCCGAATTATGACTGAAAATATGTGCAAATGAAAATGCAATACTATACAACGCCATATATTCTCCTTGGTTTCCTTTTTTGGCTCTATCCATTGCAAAGGCGTTTGAAAAAGGAAATGCAATCATTTCTCCAATAGTCATTAACATCATCGCAACCACTAATACACCTACCCAAGAAGTTAAATTTAATACGATAAAACTTAGTGCTGTTAAGATCGCTCCAAACAACATCAATCCTGATTTTGTATACTTGCCATCTTCTAACCATTTTACCAATGGCATTTCAAGTAAAAAAATAACCAATCCATTTAATCCTAATAGCAATCCAATCTCCAATTCAGACAAATAATGCACCTCCTTATAGTATAATGGCATCGTAGAAAAGTATTGTAAAAATACCGCTCCAAATAACATCATCCCAATTAAAAAAACCCAAAAAGCTTTATCAGAATATGCAGAAACAGGATTCTCAACTTTTATTTCATCCAATACTTTGGCTTTCTTAGGATGCAAAATTTGCAACAATAGAAACCCCGCAAACAGACAAGTAATTCCATCAACCCAAAATAAACCTCCATATCCTATCGAAGTAATAATCAATCCACCAACAGCTGGTCCAGCAGAGAAACCTAAGTTAATTGCCAAACGGATTAGCGTAACCGAACGTGTTTTATTTTCTGGTTTACTATATGAACTTAATGCAACAAACATTGCTGGTCTAAACATATCTGCTATTAACATCAGAAAGAAAATTCCAGAACAAAAGCCTACAAAAGTAGTTACATACTGCATCAGTATAAAAGCTATTCCAGTTCCAAGTAAACTTAAAAACATCACTTTATAATACCCAAATTTATCTGTCAACTTTCCTCCTAACCAAGAACCGATAACAGACCCTAATCCGAAGAAAGACATTATCCAACCGACATCTGACAGTTGAAGATTTAAGCTTTCGGTTAAATAAAGAGATAAAAACGGAATTACCATAGTTCCAGCTCGGTTAATTAATGTGATTAATGCTAACCACCAAACTTCTTTAGAGAGCCCTTTAAAGGTGTCGAGGTAATTAAAATATAGTTTTTTCATGCCTGTGAAATTTTGGTTGTTGATGTTGAATTGAAAACTTTGTAAAAATAAAAAGTCCGACTGTGAAGTCGGACTTTTTATGATTGTTTGATTTTATATTGATATTATCAAAACATATAGCAGACTCGACTCGTACGTGTAGAACACGACTGAATGGTTTTATATGTAATGACATTTTTCATTTTCTCTTTTTTAAGATGGCTCAAAACTACATAAATTATTTGTAAAGTTGTATTTTTATTTTTTAAAATATTTTAATCATGAAAAACGCACTTACTCTATTATTTTTCTTATTTGCATTTAATATCACAGCTCAAGATTCGCATACTAAAGAAATTATGGATTATAGATATGAGCAAAACTTAAATTTTCACGATAGAAATAAATCTCCATTAACTAAAGAAGATCAAAAAACGTTTACAGCATTAGATTTTTATAAAATTGATAAAAAATATAAAGTTCTTGCAACCTTAGTAAAGGAGAAAAATCCTGTTATTTTCGGAATGCAAACTACAACTGACAGGAAACCTTTATACATAAAATATGGAGTTATCACTTTTACCATTGATGGAAAACAACAGCAATTAAATATTTATCAGAACAAAGACTTTGGTAGAGATCCACAATATAAAGATTATTTATTCTTACCGTTTACAGACAAAACTAGTGGATCTACTTCTTATGGTGGTGGACGTTATGTTGATGTATCAACTACTAATGAAAATGCTAACGGAACTGAGATTACAATTGATTTTAATAAAGTTTATAATCCGTATTGCGCATATAGCGGCCGTTATTCTTGCCCAATTACACCTAAAGAAAATCATATTACAGTACCAATAAAAGCTGGCGTAAAAGCGTACAAAAAACACTAGTTTTTTTTCAAGAATTAATCGAAATCTCTTCTAGTAAATCTAATTCGATTGCTTTGTCTAATGCAAGATATAATCCTTCTACAACTTCATGCCAAACTGCATTTGCTTTTCCATTTGCAATAGTAATTACGGCATAATTATCTTCACTTTTATACTGTACAACTTCGTTTATAATTTATTCTCAATACAGTTTTTTAGCAGATTTCTCAATCGCGTCTCTTTCAAAATGACACTTGTGTTATTTAATAATATACATTCCAGCAAAAACGGCTAAAAATCCAACTACAAAACTTGCAATAGTGTATAACGCGAAACTCATAAAATCTCCTGATTTTAAAAACACATGGTTTTCATAAGCAAAAGCTGAAAAGGTTGTAAATCCGCCACAAAAACCGGTAGCAAGAATCAATGTATGGTTTTCAGTAAGTGCTTCATTTTTGGCTGCCAAACCAAGGATAATTCCAATTAACAAACTCCCTAAAATATTTGCCATAAAAGTTCCGTAAGGAATTCCAGTTTCCGAGTTGTTTAAGTATTTCCCAATCACATACCGTAGGACACTTCCAAATCCGCCACCAATAAAAACTAGGAGTAATTGCTTCATATTACAGTTTTATTTGATCAATATCAGACCAATTCCATTTTCCTGTAATGGTCCCTTTGTTAAGCATCATCAAGCCTGGGTTTGCTCTTACCATTGTTTTTAGAGTAGTTCCATCGCAAAATAAGAAATCAAAAGGCAACTCGTATTTTTCTTTTGCTAGAATTAATTCGTCTGTAAAAGAAGCTGAGGCTCCATATACAGAATACCCTTCTTTAATTGCTTTTTCTGTAATTTCTTTGATTGATTTGAATCCATTACTATCTGCTTTTTGCAAATCATATACAATTACCAATAACACTTTTTCTTTAGCTAAAATTTCTGGAGCTAAATCGCTTTGTGCATCTTCTAAATAGAAATCGTGAATTTTAGGAATTTCGCCATCGTCTTTATATTTCATTCCTTCTGGAATGTTATTTCCAATTGCATAGGCTCTAAAGTCTATAATTGGCAAATGTACCAATACGTGATAGGTAATATACAGCGATGCAAAAAATGAGATATAGGTAATGATTTTAGGGAGTTTACCTGACGCTATTGGCTTAATCTCTTTAATTCTAAATAACAATATCAGAATTAGAACTGCAAGAATTACATCTTTATAAAATGATTGCCAAGGCGTTAATTTGATTGCATCTCCAAAACAACCACAATCTGTTACTTTGTTATAATACGCAGAATACCATGTTAAAAATGTGAAGATGGTTATCATTCCTAATAAACTAAAAACGGTAGCTTTTGCTTTCCATCCTACCAAAATTGCGACACCTAATACAATTTCCGCAATAATTAGTATAATTGAAAATGCCAATGCATACGGAACTAAAAACTCCATATTTAACACACTTTCGCTAAAGTATTCTTCGAATTTAAATTGAGAACCAATTGGATCCACCAATTTTACAAAGCCAGAAAATATAAATAATGCTCCGACTAAGATTCTTGAGATGTATACTAGTAATTTCATAACATTTATTTTTTAACCCATATGAATCATTGCAAAAACTGCATAATTAATCATGTCTTGATAATTAGCATCAATCCCTTCAGAGACTAATGTTTTTCCTTTATTATCTTCAATTTGTTTTACTCGTAACAATTTTTGTAAAATCAAATCTGTTAAGGAAGAAATACGCATATCACGCCAAGCTTCACCATAATCATGGTTTTTATTTTCCATCAATTCTTTGGTAATAGCAATATGTTTATCGTACAATTCGGTTGCTTCTTCTGTATTCAAATCTGGAGTTTCAACAAAGCCCAATTCTAATTGAATTAACGCCATAATAGAATAATTGATAATTCCAATAAACTCAGACTTCTCTCCTTCATCTACCTTTCTTACAGAATTCTCTTGCAATTGTCTAATACGTTGTGCTTTAATAAATATCTGATCTGTTAACGACGGTAAACGTAAAATTCTCCATGCACTTCCATAATCGCTCATCTTTTTAACAAATAGACTTCTACATTCTTCTACTACCGCATTGTATTGTTCTGATGTATTCTGCATTTTCTTCATTTAAAACTTATCTTTCAAAAATAGTAAATCTTCAATGCTTTTCTTTTATTTTTACAAAAGAAATTTAAAATTCCTTTTATGAAAAAAGTGGTTGTTTTTTGTGGCTCTAGTGTCGGATTCAATTCTGTCTACAAAGAGGCTGCAATAGAATTGGGTAACTATTTTGCAAACAACAATATTTCTATGGTTTATGGTGGTGGGAAAATTGGAATGATGGGTGTAATTGCAGACACCATTCTTGCTGAAAAAGGCGAAGTTATTGGAGTAATCCCGAAGCTATTAGAAAAAGAAGAGGTTGTTCATAGAGAAGTTTCTGAATTGATCATCACAAAAAAAATGAGTGACCGTAAAGTAATTATGAGTAAACTTATTGATGGATATATTACCTTACCTGGCGGATTTGGAACTATGGATGAATTGTTTGAAGCATTGACTTTAAATCAACTTCATATAGAACAAAAACCTATTGGTTTGTTAAACGTAAATGGTTTCTTTGATTATACATTAAAGCAATTGGATGTTATGGTTACAGAAGGGTATTTAAAACAATACAATAGAGATTTATTGTTAATAGATGATTCTGTTGATGGCTTACTACAACAAATGCTTAATTATAAAGCTCCAGAAAAATCACATGTAATAAATAAAGTTGTACGCTAATGATAACAATTAACTGCAAAGGAAAACTAATTGATTTTTCTACTCCCAGAGTTCTGGGGATTTTAAATATTACGCCAGATTCATTTTTTGATGGTGGTTCTTATAAAAACGAAACTGACATCTTAACTAAAGTAGAAAAAATGCTTACAGAAGGAGCAACTTTTATTGATGTTGGCGCGTATTCTTCTAGACCGGGAGCGAAACATATTTCTGAAGAAGAAGAATTGCAACGTATTATTCCAATCATTAAATTATTAGTGAATCATTTTCCTGACATTATAATTTCAGTAGACACATTTAGAAGTAATGTCGCAAAAGAAGCGATTGCCGCCGGCGCAGCAATTATCAATGATATTTCTGGCGGTAAAATGGATGCAAACATGTTTGAAACTGTTGCGAAACTGCAAGTCCCCTATATAATAATGCACATGTTAGGAACGCCACAAAACATGCAGAAAAATCCACAATATACTGATGTTACCAAAGAAGTGATTTCATTCTTTGCTGAACAGATTTTTAAATTACACCAATTAAAAGTGAATGACATACTCATTGACGTTGGATTTGGGTTTGGAAAAACAATTGAACATAATTACGAGTTATTAAAAAATTTAGCATTATTAAAAAATTTAGACGCACCGATTTTAGCAGGGATTTCTAGAAAATCAATGCTATACAAACCTTTAGACCTCACTCCTAAAACAGCATTGAACGCAACAACATCTGCGAATACTATTGCTTTATTAAATGGCGCAACTATTTTACGAGTTCATGATGTAAAAGAAGCAATGGAGGCTATTAAAATAGTAGGACAACTGTCTTAAATTTTCTGTACATTTACAACATCAGCAAAAAAATCTATGTTAGACTTTATCGATTTTTCTTTTTTAGACATACTAGATATTCTTTTAGTAGGCGTTTTACTTTATTACATCTATAAACTTCTTAAAGGAACTGTAGCTATTAATATTTTTATAGGAATTGCTTTTATTTTCTTAATCTGGAAAGTTACCCAAGCATTGAAAATGGAAATGCTAAGTGGAATCTTAGGTTACTTATTAAGTGGTGGAGTTATTGCACTAATCATTGTATTTCAACAAGAAATTAGAAAATTTCTATTAATGATTGGAACTACTAATTTTTCCTCTAAAAAAAGTTTTCTAAAACAATTAAAGTTCTTGCAGTCTGAAATTGAAACAGAGAATGATGTAGACACTTTAGTGGATTCATGCATCAAATTATCTAAAAGTAAAACGGGTGCTTTAATTGTCTTAGAACGCACCAATAATTTAGATTTCTTGATTAATTCTGGCGACAGTATGAATGCTTTTTTAAATGAAGCAATTTTAGAAAGTATCTTCTATAAAAATAGTCCTTTGCATGACGGAGCTACTGTTATTAGAGATAATTATATTGTAGCTACACGAGTAGTTTTACCGTTATCTAATGAGAAAATTCCTGCTAGATTTGGACTAAGACATAAAGCTGCTATTGGTGTTACAGAAAAAACCGATGCGCTTTGTTTGTTAGTTTCTGAAGAAACAGGAGAAATTTCTTACATAAAAGATGGGGCTTTTGATTTGTATGCAGATTATAACGAATTGAAAGAAAAATTAAAAGAAGATTTAAATTAATCCTACACAATCACTTCTGTACTACTAAATTGTTTGTCGTACAAATTCTTATAATATCCTGCTGTTTTTTCTAATAACTGTTGATGAGTTCCTTCTTCTACAATAAAACCTTTGTCCATTACAATAATTTTATCCGCTTTTTTAATTGTCGCTAATCTGTGAGCAATTACAATAGAAGTTCGACCTTTTGTAATTGTATCGGTCGCAAACTGAATCATTTGTTCTGCATGTGAATCTACAGAAGATGTAGCTTCGTCTAAAATTAAAATGCTTGGTTTACTCACATAAGCACGTAAAAAAGCAATTAACTGTCGTTGACCTGAAGACAACATGGCTCCTCTTTCTTTCACATTATAATGATAGCCATTTGGTAAACTCATTATAAAATCGTGAATTCCGATTTGTTGTGCAGCCTTTTGAACTTCTTCTAAAGAAATTGCTTCATTCTTTAAGGTAATATTATTTAAAATTGAATCTGAAAATAAAAACACGTCTTGTAAAACTATTGCAATTTGATTTCTTAAAGAATGTAAATTATAGTCTTTAACTGAAACTTCATCTACACAAATCTGACCTGCATTTATTTCATAAAAACGATTGATTAGGTTTATAATCGTTGATTTTCCAGCACCTGTAGCACCAACAATTGCTACTGTCTGTCCTTCTTCAACTTGAAAAGAAATTCCTTTTAACACTTCTTCTTCTTTTATATAACTAAAACGAACGTCTTTAAATTCGATTTTCCCCTTTAGATTTTCTGCGATTACAGTTCCGCTTTTATCAATACTACTTTCAGTATCCATAACTCCAAAAACACGCTCTCCAGAAACGATTCCCATTTGTAATGTGTTAAACTTATCTGCAATTTGACGCAGTGGTCTAAACAACATCTGAGTCATCATAATAAAACCCATGATTTCTCCAAGCTGTACACTTGGGTCATTTAAAGCTTGTACTCCACCAAACCAAACTAGCAAACCGATTGCTATAGATGATAAAATTTCTGCTACCGGGAAAAATATTGAATAATACCAAACAGCTTTTACGTGTGCTTTTTTATGCTTATCGTTTATCTCCACAAAATTATCGTACTCTATTTTCTCTCTACTAAAAAGCTGCACTATTTTCATTCCAGTAACTCTCTCTTGAACAAATCCATTTAGATTTGCTACTTGATTACGAACTTCTTGAAAAGTAGATTTTATAGCAATTTGGAATAATTTGGTTGCATACACTAAAATAGGTAACATTGCCAACGCAATTAAGGCCAATTTCCAATTCGTAATCAACATCACTACAATTACTACCAACATTTTGAAAATATCACTAATAATCATAAATAACCCCTGACTAAAAGAACTGGCAATGGTTTCGATATCAGACACCACTCTAGTCACTAATTTCCCAACAGAAGTTGTATCGAAATACGACATTTTAAATTGTAAAATTTGTCTAAATATCTTAGACCTCATATCTCTTACAATATGCTGAGCAATCCAATTGGCAAAATAAATAAACAGTACATTTAATACTACTTCAACAATTAAAATTGCCAACATTAATAAAATATAATTTAATAATGTGTTTTCATTTTTGGTGGCGATAAAATCATTTACAGTATCACCAAGTAAAATAGGTCTAGCAACAGACAACAAACCAGAAATTACAACTGCTAATGATGCTATTACAAAATGAGTTTTATAGTTTTTTGCAAAACTTAAAATCCTCATAAATATTTTTGCATCAAATGCCTTTCCAGCTTCTTTCTTACTCATTCTTAATACGTAATTTCGGTTAAAAACAATCCTCTTGCAGGAACTGACAACCCTGCATTTGATCTATCTTTACTTAGTATAATTTTTCTAAAATCTTCTTTGGTAATTTTACCTTTACCTACATCTACTAAAGTACCTACAATAGCCCTAACCATATTTCTTAAAAAACGATTGGCAGTAATATGAAACGTCAATAAATTTCCGTTTTGAATCCAAATAGCTTTAGTTACAGTACAATTAAATGTTTTTACTTCTGTTTTCACTTTAGAAAACGCTTGGAAATCCTCATATTCTAATAAAACATCAGCAGCTTCATTCATTGCTTCAACATCTAATTTTTGATGAAATAGTTGCCAAGTACTTTCTAATAAAAAAGGATTACGTCCTAACCAAACTCTATACTCATAACTTCTAGCTAACGCATCAAACCGAACATGTTTTTCGTCTGTAACTTTTTCTATATTAAGAACAACAATATCTTCTGGCAGTAAAGAGTTAAATTTGAAAACATAATTGGTATCCAGGTTTTTTTCTGTATCAAAATGGGCAAACATTTGCTCAGCATGAACTCCTGTATCTGTTCTCCCTGCACCAACTACACTAAGTGTCTCTTGTAAAACCGTACTTATGGCTTTATTAAGTTCTTCTTGAATTGAGTTTGCATCAGGCTGAATTTGCCATCCATGATAATTTTTCCCTTGGTATGAAATTTCTATAAAATATCTCAAAAAACTAGTACTTTTGTAAGAGTCAAAACTACATAAATTTATTTGGTTACACACATTTTAAAAATATGAAAAAGATTCTTCTTCTATCTGATACACATAGTTATATTGATGCGCAAATTTTAAAGTTTGTAAAACAAGCTGATGAAGTTTGGCATGTTGGAGACATTGGTGATTTAAAAGTAACTGACACTATTAAAAACTTAAAACCATTACGAGCAGTTTATGGAAATATTGACAATGCTGATGCGCGATTAGAATTCCCTTTAGACAATAAATTTACTGTAGAAAATGTTTCTGTTTGGATGACACATATTGGTGGATATCCTAACAAATACAACCAACGAATCAGAGAAGAAATAAAATTAAATTCACCAACAATTTTTATTAGTGGACATTCTCATATTTTAAAAGTGCAATATGACAAAAAACTTAATTTATTGCATTTAAATCCTGGTGCAGCTGGCAATCATGGATTTCATAAGGTGAGAACTATGTTGCGATTTACAATCGACAAAGAAAAAATAAAAGAGTTGGAAATTATTGAACTCGCTATACGCGGGTAACTTCTATTTCTAAAATAGGTAATACAATGTCAATTTTTGTTCCAGTTTCTGCATTAGAATCTATATGGAACTCTCCTTTCATCATTTGTATACGAGCATCAATTTGGTTGATTCCTAGTCCATCTTTTTTA
>MAAC01019327.1_pt1 | contig 54913 bp, 49 predicted proteins | sample 1115981 | NCBI WGS metagenome assembly MAAC01 (sample SAMN04961126, study PRJNA320927) | seawater metagenome | isolation source: sample BD02T64 sea water enriched with oil for 64 days | place: USA:Gulf of Mexico | collected 2013-07-27 | reverse complement strand
CGTTGGAAAACCCGCAGGACTATGCGTCACTGCCATCGCCAACTCCTGGGGGCACAAATATCACGGACCCGAACCCGCTTGGTGATGCGGTCGCTGCCCTAGGTGGCAATGCGGGTGCCTTGGCCGAGAATGGCACGCTTGGCGCAGATGACGCGCTGTTTACGCATGCCTCGCGCTTTGGCTTTTCCTCTGATATTCGTGCGGTAACTGCCGCTGAAGATCTCGAATTCCGTCGTAATAATCGTGGCCGGGTGCTGGAACGTGCGTTCAACGTAAACGTCTATTTCCGCAAATATCGGCGTCAATCTCTTGATCAGCAGGCAGAGCTTCTGCGGTTGCGTCGCGCAGGTATTCGCACTCCAGCTGCCCCTATTGAAGTAGCAGCACAATAACGCGCTTGTGAAGGCCGAGGCCTTTGCATCCCAATCGCGGATGACTACCTTAATTTGACTGATATATGAGGTCTTTATGCTGCACCGGATTATGAAAACGCTGGCTGCTGTGGTGCTTTTGCCCCTGCCAGTTATCGCTGAAACCGCGACAAGTTTCACCCTTGATAACGGCATGGATGTGGTTGTGATCGAAGATCACCGCGCACCCGTCGTTGTGCAGATGGTTTGGTATCGGGTTGGTGCTGCGGATGAACCTGCAGGCAAATCCGGCATCGCGCATTTCCTTGAACATCTGTTGTTTCGGGGTACTGAAAACCTTGCTCCCGGCGAGTTCTCTGAAACCGTTGCAGCCAATGGTGGATCAGACAACGCCTTCACCAGTTGGGATTACACGGCCTACCATCAACGTATTGCTACGGATCGTCTGGATCTGATGATGCAGATGGAAGCCGACCGGATGCGCAATCTGAAGATCACCGAAGCAGATATGCTGGTGGAGCGAGACGTTGTACTGGAAGAACGCAATCAGCGCACTGATAGCGATCCCAGCGCTTTGTTTGGCGAACAGCGCAATGCTGCGCAATATCTGAACCACCCTTATGGTATTCCCGTGATTGGCTGGCGCCATGAAGTTGGCGCACTTGGAGCACAAGATGCCCTTGATTTCTATCAGAAGTACTATGCGCCTAATAATGCGATCCTGATTGTTGCGGGCGATGTAAATCCTGACGAAGTCCTCGCCATGGCGCAAAAACACTACGGCCCACTTGCCCCGACTGAAGGGCTGAGTGCACGTGTGCGGCCACAGGAGCCGCCGCAGCTTTCAGAACGCCGCCTAACCCTAGAAGATCCACGCATCGGGCAAAGCTATGTTCTGCGCAGCTATCTTGCACCGGAGAGGGACGCGGGTGATCAGAAAGCCGCTGCTGCACTAACCATGTTAGCGGAACTTTTGGGCGGCAGCCCGACAACATCTTACATGGCGAAACGTTTGCAATTTGACGAACAAATCGCAGTCTATACCTCAGCTTGGTACAACGGCATGTCCTATGATGACACGACATTTGGCATGGTTGTAGTGCCTGTGCCTGGTGTGTCCCTTGATGATGCTGAGGTCGCGATGGATCGTGTTTTGGCGGAGTTTATTGCTAATGGCATCGATGCGGAACATTTTGCGCGCATAAAAATGCAATCCCGTGCTGCGCAGATTTATGCAGATGATGACGTTGCAGCCCTTGCCCGTCGTTATGGTCAGGCGCTGACAACCGGTTTGACCTTAGATGATGTTGAGGCTTGGCCGGAACTGTTGCAGGCGGTCACGGCAGAAGAGGTGATCGAAGCCGCACAACAGGTCCTTGATCGCAACCGCGCTGTGACGGGTCGCCTTATCAAATCAGAGGCAACACAATGACACGCATTCTTTCTATCCTCACTTCCCTTCTCCTTCTGGCCCAACCTCTGCGTGCCGAAATAGAAATTCAGGAAGTCACGTCTCCCGGTGGTATCAAAGCTTGGCTGGTTGAAGAGCACTCCATCCCCTTCACCGCACTTGAGATCAGTTTTAAAGGCGGTGCTAGCCTAGAAGCCCCTCAGCAACGTGGCGCGACCAATCTGATGATGGCGCTGTTGGAAGAGGGCACCGGTGATATGGATGCCCGCGCCTTTGCTGCCGCCCGTGAAGTTCTTGCTGCTGAGATGAGTTTCAGCGCTGGCGATGACAGTGTCTCTGTCTCCACCCGCTTTCTGTCTGAGAACCGGGACGAGGCAATGGTGCTTCTGCGCGGCGCAATCGTTTCGCCAAGTTTTGACCAAGCTGCGATTGATCGCGTGCGGGGGCAGGTTCTTTCCAATCTGCGTTCGGATGCTCAGGATCCCGGCAAGCTGGCCTCGGCCCGCTTTGATGCGCTCGCCTTTCCGGGCCACCCTTATGCGACTTCTCGTGATGGCACTGAGGAAACCGTGAGCGCCTTGACGCGCGATGACATTGTTGCTGCAAAAGATGGCGCTATGACCTTAGATAGAGTCTATGTTGGTGCGGTCGGAGACATTTCTGCTGAAGATCTCGGGCTGTTATTGGATGCGCTTCTGAGCGACCTTCCTGCTACAGGTGCCATCATGCCTGACCATGTGGACTTTGCTGGGCAAGGGGGTATTGACGTTGTTGATTTTGATACGCCTCAATCCGTCGCCATCTTTGGCCACGCGGGCATCACACGCGAAGACGTTGATTTTTTTCCAGCCTTTGTTATGAACCGTATTCTCGGGGCAGGTGGTTTTGCGTCTCGTCTGACAGAAGAGGTGCGTGAAAAACGCGGTTTGACCTATGGCATCGGTACATATCTTGTGTTGCGGGAGCACGCAGAGTTCGTTTTTGGGCAGTTTGCGTCTTCCAATGATCGGATCGCAGAGGCAATTGAGGTGGTGCGTGCGGAGTGGATCCGCATGGCGAGCGACGGTGTGACGGATGAAGAATTGCAAGATGCTGTGACCTATTTGACAGGTGCTTATCCCTTGCGTTTCGATGGGAATGGGACGATTGCAAATATCTTAGTTGGCATGCAGATGCAGGGTTTGAGTGTTGATTACATCGCCACGCGCAACGATAAAATTCGCGCTGTCACGCGCGAAGATATTGCCCGTGTGGCGGCTGATTTACTTGATCCTGATGGGTTGCTTTTTGTGATAGCTGGGCAACCTGAAGGTCTGTAATCTTCCTGTGGATTAACGGGCCTTATCCCTGGTAGAATCGCAGATGTTCATGCTATGTCTTGTGGTATGTCTGTATCCAACCCCAACATAAGCTCTGAAGTCACCCAACCGGTCATTCGTCAACTGGATGACGCTGCGATCAATCGGATCGCTGCTGGTGAAGTTGTGGAACGCCCTGCCAGCGCCGTAAAGGAACTGGTTGAGAATGCGATTGATGCCGGTGCTACCCGTATTGAAATCGCAATTGCAGATGGTGGGAAAACCCTAATTCGGGTTACGGATAACGGCTGCGGTATCGCGCCGGATCAGTTGCCAATGGCGCTGTCACGCCATGCGACTAGCAAAATCGATGGCTCTGATCTGTTGAACATCCATTCCTTTGGTTTCCGTGGCGAGGCCCTGCCTTCCCTTGGCGCGGTTGGTCGGCTGACAATCACATCGCGGGCGAAAACCCATGAGGCCGCAACAATTCGCGTCGCCGGTGGTGCGATGGATCCGGTTAAGCCTGCCGCGCTCAATCAGGGCACTGTGGTTGAACTGCGTGACCTATTTTACGCAACCCCTGCGCGTCTGAAATTCATGCGCACTGATCGCGCCGAAAGCCAAGCCATCAACGATGTGGTTAAGCGCTTGGCCATGGCGGAGCCTTGGATTGGTTTTACGTTACGCGATGTTTCTGGCGGCGGCGAAGGGCGCATCATTTTCCGTGCTGATGCTGCCAGTGGCGATCTTTTTGAAGCGCTACACACACGATTGACCCGTGTAATGGGGGCTGAATTTACCACCAACGCCCTGAAGGTCGATGCGGAACGCGAAGGTATCACCCTGACTGGATATGCCGCTTTGCCAACCTATTCACGTGGATCTGCCGTGGCGCAATTCCTGTTCGTGAATGGCCGCCCTGTACGGGATAAGCTGCTAGTCGGTGCATTGCGCGGCGCCTATGCAGATTTCCTGTCGCGTGATCGCCATCCGGCTGCTGCGTTGTTCTTGGAGTGTGAGCCAGACCGTGTTGATGTGAACGTACACCCAGCAAAGTCAGAAGTTCGCTTTCGTGAGCCAGGCCTTGCACGGGGATTGATCGTATCCGCTGTGCGCCATGCGTTATCAGACGCCGGGCACCGGGCTTCTACAACAGTGGCGCAGGCGACATTGGGTGCTTTGCGGCCAGAACAAATGGGTGCCCCTAGGGTTTACCAGATGGATCGCGGATCTTCTGGGTTCTCGTCCTATACGCCATCCTCTGCGGCTCGCGACCTTGCCTATGCAGCCCAAGCGCCCATGATGGATACGCCGGGCTTTTCTGAGGCCAGCACACCTTCCGCCCGCTTTGAATCTGTTTCCGAGCAACCACAAACGCAGGCGTTACCTCTTGGGGCGGCCCGTGCGCAGGTGCATGAAAATTACATCATTGCCCAGACCGCAGACGGTATGGTGATCGTTGATCAACACGCCGCCCATGAGCGCTTGGTCTATGAGAAGCTCAAACATCAGATGGAGGAAAATGGGGTGCCTAGCCAGGCATTGCTCATTCCCGAAATCGTTGAGTTGTCAGATGGTGATGCGGCAATGTTGTTGGCCCGCGCGGCGGACCTTGCGCGTTTTGGTTTGGTCGTTGAACCCTTTGGCCCCGCCACCATTGCGGTGCGCGAAACCCCTGCAATTCTTGGTGAAATAAATGCCGAGAACATGTTGCGTGATATTTTGGACGAACTTTCTGATCTTGGTGAAAGCCAGCTGGTTCAGGAACGTCTTGAGGCAATCCTGTCCCGCGTGGCTTGCCATGGTTCGATCCGTTCTGGGCGCCGAATGCAGGCCGATGAGATGAACGCACTGCTGCGTGAAATGGAAGCCACCCCACATTCCGGCCAGTGCAACCACGGGCGACCAACCTATGTGGAACTTAAACTGGCAGATATCGAAAGGCTCTTTGGGCGCACATGATTACTATCGGCGAAACAACTTATTCCCTGTCTGACCCCGCGGTCATTGGTGCTTTTCTTTTGCTACTGGTGGTTATCCTGCTGTTTGTCATGCTCAAGCGTGCCGGGCGCTCGGGTGAGGCAACGGAACAGCTTACACGGCAAATGATGCAAATGAACGATGACATGCGCACATTGGGCAGCAACCAGCAGCATCTTGGCGGGCAATTGAAGTCAGTGTCTGAAACTCAGTCAAATGCGCAGACGCAGCTCAATTATAAGCTGGACACGCGTATCGCAGATATACAGCAGTATATGGCGGATCGTCTTGCCGAAAACGCTCTGAAATCCGCGAACAGCATGTCTGAAATGCAGGAACGTATGAAGGAGACCCTGCATGGATCGTCCAAACAAACTACGGCTTCACTGACGAAATTGCAGGAACGTCTGGCGACGATCGACAAGGCGCAAGACAATATCGAAAAACTGTCTGGGGATGTTCTGGGTCTTCAAGACATTCTTTCTAACAAGCAAACGCGCGGTAATTTCGGGGAAATTCAACTGAACGATATTGTCACCCGCGCCCTGCCGTCTGATGCCTATACATTTCAAGCGACACTTTCCAACGGCAAACGTGCCGACTGTCTTGTGCATCTTCCCAACCCTCCCGGCCCGATTGTGATCGACTCGAAATTTCCGCTGGAGGCCTATGAGGCTTTGGTAAATGCCGGGCGTGATAAGGATGCGGTTGCGCGTGCGACCAGTGCTTTAAAAACCGCAGTGCGCGCTCATATAAAAGCGATCTCAGAAAAATACCTGATTGAGGGCGAAACCGCCGATGGTGCGCTAATGTTCCTGCCGTCAGAAGCCGTCTATGCCGAATTGCACGCCCGTTTGCCCGATGTCGTGCGCGAGGGGTTTTCTGCGCGGGTCTGGATCGTTTCCCCGACGACCTGCATGGCGACGCTGAATACCATGCGTGCGGTTTTGAAAGATGCCCGCATGCGCGAACAGGCGGGGCGAATTCGCAATGAATTGCAAGCTCTGTCCAAAGATGTTGGGCGTCTTGGGGATCGGGTTGTCAACTTAGATCGGCACTTTACCCAGGCGCAAAAGGACATCTCTGAAATCAAGGTTTCTAGCGAAAAAGCTCAGAAACGGGCGGTGCGTCTTGATAACTTTGATTTTGAGGAAATTGCGCCGGATACCGACGATACAGTTGTGCCGCTGACACAGAGTTAAAGGCCAGCCCAATGGCAGAAAATCACATTGAAACTTAACGCCTATGGTTTGTGCTCGGGAAGCAATGAACTTCCCGAGCACTAGTGTTTATTCAGCAGCGATTTGACTGGCTTTTTCAATACGCACGGCTGAGAATTTGAATTCCGGAATTTTCCCATATGGGTCAACCGCGGAATTGGTCAATATGTTTGCAGCAGCTTCAACATAAGCGAAGGGCACAAAGACCATGTCTTCTGCAATGGCACGGTCGGCGCGTGCCATGATCTCGATCGAACCACGACGTGTTGTCAGACGCACCATGCCACCCGGTTCAACGCCCAGTTGGCGCAGAGTTTTCGGATGCAGCGAACAGTTTGCTTCAGGCTCAACCGCATCCAAAACATTGGAGCGACGCGTCATAGAACCTGTGTGCCAATGTTCCAATTGACGCCCAGTGGTCATGATCATCGGATATTCTGCATCGGGCGTTTCGTCAGGCGCAATCACTGATGCTGGGGTGAATTTCGCACGACCATCAGCACGCGGGAAGCCATCACCGAACACCACTGCCTGACCGGGGTCAGTTGGAGACAGCGACGGATAGGTCACGGTTTCTGTGGTCAGGCGATCCCAAGTGATATTGTTGAGGGACTTCATGTTCAACTTCATCTCAGCGAAAACCTCGCTTGGGTGGGTGTATGTCCAACCAAGGCCAAGCCGCTGTGCCAGATCGGTGGTGATCGCCCAATCTTCACGTGCATCACCTGGAGGGGCAACGGCAGGGCGCACCATTTGCACTTGGCGGTTGGTGTTGGAAACCGTGCCCGATTTTTCATACAGTGCAGAAGCAGGCAGGATCACATCGGCGAAGTTTGCGGTTTCGGTCAGGAAGATATCCTGCACGACCATGAGTTCAAGCTTGGCAAAGGCATCACGTGCATGTTCCACATCTGGGTCAGACATGGCGGGGTTTTCACCCTGAATATACATCGCCTTGATATTACCCGCATACACTTCATCAACGATTTCAGTAACGGTCAGGCCCTTTTCATTGCTGAAATCATCCGAACCCCAAACACCTGTGAAATTATCGCGGATCGTGTCGTCGGTAACGGTCTGGTAATCGGGCAAGAACATCGGGATCAAGCCAGCATCAGATGCGCCTTGTACGTTGTTTTGACCACGCAGTGGGTGCAGGCCGGCACCTGGTCGGCCAACTTGGCCACACATCAGTGCAAGGCTAATCAGGCAGCGTGAATTATCGGTGCCGTGGATGTGTTGGGAAACGCCCATGCCCCAGAAAATCATCGCTGATTTTGCTCCAGCATAAGTGCGGGCCACGTCACGGATCACATCAGGTGCGATGCCGGAAATGCCTTCCATTGCCTCGGGGCTGAAATCAGCCAAATGGGCTTTTTCAGCTTCCCAGTTCTCGGTGTAGGTCTCGATATACTGTTTGTCGTATAGCTTTTCTTCCACGATCACATGCATGATCGAGTTCAGAAGCGCGACGTCAGCACCGGGGCGGAATTGCAGCATGTGGGATGAGAACTTGCGCATGCCAACACCACGTGGATCCATCACAATCAGTTTGCCACCGCGTTTGGTGAACTGTTTGAAATAGGTCGCAGCAACCGGATGGTTTTCAATCGGGTTACAGCCGATTGTGATCGCAACATCAGCATTTTCGATCTCGTTAAAGGTCGCTGTCACAGCGCCGGAACCGACGTTTTCAATCAATGCAGCAACGGAAGATGCGTGACACAGACGTGTACAGTGATCGACGTTGTTATGTTTGAAACCTTGGCGGATCAGCTTTTGGAATAGGTAAGCTTCCTCGTTTGTGCATTTCGCAGAACCAAAGCCAGCAACCGCCCGGCCACCATGGGCCTGCGCGAGCTTAGCCATGCCACCGGCGGCTTTATCCATAGCTTCTTCCCAAGTCGCTTCACGGAAGTGGGTCATGAGATTGCTAGGATCGACGTTCAGACCTTTTGCGGGCGCATCATCGCGGCGGATCAAAGGTTTTGTCAGGCGGTGATCGTGGTGGATATAGTCAAATCCAAAACGACCCTTCACGCACAGTCGGCCTTCATTTGCCGGACCGTTGATGCCCTCAACAGATTTCACTTTGCCATCTTTGACCTTCAGATTGACCAAGCAACCAACGCCACAGAAGGGGCAGACGCTTTTGGTTTCAGAATCAAAGTCGCCACTGTCACCAACTTGCGCATCATCTAGAACAGCGGCGGGCATCAACGCACCGGTTGGGCAGGCCTGAACACATTCGCCACAGGCCACACAGGAAGACGTACCCATTGGATCGGCAACGTCAAACACCGGGTAAGCATCGTGACCACGACCGGCCATGCCGATCACATCGTTGACTTGGACTTCGCGACAAGCGCGCACGCAAAGACCGCATTGGATACAGGCGTCTAGGTTCACATTCATCGCGACATGGCTGTCATCGAGCAGTGGAATACGGCCATCTTCCAGCTTCGGAAAACGGCTTTCCGAAACTTCACTTAGATCCGCCATATCCCAAAGATGGCTGGATTTGTCATGCGCCTCGACGCGTTCTGGCTGATCGGTGACCAGCATCTCAAGAACCATCTTACGGGCTGCGGTTGCACGTGCGTTGTCCGTAACCACGACCATGCCCTCAGCGGGTTCACGGACACAAGACGCCGCCAACACGCGTTCGCCTTCAATATCTACCATACAGGCGCGGCAGTTGCCGTCGGGGCGATAGCCAGGCGCTGGTTTATGGCACAAATGTGGGATTACCAGGCCGCGGCCATTGGCAACTTCCCAGATGGTTTCACCGGGGTTTGCTTCGACCTGCTGGCCGTCCAGGGTAAATGTGATTTTATCGGACATGCTGGCTCTCTTTTTTGTATTCAGACGAAGTCTAACCCTTTTCGATGATCAGGCCAAACCCTCTGAGCGCCACTTATGCGTACAAATGCGTCAGAAGGTAATTTGACTGCGACCTCTGAACGCGCCCCATTGGCAAAACGTGGTTTTTCACCTATGCGCAAGAAGATTGCTGAATTAGGGGGAAATCATGACACATCTTTGGGTCCGGGCCGAACAACGTGAAAATGAAGAACGTGTGGGGATCACCCCAGAAGGCGTAGCTGCGCTAATCAAAGCGGGTATTCATGTTACCGTTGAGGAAAGCTCTGTGCGTGCGATTGCGTTGGATGGCTACCGCGATGCAGGTGCTGAAATCGCACTTGAAAATTCTTGGCCTAGTGCGCCACTTGATGCGATTGTTTTCGGCCTGAAGGAATTGCCTGAAGATGGCACCCCACTGCCTCATCGCCACATCATGTTTGGCCATGCTTACAAAGGTCAATTTTCTGGTCGCGCGCTGCTGGAACGCTTCAAGGCGGGTGGCGGCACGCTCTATGATCTTGAATATTTGGTCAATGAAAACGGCCGTCGTGTTGCCGCATTTGGGTATTGGGCAGGCTTTGCGGGGGCGGCTGTTTCCATGAAGTCTTGGGCTGCACAACAACGTGCTGAAATCTGTCCTTCAGTTGGTGTTTACAAAGATAAAGACGCTTTGATTTCTGAATTGAAACAGGAACTTACCGCGACTAAATCCACGCCCCCTTCTGCAATAATTATCGGTGCTTTGGGCCGCGTTGGTACGGGTGCTGCTGACCTTTTGGAAGCTTTGGGCAGCACGGTGACCCGTTGGGATATGGCTGAAACGGCTAGCGGTGGCCCTTTCCCGCAGATCCTTGAACATGATCTGTTTATCAACTGTATTTTTGCCCGACCCGGCACCCCAATTTTTGTACCTGCAAGTGCTAAAAGTGCTGATCGCAAACTGACGGTGATCGGTGATGTGGCGTGTGATCCTGACAGTGATTACAATCCAGTTCCGGTTTATGACAAAGCCACCACATGGGAGATGCCCGCCCTACGCGTGCATGAAAACCCCGTGCTAGATGTCACTGCGATTGACAACCTGCCGTCTATGCTGCCGCGGGAATCCTCGGAAGATTTCGCAGCACAACTTTTGCCAAGCCTGCTGACCCTGACTGACCTAACCTCGGGTGTTTGGGGCCGTGCAGCCGCTGATTTCAACGAACACTCGCAAGACATCTGAGAGGATACTGCAATGACAATTCACTGGTGTGGCACCGGCCTTTCCGCAATCCCAGGCCTACGTCGACTTATCGAAAACGGACGCGAAGTCTGCGTCTGGAACAGAACCGTAGAAAAGGCCCGTGAAGCCGTTGGCGATCTGACGGATAACATTCGTGCCTTTGACATGGCGGCGCTTTCGGATGCGGTACAGGCTGGCGACCTTGTGGTTTCCATGCTGCCCGGCGATCTGCATGTTCCGTTGGCAAAGCTTTGCCTTGAAAATAAAGCACATTTTGCATCTTCCAGTTATATCGCACCTGAGATGAAAGCGCTTGACGAGGCGTTCAAGGAAGCTGATCTTTGCAGCATTAATGAGGTCGGCCTAGACCCAGGCATCGACCATCTGATGGCCCACTGGCTGGTTGCAGATTATCGCGTTTCTGATGCTTTTGATGCCGAGAACGAACTGTCGTTCATTTCTTACTGTGGTGGGATTCCAAAGATCGCAAACGACTTTCGTTACAAATTTAGCTGGTCACCGCTGGGCGTTTTGAAGGCGTTGCGTTCCCCGTCCAAATCCATGAAAGATTTTAAAGAATTCGACGTTGCGCGCCCATGGGATGCGATCTCTTCTTATGAGGCTCCGTTGAGCGCGGCTGAAAGTTTTGAAGTCTACCCAAACCGTGATTCCCTTCCTTTCATGGCGGATTACCGTTTCGATGCGGCTTGGAAAGTGAAGAATTTCGTGCGTGGAACGCTGCGCCTGAATGGTTGGACCGAAGCTTGGTCTGATGTCTTTCGCGAAGTTGAGACCCTTGAAGGTGCTGCTGGTGATGCACGCCTTAAAGAGATGTCAGACGGTTTCTGGAATGCCCATTCCTATGATGAGGGTGAACCTGACCGTGTTGTCATGTGCGTTGCGCTGAAAGCTGAAAAAGCAGGCCATACCACCTATCACAAGACATATGTGATGGATGCTTGGGGTGATGAAAAGGGAACGGCCATGGGCCGCTTGGTTTCTATCCCACTGTCCATGGCGGTTGAAGCAGTATTGGATGGTGAGATTGCCCCTGGCGTGAGCCCTGCGCCACATTCACCAGAGCTGATCGCGCGTTTCATGACGAAGATTGACGAGTTGGCGCAGCATTTGGGCGTTGTTGATCACACCACTGCTTAACGATATTGCGCTGCCCTGTCTTTCGGGGCGGCGCCCACCTTCACGCCCGGTTGTACCCGCGTGAAAGCATCCGGTTTCTTGATTGATCCGCCGCTATGGAAGCCGCACGCAGATCGCTAAATAATCTGATCCTGCGGGTGCCATTGCCACCACAAAGCCCCCATTCAAATACAACGGACCATTCGCCGAAAAGATTGCCCTCTATCGCGATGCGATAGAAACGTGGGCCGCCCTTCAAGGTCGGAGCGCGCTGTAAGAAACAAATAGCCATTCTTTACTTTAACGAGATGCGAATCAGTCGCGCAAGAAAAATCAGATAACTTGTTTGCTAGGCCGACGCCCTGAACATGCGAAACCCCTGCAAGGGTTTATCCCCAAGTTACATCCCCTAGGAAGATGTACCCAGCCCCGTAAATCGTTTTGATCAGCCGGGGGTTCTTTGGATCTTCGCACAATTTGGTACGTAAACGAGAGATCCGCACATCCATTGCACGATCAAAACTTTCGCCTGCTGCGCCGCCTAGATTTTCCTGCATTTGAGCACGTGAGATCAACCGCTTGGGGCTTTCCAGAAACAGGCGTAGAACCTCTCCCTCAGCATGTGAAAATGGGGTTTCCTTGCCATCTGCATCCACAAGAACATAACGTTCGAATTGCGCTTGCCAGCCCTCAAAGCTGGCGGTTGTTGTGACGCGCCCTGTCTCTTTGCCACTGCGCAAGCGGGCGCGCACACGGGCCACAACTTCGGTCGGGTCAAAGGGTTTGATGATGTAATCATCGGCCCCAAGTTCCAATCCAGTTATGCGATCCTGTACTTGCGCGCGGCCAGAAATAATGATGATTGCGGCCCCGCTTTCAAGGGCAAGACGGTGCACAAGTGCCAAGCCATCCTTATCGGGCAAACCAAGGTCTACTAGGCACACATCAGGGGCGGTACGTGCCAGCGCCGCCTCAAATTCGGTGGCGCGACCGAAGCTCGCGGTGCGGAACCCCGCATCAGATAGAGCGTCAGATAACATGGTCCTGATTTCGGGTTCATCATCCAGAATAGCGATCATCGGGGCGGGTTGGGTCATGATGGGGTCTCCTTCGAGCGGGACACATTCAGAAAACCTGACAATTCCCGGGCATTAAAAGGCTTGCGAAGCAAAGGATAACGGCTTTCACCATCTTGTCGGGTTGGATCATTGGGCGGCAAAGAGGTCATCAAATGGCCTGGTGCAACCACACCGGATGCGGCGAGTTTATCGAGCATTTGAACACCATTTATCTCACTGCCTACAAGGGAAATATCCGAGAGAATTAAGTCAATTCCGGAAACATAAGCAAGACTTTCGCCTTCCTCTGCGCTGGTGGCTTCTATCACAGTATGTCCTTGATCCATAAGCATTTCTCTAACAGATTTGCGAATATCATCGTTGTCTTCTACCAGTAGAACCAATCCGGGTGCGGCATCTTGGGGCGCGGGCCGCAGAGGCAGACGTAACATAATGCGTGCACCGTTTGGGGTGTTGGTCAGTGATACATTCCCTCCTGCAGATCGCGTCATATCATAGACCATTGATAAACCAAGACCTGACCCTTCTTCGCCCTTTGTGGTGAAAAACGGGTCAAGCGCGTGCTTCAGCGCCTTTTCAGAAAGTCCGGGGCCAGTATCGTCGACCGTAATCTCAAGCCAAGTATTGCGCACGGTCGTGGTGGTAACAGTGATTTTCCCCGGTTTATTGCCAATGGCGTGCCCAGCATTCAGCAGAAGGTTCAGTAGGGAATCCTGTAAAAACCCCGCATCCAGCATCAACATGCCACCGACATCACAACGGTAGATTTCCAATCGAATATGTTCAGGTAATGTTGGGCGTGCCAGTAGGCGAATATCATTGAGAAATGACGAGAGATCGGTTGCAACGAGCTTCACATCGCGATGTCCAGACATCTGTGCGATCCGATCTAAAAGGCGACCACCACGTCGCGCGGTGGCCTGAGTGGCTGCGATTAATTCACGCCCATCATCGGGCATTTCCATCCGGCCAAGGCGCGATTGCAACCCAAGAATAATTGTTAGCAAATTGGCGAAATCATGCGCCAGGCCTGATGTCAACTGTGCCGCCAATTCGCGTTTATGGGTCTGCGCCAATGCGGCGCGGGCTTGGCTTTCTTCGGTCACGTCGGTTGTCAGAATGTAAACGCCGTGGATCGCGCCATTGCGATCATCTGGTGTAAAGGCCGTGCGAATACGGCGAGAGCTGTCCTTATCGGTGAATTCAAACACGCTCCCGTCGCCCGAAAAGGCTTTCTCCAGCGGTGGCCCAATATGTGCCCAAGCATTTTTGCCTAGAGTTTCATCAATTCGTGCATCTAGAATGTCGGTCGCGCGACCGGGCATAACATTAGCGAGCTGACGGTTGGAAAATGTATAACGGTAATCGGTGCCAACATGGGCAATATGCGCAGGCATCATTTCAGCGGTGGTACGAGTGCGGGCCTCCATTTCTACTAACTGGCGCTTGGTTTCCTCTAGCTGAGTAATTGTTGCCGCCAGTTTTCGGTTGGTTTGGGACAGCTTTTCTGTGTGATCTAGCAACTGATCTGAAAGAACCTCTGATCGGCTGCGCAATAATGATTCATGTTTTTTTGTGCTGGTAATATCGGTGTAAACCGTCACCCAACCGCCCTGCGGTAATGGGTTTCCTTCTACCGAGATCGTACGCCCATCGGGGCGGGTACGTTCGATATAATGCGCCTCAAAGGCCTGTGCCTGATCAACACGCAGCTTTAACGCCGCATCAATATCGTCAATATCGCCATATTCACCACGTTCTAGCAGATGGTGGATTGTGTCTGAAAACGTTGCGCCTACGGTCACCAAGGCTTCGGGTAACGCGAACATTTCTTGGAAGCGTTGGTTTGACACCGCCAAACGCAAGTCGCTGTCATAAATGGAAATTGCTTGTCCAATCAGGTTCAGACCCGCTTGGGTCAGCTCTGAGGTTTTGATCATGCTTTGAACCACTTGATGTCCTTCCCCTCTATGCGTCGCTTAGCTTCCAGTCGTCTGGGTTGATCGGGTAAAGCGCTTCAACTGCCGCTGTCGCAATCACATGGCTGGTGCCATTTGCTGGATCAGCTACGTTTTGCCCGCCTTTAACTGCAGTTACCACCGCAACACCACGTGGCAAAATCGCCGCAACCGCATCGCAATCAACTTTATTAGGCTCGGCAACGCCCACCGTGACACGCACGTCCATCTTTGCTGCATCAAGGTTCAGTGATTGAAAAATACTTAACGTGGAATGCCGGAATGCATCTTCAACGGCACGTTTTGCGGCTTTGGTATAATCCATTCCGTACAGATCATTGCCCGTACCCATCTCAAGAATCATGCGTTTCATTGCGCGGCCTCCATGTCGAAAGAAACAATTACGGCAGCATTGGCGATAACGGTTTTGCCGCCGTCAGGTTTCGCAATATCTAAGCCGCCGTGCACCGCTTTGAAGGATGCAGTGCCATAGGGGAGCACGTCTTTCAGCGCCTCAACGTCAACATTTTCCGGTTCCTGAACCGCGATTTCCACATCAACAATCATTGCAGATCTGGGGAAATCAAATGCCTGTGCCATGGTTAAGGAGTTGTGCCAAAGCGCATCCTTTAAAGCGCTTACCGCCGCTTTTGTATAATCCTGCCTGCGCAGAGATGTCCCCATCCCGAATTCAACAGCTACCCTTGTTTTCGCCATGACATGCCTCCTTTTCCTTTTTGAGTGTTAGCCCCATTCGGAGCAGATCACAAATATCTCTAGAATCCAGACGCTTGTTACAATTCGTTAGGATTGGGAAAAACTACGGAAATGTTTACGCCAGAGTTTCTTTGATAAGGAAAACACGCGAAGCTTTGGGCGGGGAATCATCCCGCTGTTGAAAAGAGCTGTGGTTTTAGGCGCGAAAATTGCGTCAGGGAGGAATACAAGTTGTCAACAACGACCGCCCATCTGGGGAAAGTTGCCGCACCGGAAAAATCTGTTCTCGAACAGGCGAAGTTCACTGAGTTGAACTCGGTGCCCGCACTTCTGGCTCGGAATGCCCGTGAATTCGCGAAGTCGCCTGCATATCGTGAAAAAGAATATGGTATCTGGCAGACTTGGAACTGGGCTGAGGCCGCTGAGGAAATCGAAGCGCTTGCGCTGGGTATGATGAATCTTGGCGTCAATGAGGGTGATTACATCGCTGTCATTGGGCGCAACCGTCCTTATCTTTATTGGTCCATGATCGCGGCGCAAATGTGTGGCGCAATCCCCGTGCCGCTGTATCAAGACGCCAACGCCGAAGAAATGGCCTATGTTTTGGGTCATTGTGGCGCACGTTTTATTATTGTGGGCGATCAGGAACAAGTCGACAAAGTGATCGAAGTGCAGGAAGAATTGCATCAGTTCGAACATATGATTTATCTCGATCCACGTGGTATGCGTAAATATGATCACTCGCGCCTGCATGAATACGAACATGTTCAGGTGCAGGGTCGCGCGGCCTTTGACGAATACGAAAAAGAGCTGAAGGCGCGCATTGAGAAGGCAACATGGGATACCACCTGTGTGATGCTTTACACTTCCGGCACCACGGGCAAACCCAAGGGTGTTGTGCTGTCGAACCGGAACATCGTGATCACTGCGAAGAACTCTTCTGAATTTGACCACCTGAAACGAGATGAGGAAATTCTTGCTTACCTGCCAATGGCTTGGGTTGGAGATTTCATCTTCTCGATGGGTCAAGCAATGTGGACGGGCTTCTGTGTGAATTGCCCCGAAAGCCCAGAAACGATGATGACGGATCTTCGTGAAATCGGGCCAAGCTATTACTTTGCTCCGCCGCGCATTTTTGAAACGCAGCTGACCCAAGTGATGATCCGCATGGAAGACGCTGGCGAATTCAAGAAGAAGATGTTCCGCTATTTTATGGATCACGCGAAGAAAGTCGGCCCACAAATGCTGGACGGCGAAAGTGTTGGCCTGGTTGATCGCCTGAAATACGCAGTTGGCGAAATTACGACATATGGCCCGCTGAAATCTGCACTTGGGTTTTCCAAAGTACGCGTCGGATACACCGCGGGTGAGGCCATTGGCCCTGAGATTTTTGAATTCTACCGCTCCCTTGGGATCAACCTAAAACAGCTTTACGGTCAAACGGAAGCCGGTGTTTTCATCACCCAGCAACCCGATGGCCAGGTGCGTAACGACACTGTTGGCGTGCCGTCCCCCGGTGTTGAAGTGAAAATCGCTGACAACGGCGAGGTTTTCTATCGTTCACCTGGTACTTTTGTAGAATACTACAAAAATCCAGAAAGCACTGCCGACACCAAAGATGCTGAAGGTTGGGTTGCCACAGGCGACGCTGGTTTCTTCGAGGAAGACACCGGACACTTGCGTATTATTGACCGTGCGAAAGACGTTGGGAAAATGTCTGATGGTCGGTTGTTTGCGCCGAAATATGTTGAGAATAAACTGAAATTCTATCCTGATATCCTTGAGGCCGTGGTCTTTGGCGATGGGCGTGACACCTGTACTGCCTTCATCAACATTGACTTGACTGCCGTGGGCAATTGGGCGGAACGCAACAATATCGCTTATGCATCTTACCAAGAATTGGCCGGTCATCCTGAGGTCTATGGTTCGATTGCAGGCCACATCGCTGAGGTTAATAAATCTGTTGCCCAAGATCCGATGCTGTCTGGTTGTCAGATCCACCGCTTTTTGATCCTGCACAAAGAATTGGATGCGGATGATGGTGAAATGACCCGCACACGTAAAGTGCGCCGTAAAATCGTGGCTGAGAAGTTCCACGACTTGATTACCGCGCTTTATGACGGCTCAGCTGAAATTTCGACCGTCACTGAGGTGACTTATGAAGATGGTCGCAAAGGTTCGATTTCTGCAACGCTTGAGCTTCGCGACGTAGAAGTTCAAGCCGATCAGATAATGGCTGCGCAATGATGCAGATACACACAGTAGGGCGCGCAGCCTGGGGCGGCGCAACTTTCACAACAGATAAGAAAGGGGGCTGATCATGAGTATTACAGACCTCGAACCTTACACCACAGAAGACGGTCGCGAGATCGGCGGCGTGGTTATGGAAATGAAAAACATCACCCTGCGATTTGGTGGTGTGGTGGCGATCAAGGATATCTCTTTCGACATCCGCGAAGGTGAGATCCGCGCAATTATTGGCCCGAACGGCGCTGGTAAATCGTCAATGTTGAACGTGATTTCTGGTTTCTACACGCCTTCAGAGGGCTCCGTTTGGTATCAAGGCGCCCCGCGCCCCGCGATGAAACCATTTGAGATTGCCCGCCAAGGTGTTGCACGGACCTTCCAGAATATTGCGCTTTTTGAAGGCATGAGCACGCTTGATAACATCATGACTGGTCGGCTGACGCACATGAAATCATCCTTGCTGAGCCAAGCGATGTGGTGGGGCAAAGCCCAACGTGAAGAAGCGGAACACCGTGAAGTCGTTGAAAAAGTTATTGATTTCTTGGAGATCCAGAAAATTCGCAAAACACCTGTTGGGCGCCTGCCTTATGGCTTGAAAAAACGTGTGGAACTTGCCCGTGCTTTGGCCGCTGAGCCCAAAATCCTACTGCTGGATGAGCCAATGGCTGGCATGAACGTTGAGGAAAAAGAGGACATGAGCCGCTTTATTCTCGATGTGAACGACGAATTTGGCACCACCATCGTTCTGATTGAGCACGACATGGGTGTGGTGATGGATCTGTCTGACCGCGTGGTTGTGATGGATTACGGCAAGAAAATTGGCGACGGCACACCAGATGAGGTGCGTAACAACCAAGATGTAATCGACGCCTATCTCGGCGTGGCAAATTAAGGGGGGAATGACATGGAATTTCTAAAAAGCATACTTATCACCCCTTTTGTTGACATGGTCGAAGCGCCTGACTTCCTGATGCAGGTGCTGTGGGAAGGTCTTGTTTCAGGCGTTCTTTATGCCCTAATCGCATTGGGTTTTGTGTTAATTTTCCGTTCCTCAAGGATCTTTAACTTTGCCCAAGGCATCATGGTGGTCTTCGCAGCTCTTACGCTGGTCGGGTTCCACTCTATGGGCATTCCAGCTTGGATTTCGGTGATCTTCACCCTTGGCGTAATGGCGCTGCTGGCGATCACTATTGAACGCGTGGTTCTGCGCCCGCTGGTGGGTCAGCCTGACATCATCCTGTTTATGGCAACCATCGGGATCACATTGTTCCTGATTGGTGGCGGTGAATTGATCTTTGGCGGTGAAACAAAACGCATGATCACAGAAGATTTGGGCATTCCAACCGGCGCTTGGGACTTTGAACCATTTGGTGGTCTGCTGATCCTTGAACATAAAGACGTTACGGCGGTTCTCGGCGCGGCGATACTGGTTGCCGTTCTGCTGCTCTTCCTCAACAAAACCCGCATGGGCCGGGCCATTCGGGCGCTTGGTGATGATCACCAGGCTGCGCTGTCCGTCGGGATTTCCCTGCGCACGGTTTGGGTGATTGTCTGGTTCATTGCAGGCGTTATTGCCCTAATGACCGGTATCGTTTGGGGTGCGCGCGCTGGCGTCAGCTTCGCGCTGGAAGTTATCGCATACAAAGCGCTGCCGGTTCTCATGCTTGGTGGGCTTGAAAGCATCACCGGTGCGATTGTTGGTGGCTTGGCGATTGGTTTGCTTGAGAAACTGTTTGAAATTTATTGGGGTCAGCCATTGCTGGGTGGAGGTACCGAAACTTGGTTCGCCTTCGTTCTTGCACTGATTGTGCTTCTGTTCCGTCCACAAGGCCTGTTTGGCGAAAAAATCATCGAGAGGGTCTGAATATGTTTTATAACACCGCTGGCCAGTTCAAGACGTCTTATCAAAAAGACCAATCCCTCTTTCCGGTTAAACAGGATGCGATCCTGCTTGGGGTGATCCTGCTCTGTGCATGGGTTCTCTTTCCAATGACCGCAAGTGAGTTCACCTTCAAAACCATGCTTATGCCGGTTTTATGCTATTCTCTTGCGGCCCTTGGCCTAAACATTCTGACGGGTTTCGCAGGCCAGCTTTCGCTGGGTACCGCCGCCTTCATGGGGGTAGGGGCATTCGCTTGTTACAAGTTGATCACCATCTTCCCGGGCATGAATATCGTTGTGGCGATCCTGTTGTCTGGCGTATTTTCATCGGTCGTAGGCGTGGCCTTCGGTCTACCAAGTTTGCGCATCAAAGGGTTCTACCTCGCGATTGCTACACTTGCCGCGCAGTTCTTCCTCGTCTGGGTGTTTGAAAAATGGTCTTGGCTGTCAAATAACAACCCATCAGGTGCGATCGAGGTTCCAAACATCGACATGTTCGGTGTGCCTGTAGCGGGCCCACTTGCTGCGCCAGTCACGCAATATTACCTGATCCTTGCCATCGTCACTCTGATCACCATCGTCGCAATTAATCTGACGCGCGGCAATCAAGGGCGCATTTGGAAAGCGACCCGTGATATGGATATCGCTGCGGAACTGATTGGGATCAACCTGCTCAAATCCAAGCTCACCGCCTTTGCTGTTTCCAGCTATATCGTTGGTGTTGCGGGTGCGTTGTTTGTTTTCCTGAACCTCGGTGCGGCGGAACCTAACTTCTTCGATATTCCACTGTCGTTCAAAATCCTGTTCATTGCGATTATTGGGGGCCTTGGCTCTGTGATGGGGAACTTTATGGGCGCGATCTTGATTGTGGCGCTGCCTGTTGTGATCAAGTTCCTGCCTGATGCGATTGGTCTTGAGATCAATCCGGCAACAGTGGAACATCTCAACGTGATGACTGTTGGTGCGCTGATCATTTTCTTCTTGATCATCGAACCGCATGGCTTGGCACGTCTCTGGGCGCTTATCCGTGAAAAACTGATTATCTGGCCGTTCCCGCACTAAGCGGGGGCGACCCAATAAGACCAATAAAACAAGACGCAATCCAAATCTTTGGGAGGAGAATAAGATGAAGAAACTTACGACTTTTGCGGCAGCAGCCGCGATGGCGATGACCGCAGGTGCGGCTTCCGCCGAGGGGCTTTCAACGCCGAACCTCAGCTATCGTACCGGCCCATTTGCAGCGACGGGTATCCCGCTGATGAACGGTCAACGCGATTATATGCTGATGCTCAATGCCCGTGATGGCGGCATTGGCGGCGTTCCTGTTGACTTCAGCGAATGCGAAACTGGTTATTCCACCGAAAAAGGTGTGGAATGCTATGAGGCAACCAAAGGCGAAGCCATCGTGACTCAGCCATGGTCTACCGGCATCACTCTTCAGGTTCTGCCAAAAACCAACGTGGATGAGATCCCAATTCTTGCACCTGGTTATGGCTTCTCACCAATGGCCGACGGTTCCGTATTTAACTGGGCGTTCAACATGCCGGGTTCTTATTGGGACGCTGCATCTATGATCCTGAACGAGCTAAGCGGCAATGACTTGTCGACTCTCGCAGGTAAAAAGATTGCCTTCTTGCACCTCGACCACCCATTCGGCAAAGAACCACTTCCGTTCCTCGAAGCGATGGCTGAAGAGCACGGTTTTGAACTGCTGCCAATCCCTGTTGGTCTGAAGGAAATGCAGAACCAATCCGCACAGTGGCTGCAAATTCGCCGCGAACGTCCTGACAATGTGATCATGTGGGGCTGGGGTGCGATGAACGCAGGCGCACTGACCGAAGCTGTGAAAACACGCTACCCAATGGATCAATTCGTTGGCGTTTGGTGGTCTGGCCACGATGGCGACATGGAAGCACTGGGCGAAGCTGGCACAGGCTACCGTTCCATCAGCTACTCTGCACCACAGCCTGATGCAGCGGTTATGGCTGACATTCGCGAATATGTTTTCGACAAGGGCGATTCCCTTGCGTCTGAAAGCGAACTTGATTGGGTATTCTACCAACGTGGTCTTGTGATCTCCGCACTGTTGGCTGAAGGCATCAAAACTGCGCAAGATCACTTTGGTGAAGCAGAAATCTCTGCAACTCAGCTGCGCTGGGGTTTTGAGAACATCAACCTGACAGACGAACGTCTGGCTGAAATCGGCATGACCGGCATGGTCGCGCCTTTCTCTACCTCTTGTTCCAATCACACAGGTCACGCTGGTGGCTGGATGCTAGAATGGGATGGCGCAAAATGGGTTGTCGGATCTGATCATCTGATGGCTGACGCTGAAACCATTCGTCCGCTCGAAGTTGCAGCAGCAGCTGAATACGCTGCGGCGAACGCGCCATGGCCTATCGCCAACTGTGAGTAAATAATACTCCGGCCGCGGCATGTGCTGCGGCCGGATCCCACCTGTGAATTTTTCAGGAAGAGAATCATGCTGGACACCGAAAAAACAAATAATGCCTTGCTAGAGGTCAACAATATCGAGGTGATCTACAACCATGTGATCCTCGTTCTGAAGGGCGTTAGCCTGTCGGTGCCTAAGGGCGGCATCACCGCGCTTCTGGGCGGTAACGGCGCTGGTAAAACGACCACCTTGAAAGCAATTTCCAACCTGCTGCATTCTGAACGCGGCGAGGTTACTAAAGGCACCGTTTCCTACCAAGGTCAGGAGATTCAGGAACTGAATCCGGCTGCATTGGTGAAACGTGGCGTGATCCAAGTCATGGAAGGACGCCATTGTTTTGAACACCTTACTATTGAAGAGAACCTGCTGACCGGTGCCTATACCCGCCGTGACGGCCGAGCCGAGATCGAGCGTGATCTTGAGATGGTTTACAGTTATTTCCCACGTCTGAAAGAACGCCGCAAAAGCCAAGCTGGTTATACTTCTGGCGGCGAACAGCAGATGTGCGCCATGGGCCGCGCACTCATGTCTCGCCCTGAAACCGTGTTGCTGGATGAACCTTCAATGGGTCTTGCGCCACAGCTTGTGGAACAGATTTTTGAGATCGTAAAAGGCGTGAATGAGGGAGAAGGCACGACCTTCTTGCTGGCTGAGCAAAACACAAACGTTGCCCTGCGGTATGCCCATTACGGCTATATTCTTGAAAACGGCCGTGTCGTGATGGATGGCCCCGCTGATGAACTGCGCGAAAACCCCGACGTGAAAGAGTTTTATCTCGGCGTCTCAGATGAAGGCCGCAAAAGCTTCCGTGACGTGCGATCCTATCGCCGTCGGAAGCGGTGGTTGAGCTAAGGACGGGATGTAAGCATGACATTTTACGACGACTTAGAGACCCGTTCGGCTGATGAACGCGCTGCCGCCCAGCTGATCGCCTTGCGCGAACAGATTGCCCGAGCGCGTTCCGCTTCGGCGTCCTGTAATCTCGAAGGCGCTGAGATTGCCGATCTTTCTAATCTTGCGTCTTACGCAGTTTTACGCAAGTCAGATCTGTCGAAATGGCAGAAAGAACGTCCGCCTTTTGGTGGCTTTGCGGTCAAAAATGCGGCTCATATCTTTCAAAGCCCGGGCCCAATTTATGAACCCGGCGGCATCAGCCATGATTGGTGGCGCATGGGCCGCTTCTTGAATGCCTGTGGCATTGGCGCGGAAGATATCGTGCACAACTGTTTCGGCTATCACCTGACTCCGGCAGGTATGATTTTTGAAAGCGGTGCCCGCGCTGTTGGTGCCTCTGTCTTGCCTGCGGGCATAGGTCAAACAGAACTCCAGGTGCGCGCTGCGGCTGATATCGGAACCACTGCCTACGCCGGTACGCCGGATTACCTGAAGGTGATCTTGGATAAAGCGGATGAGATGGGTGAGACCCTGAAAATCACCAAAGCTGCCGTTGGTGGCGGCGCACTTTTCCCAAGTTTGCGTCAAGAATATGCGGATCGTGGGATCTCCTGTCTGCAAAGCTACGCGACAGCGGATCTTGGGAATGTTGCTTATGAGACAAGCGCCATGGAAGGCATGATCGTAGACGAGGGCGTGATCGTAGAGATCGTAACCCCAGGCACTGGTACCCCTGTTGCGCCCGGCGAAGTGGGTGAGGTTGTCGTGACCACGTTGAACCCCGACTATCCGTTGATCCGTTTTGCCACTGGTGATCTGTCCGCAATATTACCCGGGCAATCCCCCTGTGGCCGCACCAACATTCGTATCAAAGGCTGGATGGGCCGCGCCGATCAAACAACCAAGATCAAAGGCATGTTCGTGCGCCCAGAACAAGTCGCGGATTTTGTTGCAAAACACGATGAGATCAGCAAAGCTCGGGTGATTGCATCACGTGTGGGAGAGATGGACGCAATGACCGTTCAAGTCGAAGCACATGGCGGTGATCAGAGCGCGTTCGAAGCCTCAGTTGCGAGTCTTCTAAAGCTCAAAGGCAAAGTCGAAATTCATGCCCCAGGAAGCCTGCCTAAAGATGGCAAGGTGATCGACGACCAACGCGTTTATGATTGATTGAAGAGACCAATCCGATTGGGGCCAACTGGACGTGCACGTTGATCCAATGTGGCCTCACAATAAAATTGGCCAGGATCGGCAAAGATAAAAGCCCCGGTGTTTATCACACCGGGGCTTTCAAATTTTACGTTCAGATCGATCTGAAAAGGGGATGATTTACATCATACCTTCGCGTTGAAGTTTCTTCCGCGCGAGCTTACGCGAGCGACGAATTGCTTCGGCTTTACAACGCGCTTTCTTCTCAGACGGTTTTTCATACGCCGTACGAAGTTTCATCTCACGGAAGACACCTTCACGTTGAAGTTTCTTCTTCAGAGCACGCAACGCCTGATCGACGTTATTATCACGAACACTAACCTGCATGTGGTTTTCACCACCTCTCTAAGTTGGATTTGCAAAATTGCAGGAACGCTGCCCTATAACAGCGAATCTTAGCTTTGTCCAGTTTGGAGTATTGTGCTGGTTGTACTGACTGGTCAGTGCCTTTCGTTCAACACGTTTTCCGCGAACGCCACTTCGAATTCGGCCTGTTTTTGTGGGCTTGCGTCTGACTGATGTTTCTCTTTCCATTCAGCGGTCGACATGCCGTAAAAAGCGACGCGGCCTTCTTCTTTGTCCATCTCAATGCCGCGCTCATTTGCGGCTTCCTGATACCAACGCGACAGGCAGTTACGGCAAAAACCTGCAAGGTTCATCATATCGATATTCTGCGCATCCAAACGGTCTTCCATCAGGTGCTTTTGCAGGCGGCGAAACGCGGCGGCTTCAATTTCAATGCGGGTTTGATCGTCCATATTTCTGTCCTTATCAGCGACTTGTTCCGACACTGACAGTCCGGCATCGGGGATGCAATGGCCCGGATCACATCATTTGCAAGGCGAGCCAAGGAATGACCGACGTGATAAGGCCTAGAATTTTATAATGAGCAAGAAAGCGATAATATTCGAGGTCGATATCTGCCTCGCTGATATCAAAGATCTTTCGGTGTATGCGATAGGCGAGTGGGCGCATAAACATGGCTGCAAGAGTTGCCAAAAGCAGAAAGCCGATATTCAGAATGGCCATCCAGCCAAAGAATGCACTCAAGGTTGCAAGGGTCATCTCTTCTCCTCCGTAACTGGCGCGTTCTTTATATATTTAGGTATAATTCGCGCGCAGACAAGAGGGGGTTACAACCCACTGCTGATCATTGTTTTTTCCAGCAGTGGCGCTAGGCGTTCTGCCCATTGCTTTTGTTGAGCCTCCGTTTCAATCAGGTCGTTGCGGACCTCGATCAGAATATTGGGGTGCCCAGGTTGGAGCGCATGACGGTCCAGTGCGTCGCCGGGCAGATGCCCGCCATAGGGTTCATTTTCACCGGTACAAATGTCTTCTTCTTGATAGATCAAATCAAGGAAGGGGCGTGACAGGCGTTCATCTTCTGCAAACAATACGCCCACATGCCAAGGGCGCATATCGCCCCCTTTTAGACGCGGGGTGAAGCTGTGGATCGCGCAGATCAAGGGTTTGTCACGGCTGGAAATCACCCCTGCGAGCGCATCATGATAAGGGCGATGCAAGGCATTTCGGCGACGTTCGCGTTCTTGTAGATCCACGTGGCGGTTCGCGGGAATGATTGTCCCGTCATATAGCTTCATCACAAGTGTCGGATCATTATCACCACGGTTCGGATCAATCACCAAACGGGAGAATTCGCTGCGCACGTAAGGCGCATCCAGCAGTTCTGCCAGATATTCGCTGACCCCGTCCGCACCCACATCATATGCAATATGGCGGTTCATATCTTCTGCAGGCAATCCTAGATCGCCGTTGTTGATATCGTCTGGCACCTTATTTGTCGCGTGATCGCAGGTAATCACCCAGCGCGAGGGGCGGTCACCACCGAAAACGGTGAAGGGTGCAGAGGTTATTGTAGATTGGGCAGATTGGTATGTCATGAATCAGTCATTGCTTTGGGTTAACCCCTCATACGCAATCTGCCGCACGAGCGCCAGTTGCAGTACAGGGTGGTTTGATTCTATAAGCCTGTTAGCGATACCAACGGCGATCAACGCCACATGTTTAAGGAGCAGGTTATGAAACGGATGCGCAATGTGAAAATCGTGGCGACTCTTGGGCCTGCGTCCAATGATTACGCAATGATCCGGGCTTTGTTTGAAGCGGGTGCCGATGTATTTCGTCTGAATATGAGCCACGGAAGCCAAGATGAAATCGGCGAACGCCACGCGATTATCCGGCAGGTGGAAAAAGATTGTGGTCGTCCCGTTGCGATTCTGGCTGACCTTCAGGGGCCGAAACTGCGTTGCGGTGTGTTTGCTAATGAAGTTGAAATGCTGGAACCCGGCGCAAAGTTCCGCTTTGATCTTGATGAGGCCGAGGGCGACGTGACCCGTGTACGTCTGCCACACCCAGAGATTTTTGCGGCTTTGGAAGCTGGTGCATCCCTTTTGGTGAATGACGGAAAGATCCGTCTAACCGTTGATGACTGCGGCGCTGATTTTGCGAATTGTACTGTTGTCGTTGGGGGCGAGATCTCTAACCGTAAGGGCGTGAACGTACCTGATGTTATGCTGCCGCTGGCTGCACTCTCTGATAAGGATCGTTCTGATCTGGAATATGTCTGTGCGCTGGGCGTTGATTGGTTGGCTCTCTCCTTCGTACAGCGCCCGGAAGATGTTCATGAAGCGCGTGAGTTGGCCCAAGGTCGCGCAGCGGTTCTGTCGAAAATCGAAAAACCTTCTGCAGTAACGGCGTTTCATGAGATTCTTGCGGTTTCTGATGGAATCATGGTCGCCCGTGGAGATTTGGGTGTTGAATTACCGGTACAAAATGTGCCGCCGATTCAGAAACGTCTGATCCGCGCCTGCCGCGCTGCAGGGAAGCCTGTGATCGTTGCGACGCAAATGCTGGAAAGCATGATCGAAAGCCCTGTACCAACACGTGCTGAGGTTTCTGACGTTGCAACGGCGATTTATGAGGGCACCGATGCCATCATGTTATCAGCCGAATCTGCGGCGGGTAGTTATCCAATCGAAGCCGTGACCACGATGAATAACGTCGCGATCGAAGTGGAAAGTGACCCAACCTATCGCAAAGTGATCGAGGCCTCGCGCAAAGTCGAACGTACTTCAGTTGCTGACGGGATTGTTGTGGCTGCGCGTGAAATCGCAGAAACAACTGATATCAAGGCAATTTGTTGCTTTACCCAGTCGGGCACCACTGCATTATTGGTGGCACGTGAACGTCCCAGCGTGCCGATTATTGCCCTGACGCCGCTGGCAACAACCGCACGTAGATTGTGCCTGTCTTGGGGTACGAATTGCATGATGTCTGAAGGTGTGGATCGCTTTAAAATGGCGGTCCTTGCTGCGGCTCAGGCGGCTGTTGATAGTGGGATTGCAACGACTGAAGACCAAATAGTTGTCACAGCAGGCGTGCCATTTAACATCCCGGGCACCACCAATATTTTGCGCGTTGCCCCTTGTGAACAAAGCCTAATTTACCGGGCTCAGCCTGAGTAAATTAAAACGGTATCGATTTATATCCACCTCCTTTTTTTGCGCTTGCGAAATATGGGGGGTGGGCCTATACGATCCTTTCTATTGTGTGACCGGCTTTGTATGGCATGCCGAGTCGCGCTTAATCACCGCCCGAAAGAGGAGACGGAAATGCCGAAGATGAAGACAAAATCGAGCTGTAAAAAACGGTTCAAAGTGACATCGTCTGGTCGTGTAGTTGCAGCGCAAGCTGGCAAGCAACATGGTATGATCAAACGCTCCAATAAATTCCTGCGTAACGCACGCGGCACCACAACGCTTTCGGCTCCTGATGAGAAAATCATCAAGTCGATGATGCCATACGCTCGCTAAGGAGAATTAGATATGTCCAGAGTTAAAGGTGGCACAGTCACCCACGCCCGCCACAAAAAAGTTGTCGACGCAGCCAAAGGTTACTACGGCGCACGGAGCAGACTTTTCCGCACCGCAACCCAAGCTGTTGATAAAGCAAACCAATACGCGACACGTGACCGCAAGAACCGGAAACGTAACTTCCGCGCTCTGTGGATCCAGCGTATCAATGCTGCAGTTCGCAGCCATGACGAAGCGCTGACTTACTCACGCTTCATCAATGGTCTGTCCCTTGCAGGCATCGAAGTTGACCGTAAAGTTCTGGCCGATCTGGCCGTGAACGAACCAGAAGCGTTCGGCACAATCGTTGCTAAAGTACAGGCGGCTCTCGCAGCGTAAGCTACGAAAACTGCAAAGCTTTTTAAAACCCCGTGATTTATCGCGGGGTTTTTTGTTGTTTGGAATTTCAGTTAGGCGCGGGTTCAGGGATGCATCTGAACCCGCAATCCCATTACTTCTTCGCAGCGATAAACAGTACGGGTGCGTAAAGAACTACAAATCCGCCAAATGCCAAAATCCATGCGGTTGCCGCGATATGCAGTAAGAAGTCAGGCGTGGGGAAAGCTGCTATGATGCGCGTGATTGAGGCGACTAAAATCATTGTGTAAATGAAGATCTCGCGCCAAGTTGTGCGCAACTCTCGCCCCGAATGCCCTAGGCTTGCCCGGGTCATTACGGCCAACATCATCGCCCCCATGGCGCCGCTTAACCAAGCATGTTGCCCGGCCAATGCTGGTATGGATTGTGGGATAAGCATGGACAAACCAGTCAGTAAAAACCCAAGTGGCACAAAACTATAGGCTAGATGTAGCATCAGCACGATCAAGGCTGATACTGTCTGTTGTCCTTGCCAGCGTGACAGTCGGATGAGGTGTAGCGCGCCGCTAATCAAAAACAGCAAACCAGTCAATAGATTGGGGGGCGCAACAACCCAAGTGAACAGTGAGACCGCTGAAATTCCAACAACGATTTTATCAAAACGACCAAACATCACGGGCATGGCCTTCGATTCCTGTTTCATCAGCCAGTTGCGCGTGAAGGCAGGAATAATGCGCCCGCCAATCAGGCTTAGCAGCAAGATAATAGCACTTATTGAGAGCTTCCCGCCAGGGCTGATGGAGGCGTGACCACCCGCAAGAGAAATCACATCAAAGAATACCTGACCCAGCAGGAAGAGCAGGATGATCCCCAAGACGGGCATGTTTTTCTTATTTCCTGATTTGATCAACACCCGCGCAGATACAATCAACAGTGACAGCAAAAACGCGATATCCAGCAGTACCACAATGATCAGGGGCAATCCGCCAGACAGCCAAACCGCAACCCGTCCCAATGCCCAAAGCACGCCCAAAAGGGCCAAGGGTGTACCGGTAATCATCTTTGTTCCGGTCCAGTTTGGGATTGCGGTTAACAAAAATCCACCCAGAACTGCTGGCGCAAACCCGTATAAAATACCATGCACATGCCAATCTTGTGGTGACATCGCACCTGATGGAAGTTCAGTGCCTGCCGCCCAATAACCTATCCAAACAATCATCACATAAGCGGCCCAGAGGGCGGCGAGCAGAAATAGGATACGAAAGCCACCTTGTAGGATAACGGGTGTCTTGGTGGCGGCTTTGGCTTTGCTCATGGGGCGCTCCTTGCGGTTTTGCCTATCTGGCCTATGGACGTAGGGAAGTGCAATATGATAATCCGTCGCGCTTATATCGCCCCGTGCGCTTGCATTTCGGCGTTCATGTGGTAGCAGAACAGCAACAAATTCCGGGAGCGCCAGATGGACGATCTGAGACAAAAATACCTGACAGCCATTTCTGCCGCTTCTGATGAAGGTGGCCTAGAGGAACTGCGTTTGCAGGCTGTTGGCAAAAAAGGCGAAGTCAGCCTGAAAATGCGTGAACTGGGCAAGATGACCCCGGAAGAACGTCAGGTCGCTGGGCCAAAGCTGAATGCGCTGAAGAATGAGATCAACTCAGCTCTTGCTGGCAAAAAAGATGCCTTAGCGGATGCCGCCCTAGACGCGCGTCTGAAAACGGAATGGCTTGATGTGACTTTGCCTGGGCGTTTGCGCGGGCAGGGCACCATTCACCCGGTCAGCCAAGTGACGGAAGAAGTTTCCGCGATTTTCGCCGATATGGGTTTTGCCGTGGCTGAAGGTCCGCAGATCGAAAATGACTGGTACAACTTTGATGCGCTGAACATTCCGCCGCATCACCCTGCACGCCAGGAATTTGACACCTTTTATATGCACCGCGATGCAGATGACGAACGTGCGCCGCATGTGTTGCGCACCCATACGTCCCCCGTGCAGATTCGCGCTATGGAAAAAACCGGCGCCCCGATCCGTGTGATCGCGCCGGGCCGTGTGTATCGTTCCGATTATGACCAAACCCACACGCCCATGTTCCACCAGATTGAGGGCATGGCGATTGGCAAAGATATTTCTATGGCGAACCTGAAATGGGTTCTGGAAGAATTCTTCGCAGCCTTCTTCGGCATCGACGGCATCAAGACCCGTTTTCGCGCCTCCCACTTCCCCTTCACGGAACCTTCGGCTGAGGTCGACATTCAGTGTTCTTGGGTCGATGGGCAGCTGCGTATTGGCGAGGGTGACGGTTGGATGGAAGTGCTGGGTTCCGGCATGATGCATCCCAAAGTTCTGCAAGCTGGCGGCATCGACCCCGATCAATGGCAGGGCTTTGCCTTTGGTATGGGCATTGACCGCCTTGCCATGCTGAAATACGGCATCCCCGATCTGCGCGCCTTCTTTGATTCAGACCTGCGCTGGTTGAAGCACTACGGCTTTAATCCACTGGTGCAGCCGAACCTGCACGGCGGCGTGAACGGGTAACACCCAAACTTGCCCTTAAGATGTTGAAAACTGTGGCCATTGCGCTTGCCAAAAAGAAAATCAAAATGCACACGAGGTTAGAACTATGACCGATAACGACGACTTCGAAGATCTGCAAAAGACTTACCCTGGTGCGGGGAGCTATCGGTTCGGTGGCAACCAAGCACAGTGTGAAAAATTGCTGAAACTTGTGCGCGCAGGTAAGAAAACCGCGAATTGCGAGGCTTTGCGCGAATTTGCCCAGGAACCGGACGCTCTGCCCAAACCCGGTCGCTGCGATATCGCGACGCTTTGGGATGGCACGCCAACCCTGATCACCCGCACGCTGACCGTGGAAAATGTTCGCTTTTGTGACGTGTCTGAGGCTCAGGCCAAGGCTGAGGGTGGTCTTACGCTTGATAAATGGCGCGACGCTCAGCAGAAATATTTCCGCCGCGAAGGTGGTTTTGACCCGGAAATGCTTTTGGTGTTTGAAACCTTCGAGGTCGTTGAGGACCTGCGCGACCGCCTTTGACCTAATCCCCGCTTGCCCCGCCCGTTATTCAGGACTTTCCTGTAAGGGGGCAATCGGATAAGCACGTTTTGACCGTTAATGCGATGAAAGACTGACCCGTGAAATTCACTTTGTCCTGGCTGAAAACACACCTCGATACCGAGGCTTCTGTTGATGAAATTCTATACGCGCTGACCGACCTTGGCCTTGAGGTCGAAGAGGTAGCGAACCCCGTGGACCGGCTGAAAGATTTTACGCTGGGTTATGTCGAAACAGCTGAAAAACACCCCGATGCGGATCGCTTGAATGTCTGTCAGGTGAAAACTGACGAGGGCATGAAGCAGATCATCTGCGGCGCACCAAACGCCCGCGCGGGCATCACTGTTGTTGTCGCAAAACCCGGCGTTTACGTGCCGGGCATTGATACCACGATCCAGATCGGCAAGATCCGCGGCATTGAAAGCCACGGTATGATGGCCTCGGAACGTGAGATGGAATTGTCGGAAGAACACGATGGCATCATTGAGCTGCCCTCTGGTGAAGTTGGTGATCGTTTTGTTGATTGGCTGGCGGTGAATGACCCGGCCAAGGTTGACGTGATGATCGATATCGCAATCACCCCAAACCGCCCAGATGCGCTGGGTATTCGCGGCATTGCGCGTGATCTTGCGACCCGTGGATTGGGTGTGTTGAAACCTGCAACCGCGGCCAATGTCGAAGGCAAGTTTGCAGCGCCGTTTGACATCACGATTGATGAAGACACTGCTGATGATTGCCCCGTATTTATGGGCCGTCTGATCAAAGGCGTGAAGAACGGACCAAGCCCTGAATGGCTGCAACGCCAGCTTAAAGCGATTGGTCTGCGTCCGATTTCAGCACTGGTGGATATCACCAACTTCTTCACCTACGACCAGAACCGTCCGTTGCACGTTTTTGACGCGGATAAGGTCCAAGGCGACCTGCGCATTCACCGTGCTAAGGGCGGCGAGACCCTGACAGCGCTGGACGAAAAAGAATACACTCTGCGCGAAGGTATGGTTGTGATTTCTGATGACACTGGCGTTGAAAGTATCGCTGGTATCATGGGGGGTATGCACACGGGTTGCGTTGATGACACCACCAATGTGATCGTTGAAGCAGCTTTCTGGGAGACCATCCAAATCGCGAAAACCGGGCGTGCGTTGAAGATCAACTCTGACGCCCGTTACCGCAATGAACGCGGCATTGATCCGGCGTTTAACGCGCCTGCGATGGAACTTGCGACACAGATGATCCTTGATCTTTGTGGTGGTGAAGCATCTGAAGTCGTGATCGCAGGCGAAGTACCTGATGTGTCGCGCGCCTATAAGCTTGATACTGATCGTGTGCAAAGCCTTGTTGGCATGGAAATTGCCCCTGAAACCCAACGCAAAACCCTGATAGACCTCGGTTTTGTGATGGATGGTGACATGGCCAGTGTACCATCTTGGCGCCCGGATGTGCAGGGTTCTGCCGATCTGGTGGAAGAGGTCGCACGTGTTGCGTCTCTGACCAAACTGCAGGGCAAACCAATGGCACGCACGACGTCGGGTGTGCCAAAACCGATTCTGACTGCGATGCAAAAACGCGAAGGCATGGCGCGCCGTACGATTGCGACGCTGGGCTATAATGAATGCGTGACTTACAGCTTTATTGACCAAACCTCGGCGGCTTTGTTTGAGGGTGGCGCGGATGCGACGAAACTCGACAACCCCATTTCGTCCGAGATGAGCCATATGCGCCCGGATCTGCTGCCAGGCCTTTTGCAAGCCGCAAGCCGCAACCAAGCACGCGGATTTGCCGATATGGCCCTGTTCGAAGTTGGCCCGGCTTTCCATGGTGGTGAGCCGACAGAACAACATCTGCAGGCTGCTGGTATTTTGATTGGTCATACAGGTCCGAAAGATGTGCATGGTGAACGTCGTGCTGTTGATCTCTATGATGCGAAGGCCGACGCGGAAGCTGTTTTGTCTGCGATCGGCGCGCCTGCCAAAGCACAAATCATGCGTGGAGCGCAAAGCTGGTGGCATCCTGGCCGTCATGGCAAGGTCTGTCTTGGTCCAAAAAAGGTTCTGGCAACTTTTGGCGAATTGCACCCGAAAGTATTGGCGAAAATGGGCGTGAAAGGCCCGGCTGTTGCCTTTACGGTTTTGCTGGAAGCAGCACCTTTCGCAAAGAAGAAAACCTCGACCCGTGACGCGCTGAAGATCTCTGATCTGCAGGCGGTTGAACGTGATTTTGCGTTTGTGGTGGATATGGGCGTTGAGGCCCTGAACATCGTGAATGCGGCCAGTGGCGTCGATAAGGTATTGATCGAAAACGTGCGCGTCTTTGATGAATTCACCGGCGGAGCTCTGGGTGAGGATAAAAAATCTATCGCTATCACGGTTCGTCTTCAGCCTGGTGAAAAGACGTTGACCGAAAAAGATATCGAAGCCGTTTCAGACAAGATCATCGCGAAAGTGGCCAAAGCGACCGGCGGCACGCTGCGCGCGTAATTTCAAACTTCAGATCTAGAAACAAAAAGGCCCGCCGGTTCAGGCGGGCCTTTTCAATTAATGGACGACCGCTTCGTCTGGCGGGGTTTGATTGCTTTCAGACAGCCGATCACCAACGATCAGACCATCTGCACCGGCACTGATCGGAATGGTCACACCATCCAACACATCACCGGACAAGATCATCTCGGCCAAGCGATCTTGGAGCGCGCGTTGGATTACCCGTTTCAACGGACGTGCACCAAACACTGGATCATAGCCTTCATCCGCAAGCCAAGTCTTTGCGGCCTGATCCAGTTCCAGCGTTATCTTGCGGCCCGCCAAACGTTTGGCAAGTTGTGCCAACTGAATATCAACGATGCCATCCATATCAACGCGGGCAAGCCGGTCAAAGATGACGGTTTCATCTAGGCGGTTCAAGAATTCAGGCCGGAAATGGGCGCGCACGGCATCCATCACGTCACGTTTGGCGTCTATTGCATCGGCGCCGTCTGGCAGTTGACTCAGCGCTTGTGCCCCAAGATTTGACGTCAAAATAATCAGCGTCTGCTTGAAATCAACTGTGCGCCCTTGGCTATCTGTCAGTATGCCGTCATCCAATACCTGCAACAGTACGTTGAATACATCCGGGTGTGCTTTTTCGACCTCATCAAACAGCACAACCTGATATGGTTTACGCCGCACAGCTTCGGTCAAAACACCACCTTCATCATAGCCAACATAGCCGGGAGGTGCGCCAATTAGACGTGAAACCGCATGTTTCTCCATGAACTCAGACATGTCGATGCGTACCATCGCGCTGTCATCATCAAACAGGAACTCAGCCACGGCCTTTGTTAGTTCGGTTTTACCCACACCTGTTGGCCCAAGGAACAGGAAGCTGCCCAAAGGCCGCCCTTCATCATTCAGGCCCGCACGCGCACGACGCACCGCATTTGAAACGGCGGTCACCGCCGTACGTTGCCCGATCACCCGTTTACCAAGTTCATCTTCCATACGCAGCAGTTTATCGCGCTCGCCTTCCAGCATGCGCGAGGTCGGGATCCCCGTCCAACGCTCCACCACTTGGGCGATCTGTTCTGGACGTACGGCTTCAGACACCATCTTGGCATCTTCAAGCCCTTCAGCCTGGGCAAGGGATTTCTCAAGATCCGGGATAACACCATAAGACAGCTCCCCCGCGCGGGCGAGATTACCTTCGCGTTTCGCAATTTCAAGATCCGCACGGGCGCGATCCAAAGCTTCTTTCATGTCACGCGCCGTGTTTAATTTGTCGCGTTCTCCCTGCCATTGTGCGGTCATCTCAGCAGAGCGTTGTTCAAGGTCAGACAGTTCTTTTTCAAGGGTTTGCAGCCGATCTTTACTGGCAACATCATCTTCCACACGTAGAGCCTCGGCTTCGATCTGTTTCTGTAGGATCTCGCGATCTAGGGCATCAAGTTCTTCAGGTTTACTGTCGACCTCCATCCGTAAACGCGAAGCCGCCTCATCCATCAAATCGATGGCTTTATCCGGAAGGAAGCGATCGGTGATATAGCGGTGCGAAAGCGTTGCCGAGGCCACAAGTGCGTTGTCACTGATCCGCACACCGTGGTGCATTTCGTACTTTTCCTTGATGCCACGCAGAATGGAAATGGTGTCGGGTACAGTGGGCTCTTCCACCATAACTGGTTGGAAGCGGCGGGCTAAAGCCGCGTCTTTTTCCACATGTTTGCGATATTCATTCAAAGTGGTTGCGCCGACGCAATGCAACTCGCCCCGAGCCAATGCAGGTTTGATAAGGTTGGCCGCATCCATCGCGCCTTCAGATTTACCTGCGCCGACAAGCGTGTGCATTTCATCAATGAACAAGATAATTTCACCGGCGGCTTCGGTTACCTCTGTTAGGACGGCTTTTAGGCGTTCCTCGAACTCACCGCGGTATTTTGCGCCTGCAATCAAAGCACCCATGTCCAGCGACAAAAGCTTTTTGTTGGCAATGCTTTCGGGCACATCCCCATTCACGATACGCAGGGCAAGACCTTCCGCAATTGCAGTTTTACCTACGCCGGGTTCACCGATCAGAACTGGATTGTTTTTTGTACGGCGTGACAACACCTGCATGGTGCGGCGAATTTCTTCATCGCGACCAATAATCGGATCAATCTTGCCTTCACGGGCCACCTCTGTCAGGTCGCGTGCATATTTCTTGAGGGCATCATAGCCATCCTCGGCACTGGCTGTATCGGCCGTGCGCCCTTTGCGGATATCATTGATTGCTTCGTTTAGTTTTTGGGCGGAAACATTGCCAGCATCTAGGGCCTCTTTGGCTTTAGATTTCACCATAGCCAGCGCCATCAGAATGCGTTCCACCGGCACAAAACTATCACCTGCTTTGATCGCAATTTTCTCGGCTTCAGCAAGGATCTTTCCGGTCTGGCCGTCCATGTAAACTTGGCTCGCGTCGCCAGTCACCTTGGCAATTTTGCCCATGCTGACATCAAGTGATTCTGTCACACGTACCATGTCACCGCCAGCAGCCTTAATCAGGTTTGCCGCCAAGCCTTGGTCGTCATCTAACAGTGCTTTGAGGATGTGTTCTGGGCCAAGCCGTTGGTGGCTTTCCCGTGTGGCAATGGTTTGTGCCGCCTGCAAAAATCCGCGTGACCGCTCTGTGAACTTTTCGAGGTTCATCGTTATTCTCCTTTAATAAGCGCCCCATTGTGGTTGCCTGCATTGCAGCGCATCCCATGTAGAGCCTCATTTTATAAAATGGGGTGATATTCTCGAAACTCAAGGGGGGTGGCGGCAAACACACGCAAAAGGTAAAAGTTTGCAATTACCCATGAAAATTTCAGGGAATATTTACTCTTGGCTGTTTGATTGCCGTTAGTTCGTTATTTGTATGGAGCAAGAAAATGCGTTTCAACAGTCGGGTGAAAGTTGTTAGTTGCGATGAAAATACCTACAAATATCGAGGAGAAATCGAGTTCTTCTCAATGAGCGGTGGAGTGAAAAGTGTCCGCATTGCGATAGCTGACTCGCAACGCTGGCCTTTTGAACGCGTCAGCCGTGCACTTATAAATGTAGAGCGTTTTCGCGAACTTCGCGCAAGAAATGGGGGCGTCTCTTGAATGTCGATATCAACATCAAGCCTGTTTCGAACGAGATTGCTAAACCTGCTGTGCCCAAGGGTAATCGCGGAAATTTGGTTCGCGCGGCGCTAGGAGCTTTACGACCTTCCGCGATAACGTCTGCTCAAGTGAACAAGCCACGACCGGCGCATGATTATGGGGATGTTCGTTACCATGACGACTTGGCCGCAGCTTTTCCCGGCGATCCACTACAGATTGGTAGGTCGAGAGGTTCTTTTGAAAGGTGACGTACCTATGTCGATCTTGCGGTCGAATTTGAGGCGTGATCTTGCCCGACTGGCAGCAAGCCCGTATGAGGGGTAAATTCTCAGTCACGGAGCGCCCTATGTCACAAACCCTTGTTGCAGATGATCGTCTGATTGTTGCCCTCGATGTTGGCAACGCAATAGCCGGCATGGAGGTCGCGGCGAAAATTGGCGATGCCGTTAGTTTTTACAAGATCGGCCTCGGATTGCTTTCCAGCGGTGGCATGGCGCTGGCGAACGAGCTGAAAAACGAATTCGGAAAAAAGATCTTCATGGATCTTAAGCTTTTCGATATTGGTGCAACCATCGAAAATGCAGTGCGGGGCTTAACCCAGTTTGATCTCGATTTTTTGACCGTACACGGTGACCCTTACGTTGTACGTGCGGCTCAAGAAGGCAAAGGCGCTAGCGAGATGAAAATCCTCGCCGTCACAATTCTAACATCTCTTGACCGTCAAGACCTAGATGGTGCGTTGATCAAACCTGGTGATATCAAAGATCTGGTGCAGGAACGCGCGGGGAATGCCTTTTTGGCAGGGGCCGACGGAGTGATTGCCTCTCCACATGAAGCCGCTGTGATCCGCGCTCTTCCCGAAGCAAAAGGCAAGCTGATCGTAACGCCTGGTGTGCGCCCAGTTGGTGCTGATGCAGGTGATCAAAAGCGTATCGCGACCCCGGCCGAGGCTATTCGGAACGGTGCTGACCACGTGGTTGTAGGTCGCCCGATTTGGCGAGCGGAAGATCCACGCATCGCCGCGCAGGATATCATTTCAGAAATGGCATCGCTCTGATCAACACGACAAGTTCTACTAAAAAGGCCGGGGCAATTCAGTTTGCTCCGGCCTTTTTAGTTGTTTTTATGTCAACTCAGTCGTTGATGTCAGTTTCCCAGATTTTTGGTTGATTATATCGTTTTCCCATTATGCGGCGCAGAATGATCCAAGCCAAAAGGGAGGCCAGTGCAAATACCACCAGAGTCAACGGGAAAGAGGCTGCAAGCCAAACCGAAATCGGCCCGCCGATCCCAAACAAGGTCCCAACAAGTGCAGCGCCCACGGCAAATCCTAACAGAATTGCGCTGGGTGCGAGCACTTCAAGAATTCCAAGTATTAGCCCGCCCGCGATCCACGCCCACCAGGTTGTCCAGATCATTTTTTAATTCCTTTCAGCATTGCAAAAGCATCTCCAAATGCATCAAGAGCATTAGATGGTAGCAGAACAGTCTGCCTGCCGTCGCCTTTTGCGATATCAGCCAGCGCTTCGACTTGCTTCAGGGCAACTTGATATTGCGCCGCTTCGATGCCGTTTTCTTTGATCGCTTTTGCCACGACCTCAGTCGCATAGGCTTCGGCATCCGCTGATACACGACGCGCCTTTGCTTGTTGCTCAACGGCATAAAGTTCTGCATCGGCATTCAGTTCGACTGCACGTTTTGTACCTTCAGCTTCGGTCACCTGCGCACGACGCGCACGTTCCGCATTCAACTGTTGCATCATCGCGTCGCGTGTCGCCTGATCAAGGTTCACGTCTAGAATTTCTGCGCGGGTCACTTCAATGCCCCAGTCATCAACGGCGCTTTCAACAGCAAGTTGGATCTGTGTAATCAACTGGTTACGGTTGGATTGCACTTCGTCCAACTCCATTTTGCCGATTTCTGCGCGCACAATACCTGTGACCGTTGTGGCAATCGCAGCATCCACATCACGAATACGATAAACCGTGCGTTCTGGTTCTGTAATGCGGTAAAACACAGATGTTTCGACGCGTACCAACACGTTGTCGGTGGTAATTGCATCTTGGCTGGCGTTGGGCAGCTGACGTTCCAGAACCGAAATTTTATGCGCAACACGGTCAAGGAAGGGGATGATAAAGTTGATCCCAGGCCCAAGCACCGAACGCAAGCGACCAAAACGCTCGATTACATATTTCTCGGACTGTGGAACAATACGTACGCCCAGAAAAATACATAGAATAATAAAAGCTGCGATCAGTAGGCCGACGATGCCGCCGCCGCCAATTGCAGTAAAAATTTCAATCACAATATCCATTATATTTCCTTGTTAGTTATACATCATACATAGGTCAGAGTTGCTGACTTTCAATGCTATACCGATTTACGCCGATTGTTTCCGGGATGTTTTCCACATAAATATAGCCCATGCCAGCCCTATGTCGAGACTGCCTTACACAATTCGATGGTCCTGATCAGGGCCTGCGTTGCCCCGTTTGCGGGCGGCCGTCTTTGCTTACGCACTCTGAACTGTTTTCTCTCAATATTGCGCATATGGATTGTGATGCATTTTATGCGTCTGTCGAAAAACGCGACAACCCTGATCTGCGCGATAAGCCTGTGATTATCGGTGGGGGCGACCGCGGCGTTGTTTCAACTGCCTGCTATATTGCGCGCATTCGTGGGGTGCGTTCCGCAATGCCCGCGTTTCAGGCGCGAAAATTGTGCCCGGATGGTGTGTTTTTACCACCCCGAATGGAGGCCTATTCCGCTGCTTCGCGTCAAGTGCGTGCGATGATGGATGAACTTACGCCTAAGATCGAACCATTGTCTTTGGACGAAGCATTTATGGACCTCTCAGGCACTCAAAAACTGCATGGTGCCCCGCCTGCGGTGATGTTGGCGCGCCTTGTGAAGCGGATGAAGGACGAGATCGGAATTACGGGTTCCATTGGTCTGTCGCACAACAAATACCTCGCGAAGGTTGCCTCTGATCTGGATAAGCCGCGCGGTTATTCGGTGATCGGAAAGTTGGAAACGACAGAGTTCCTGAAGGGTAAATCTGTTCGCATGATCTGGGGTATTGGTCCTGCGGGACAGAAATCGCTTGAGAAGGCCGGGGTGCGCACATTTGATGACTTGTTACGTTGGGAAAAGGAAGATCTGATCGCGCGGTTTGGATCTACCGGCGAGCGCCTATACTTTCTTGCTCGTGGAGAGGATCGCCGACGTGTTTCCCCGAATGATCCGGTGAAAAGCATTTCGAAGGAAACCACATTTGCAAAAGATAGTAGCCATATCGATCTACTTGATGGGCATCTTTGGCGTTTGTCAGAACAGGTTGCGGATCGTGCCAAAGCGCGTGATTTGGCAGGGAATGTTGTGACGCTTAAACTGAAGCGTTCAAACTTTTCTGCATTGTCGCGCCGGGTTACGTTGCCTGGATCAACCCAGCTTGCGGATCGAATATATCGAACCGCGCGGATCCTATTTGATCAGGTGTCTCAGGAAGGGCCATTTCGTTTGATTGGTGTTGGCATCAGTCACCTAGAAGCCGCTGACAGTGCGGATCAATTCGCTGATCTGTTGGACCCCGACGCAGGTCAACGTGAAAAGGTGGAACGGGCCTCTGATGTAATTCGGAAGCGCTTTGGTCGTGATGCAATCCGCAAAGGGCGTTCGTTGAACTGACGCCAGATAGCGGATTCTTATTCTGCGGCCAGCAGGGCTTGAGCTTCGCGTCCGATGTCTGTGATCTCGGTGATGATCTTTGTCAGAACGTTTTGGAATTCTTTAAAATTTTCATTCGGCTGGATTAGGTCTTCGTCCATGTAAAGCTTGCGGTCAATCTCGATCTGAAGCGCATGCTGTCCCTGCGAAGGTCGCCCATAATGTTGCACGATATAAGCCCCGGCGAAGGGAACGTTGTGGGTGACAAAAAAACCCGCATTGCGGAAAGCAGCGGATACGCGGTTGGCGATCCTAGCAGAACAGGCGGAGCCAAATCGATCCCCGATTACCACATCAGGGCGTTTAACGCCGGGGGTGGCGATGGAATTCAGGGCTTCATGTGGCATTGAGTGGCAATCAATCAGAATCGCTTGGCCAAATTCCTTGGCGGTGTCATCTATCAATGTGCTTAGCGCCTTGTGATAGGGGTGCCAGTGGTCGCGAAGGCGTTCTTCGGCCTCAGCCCATTGTAGCTTGCCGCGGTAAATGGCCCGCCCATTGGCCACCACACGGGGAATCACCCCAAGCCCGGAAGCGACACGGGGATTGTTGCGTGTGTTGCGCACGCTATGGATCAACGCTCCGTCTAGTTCATCGGTATTGCGGTTAAGATCCACATAAGCCCGAGGCGTGAGGGCAGTGATCAATGGGGCACCATTTAGGGGAGCTTGATCAAGCAACAGGTCAACATAGGCGTCTTCTGAGCTGCGCAGACGATGATCATCAAGAACGCTTTTACGGCGGAACCCTTCTGAATAAGTGCGTCCGGAGTGTGGCGAGGCGAAAATCACCGGTGTATCCTGCCGAATGGGTCGGAAAATTTGAAAAGGCAAAGCTGTCATCTGTCGACCTTTATCATTAATTTGCATGAGGGAAAACTCCTTTGCCAAAAGCGCTTGATCCCCGGATCGACTCCTTTTATAGACAGCGAACAGACGCGGTTCCATCCGCGTCCCTTTTGTTTTGCGCAGTGCTTGTCATTACTGTGTTTAAGGGATAGATGGGGCAGCAACGGCGGATGATTAGCTCAGCGGTAGAGCACTTCGTTGACATCGAAGGGGTCACTGGTTCGATCCCAGTATCGTCCACCATTCCCTGCCTGGGAATAAAACAAGGTACAGTCACCGGATGAGCCGGTGATGCAGAGATTTAACCCGAGGCGCACGCTTCTTGCGCGCCGCGATATGAGGATAAGACTTATGAAAGTCAAGAACTCGCTCCGCTCGCTCAAGAACCGTCACCGCGATTGCCGCGTTGTACGTCGTAAGGGCCGTGTTTATGTGATCAACAAAACACAACCAAGGTTCAAAGCTCGTCAGGGCTAAACTGATCCAGCTGACCAATTTAAAAAACCGCTCCTTCTGGGGCGGTTTTTTTTTGATTCTTTTTGTAGAAGCGTTGATATTATAAATCCGTAATTACTGATGCATTCGGTAGGCTTCGATGGCCATACGGACGCCTGTACCGGCCTCACTTAACGGGACTGGACCAATTTTATTTACGCCAATCCGGTAGGTGACGTTGGTTTGACTGCCGCTGGTTTGGTCGAATATGACAACCACTTCCTCTCCGTGGCGAGAGAATGCACTTCGCAGTAATTTGCGTGTGTCTGCCTGACTGAAGTTGCGATTGCTACCTTTCCCCCAGGCGACCATGGCCAGAATGGCAACACCATTGCCGATCCCATCCAATGCTTGTTGTTCGCGTGTAATGGCGAGGGGAGTCGCCGTGCCTGTGAGATAATGCCAAGCGGCACTGATACTGGCGGGCGCAGCGAGTACAATAAAAATGATAGCAAGTGTCATGCCCCGGCGTTCAGGGGGCTTGATGATGAGCTTGCGATCGGGATTTGTTGAAGCTGACATTTTCACTCCGGGGTGGTGCTCAATGTCAGATTATACTCCGGGGCCATGTTGATTTGGTTAATGGCCCCGAAGGAATTTTAGTTAAGAACGAACAAGCTTGTCGTAACTGTCTGAAATGTCACGCGCGATATCGCCAACTTCAAAGGTGTGATCTCCAATTTGACCAACGGGAGTAACTTCTGCAGCGGATCCGGTCAGCCAGCATTGTTCAAAATCCGCTAGTTCTTCGGGCATGATGTGGCGTTCAATCACGTTGATGCCTTTTTCCTGTAGCATGCCGATCACCGTTTGACGGGTCAAACCGTTCAGGATTGCGTCGGGCAGGGGCGTGTGAACTTCGCCATCTTTGACGAAGAAAATGTTGGCGCCTGTCGCCTCGGCAACATACCCGCGGTAATCCATGAACAAGGCGTCGGAACATCCTTTGGCCTCTGCAGCGTGTTTGGACATGGTGCAGATCATGTAAAGACCGGCAGCTTTGGCCGCAGTTGGGATGGTTTCCGGGCTTGGACGTTTCCACTTCGCAATATCGAGCTTGGCGCCCTTCATTTTTGCGTCACCGTAATAGTTGCCCCAAGCCCAAGCCGCGACAGCCATGCGCACAGGGTTGCGAGAGGACGAAACCCCCATATCTTCGCCTGAACCACGCCATGCGATAACGCGTACATATGCGTCTTCTAATCCGTTGGCTTTCACAACGGCTTCTTTTGCCGCTTCAATTTCATCAACGGAATAGGGGATTGGCATGTCCATCAACTCGCCTGATTTCAACAGGCGCTCTGAATGCTTGCGCGAATGGAAGATTTTACCGCCGTAGACGCGTTCGCCTTCAAACACGGAAGAAGCATAATGCAGCCCGTGGGTTAGGATGTGGACGTTGGCATCGCGCCATTCCAGCAGTTCGTCATCCATCCAGATTTTGCCGTCGCGGTCATCATAGCCGGTCATCGCTTTGGTCCTTATGTTTTCTCCGACGATGTCGGGGTTTGCAAAAGTTACACGGAAAGGTCCACTTCGGACATTATCTTGCGTAAAAACTGAGGATTGGTACGAATTGATTCTTGGAAAGTCAACATAGCTGACATAAAATCATAAAAATTGTGATTGGACGTCCGGTAAGGGAGATCGCGCATGAACGAGACATCTGGATCTGAAATATTTGATGGCGCTGGATTGTTATTCCTGACCGATGAGCAGTTGTTGAAAGGCAGCGAAGCGATGTTTTTCGCCTATCGCGGCTTTACCGCGGATCCGGACCGCATTCTGGCGGAAAGCGGTTATGGCCGGGCGCATCACCGTGCGATTCATTTTATAGGACGTACGCCGGGCACAACCGTGAATAACCTGCTGGCGATTCTTGGTGTGACCAAGCAAAGCCTGAACCGCGTGCTGCGGTCTTTGATTGAAGATGGGCTGGTGGAAAGCCGGGTTGGTACGAAAGATAAGCGCGAACGGCATTTGTTTTTGACGGATGCAGGCGACACGTTGGATCGGGCATTGTCAGATGCACAACGAGCGCGGATGCGCACGGCATATTCCGCCGCTGGGCCAGAAGCCGTTCAGGGATTTCGAAAGGTGTTGGAGGCCATGATGGATCCGGATATGAAGCGGCGATTTAACCGTATGCGTGAAAGTGGCAAATCATGAACATTGACGCCCATTTATTGATTGTCGATGACGATGAACGTATCCGCAGTCTGTTACAGAAGTTTTTGATCCGTAATGGATTTTTGGTGTCCACCGCACGTGATGCAGCGCATGCCCGTCGGATATTGTCGGGGCTAGAATTTGACCTGATCATTATGGATGTGATGATGCAGGGTGAAGATGGAATCACGCTGACTCGCAGCCTGCGTGAAACGATGACAACACCTATCCTGTTGCTGACGGCGCGTGGCGAAACAGAAGATCGTATTCAGGGGCTTGAAGCCGGTGCGGATGATTACCTCGCGAAACCATTTGAGCCGCGTGAGCTTTTGCTGCGGGTGAATGCGATTTTACGGCGTGCACCAGCGACACAAGCACAAAACCAAGGCCCAAAAATGCTGAACCTCGGCCCGATTCGCTACGATGTGGATCGGGGTGAGATGTGGCAGGGCGAAGGGCTTGTGCGACTGACAGCGACAGAAAGCCAGTTGATGCGGATTTTCGCGGAACGTACGGGTGTAGCAGTGAGCCGAAGCCAGTTGGTGGAAGATCTTGGTCGTTCCGGAGGGCAAGCCCAAGAACGCGCGGTGGACGTGCAGATCACACGTCTGCGCCGCAAGATTGAAGTTGACCCGAAACAACCACGTTACCTGCAAACCGTGCGGGGCGAAGGTTACATGTTGGCGCCGGATTGAATGATGAAAACAGCTTTCATTACCCATTTGGATTGTGATGGGCACGTTACTCCGCCCGGTCATCCTGAGCAAGTTGCGCGATTAGAAGCGATTCGTGAGGCTCTTGCGGGCTTTGATCTGCTGTGCGAAGACGCCCCTATTGGCCACATGGAAGATATCCTGCGCTGTCATCCGCAGCACTATATTGATCGTATCGAAAATGCGGTGCCGGAAACGGGTTGGAACATGTTGGATGGTGACACACATATGGCGCCGGGATCATTCCAAGCCGGCTTGCGTGGTGTTGGCGGTGTGATCCGGGCGGTGGATCTGGTGATCAGTGAAGAGGTGACGAATGCTTTTGTTGCGTGTCGCCCACCTGGCCATCATGCAGAAACCGAAACAGCCATGGGATTTTGTCTGTTTGGAAATGCTGCGATTGCGGCCAAATATGCGCTGGATCATCATGGGGTGTCTAAAGTAGCGGTGCTCGATTTCGATGTGCACCATGGCAACGGCACGCAGGATTTGCTGTGGAATGAAGCACGCGCAATCTTTGTATCCTCGCATCAAATGCCTTTGTATCCCGGTTCTGGTGCGCGCGGAGAACGTGGCGCACATGGGCAGATTTTGAATATGCCGCTTGAAACTGGTACGGGAAGCGTTGAAATGCGGGCCGCTTGGCGCAATCGTGTGATGCCTATGTTGCGCCGGGAAGCCCCTGAGATGATCATTATCTCTGCCGGGTTTGACGCACACAGAAATGACCCTCTGGCCGGGTTGAACTGGCTAACAGAAGATTTCGCTTGGCTGACACAAGAAATTTGCGAAGTTGCGGGCGAGGTTTGCGCGGGCAGGGTGGTATCCACCTTGGAAGGTGGTTATGATCTGGACGCATTGGGCGAGGCCACGGCGGCCCATGTACAAGAATTAATGGAGCACGCGAAATGAGCGACAAATCGGTTGCAGAGATGAGCTTTGAAGACGCGATGGCTGCGCTTGAGGGCGTGGTAAACCAGCTAGACAGTGGCGATGTACCACTTGATCAGTCCATTGCGCTGTATGAACGCGGTGCAGAGTTGAAGAAACGCTGTGAAGCCAAGCTGCGCGAAGCTGAGGAAAAGGTTGCGAAAATCACCCTTGGCCCCGATGGCGTTCCGCAAGGCACAGAGGCGCTTTAAGTGTTTCAAACTCAGTTAAATGATGATGCCGTACGTGTTCAGGCCTGTTTGCGTTCCGTGATGCGGGGATTGCACAGTGTTCCTGTGAATGCTGCGATGCATTATGCGATCGAAGGCGGCAAAGGCTTGCGTGGTTTTCTGGTGCTGGAAAGCGGCCGTCTCCACGGTGTTGTCCCGGAACAATCCGTTTATGCGGCAGCCGCAGTTGAGGCATTGCACACCTATTCCTTGATACATGACGATCTACCCGCAATGGATGATGACGATCTGCGTCGCGGTCGTGCGACGGTGCATGTGAAATGGGATGATGCGACGGCCATTCTGGCCGGGGATGCGTTGCAGACCTTGGCATTTGAATTACTGACTTGGGCTGAAATCGGATCTGCGCAGGCGCGTCTGTCATTGGTCACCAGCATGGCACAGGCCGCGGGTGCACGTGGCATGGTGTTGGGGCAAGCACAAGATATTGCTGCTGAATCTGCTGCTTCACCATTGAACCTTGTTGATATCACTGAATTACAACGCAACAAAACCGGTGCCCTTATTCGTTGGTCGGCTGAAGCTGGCGCGATGATTGCAGGCAAAGATTCGGAAGCAATGCGTTTATATGCTGATGCTTTGGGTCTGGCGTTTCAGATCGCTGACGACATCCTAGATGTGGAAGGTGATGCCGCGAAAACCGGCAAGCGAGTGAATAAAGACGCAGATGCCGGAAAGGCGACTTTTGTTTCACTTCTGGGTCTTGAGGGTGCGAAAACCCGTGCGCGTGACCTTGTTGCAGAAGCTTGTGCTGCGCTTGACGCATATGGCGACAAGGCCACAAACTTGCGGCAGGCGGCTGAGTTCGTTATTGCCCGCGACAGCTAATCCATCAGGATCCTCGCCATGAGCGCCTCAGAGACCAATCCACGCCCACAGACCCCACTGCTTGACCGGGTTCATACACCTGCTGACATGAAGAATCTGTCGGATGGTGAGCTGAAGCAGCTTGCCTATGAGTTGCGTCAAGAAACGATTTCTGCGGTGTCTGAAACGGGCGGGCACCTTGGTGCGGGCCTTGGTGTGGTTGAACTGACCGTTGCTTTGCACGCGATTTTTGACACCCCTAAGGATCGTTTGATCTGGGACGTTGGTCATCAATGTTATCCACATAAGATCATCACCGGTCGCCGCGAACGTATTCGCACCTTGCGCCAAGAAAGTGGACTTTCGGGTTTTACCAAACGCACGGAAAGCGCCTTTGACCCGTTCGGCGCGGGCCATTCCTCTACATCGATATCTGCGGCTTTAGGCTTTGCCGTTGCTCGCGATCTGGGTGGCACCCCAGAACATGGGCTGGGCGACGCAATTGCGGTGATTGGCGATGGGTCGATTTCGGCTGGTATGGCTTATGAGGCGATGAACAATGCCGGTCATCTGGGCAAACGTCTGTTTGTGATCTTGAACGACAATGAAATGTCGATTGCTCCACCAGTTGGTGCGATGTCGTCTTATCTGTCACAACTCTATGCTGGTGCGCCTTTTCAGGAGTTGAAATCAGCCGCACGTGATGCCGTCAGCCTTTTGCCCGAGCCATTCCGAGAAGGGGCAAAACGGGCCAAGGATATGTTAAAGGGTATGACCGTTGGCGGGACGTTGTTTGAAGCGCTGGGCTTTTCCTACGTTGGGCCGATTGACGGGCACGATCTTGATCAATTGCTACCCGTTTTGCGCACCGTGCATGAACGCGCGACTGGGCCGATGTTGATCCATGTGACAACGAAAAAAGGTAAAGGGTATGCGCCCGCGGAAAATGCGGCGGATCGGGGTCACGCGACGGCACAGTTTGACGTGCTGACAGGTAAGCAAAAAAAGACGCCATCGAATGCACCGAGTTATACCAAAGTGTTTGGCGATGCATTGGTGAAACATGCGGCGGAAGACGGCAAGGTTTGTGCCGTGACAGCTGCGATGCCTGATGGCACGGGCTTAAATCTGATGGCAGAACGTTACCCTAGCCGGTGTTTCGATGTGGCGATTGCTGAGCAGCATGGCGTGACTTTTGCTGCGGCTTTGGCGGCAGGTGGAATGAAACCCTTCTGCGCGATGTATTCGACGTTTTTGCAGCGCGGGTATGATCAGGTCGTACATGATGTCGCGGTGCAGGGATTACCCGTGCGTTTCGCGATTGATCGTGCTGGACTGGTTGGCAATGATGGCGCGACCCATGCGGGCAGTTTCGATATTGCGTTCCTGACGAACCTGCCGGGTTTTGTAGTGATGGCCGCTGCGGATGAGGCGGAACTCACGCATATGGTGGCCACTGCTGTTGCACATGATAGCGGGCCGATTGCCTTCCGCTATCCTCGCGGCGAAGGTGTTGGGGTTGACCTCCCTGAACGCGGTGAAGTTTTGGAAATCGGCAAAGGTCGTGTGATTCAGGAAGGTAAACGCGTTGCGATCCTCTCCTTTGGTACGCGTCTGTCTGAAGTGATGAAAGCATCTGAAGCTTTGGCCGCACATGGTATCACACCCACAATTTCTGACGCACGTTTTGCTAAGCCTTTGGATAAGGAGCTGATCCTAGACTTGGCTGCAAATCACGAAGCGCTGATTACCATTGAGGAAGGCTCTGTCGGTGGCTTTGGCAGTCATGTTGCGCAGCTTTTGCTGGAAGAGGGCGCGTTGGACAATGGTTTGAAATACCGTTCCATGACGCTGCCGGATGTATTCGAAGAACACGCCTCTCCCAATGCGATGTATGAAGCGTCTGGCCTGAACGCCAGTGGGATTGAGGCGAAGATTTTGGACGTATTGGGGCTTGCAGAGGTGTAGCGCCCGAACCCGATGGTGGGATCGCGGCGCGACAACTCGGCCAATCCTACTCGCTAACTGCGCTGCTATCACCCAAGCCTGCGGGGATCGGCAAGTTCCAGCGCGAATGCATCCGGCGCTAGCCCCTGTTGAAACCAGTTCACGAAACTGTAGATCGAATACACTGGCAACCCGGTAAGCTTGCGAATGTCAGCCGCATATGGGGTCATGTTGGTGCATTCGAGAACGATGGCACCGACATCAGGGTAATTGGTGGTCAGTTCGTGTGCGGCGTCTAGTAGATCGAGGCGACAGGCATCAAAATCGATATCAAGTTGGTCGTCTAGGATGCCGTGGGTGAACGCGCGGCCATTATCTGTGCCAACGATGGGTGTATCTGCGGGGGCGCCGGCGGCGGCAAGGTGGGCCGGAGTCAGCGTGGCCTTGGATATAGTCAGGACACCCACACGTTTGCTTTTCGGAAGCAATTTTTGCACCATCGGGATCTGCATCAACGACGATGTCGCGACGGGCACAGGAACAGCGTCGGAGATCTGGTCTTGGATCAGCGCAAGAAAACCGCAATTGGTGGTCAATCCATCGCAACCATGTGCAACCAAGTCTTTCGCAGCGGCAATAAAGTCATCAACCAATTCACGAGGGTCATTGCGCACGACTTTATCCGGGGTAGCACCACGAACGATGCGGTATTGCACGGGGAAACTCCAAGTCGCAGCATTGGCGATATCACCATAAATCCGCGGGAATTGTGTTTCGAGCATCAGAATGCCAACATTTGCGCCGTAGATTGTTTTGCCGCCGTGTTCGATCGCCATGAGGTGGCTCCTTCGTTAAAAGTTCGGGACGTAGAGTTGTGAATAAGCGATGCGCACGGCTTCGGTGGTTTCATCGCCGCGTCGTTCAATATGGTTGCGCAGGGCGGTGATTGCGGCATCGCAATCGCGGTCGCGTAACGCGTTCATGATTGTGCGATGGGCCGAAAGGCGGGATCGTGGTGCATCATCGCCTTGGCTGCGCAACTGCTGCAAGTTGACCAAGCGCACATACCGGATCTTGTCGTTCAGTGTAGTCAGCATTTGCAACATTTCACTGTTATTGGAAAGCTCCGCGAGGCGCATGTGGAAATCTTCATCCATTCCCAACAGTTGGTGCATGTCAGTGCAGGTTTCATAGGTGGTTTCGGATTGGTCAAGCTCAGCAATCAAGGCATTAATTTCGTCGTCGCTGGCACGATCAATGGAGCGACGCAGGCATTCGGTTTCGATTGCCGCACGCGCTTCATACAATTCAAGAATACGTGCGGGGCTGAGGGACCGACAGAAAAATCCACGCCCGTTTTTGAAGGTTAAAAATCCTTCGGCCACTAAGCGGTTTAAAGCTTCGCGCAGGGGGGTACGGCTTGCCCCGAGTTGGGCAGAAAGCGCGCTTTCATTTAGGCGTTCATCTGGCTTGAATTCGAAATTCACCGCCATTTCACGCAGCGTGACGTAAGCACGATCTACGCTACTTTCCTGTTTGCCCATGACACTCCACCTGCTGGTTGTTCGTTGGGAGTCATAACTCGGTGTATTCATCGGGGCAAGAAATTTGTCTTCACTTTTGTATTTTATTCTGTATACAATTTTGAAAATCCACAAACCGCGCCCCTTTTGCGCAATCAGATAGGTGATGTCATGTCCAATAAAATGAACGGTGCAGAAGCGATGGTGCGGATGCTGGAAGCCCATGGTGTGCAACACATATTCGGGCTTTGCGGCGATACGACCCTGCCATTCTATGATGCGATGCATAAGCTTGACCACAAAATGACCCACATATTGACGCGCGATGAACGTTGCGCGACCTATATGGCGGATGCCTATTCTCGGGTGACTGGGCGTGTTGGTGTGGCCGAAGGGCCATCTGGGGGCGGGGCGACATATATCCTACCTGGACTGATTGAAGCGAACGAAAGTTCCTATGCGGTTTTGGGGATTACCACTGACATTTCGGTCGGGTCATATGGGAAATACCCGCTGACCGAAGTGGATCAGGACGCAATGATGAAGCCCCTGACCAAGTGGAATACGGTAATTAAAAAGTCCGAACATATCCCGCGTATGGTGCGCACAGCGTTTCGCGCCATGACGACGGGGCGGTCCGGTTCGGCGCATCTGGGGCTGCCTTATGACATCCAATATGAAGATGTAGATCCGGGTGATATTTGGGCAGATCCCAAACACACGTCATATCCAGCCTACCCCCAAGCACCAGAGCCCGGTGCGACCCAAGCAGCGGTAGAGGCAATTCTATCTGCGAAGAACCCACTGATCATTTGCGGTGGTGGTGTGGTGATTGCTGGCGCGATGGAAGAACTGAACCGCCTTGCAACTAGGCTTGATATTCCCGTCGCGACGTCGATTTCTGGTAAAGGGTCTTTGGCTGAAACCAACCCTCAATGTCTTGGTGTCGTTGGGTCAAACGGCGGTACAGATCAAACCTGGGAGATGATGGAAGCCGCGGATCTCGTGGTCTTTATGGGCGCGCGGGCTGGGTCGACGACCACGTCACGTTGGGAAGCTCCGGCCCCCGGCACCCGCGTCGTGCATTTCGATAATGACCCGATGGTGATTGGAGCGAATTATCGAACTGAAGTTGGGGTGGTGGGTGATCTACAATTGGCCTTGCAAGAAGTGAACGCCATTCTGGATGCGGACCATCAGGGGGCTGATACTTTTGGTGGCGCGGCGGCAATTGCAGATATTAAGCGCCGTAAGTTTGAGATCTTTGACAGCTTTGCGGCGTCACCCGATCTGCCCATGCGCCCGGAGCGTGTTATTGACGCGATGATGAAAGTTCTGCCAAAAGATGCGACTGTTGTGTCTGATCCTGGCACGAGCTGCCCCTATTATTCGGCTTACTATCAGCAATCTCTTGCGGGGCGACAGTTCATTACCAACCGCGCACATGGGGCGCTTGGCTATTCTTTGTCAGCCGCCTTGGGGGCTTGGTTTGGACGCCCCACGTCAAAAGTCGTAGCGATGATGGGGGATGGATCGTTTGGCTTTACGTGCGGTGAACTTGAAACCGTGACCCGCTGCCGTGCACCGATCACCTATATTGTATTTTCCAATTCTAATTTTGGTTGGATCAAGGCCAGCCAAATGGCGGATAAAGACAAACGTTATTACAATGTTGATTTCAACCGTACTGACCAGGCTGCTGTTGCGGCGGCTTATGGTGTGAAATCTTGGCGCGTCGAAAACCCTGATGATCTGCCGCGCATATTAAAGGAGGCGATTGATCATGATGGGCCAACCTTGATTGATGTGATCGTGCAACCGTTGGAAGAAACCAACGCTCCTGTACGTCGCTGGATGGGTTAAGCCACGCTATATGGCATAGGTTTTCATTTCTTCCGACAGCAACTTGCGAAACTCTTGCCCGATCGTCGATAACGGTCGGGCTTTTGACGTGATGATCGCCATTTCCAGCGTCACTGCCGGATGAAATGGACGTGTAATAAAGCCGCCCTCGCGATCAAATGCCACAACAAAGGGATCAAGCAGGGAAACGCCCATTCCTTCTTTTACAAAGCTCAGGTTGTTCTTGAACAGGTGGGAATGTACCCGCGTGCGCCAGCGTTTTCCGGCATTGTGAAAGGCTTCACGGGTGCGCCGATGGGTCATGTGATCCGGGCCCATGACGATGAAAGGGTGATCTTCGAGGATCGCGGGCGTCAGGACGTCATGTTGCGCAAGCGGGCTGTCTTCGGGCAGGGCGCAAATGGTCTCGAATTGGAAGAACTCTACGTCAAATGCGTCGTAGAGAATGGGAAGTTCACAGATGCCGACCTCAAATAACCCCGCTAGAACCCACTCTTGCACCTTGGACGAATAGTTCGACTGAAACGCAATCGACAGATCAGGTTTATCGGCGGAAAATTTAGCGATCAGTTTTGGCATAAGGCCAAAGGAAAGGGAGTGTGGTGAGGCGACCTGCAACTGCCCCGCCTGCTTGTTTTGAAGGTCGGTCACGGCCTGTGCGACGTGATCTAGGCCTCGGACAACGGTGTCGATTTCCTGAAATAGGACGCCCGCTTCTGGGGTCGGCAAAAGACGCCCCTTTTTACGCTCAAACAGTTTTAGCCGTGTTTTGCGTTCAAGTTGCGCCAACAGATTTGAGATCCCAGGCTGGGAAATTCCAAGCTGATGGGCGGCACCGGTGACTGTGCCGGTTTCGATAACGGAGTGAAAGGCTTGGAGTTGGCGAAAGCGTAAAGACATAGTTAAGCTGTATCATTTTAAATGATGGTATTGCCAGAAAATAGTATTTGAAATGATGTGATGGGCTTGGCACGTTCAGTATTCATGGTTGGGGACGGACTACGAATGCAGCAGAAAATTATTGACATGGCCGTGTGGCACTTACAGCTGCCGGTAAACGCGCGCCGGGACCATGGCATTGGCTCGGTTGAACATTCGGTTGATATTGTCGTTGTGCGCCTGACTTCGGAAGATGGCACCCATGGGTATGGCGAGGCGTCTAGCTGGTCAGTGTTCACCGGTTCGGCCGAGGCTAGTTTTGCTGCACTTGATCGCTATATGCGCCCGCATGTTGTTGGCCGCAGCCTTGGTGATCGCGCTGCGATTTTGGCGGATACCGGAGCCTGTGTTGCTCATTGCACCGAGGCGAAAGTCGCGCTTGATACAGCCCTTTTAGATTTGCAGGGGCGTGTGCATGACTTGCCAGTGTGGGCTTTGCTTGGGGGCAAATGCTGCGACACAATCCCATTGTCCTGTTCGATCGCGGACCCTGATTTTGACAAAGATGTCGCCTTGATGGATCGTTTGCGCGCTGATGGTGTGCGCATTATCAAGGTGAAAACTGGGTTTAAGGGGCATGCATATGACATGATGCGTCTTGAACGCCTGCGTACGGAATATCCGGAATTTGATATTCGGGTCGATTACAATCAAGGACTGCATCAGGATGTGGCGATCAAATGTGTGCAGGAAATTGCGCTGTTTGAACCGACATTTATTGAGCAACCTGTAAAGGCCCATTTGCGTAGCCTTATGGCGCGTTTGCGTGACAGCACAGATGTGCCCTTACTGGCGGACGAAAGTGTATTTGGGCCCGAAGATATGCAAACAGCCATTGATATGGGGCTTGCGGATGGTGTGTCGATCAAGCTTATGAAGGCGGGCAATATGACCCGTGCTCAGACCGTGGCACGGATGGCGGCGAACGTTGGAATGCTGGCTTACGGTGGCGATATGTTTGAAGCCGGGATCGCGCATCTAGCAGGCACGCATATGATCGCAGCGACACCAGAAATCACGCTGGGCTGTGAGTTCTACCAAGCAAGTTACTTCCTTGAGGAAGATGTGCTGGAAACACCGTTTGAAGTGAATGACGGTCAGGTTGTCGTGCCTATGGGGCCGGGGCTTGGCGTGAACGTTGATGAAGGAAAGCTCGCAAAATATGCGATCACTTCGAGTATGGGGGCAGCGTGATGTCTGATACCAAACCTGTTGTTGTTATAGGGGCAGGCATTGTTGGCGTATCTACCGCGATTTGGCTGCGCCGTTCTGGCAAGCAGGTGATATTGCTAGATAAAGGCGAGCCCGGAATGGGAACGTCTTACGGCAACGCGGGTATTTTGGCGGCCTGTTCAGTGGCGCCAGTGACACATCCAGGACTGATGTTTAAGGGCCCTAAGTTGTTGTTGGATCCGAACTTTCCACTGTTTGTGAAGTGGTCCTATCTGCCGAAACTGGTACCTTGGCTGATCAAATACTTGTCCCACGCCAATGATAAGGACACCCGGCGTATTGCGCGGGGACTGACTGATATTGTTGCAGACACACGCGAACAACATAGATCGCTTGCCGCAGGTACGACGGCCGCCGATTGGGTGACAGAAACACGTTATAGCTTCGCTTATGCGGATCGGGCGGCGTATGAGGCCGATGCATATACGTGGGATATTCGCCGCGATTCTGGTTTCGTGCCGGATGTGATCGAAGGCGATGCTGTGCGTGAGTTTGAACCGAACATCGGCCAGAAAACCGGATTACTGGCAGTGATGCGTGACCATGGCTATGTACGTGATCCGGGCGGCTATGTTCAGGCGCTTGCCGATGTTTTGCGTGCTGAGGGCGGTGAAATTCGCCAAGCTGAAGTCAAAGACGTGACCCTGTACGATGGTCGGATTTCGGCGGTTGTAACG